>Ga0187892_10005348_pt1 | contig 20304 bp, 23 predicted proteins | sample MA1701073metaG_FD_139345 | JGI IMG/M metagenome (GOLD analysis project Ga0187892, IMG submission 139345) | Bio-ooze microbial communities from a basaltic lava cave in the Kipuka Kanohina Cave System on the Island of Hawaii, USA - MA170107-3 metaG ... | reverse complement strand
CTCTACCAGAAGCAGAGCCGGACCGCCGATACGGCGGAGCGCCGCCGCCATATTCGCGACTTCGAGCGGCGCCTGCTCGACGAGGAAGCCCACTACATCTACACCTTCCAGTGGCACCGGATCGTCGCCCACAGCGCACGGGTCCGAGGCTGGACGATCACCCCGAGCCATTTCCTCAACAACCAGCTCGACACCGTGTGGCTGGAGGAACCATGACCCTCGCGCTTGATGGCGTCCGCGTGCTGGACCTGACCCAGTTCGAGGCGGGCACCTCGTGCACCCAGCTCCTGGCCTGGCTGGGCGCCCTGGTCATCAAGGTGGAGGAGCCCGGCAAGGGCGACCCGGGCCGCTACGGCCGCGCCGAGAAGCCCGGCGTCGACAGCAGCTACTTCCTCACGCTCAACAGCAACAAGAAGAGCGTCACGCTCAATCTCAAGCACCCGCAGGGCAAGGCCATGCTGCTCGAGATGGTGAAGCAGGCGGACGTGCTGGCCGAGAACCAGGCGCCGGGCGCGCTCGAGAAGAACGGCCTCGGTTACGACGACCTGGCCGCGATCAACCCGCGGCTCATCTATCTGTCGGTCAAGGGCTTCGGCACCTACGGCCCGTACAGTCAGTACAAGAGCTTCGACATGATCGCGCAGGCCACCGGCGGCGCCATGGCGCTCACCGGCTTCCCGGGCTCGCCGCCGCTCAAGCCGGGCCCGACCATCGGCGACTCCGGCACCGGCGTGCACGCGGCCCTCGGCGTGCTGGCCGCGCTGTGGCAGCGGCAGGCGACCGGGCGGGGCCAGCGCGTCGAGCTCTCGATGCAGGACGCGGTGGTCAACCTCTGCCGCATCGCGATGCGCCTGGCCTACGCCGGCGGCGACTTCGAGCCCCGGCGCGGCAACGAGATCCCCAACACCGCGCCCTCGGGCATCTACCGGTGCAAGCCGGGCGGCCCGGACGACTACGCCTACATCTACCCGCAGCCGGTGCGCCGCCACATGTGGGACGCCCTGCTGCGCTCCATCGGCCGCGAGGACCTGATCGGCAACCCCGAGTGGTCCGATCCCAAGTGGCGCAGCGCCCACAAGGACGAGGTCAACGCGCTGGTCGAGAAGTGGACGCTGACCCGCACCAAGCACGAGGTCATGGCCGAGCTGGGCGCGGCCGGCGTGCCCGCCGGCGCCTGCCTCACCCCGACCGAGATCCTGGCCGACCCGCATCTGAAGGCGCGCGGCATGGTGCGCACGATCACCCACCCGGGCTGGGGCGACTTCACGATGCCCGGCAACCCGGTGCAGCTCTCCGCGTCGCCGACCGAGATCCAGCCAGCCCCGCTCCTGGGCCAGCACAATGCCGAGATCTACAAGGAGTGGCTCTCGCTCGGCGGCGACGATCTTGCGCGGCTCAGGAACGACGGCGTCATCTGAGCGATGACCGACCGGACCCCTCACCCTGCCCTCTCCCCAGAGGGGAGAGGGAGACCTACGCCGAATGAGTGAACCGATCGTGAGCGAGAAGTTTGCCATCGGCCAGTCCGTCCGCCGCCTGGAGGACCCCCGTCTGGTCCAGGGGCTGGGCCGATATTCCGACGACGTGAACCTGCCGCGCCAGACCTACGCCGCGGTGGTGCGATCACCCCACGCGCACGCCCGGATCCGCGGCATGCGCACTGCGGAGGCGCAGAAGGCTCGCGGCGTGCTCGCTGTGCTGACCGGGACCGATCTGGCCGCCGACGGCGTCGGCAACCTGCCCACCGATTCGACCCGCAAGCGGCGCGACGGCTCGCCTGCCTTCCCCACGCCGCGTCCGGCGCTCGCGCGGGAGCGGGTCCGCCACGTGGGCGATCCGGTGGCGCTCGTTGTGGCCGAGACGCCGGAAGCGGCGGCCGACGCCGCCGAGCGCGTTGCCATCGACTACGAGCCACTACCCGCGGTGACCGGCGCGGTGCGAGCGAGCACGGTCGGCGCCCCCGCGGTGTGGGACGAGGCGCCCGACAACGTGGCCTTCGTCTGGGAGGCTGGCTCGCGCGACGCGGTGGCGCGCGCCTTCGCGGAGGCCGCTCACGTGGCCCGCCTCGACTTCGTGGTCACGCGCGTGGTCGCGCTGCCGCTGGAGCCCCGCGGCGCGGTCGGCGAGTTCGACCGGCGCAGCGGGCGGTACACGCTGAACACCGGCATCCAGGCCCCGCACGGCCTGCGCACCCTGCTCGCCGAGCAGATCTTCCACGTGCCGCAGACCCAGGTGCGCGTGGTGACCGGCGACGTGGGCGGCAGCTTCGGGATGCGCAGCGGGATCTATCCCGAGCTGGTGCTGGTGCTGTGGGCGGCACGGCGCCTCGGCCGGCCGGTGAAGTGGACCTCGAGCCGACGCGAGGGCTTCGTCACCGACGAGCCCGGTCGCGACAACGTCACCTCGGTCGAGCTGGCCCTCGACGCGGCCGGCAAGTTCCTGGCCCTGCGCGTCGACACGCTGGTCGACATCGGTGCCTACTTCACGCCCCGCAGCGCGGGCCCGGCCACCAACAACGTGGGGGGCGTGGCCGGCGTGTACACCACGCCAGCGATCCACCTCCGGACCAGCGGCGTCTACACCAACACCACGCCCACCGGCCCCTATCGCGGCGCCGGGCGGCCGGAGGCCACCTACGCCATCGAGCGCGTCATCGATGTCGCCGCGCGCGAGCTGGGCATCGATCCGCTCGAGCTGCGCCGCCGCAACCTCATCCCGCCCTCCGCCATGCCGTTCAAGACCGGCCTCGTCTTCACCTACGACTGCGGCGACTTCGGACGGATCATGGAGCTGGCGCTGGCCCTCGCCGACCAGCCAGGATTCGATCGACGCCGGGCGGAGGCGCGGCGGCGCGGGAAGCTGCTCGGGCTCGGGCTCGCCAATCCTATCGAGGTCGCGGGCGGGCCCTACACCGCGCTCAATCCCGACACCGCCCAGCTGTGCGTCAACCCCGACGGCTCCGTCTCGCTCTTCGCCGGGTCGACCTCGATGGGCCAGGGCAACGAGACCGCCTTCGCCCAGATCGTGAGCGAGCGGCTCGGCGTGCCGCCCGCTCGCATCCAGGTCTTCTGGGGCGACAGCGACGCCCTCGGAGCCGGACGGGGCAACGGCGGCTCCGGCGCCCTCACGGTGGGCGGCTCGGCGGTGCTGCGCGCCAGCGAGAAGATCATCGAGCGCGGACGCCGCGTCGCCGCCCATCTGCTGGAGGCCGCCGCCGACGACGTGGCCCTGCGCGACGGCCGCTACGTGGTCGCGGGCACCGACAAGGGCGTGGCCTGGAGCCAGGTGGCCCGCGCGGCCTACCAGCCGCGCCAACTGCCGCCCGGGCTCGAGCCCGGGTTCAGCGAGACGGCGACCTTCGCCCCGCCCGCGGTCACCTTCCCCAACGGCTGCCACCTCTGCGAGGTGGAGATCGACGAGGAGACCGGCGCCGTGCGCGTCACGCGCTACAGCGTCGTCGACGACGTCGGCCGCGTCGTCAACCCGATGCTCGTCAAGGGGCAGATCCACGGCGGCATCGTCCAGGGGCTGGGCCAGGGGCTCGCCGAGGTCATGGTGTACGACGAGGCGGGCCAGGTACTCTCCGGCTCGCTGATGGACTACGCCATCCCGCGCGCCGACGACCTGCCGCTCTTCGAGGTGGACTCGCACGAGGTGCCGACGCGCGTGAACCCGCTGGGCGCCAAGGGCGTCGGCGAGGCGGGCACGGTGGGCGCGCTGCCCGCCCTGCTCAACGCGGTCAACGACGCGCTGGCCCCGCTGGGCGTCCGACACCTCGACATGCCGGTGACCCCGGAGCGCGTCTGGCAGGCGATCCGGACCGCCGCGCGGTAACCCACCCCAGCAAGGAGACGGTATGGCCACCATCGAGAAGTACTGCGCTCCCGGTGTCTATGACACGCCCAGCTACAGTCAGGCCATCAAGGTGAGCGGAGCCCAGACGATCCTGTTTCTCGCTGGCCAGGTGCCCTATGCTCCGGACGGCACCGTGAACCACATCGGGGACTTCATGGGCCAGGCCCGCCAGGTCTTCGGCGCGGTGAAGGCGCTGGTGGAGCACGCGGGCGGCACCCTGCAGAACGTCGTGAAGATCACGACCTACGTCACGGACGTTCGCCGGCGCATGGACTTCCGGGTGGTCCGGGACGAGTTCTTCGGCCAGCGCGGGCCCGCCTCGACGATGGTCGAGGTCAGCTCGCTCTCGCACCCGGACTATCTGATCGAGATCGAAGCGATCGCCGTCCTGTAGCCGGCTCGGTCCGCTGCCGCGCTTGCCCGGGAGTCTACTTGACCCGGCAGTCGCTTTGGGTAGATTCTCGGCCCCAGGAGGCCCGCCGATGCTCCCACGCGACGACAACGAGCGAGTGACCCACGTCGGTCCCGGCACCCCGATGGGGGAGACCATGCGGCGCTACTGGATCCCCGCCCTCCTCGGCTGGGAGCTGCCCGAGCCCGACTGCGCGCCCGTGCGCGTGCGCCTGCTCGGCGAGGACCTGGTGGCGTTCCGCGACAGCCGCGGTCGCGTCGGCCTCCTGGCCGAGCGCTGCCCGCACCGGCAGGCCTCCCTCTTCTTCGGCCGCAACGAGGAGTGCGGGCTGCGCTGCGCCTACCACGGGTGGAAGTTCGACGCCGACGGCCAGTGCGTGGACCAGATGAACGAGCCCGAGGAGCTCTCCTTCGCCCACAAGATCCGCGCCACCGCCTATCCGACCGTCGAGATGGGCGGCCTCGTGTGGGCCTATCTGGGCGCGGCGGACCGGCGCCCGCCGCTGCCGTGCTTCGCTTGGACCCAGGCGCCGGCCAGCCATCGCCACGTCTCGAAGGTGATCCAGGAGACCAACTGGCTCCAGGGCGTGGAGGGTGGCATCGACACCTCGCACGCGCCCATCCTGCACCGGGTCCTGGACCCGAAGTCCTCCCGGCCGGGCTTCAAGGTGGCCGACCCCTTCGTGCGCGGCAAGGCGCCCGTGATCGAGCTGGACGTCACCGACTACGGCTACCGCTACGCCGGCCTGCGTCCGCTGGGGGACAGCGAGACCCATGTGCGCGCCTACCACTTCATCCTGCCGTTCCACCAGATCCGGCCCGCCCGCATCGGCGAGTCGGCCCGGGGCACCTCGGGCGCATCGGGCCACATCTGGGTGCCGATGGATGACGAGACCACCATGGTCTACAACTGGGAGCACAGCGTGACCGACCCGCTGTCCGACGAGGAGCGCCTCGAGCGCCGGCTCGGCAATGGCCCCCTCGACGTCGACCAGACCACGTTTCGCGGGAAGCGCAACAGGGGCAACAGCTACATGCTGGACCGCCGCGTGCAGAAGACCGAGACCTTCACCGGCATCGACGGCATCAACGTGCAGGACCGCGCGATCCAGGAGAGCATGGGGGCCATCGTCGACCGCACGCGCGAGCACCTGGGTCCCGCCGACCGCGCGGTGATCCAGGCGCGCCGGCTCCTGCTCCAGGCCACGCGCACGGTGGAGGCCGGCGGCACCCCGCCGGGCGTCGAGCCGAGCTACTACACCCTGCAGCCGGCGGAGGCGGTGATCCCGCGCGAGATGGACTGGCGCACGCTGCTGACGCCGGACGCGCCGCGGACCGAGGCCCTTCAGCAAGTCTAGCCGCCGGGCTCATGCGCGCCCTCGTCCTCGAGCAGTTCAACGGCCCGTTCGTCAAGAAGGACGTGCCGACGCCCACCATCGCCCCACACGAGGCGCTGGTGCGGGTGCGCAACGTCGGCGTCTGCGGCACCGACGTCAAGATCCGGGCCAACCGCATGGGGCTCGGGGTGATCCCACTCATCATGGGCCACGAGATCGCGGGCGAAGTGGCCGAGGTGGGCCGCGAGGTGCGAGGCTTCGTCCCGGGCGACCGCGTCGTCGTGAACTTCTACATCACCTAGCGGGCGCTGCCAGTTCTGCCGCGTGGGCCGGGACACCCTCTGCCCCGAGGTGCGCCAGCACGGCTTCAGCATCGATGGCGGGTTCGCGGAGTACCTGAAAACCCCGGGCGTCAACCTGTGCAAGGTGCCCGACCACGTCTCGCTGGAGAGCGCGTGCATCCTCGGCGACGCGGTCGCGACGTCGTACCACGCGATCACCAAGCGCGCCCAGGTCCGCCCCGGCACCACGCTGGCGCTGATCGGGGCGGGCGGCGTGGGCCTGCACGCGCTGCAGATGGCCAAGGCGGCCGGCGGCTGGGTCGTCGCGGTCGACGTGAGCGAGGCGCGCCTCGACCTGGCCCGCCAGCTCGGCGCCGACGCGGTGGTGGACGCGAAGAAGGGGCCCTTCCACGAAGCAGTGCGCCAGCTCACCGACGGCCAGGGCGCGGACGTGGTGCTGGAGTTCGTGGGCAACGAAAAGACGCTGCCCGCGAGCTACCAGAGCGTGCGGCGCGCCGGGCGCCTGGTCTTCGTGGGCTACACGCCCCAGGTGCCGCTGCCGGTGATGCCACACGACCTGGTGCGCAACGAGCTGGAGATCGTCGGCTCGCGTGCCAACACCAAGCAGGAGCTGCAGGAGACGATGGACCTGGTGGCCCGCGGGCGCATCAAGCCCATCGTCGACCGCGTCATCCCCCTCGCCGAGGTCGAGACCGCCTTCGACGCCCTCCGCGAGGGCCGTCCCCTCGGCCGCAACGTCCTCGCGGTCTAGAATGAAATCTCTGCTGTCCTCGGTGACCACGGTCGTGGTCACGATGATGGTGATCGGCTCGATCACGGCCCAGGCCGCCGAAGTCAACGTGATCGCGGCCGCCGCGGTCAAGGAGGTCGTGCTCGGCCTCATCCCGGCCTTCGAGAAGTCGAGCGGCCACAAGGTGACCACGATCTGGGCCGGTACCGAGGCCATCACCAAACGGATCAGTGGCGGTGAGGTGGCCGATATCGTCCTCATCGCGGCCCCCAACATCGACAAACTGATCTCGGAGGGCAGGCTGGTCGCGGGTAGCCGCGTCGACGTCGCGAGATCCGGCATCGGCGTCGCGGTACGGGCCGGGCTGCCGAAGCCGGACATCTCTTCCGGTGACGCGGTCAAGCAGGCGGTGCTGGCGGCGAAATCGGTCGCCTATTCGTCGGGGCCGAGCGGCTTCTACCTTGCCGATCTGTTCAAGAAGATGGGCATCGCCGATCAGATCAAGGACAAGGTGAAGCAAACTCCGTCCGGCGTTCAGGTTGGTGAGATCGTGGGGCGCGGCGAGGCCGATCTCGGCTTCCAGCAGGTCAGCGAGCTCCTGCACCTGAAGGGCATCCACTACCTCGGGCCGCTGCCGGCCGACATCCAGCACATCACCGTGTTTTCCGCAGGCCTGCATACGGCCGCGACGGCGCCGGAAGCGGCCAGGGCATTGGTGAAATTCCTCACCGCGCCCGAGGCGGCCCCGATCATCAGAAAGACCGGGATGGAGCCCGGTTGAGAGGATAGGCCACGTGCCGACAGGGTGAGGGGCCTAGGCCGGGGGCTGGGTCATCGCGGTGGACGTCAGCGTGGCGCGGCTCGATCTCGCCAAGAGCCTCGGCGCGATCTAACTCCCCTCTCCCCTCTGGGGAGAGGGCAGGGTGAGGGGAAGCGGAGCTACGCCGGTCTCGCGGCCCGGGGGTGCAGGACGTCGATCGCCCACCCGACATCCAGCGGCTCCCCGAGCCAGCGGGGGCACGCGGTCCGCGCGGTAACGCGAAGGCCCTGCGAGGCGTGCCACGCGCGGAGAATGTTGACGGGATCATCGGGCACCGCAGCCGACGGCGGCACCTCGGGCAGCGGCCGCCCGTCCGGCCGGTGGAATCGCAGCTCGCCGTCGGCCCGCGCCCCACCTGGTAGCCCTCCTCGTGCACCGCGCGGTGATGCCGCCGACACAGCAGCGCCAGGTTCGAGAGCGTCGTCGGGCCTCCGTGCGCCCAGTGGCGAAGATGATGCCCCTGCCCGAAGCGGACCCCGCAGCCCGGGAAGCGGCAGCCCCCGGTCCCGATGCTGCAGCGCGCGCCGTAGTGCGGGGGGAATCGTCCGGGTCCGGGCCCCGACCTCCAGCAGGCGCCCCTCCCCGTCGTGGCGCATCACCACCCGGCTCGCATCACAGGCCAGCCGCCGGGACGTCTCCGCGGAAACGCCCGCGCCGGCCTCGAGGATGGACTGGCCCGGCTGATCCGGATCGGCCAGCGCCGGGGCATCGACGTGGACCACTACCTGGTAGCGCTCGCCCGGGGCGCCGGGGTCGAGCCCCTGATGCAGCGCCGTCTCCGCCAGCAGCGCCAGCGCATCCGCCTGCTGCTGGGCCCTCGTCGGGGCCGCCCCGGCCGGGTCGGCCGGGCGCGGGGCCGTCCCTTCCCCTCGGGCGCGCTGGTACAGCGTCTCGCGCGCGGCGGCGAGCGCCTGCATGAGCAGCGCGCCGACCTCCGGCTCGAGCCGCCCCCGGAGCACCACCATGCCGTCCTCGTCCTGATGGAGGTGCAGGGCCCGGCTCGCATGTCGCCGCGCCGTCTCCCGCGCCTCGGCCAGCCGATCCACCCGCCGCCAGCCCCGCACGATCCGTTCCACGTGGGCGGCCGTCCCGGCTCGCCCTACCGCCAGCAGCCGAGGTTCGGTCTCCGGCGTGGCCACGCGAGTCAGGGCGCGCACCTTGGCGTACGACAGCGCGCCGCGGCCGAGGGCCTCGGCGAGAAGTGGCAGCATCGCGAGGGCGCGCGCGACCCGGACCCGCTCGCGGGCAGCGCCCAGGTCGAGCCCCACGCGCCAGCTCAGCCAGGCGGCGCAGGAGCGGAAGCCCGTGTTCCATCCGCCGCGGGCGTCGAACTCCCGGATCAGGGTGAGGAGGCGCGCGGTGGCGGCGTCGAGGTGCGCGGACAGCTCGGCAATCTCGTCCCCGAGCCGGTCAAGTTCTGCAACACGATCCGGAGTGGGAACGACCGTCGGCACGTGGGTCACCATGGTGAGTCCTCCATTCGGCTGGAGCGACTCTACACCCTGGTTTTTGAGCCGCCGGGGAGCGTCCGGAACGAGCGATTCCGGCACGAGGAATGGTTTTTGATCCGGGCCCGCCCGACCGCGCGCCGGCGGCCCGGTGCGTGCCACTGGGCCGGCACGTGCTGAGAGCTGCCGCCGCATGACCGCTTCATCGGCCTGAAGCTGTCAAGCGGAAAAGCTCGCCGCGGGAGCGCTGCGGGACCGCCAGCTAGGCCGAGGGCGCGAGCCCGCTCGCGGTCCCCACCGCCGTCTTCTCCCCGTGCTGGTTCTGGCAACACACCTCAACCACCACCCGTGTCCGGTCACCCTCGGGCCGCGTCTCCTTCACCACCCCGTGCACGGTGAGGCGGTCGCCAGCGTAAACCGGCTTGATGAAGGCCATCGACAGCGTCCCGCCCTTGACGAAGCCCGCGCCGAGGAGCCGCGTCATCATCTCCGACACGTAGGCGGTCGACATCATGCCCTGGGCCAGCGTGGTGCGGAATCCCTTCTCCCGCGCCCAGGCCTCGTCGGAGTGGATGGAGCGCGGGCGCACGCCCGAGTAGGCGTCGATCCGCCGCTGCGACAGCTCCTTCACGAGCGCCGGCAGCTCCTGCCCGACCGGGATGGCTTCAGCGACCGGCATGGCGCGTGCCTTCCGGGATCAGCATCTGGGTGAACTGCCCTCGGACGAGCGCGGTGCCCGCCTCGTCCTCGGTGACGAACTCGGTGACCATGTACTGCCGGCCCCGCCGCTCGTACTTGTCGATCACTCGCCCGCGCGAGCGCACGCGCATGCCGGGCTCCACCGGCTCGAGGAAGTTGAACTCCATCTTGGCGTGCAGGCCGGCGTGCACGTTGTACTTGCTGTGGCGCAGGTGGAGCGCCTGGTTGCCGAGCAGCGTCGGGTGCGCCACCGGCCCGCCGAAGGGCGACGGGCCCGAGAACCAGGGGTGGTGGTCGTCCACCGCGAAGGCATAGGTCTCGATGTCTTCCGGCGTGACGAGGTGCGTGTCCGACACGAACTCCTCGCCGACCGTGAGCGCGGCGTACGTGAGCTTCGGGAACTCGCTCATCTCCTTCCCTCCGTCTGAAAGGTGGGCAGCACCTCGGCGGTGAACCGCTCGAGCTGGGCGAGCTGGTCGTCGCCCACGAACCGGATGCACAGGTCGGTCACCCCGGCCGCGGCGTAACGTCGGAGCGCGGCGATCACCGTCTCGGCGGGGCCAAGCCCCATCAGGCCTCGCTCGTGCACGTCGCCGCCGTAGTAGGTGGTCAGGAACCTGGTGGTGACGCGCTCGGCGGTGGCCACGTCGTCGTCGAGCCGCACCGTCGTGTAGACGACGAGGGGGAAGTCCGGGCGGGCGCGCCCGTGTCGCGCCATGCCTTCGAGCGCCCGCTCGCGGATCGTGCGGCACTCCTCGGCGTGCACGTAGGTCGTGATGATCCCGTCGCCCAGGCGGCCGAAGCGCTCGAACTGGGCGGGCAACAGCTCCCCGCGGTTGCCCGCGGTGATGAGGATGGGCGGGCCCGCGGCCTGCCACGGCAGCGGCCCGATGGTATGGTCGACCAGGTCGACGTCGTGGCCGTGATGAGTCACCGGCTCGCCCGTCCAGAGCTTGCGCCAGATCAGGATGTGCTCCTCCAGCCGGCGGACGCGACCCTTGTGGTCGGCGCCGCACGCCGCCCATTCGCGGGCGGCGCTCGGCAGGCTCCAGCCCACGCCCAGCCCCAGCACCAGCCGCCCCCGCGAGATCTGGTCGACATTGGCGAGCTGCTGGGCCAGCACCACCGGGTGGCGCAGCGCCGGGAGCAGGACCGCCGTCCCGAGGCGCACCCGCGTGGTGATCCCGGCCAGATAGGCGAGCGTCGTCAGCGCGTCGAGCCGCGGCTTGGCCACGACGCTGTCGCCCACCCAGACGGCGTCATAGCCGGCCTGGTCGGCCTGACGGGCCATGGTCCAGCAGGCCTCGACGGGCGGCCGACGAGCCGACTCCATCACCACCCCCCGCGTGGGAATCAGGACGCCGATACGCATCGGCGGGAGTGTACCCCAGAACCCTCTCCCCTCTGGGGAGCGGCCAGGATGATCGGACATTGACGGTCGGCCGTAGCAAGTAGTAACGTCACTACATGGCAAAGCCACTACGGATCGGGCTCCGCGAGGCCAACCAGAGATTCTCGAGGGCGATCAAAGCCGTCAAGGCCGGCAAGGAGGTGGTCCTGACGGATCGAGGAAAGGCGATTGCCGTCATCAAGCCTCTCGCGCGAGCGCGTGGTCCGGAACAGGTTGTACGAGAGCTTGAAGCCGCCGGCGTGCTCCAGGCCGCCACGCGGCGTGGCCCGATGCCTCCGTGGCGCCCGCGCCCGCTGCGAGGTGCGCCGCTCGCCCAGACCGTGGAAGAGGAGCGCGAAGCCCGCTAGTGGCTCGCCCCTGGGCCTACTTCGACACCAGCGCTCTGGTGAAGCGCTACGTCGAAGAGGACGGCGCAGGGCAGGCTCGCGTGCTCCTGGGCCGTCATCGATTCCTCTCGTCCGCTATCCTGCCGGTTGAAGCCCTGGCCGCCCTCGGCCGGCGCCGCGACGCCGGGGACCTCTCCGAGGCGAATCATGCGGCGATCCTGGGGCGCCTGCAGCGTGATCGGGCGCACTGGGAGCTTGTGGACCCCAACCGGACCGTCCTCGCACGCGCCGAGCAGCTGGCGGGGGGACAGGGGCTGCGGGCGCTCGATGCTCTGCATCTCGCGTCCGCTCTCGAGTTCGGCAGCTCGACGGAACTTCGCGTCCCTTTCATCACCGCGGATCGGCGCCAGCGGGAGGCGGCTGAGCGATCGGGCCTGACTGTCGTGTGGGTCGGCGCCGCGGACCGCGCCTGACACGACCCAGGGAGCCCAAGATGACGCGTCCCGCCCTCTTCGTCGTGAAGGCCACGATCACCCCGGAGCTCGAGGCGACGTTCAACCAGTGGTACGACTCGGTGCGGTCGGAAGAGGCCGCCCGGGTCCCGGGCTGTCTCGCGATGCGCCGCTATGCGCCGATTCCTCTCGAGGGCGCCCACGCCGGATCCGAGCCGTGGCAGTACATGGTCTGCTACGAGTTCGACTCGGAGGAATCGCTCCGCGCCTTCGTCAACTCCGACACGCTGCGCGCCATGACGAAGGACTACAACGCACGCTTTGGCGGGGCGGGCGAGCGGGCGCGCCTGGCGTATCGCCAGATCTACCCGTGACCGCCCGCAAGCACGGTGCCGTAGCGGTGCACGACCCGCGAGATCGTCTGCTCACGCAGATAGTGGCGCAGCTCGAGGCGGCCGGTGGCGAGGACGGGCGCGTCGAGAACGGTGACCGCCGCCGCATGGGCCGTCGCCCTGAGCTCGCGCGAGATCGGCACCAGCGCCCGCAGGCGCTCGAAGCCCCCGAGGCCCAGCCGCCCGATCAGGTCGGCCTCGGTCTCGACCACCGCGGTGACGTCGCTCGCCTCCGCTAGCCACGACTCGAGCGAACCATCGGCCAGGCTGACCACGACCGGCACGGCGCACGTGCGCGCGGCGAGCAGCGCCTGACCGAGCGCGAGCCGACCGGCCGGCGTGGCCGCATCGGCGCGGACCAGGACGCGGCGGCATGGCCGGTAGCGGAACACGTTGCGCTCGCCGAGCAGGCGGATCGGCTCGTGCTCGCGCCCGAAGTGCTCCTGCCACGCGAGGGCGTAGCTGGCCGCGCTGGCGCGGAGGACCGCGGCCTCCTTGCCCCTCACTCTGCCCTCTCCCCTGAGGGGAGAGGGGGGAAAAGCTTCGAGGCAGCGATCGAGCAGCTCCGCGACAGCGGGCGTGCACGGAGCACCGGCGGCGGGCAGGGCGACCTGACGCCAGCGGCCGAGCTGCAGGACGTAGTTCGGCCCGCCGGCCTTGGCCCCCGGGCCGACGGACGAGGCCTTCCAGCCGCCGAAGGGCTGGCGCCCCACGATGGCGCCGGTGATGGGGCGATTGACGTAGAGGTTGCCGGCCTCGATCCGGTCGAGCCACCGCGCGACCTCGCGGTCGTCCAGCGACTGGATCCCGCTCGTGAGCCCGAACGGGGTGTCGTTGGCCAGCTCGATCGCCTCGTCCAGATCCGCGGCGCGCATGAGGCCGAGCACGGGGCCGAAGCACTCGGTGCGGTGGAAGAAGGAGCCGCGGCGCACGCCGAGCTTGATCCCCGGTGACCAGAGCGGCGCCTCGCCGCCGTCGGGCCGCGGCTCGAGCAGCCACTCCTCCCCGTCGTCGAGGGCCGTGAGCGCACGCCGCAGCGCATCGCCCGGCGGCTGCGTCAGGGGCGTGATGCGACTCGACGGCTCCCACGCGCTGTCGACGGCGAGGCTCGCCGCCGCGTCGCGGAGCTGGCGGTGGAAGACGGGATCGTCGTACACCTCGGCCTCGCAGACCGCGAGGCTCGCCGCCGAGCACTTCTGGCCATTGTGGCCGAAGGCGGAGCGGACGAGATCGCGGATCGCCTGGTCGCGGTCCGCGAGCGCGGTGATGATCATCGCGTTCTTGCCGCTCGTCTCCGCGAAGAGCGCCAGCTCGGGACGCCAGCCCAGGAAGCGGCGGGCCGTCTCCACCGAACCGGTGAGGATGACGCCATCGACCCGCGGGTCGGTGACCAGGCCGCGGCCGACCTCGTCGTCCGGACAGGGGACGAACTGGAGGACCTCACGCGGAACGCCGGCTTCCCAGAGCGCTCGGGCCAGGTGCCAGCCCACCAGCACCGCCTCGGGCGCCGGCTTCAGGATCACCGCATTGCCGGCGGCCAGCGCGGCCAGCACCCCGCCGGCCGGGATCGAGAGGGGGAAGTTCCAGGGCGGCGTCACCAGGACCACGCCCAGCGGCTCCATCCGGCAGCCCTCTACCCTCGCCCCCGAAGGGGGAGAGGGCAGGGTGAGGGGGCCGCTCGTCTCCTCCAGAGCCCGCGCGTAGTAGCGCGCGAAGTCGATCGCTTCCGAGACCTCCGGATCCGCCTCCGCCACCGTCTTGGCGCCGTCGACGATCATGGCGCCAATCAGCTCGCCGCGACGGCGAGCGATCACGGTTGCCGCGGTGTCGAGCGCGCGCCGCCGCTCCGCCTCCGGCCGGGCGGCCCAGGCCGCCTGGGCCGGGCGGGCCGCATCGAGCGCGCGGCTCACCTGCCCGCGGTCGGCGAGGGCATGCCGATACGCGAGACGCCCGGGGCGCGAGCGGTCGCGCCCCTCGCTCTCCCTGGCGCCCGCGACGAGCTCGCCCGCGATCTGGAGCGGCACGGCCTCCACTGACCGCTCACGCCAGTGGGCGCGCACCTGCTCGATCCAGTCCCGGTTGGCGGCGAGGGCCCAGTCCGTGTCGGGCTCGTTCGCGAATGGCGCCGGCGCGTCGGCGGCCGACTCGCCGCTCTCGGCCCCGCGGTCCTGCGTGCGTCGCGGCGCGTCCGACAGCTCGTCCATCCGCTCGAAAGCCGTCAGGAACCGCGCGCGCTCCCGCTCCCACTCCGGCGAGCCCGGGTCGAGACCGAACACGTGACGGAGGAAGTTGTCCTCGGCCGTGTTCTCGTCGAGGCGCCGGACGAGGTAGGCGATCGCGCTGTGGAAGTCCTCGGCCCGCACCACCGGCGCATAGAGCAGCAGCCCGCCCACGCGCGCCTGCACCGCCCGCGCCTGGTGGTTGGCCATGCCCTCGAGCATCTCGATCTCGACCCAGGGCTCGACGGCCTCGTCCTCGCGCAGCAGGAGCCCGTAAGCGACGTCGAAGAGATTGTGGCTGGCGATGCCGACGCGGACGGCCTCCGCGTGATCGCGGCGGCAGGCGTACTCGACCATCCGCTTGAAGTTGGCGTCCACGTCACGCTTCGCGGTGTACGGCGCCTGGGGCCAGCCGTGCAGATCGGCCTCGATGCGCTCCATGGCCAGGTTGGCGCCCTTGACGACGCGCAGCTTGATCGGGGCCCCGCCACGCGCACAGCGCGCCCTGGCCCAGGTCACGAGGGCGCGTTGGACGCGGTGCGACTCGGGCAGGTAGGCCTGGAGCACGATGCCCGCCGAGAGCGCCCGGAACTCCGCCTCGTCCAGCACCTCGCGGAACGCGGTGACGGTGAGATCGAGGTCGCGGTACTCCTCCATGTCGAGGTTGACGAACTTGGGCGTGACGCGCTCGTCCGGGTGACGGTAGCGGTGCCGCAGGGCCTGGCGGTACAGCGTCCGGAGCCGCTCCTTCACGACCTCGACGCTCTGCCGGAACGCGGCCAGCTCGATCTGACTCGACACGGACGAGACCTTCACCGAGATGTACTCGACGTCCTCGCGGGCCAGCAGCGCCAGGTAGGCCTCGAGCCGGCGGGCCGCCTCGGCCTCGCCCAGGATCGCCTCGCCGAGCTGGTTCAGGTTCAGGCGGACGCCCGCGGCGCGCCGCTCGGTCAGATAGCGACGCAGGTCCTCGTCCTCCCCGGGCAGGATCAGCGGCTCGGTCTCGTGGCGCAGGCGGGCCACGATCGGGGGCACCACGAGGCTCGGCAGGTAGTGACCCATCACCGCGCCGAGCGTGAGGCCGATGCGCTCCCACCACTCCATGAAGCGCGGCGCGCCGTACCGCTCGAGCAGGTAGCCGAGCTGCTCGGCGATGCGCGCCGGCCGTCGGCTGCGGAAGACCTGATCGGTGAGCGCGATCGTGAGCTCTTTGCCGCGCGGGTCCTCCATCAGGCGGGCCAGGCGCTCGGCCCGGGCCCGCTCCTCGGGCGTCTGCCCGGCCCGAGCCTCGCGGAGCAGGGCCGCGGCCAGATCGACCGCGCGATGAGCCCGCTCCAGGCGGGCAACGGTGGCAGCCGAGCGTGCCATCGCCCCGCAGTCTACCCTCAGGGGCTGGGCTACGCTCCCGGCCGCGCCGGCTGCGGCGGCACCTGGTACAGGTACTCCTGCAGGTAGCGGATCTCCTCGCCCTTGACCTGCATGTCCACCCGGATCAGGTCACGGATCGAGATCATGGAGAGCATCTGCGCGCCCTTGACCACCAGCAGGTGGCGGATGTTGGCCTGATCCATCTTCCGCATGGCCGACTGGTAGTCCTCGTCCGGGTCGCCGACCACGATCTCCGGGGTCATGACGTCGCCCACCGCCGTGCGGTCCGGCTCGAGCCCCCGCCCCACGACGCGTCGAACCACGTCGCGCTCGGAGAAGACTCCGACCAGCCGGTCGTCCTCGAGCACCAGGACGATGCCGACATTGTTGGCGGTCATGACCCGCACCGCTTCCCTGACCGTCGCCGCGCGCTGAACGACGAAGAGAAATCCGGGCCGCATGATCTCACGCAGCTTCTTCATCGCGAATCCCTCCTCAGGGTCCGGGGCGCGGGTACGGGCTCCCGTCGGACGCGCGCCCGAGCGCGCGCAGAGCGGTGTCGAGGACAGCCGGAGCGCCGATGGGGCCGCCGACCTGTGTCCCGTAGGCATAGTGGTGCGAGAACCCGCCCTCGTCCAGGCGCGCCATCAACTGCTCTCCGCCCTCCCGGACCAGCAAGAGTCCGCGGCGAGCCGTGCAGGCCTCGGCCTCGCAGCCCGTGATCGCGATGTAATCGGCGTCTCCGATGTGGACCATCCGCAAGGGCCCGCCCCTGCCGAAGTACAGAGGAGCCGCCTGGGCCAGCCGGCCGACGCCCGGCGCCGGCGGCCCCCAGTCGGCGCCGAACAGCGCGCGCACCTTGTCACGGAGCTGTGGATGCTCCAGGACCTCGCTCGCCGAGCGGCCGTAGGCGAGCGCGCGGGCGTCGGCCGCAAGCACCTCCGCCCTTGGCGGGCCGGACGACGGGACAACGCACCCGGTGACGACCGGCGTGAGCAGCAGACACGCGAGCGCTCCCCGGAGCAGCGAATGGCGCACGGACGGCCTCCCCCGATCTGTTCAGACGCATTTCCCGTGCCACGGCCTCGCGCAACGCTCGTGACCGCAAAGTCCCCGCGTCGGAACGACTCGCGGGGACGAAGTCGAACGCTCCGCGAAGTGTCAGTCCACGATGCGGTAAGAGTTACCCGCAGCCGGGTAAGGAAGGACCGGGCGTCGACGCGCAGCTAGCCGGCCAGGCGCCACTGCGCGAGCGACGCCCACGCATCTCCCCCGGTCTTGTCGGGGATGATCGTCAGCTCGAGCACCGTCACCCCGGAGAGCTCCACGCGGTAGTCCTCTGCCTCGCGAATCGTCTCCGGCGGCCCGAAATTCCATTGCTGGCGGAGGATCTCGCGGACCGACCGTCCACCATCCGGCGACCAGCGCAGCACGAACTCCTGTGTGCGCTCCCTGTCCGGCTCGATGAAGAGCAGCCAGACACGACTCAGGCGCTGCGGTTGGTCGAAGATGAGCCGGATCGTCTGCTCGCCCGGCTGCGCGGCTCGCCACCCGGACTCCTCGCCGGGCAGGAGCGCGGATTCGATGGGGTGCTCGCTGTCCTCGGACGTGACCTCGACCTGGGCCAGCTTCTCGACCTCGAGCCACTGCGGCTCGGGAGTCGCGACCTCCCTGGGAGCCGGACCGATCACACGCTTCCGCATCGTTCGCCAGTATCCCGCAGGTCCTGGCCTCCCGCTACTTTGTAGAATTTACACGGCATTTCTTCCCTCCCGATCGCCGGCCCTGCTTCGTATCGGGGTGTCGACATGCACTTCTCGGCGCGGCACGCCAGTTGCCTGCACCCTCTCTGGAGGAGGGTACCCATGGAGTCGCATGCGCACAGCGTTCTGGATGCGAAGTCCATTGAAGGCCCGTGCCCGCGGTGCGGTCGCCTGCTCCGGTCGATTCACACCGTGAGTCAATATGGGCGACCAAGCGTCGCCCTCCTGGAGTGTGCGCGCTGTCGATACACCTGCCAGGCCGTGATCTCCGGGCTGTGGCCGGAGGAAGCCTTTCCGCGCGCAGCCCGGCCCTGATGAGCGTCCAGATCTCTCGAGCGAGGTGACCCTCATGGTGGAGAGAAAGTCGTTCCCGGCCTCTGGAGGCTACCGCATCGCCGTGGCCGCCGAGCGAATGAAGGATGGTAAGTGGTCGGCGGTCACAACCATCCAGCAGGCCACCCCGACCGGCGAGCGCAACATCGATCTGCCCATATCCGACGCGCGGTTCGATACCGAAGCCGAAGCCGAGAACTTCGAGGTGAGCCGCGCACGGCAGTGGATCGACCAGAATACCCCCTCGGGCACGCCGGCCTGACGCGCGCGCTCTCCCACTCCCCTCCGGGGAGAGGGTAGGGTGAGGGGTAGACATTCCGTGACATTGACGGGCCGCCTGGCCACCACTAGGCTGCGGCCACGTCATGACGCTGGGGGCCCTGCACCAGCGCTTCCTCCAGCATTGCGCGGTGGAGAAGCGGCTCCGCCCGATGACCATCGCCTCCTACCGGAGCGATTTCGGGCTATTCCTGGAGTTCCTCCGGCGCCGGGCTCGAGGCCGCGGCCGGCCCTCCCGAACCCTCTCCCCGCCGGGGAGAGGGCAGGGTGAGGGGCGCGCCCCCGGCCTCCGCGCTTTTACCACTGCCCTGATCCGCGACTACCAGCAGCACATGGCCACGCGGCGCTGGAGCATCAATACCGTGCGCCGTCGTCTCGTCGAGCTCAACCGCTTCGCCGGCTGGCTGGTGGAGCGCCAGTATCTCACGCGCAGCCCGATGATCGGCGTCTCTGTGCCCCGGCGCGAGCGCCGCCTGCCCCGCGTGCTCGACTGGAGCCAGGTCGAGCAGATCGTGGCCGGCGAGCGCAAGCCGCGCGACCGCGCCATCCTGGCCCTGCTGGCTTACGGCGGCCTGCGCCGCGGCGAGGTGATGGCGGCCGACGTCGGCGACTACTCGCGCGAGGCCCCGAGCCTGATGGTGCGCGGCAAGGGCAACAAGGACCGCGTCGTGCCGCTGCATCCCACCGCGCAGGCCGCACTCGACGCCTACCTGGCCACCCGGCGCGGCCTCACGCTCGAGCACCCGCTCTTCGTGAGCTGGCGCGGGCGCATCACCAAGCAGGTGGTGGTGCTGCTCTGCAAGCGCGTGAGCCGCCGCATCGGCCGCCGCCTGCACCCGCACCTCTTCCGTCACACCTTCGCCACCGAGCTCCTGAACCGCCGCGCGGACCTGCGGGTGATCCAGAAGCTGCTCGGCCACGAGTCGCTGGCGACCACGGAGATCCACACTCACGTGAGCCCGGACCGGCAGCGGGAGGCGGTGGAGCTGCTGGGTGTATTGCCGGGGTGATGTTGATGGGATCGGTAGATGTGCCGCGCTCCTGCGTGGTATCATTTCGATACCGTCAGAACGAGGAGGCGTCGATCATGCCGGCCATCCATATCCGGGCCCTATCCCAGGCGACCCTCGAGAGGCTCAAGGCTCGAGCCCGTCGCAACGACCGCAGCCTTCAGGCCGAGCTCAAGGGCATCCTCGAGGAGGCTGCCAATACGGATTGGTCGGGAACCCGCGCCTTGGCAGCGAAACTGAGGAAAAGCCTGGCCGGGCGTGTCCATTCGGATAGCGCCGAGCTGATCGCCTCCGATCGCCGCTCGCGATGAGCCGATACGTCCTTGACGCTAATGTCCCGGTCAAGTGGTTCGTTCCGGAGGACCTCACTCCTCAAGCGGTGCGTCTCCTGGAAAGCGACCATCGCTTCATCGTGCCAGATCTCGTCTACCCGGAAGCCGGCAACGCCCTGTGGCAGAAGCTTCGGCGTCGCCAGATCACCACGAGCGAGGCTCGAGCGGCCCTGCTGGGTATCGTGAGCGCCCCTTTCAGGAGCTACCCAACCCGGGCACTGGTGGACCCGGCCCTGGAGCTGGCGCTTCAGCTCGATTGCACGGTCTATGATGCCTGCTACCTCAGCCTCGCGATCCTCTCGGACTGCCAGCTCGTCACCGGGGATCGCCGGTTCGAGGCTCTGGTGTCGGGCGCCCTTCGTCGACACCTGCTGCCCCTGGCCTCCCTGCCGAGCTGAGCTACACCCACGTGAGCCCGGAGCGGCAGCGTGAGGCGGTGGAGCTGCTGGGTGTATCGCCGGGGGGACGTTGACGGGGTGGGCGCATCCGGACTAGCTTGATGCGTATGACGATGTCCTCCGTCCGCACCAAGCACTGGACCCGTGTCGAGTACGAGCGCCTGGTTGACCTGGGCGCTTTCCGACCCGGCGAGCGCCTGGAGCTGGTCGGCGGCGCCGTGATCGTCCGCGAGCCCCAGGGAAGTCCGCACGCCACGGCCGTCGGCCTCGCCGAGGACGCGCTGCGCGAGGCCTTCGGCGCGGGCTGGACGGTCAGGACCCAGAGCCCCATCGCGCTCGACGAGGATTCCGAGCCGGAGCCCGACATCGCGGTCGTGCCCGGCAACCGACGAGACTACCGGCGTGACCACCCATCGCAT
>Ga0187892_10005347_pt1 | contig 20307 bp, 19 predicted proteins | sample MA1701073metaG_FD_139345 | JGI IMG/M metagenome (GOLD analysis project Ga0187892, IMG submission 139345) | Bio-ooze microbial communities from a basaltic lava cave in the Kipuka Kanohina Cave System on the Island of Hawaii, USA - MA170107-3 metaG ... | reverse complement strand
GCCCACCGCGACCAGCTCGAACTCGTCGCGCAGGCGCTCCATCAGCGGGAGGCGCGCAGCGACGTCCGCTCCGCCCACGATCATCACGCGCGGCAGCGCGGGCGCCGTCATGCGCATGCCTCGCGAGCCGCGGGCGCGCTCGCGAGCAGCGCCTCCGGCGCGACCAGCCGCTCGCGCACGCGCGGCTCGGCGGCGATGCGGTCGAACACGGCGAGCGCGTTCGCGACGAAGCGCGCGGTCGCGGCGGGCGCGGCCTTGGGCACGCGCGGGTGGGTGCGCGCGAGCGTGCGCGCCACCAGCTCGTCCTCGCTCGCGCGCACGTACGCGGCGGCGTCCGGCACCGGCGTCACGCGCAGGAAGGCCTCGAGCGCCGCGGGATCGGGCGCCGCGTCCGCGTGCACGAGCAGGTAGTTCGCGATCTGGAGCGGCCCCTCGTCCATCAGCAGCCACTCGCCGGGCGCGGCCAGGCGCGGCGCGAGCAGGCGGATCGCCGCCGCCTTCCAGGAGTTCCGCAGCAGGTGGAGGCGCAGCCGGGTGCTGGCCGGGAACGCCCCGCGCAGCGCCTGCGCCGCGGCGAAGCGATAGAAGGCGCGGCCCTCCCGCCAGGTCACGAGCACCCCGACGGCCGCGACGAGGTGGAGCAGCCCCGTGCGGAGCCGGCCCTCGCGCAGGAAGCCGAGGCCGACGCGCGCGAGCAGACGTTCCTGCGCATGGGTGAAGCCCGCTCCTCCCGGGTCCGCCGCGAGCCGCGCCGCGAGCGAGGACTTGCCGCCGCTCGACGGCCCGAACAGCTCGAGCACGCGCGGGGGGGCCTCGGTGTTGGGCGGAAGCGTCATCGACCTCTCGAGACCCTCCGGGAGTGGCCCGCGCGCGCCTCCGGGTTGCCCCGGCGGGCGCAGAAACAGCGGAACAGCTTACCGGACCGCCCGGCCCGACCCGGGCTTCCCCCGTGACATCGCCCGGTTCCGGCGTCTCCTGCTTGCCCGCGCAAGAACCGGTCGCGATGCTCCGCGCAACCAGTCTGGGGGTACCGCCATGACCTTCCTCTCCCGCGCCGCTCTGGCCCTCGCCTTCTGCTCCGCCGCCGCCGCACCGCCGGCCTCCGCCGTGGTGTGCGTGGATCCCGACGACGCGAGCTGCCAGCCGACCATCCAGGCCGGCGTGAACGCCGCCGTGGTGGGCGAGGTCGTCGAGGTCGCCTCCGGGCTCTACAACGAAGAGGTCGCCATCGCGACCGCGGGCGTCGTGCTGACCGGCGGCAAGGGCGTCTTCATCGACCCCTCCGGCCTCGGGGCCCCGGCGCACGCCATCACCATCACGGCGGCCAACGTCGTGATCGACGGCATCGGGATCCGCAACGGCGACGACCACGGCATCCAGGTGAACGGGGTCGGCGGCGTCCAGATCCTGAACGTCGACATGCAGTCGCCGGACGACCGCTGCATCGACCTGGTCGGTACGACACCGAACGTCGTGATCGAAGGCAGCCGCCTGCGAAGCTGTGGCGACGAGGCCCTCGCCTCCGACCTCTCGAACGGGCTCCAGCTCCTCGGCAACACGATCGACGGCAGCGACGGGGTGGATGCGCAGGGCGACAACATCCTCGCCGAGCGCAACACCATCTCCCGCAGCGGCACGTGCCTCGGGATCGAGGGGGCGAACGCCGTCGTCACCGGGAACCGCTTCTCGCAGTGCGGGAGCGGCATCGACATCGTCGGCTCCGACCCCTCGGTCACGCGCAACACGCTCACGAACACGGATGGCACGGCGATCGACGTGGAAGGCGACGACCTCGTGGTCGAGAGCAACCCGATCACCGGCGCTGGGACGGGCATCGACGTGTTCTGCGAGCTCTCGTGCGGCACGGCGCGCGTCGTCCGCAACCGGCTCACCACGATCAACGGCACCGCCCTCTCGGCCGAGAGCCTCGACGCCAACCTCCTCATCGAGGCGAACCAGATCTCGCAGGCCGAGGGCGTCGGGATCGCGCTCGAGACGCTCGGCGCGAACGTGCAAGGCAACCGCGTGAGCACGGCCGGCGGCGCGAGCGACGAGTGCCTCGATCTCGACGGCGACGGGAACACGATCTCGGGGAACAGCCTCGCCAGCTGCGGCGCGGACGGCATCCAGGTGGACGGCGACAACAACACCGTCGAGGAGAACCGCGTCTCCGGTACGGGCGACGACGGCATCGACGTCGCGGTCGACGGCGCCACCAACAGCGTGCTCGGGAACCAGGCGAGCGGCGCCAGCGACAACGGCGTCGAGGTCTCCGAGGACGCGACGGGGACGACGGTGACCGACAACCAGGCCTCGGGCCTCCACGCCGACTACTGCGACGGGGGCACGGGTACGGGCGGCACCGACGTGCCGGACGACACCACCGGCTGCGGCGACATCGACGACTGAGCCTACGCGGCCTGGCCGGCGGCGTAGCCCGAGGCCCAGGCCCACTGGAAGTTGTAGCCGCCGAGCCAGCCGGTCACGTCCACGGCCTCGCCGATGAAGTAGAGGCCGGGCACGCGCTGGCACGCGAGCGTGCGCGACGAGAGCGCCCGCGTGTCGATGCCGCCGACCGTCACCTCCGCCTTCTTGTAGCCCTCGCTATCGCTCGGCTCGAGCCGCCAGGCGTGGAGCTGCGCGGCCAGCGCGTCGAGCTCGCGCTTCGTCAGCTCCGCGAGCGGCCCGGGCGGCGCGTGGCGCGCGGCGAAGGCCTGCGCGAAGCGCCGCGGCTGGCGCTCCTCCAGCATGCGCACCAGCCCGCGCCCGCGCGCGCGCGTCTCGTCGAGGAGCGCGCGCGCGTCCTCGCCGGGCAGCAGGTCGAGCTCGAGCGCCTCGCCCGGCCGCCAGTAGCTGGAGGCCTGGAGCACGGCCGGCCCCGACAGCCCGCGGTGCGTGAACAGCGCGCTCTCGGAGAACACGCCGCCCCCCGCGCGCGCGACCGTGCGGATCGACACCCCGGCGAGCGCCGCGCAGAACGCGAGCCCCTCGCCCGCCATGCGCAGCGGCACCAGGCCCGGCCGCGTCTCGGTGATCGGCACGCCGAGCTGCGCCGCGAGCCGCGCCGCGAAGTCCGTCGCGCCGAGCTTCGGGATGGAGAGCCCGCCCGTCGCCACCACCAGGGAGGCGCAGGCGAACTCGCCGCGATTCGTCGCGAGCGCGAAGCCGGCGCCCGGGGGCGCGACGCGCGCGACGTCGCAGCCGGTCTCGATCCGCACGCCCGCCGCGCGGCACTCCGCGAGCAGCAGCTCGACGATCTGGCGCGCGCTGCCGTCGCAGAACAGCTGGCCGAGCGTCTTCTCGTGGAAGCGGATGCCGTGCTTCTCGACCAGTGCGATGAAGTCCGCCGGCGTGTAGCGCGCGAGGGCCGAGCGGCAGAAGTCCGGGTTCTCGGACAGGAAGTGCTCGGGCCCGGTGCCGAGGTTCGTGAAGTTGCAGCGCCCGCCGCCCGAGATCAGGATCTTCTTCCCGACCTCCGCGTTGCGCTCGAGCAGGAGCACGCGCCGTCCGCGCTTGCCCGCCTCGATCGCGCACATCAACCCGGCGGCCCCGCCGCCGAGGACGATCACGTCGAAGCTGCACGGTCGGATCGGATGCGAGTTCGAGCCCAGAGCTTCGCCACGCTTCGAGGCCACTGTCGTGACTCCGCTCGCCTTCGGCTCGCTGCGCGCACGGCTCCGCCGTGCTTGCACTCAGTTCAGACTCTCCGCCTGTTCCACGAGAAGGCCGCGGCGCCCGGCCGCGATGCTCTTGAGCTTCGCGCGGGCGTAGCCGAGCCCGAAGCGCAGCAGGCGCAGCAAGTGCGTCGGGTACTGCAGCGTCAGCAGCACGTAGTCGTGCAGCACGTGCGGGCGGGCGTAGAAGGAGTGCAGCAGCCCCTGATACGCGCGGTCGAGCTCCTCGACGCTGATGCCCTCGGGCGACCACACGAAGTTCATGCCGTTCATCTTGCGCCAGTCGTCGGGCCGGATCTTCGTGCCGTAGAGATCGACGTAGATCGGCGAGCCCGGATACGGCGTGAACTTCGTCAGGTTCATCATGTCCATCGGGATGCGCCGCACGAAGTCGCGCGTGGCCTGGATCGTGTCCCGGTTCTCGCCCGGGTAGCCGAGCATGAACAGGCCCTTGGTGCGGATGCCGGCCTCGTGCGTCCAGCCCACCGCCTCCTCCGAGCGCTCGACCCGGGCGGCCTTGTCCATCGCCACGAGCAGCTCGTTCGAGCCCGTCTCGAGGCCGAAGCTGATCTCCCAGCAGCCGGCCTTCCTCATCAGGGCCAGCACGCCGGGCTTCACGGTGTCCACGCGGGCCGTGCAGGTCCAGGTGATCTCGAGCCCCGACGCGAGCAGGCGCTCGCAGAACTCGGTCACGCGGATGCGGCTCGCGAGGAACAGGTCGTCCACGAACATGATGTGCCGCACGCCCCACTTGTCGTGGAGGTGCTGGATCATCTCGACCACGCGCGCCGGCGAGTAGGCGCGCACGCGCGCGCCGAAGGTCGAGGTGTCGCAGAACTTGCAGTGGAACGGGCAGCCGCGGGACGCCGCGATCGTTGCGACAGGGCCGCGCGGGTAGTCGTAGATCGCCGGCGGGTAGGCCTGCGGGAAGCCGGGCAAGAGGTCCCAGGCCGGCATCGGCAGGTCGTCGAGGTCCTTCGGGATGGGCCGCGACGGGTTCTCGCGCACCGCCTCGCCCTCGCGCCAGAGCAGGCCCGAGATGCCGTCGAGCGCGGCGCCGGACTCGAGCGCCGAGAGCAGCTCGATCAGCGCCCACTCCCCTTCGCCGACCACCGCCAGGTCGAACTCGGGGAAACGCTCGAGCGTCTCGCGCCCCATCGAAGAGATGTGCGGCCCGCCCACGATCACCGTGGCCTCGGGCAACGCCTTCCGCACCCCGCGCGCGATGATCGACGCCGACCAGACACCGACGGTGAACAGCGTGATGCCCACGTACTGCGGCGCCGCCGCGACGATGCGCTCGACCACCGCCGCTTCGTCGAGCCCCTCGACGTCGCTCTCCACGATCGACACGCCGTAGCCGTGGTCGCGCACCATCGCGGCCAGGTGGAGCAGGCCGAGCGAGGGCGAACGGTTCGTGACGTGCCGGACGAACTCGTACCCCGGTGCGATCCGTTCGTAGGGCGGATTGACGAGCACGATCTCGCGCACGGGCGGCACCTTAGCGCTTCGCGGCGTCCCTGCAGGGTCTCGAGCGCGCCGCGGGCCGCGGCCCGATCGGCCCAACTGTGCGCGCCGTCACATCCAGCCCCGTCCCTTCGTGCCACAACCTTGGCGGGACTGGACGGAAGGGGGGTCGCACTTGGCGTCAGCCGAGGCCGTGGCACACGACTTCTGGTCTGCGCTCTGCAAGGGCGACCGCGAGCGGGCCATCTCGCTCCTCGCGGAGGATGCGGTGTTCCACCCTGCCGGGCTGCCCCTCGCGAGTGGCGGCGAGGCGATCGAGACCTACCTCGCCGAGAAGGACGAATCGATCACCTCGGTCGTCGAGACGATCGCCCGCTACGACGACATGATCATCCTCGAGCGCGTCGACCCCCTGGTCGGCGACCTCAGCGGCCGCCTGCGCGTGATTCTCTCTCTGGTCCGCATCGAGCACGGCCGCATCACGAGCTGGCAGGACTTCGTGGCGCCGCCCCAGGGCCGCGCGCTGACGGATCCGCCGCGCTGGAGCCCGCGCTGGGCGCGGGCGGCGAGGCGGGCGTCGGCGCCCTGAGCGCGCCGCTCCGGCGCAACCCCCGCCCACTCAAGGCCTGGGACGCCGATGCTCTACCAACTGAGCTACTCGCTGGTCCGCGACCGGCTGGCCCGCAGAAGCGCCCCCACGCCCAACGCCGCCCGAGGAATCCGAGAGTCCCGGGCTCGGCCAGAACCTGCACGACCATGGGAGAGAAGATCGCCGCGTCCGAGATGTCGTTGCCGTCGCGATCGAGGAGCCGATCGCCCGGGCTGAAGAGACCCGGTCTGACCTGGGTGATCTCCGAGAAGCTGAGGCCGCCCTGGAAGTCGATGCGGCACGCGAAGAACCCGTAGATGGTGGTCTGGGGTCCCGGGCCGGCGGCCTCGCACTTGAACACATGTCCGGCGACACCCGGACCGCTCTCCTCGACTCCGTCGACGCCGACCGACTCGTTGGAGGTGAACGAGGCCGGGAGGTGCTCCAGGGTCGAGACGACGTCGAGCACGTTGTTCCCTTCGACATCGAACTCGACCGAGATGCCGTACGCGCTCAGGCCCTCCGGCCCACCCTCGATCCGCAGGCTGAGCTGAAACGGCTGCCCGGCGTGGACCTGGAGGAACGAAGCATTGCCGTCCGGCTCGTAGATCATCTCCACGATGGGGGTCGTCGCGGCCGGAAGAGCCCACGAGGTGCCGATCGCGCTAGCGGCGACGACGAGAGCGATCCGCCTCGCGTCCATCACTCATCGTCCGGGACGGTCAGAGGCGCGTCTTTGGAGTCGACGACGAAGACGGCCAATAGGCTCGCAGGTTCGCGGTCACTCGCGTTCTCGCTCACTCTGTGATGCGAGCCCGGCACCTCGTGGAAGCCTTCGCCGATCCGGTAGACCTTGGCAGGCCCATCGTCGACCTGGCTGCGGATGGCGCCCGACAGCACATGAGCGTAGATGAAAGCTGACGCTGCATGGTGATGGGACGGTGTCTTGCCGCCCGGGGGGTAGGTCACGACGAGGGCGACCAGGCTCTTGCCTGGAATGTTCGGAATGGCGTGCTCGAAGACGGTCGTCACCTGGTCCAGCTCTTGTGCATGCCCAGGCGCAATCCCGAGTGCGATTGCTGCGAGTACCGCGCCTATCGAACTTCTATGATTTGCCATCGTCATCTCGTTTCCCTTCTATGAAAGATCGCCCCAGAGCTCCTTGAGGCGCCGGTCTCTCCCGCAGTTGTACCGGTAGAGCCGGTAGCGGATCGGATTCTTCTTGTAGTAGTCCTGGTGGTATTCCTCCGCCGGATAGAAGGGCCCGGCCGCCACGATTTGCGTCGCGATCGACTGCTCGAAGCGGCCCGACTGCTCCAGAGTGCGCTTGGAGGCTTCGGCCAGCCGCTTCTGCTCGTCGTCGTGATAGAAGATGGCGCTGCGATACTGCTCTCCGATGTCGCAGAACTGCCGGTCGCGGGCCAGCGGATCGACGTTGTGCCAGAACACATCCAGCAGCTTCTCGTAGCCGATCCTGGACGGGTCGTACGTGACTCGAAGCGATTCGGCGTGCCCGGTCGTTCCCGACGAGACCTCTTCGTAGGCCGGACCGACCGTGCGCCCTCCGGTGTAGCCGGAGACAGTCGCGGTCACGCCGTCCAGCTTGTCGAAGGGAGGCTCCATGCACCAGAAGCAGCCCCCGGCGAATGTGGCGATCTTCGTCGCTTCGTTCATCGTGCAGCCACCTCCCTCCTTCCCGACGTCAGGTTCTCAACGCAGGCAGCTTCCCTCCGTCGGGGACGAACTCCAGCGCGAGCCCGTTGTTGCAGTAGCGCTCCCCGGTGGGTGCCGGCCCGTCCTCGAAGACGTGACCCTGATGCCCGCCGCATCGGGCGCAGTGGTACTCGGTTCTCGGCAGCAGCAGCTTGAAGTCGCGCTTGGTGGCGACACGGCCGGGCAGCGCCTGGAAGAAGCTGGGCCAGCCGGTACCGCTCTCGAACTTGGCCTCGGAGCTGAAGAGAGGCAGGAAGCAGGCGGCGCAGACGAAGGTGCCCGCCCGTTTTTCCCCGTCGAGGGGACTCGAGAACGGTCGCTCCGTGGACGCGCCGAACAGGACCGCGTACCGATCCGCGGGCAGCAGCTTCTTCCACTCCGCCTTGGACTTCTCGAGAGGCCGGAACCCCTCCATGGCGTTCTCCTCAGCATCGCCCCCTCCCTACATCTGCGTGTAGTCGGGCCCCTCGCCGCCTTCGGGCGGCGTCCACGTGATGACTTGATACGGGTCCGCGATGTCGCAGGTCTTGCAGTGGACGCAGTTCTCGTGGTGGATGAAGAGCTTCTTCTTCCCCACGTGATCGGGGTCGTCGATCATCTCGTACACGGCGGCCGGGCAGAAGCTCTCGCAAGGGTTCCCGTACTCCTCGCTACAGGCGTCCCGACAGAGATCGGTGTCGGCGACGACGAGATGCGAGGGCTGGTCGACCTCGTGCTTCGCGCCCGAGTACTGCACGAGATGTTCCTTCGTGAACGTCAGCTTGCCGTCGAACTCGAACGACTCGCGGCGGCGCTTCTCCGGGGGAAGCTCCGACAGCTTCTTCATGTGCGTGTGACCGGGGTCGAACGCGATCTCGTCCACCAGGCCGCGGCCCTTCGTGAGAAAGATGCGGAAGGGCTCGTTCAGCACGAAGAAGGGCAGCCCCATTCCGAACGCGCCGTGGAAGTTGCGCGCCTGCCGGTGCTCCTCGAAGGCCCAGCTCTGGCGATAGCGCTCTGCGTAGCCCCCGAGCGTCAGCGACGTGAACTCGTCCTGGGCGAGGGCATCCGCGATCGTCTCGGCGGCCATCATGCCCGACTTCATGGCCATGTGGACTCCGGAGAGCTTCTCCGCGTTGCAGAAGCCGGCCGCGTCGCCGACGATCAGCGCGCCGTCCGCGTAGAGCTTCGGCATCGAGGACATACCGCCGAGCGGCATGGTCTTGGCGCCGTAGCGCACCAGCTCGGCGCCATCGAGCAGGTCGCGCATCCAGGGATGGGTCTTGAACTTCTGCGCTTCGAGGTGCGGGTCGTGGAAGGGGCTCGCCGCATCCAGCGCGCACACCATGCCGTACGAGATCAGGTTGTCCTTCATGTCGTAGAGCCACATGCCGCCGAAGTACTTGGGCAGGTTGGCCGGCAGAATGCCGTGTATCACGCGCCCGGGAACGTGCTTCTCGGGCTGGATCCGCCAGATCTCCTTGACGCCGGTCTCGTAGACCTGCGGGTTCTCGCCGTCGAGCTCGAAGCGCTCGACCAGCTGCCTGGTCAAGCTGCCACGCGCGCCCTCGCCGAGCACGGTGACCTTGGCGCGGACCTCCATACCGGGCTGATAGGTCGGCTTCGGCTTGCCGTGACTGTCCACGCCCACGTCGCCGAGCCTTACTCCGGCCACGCGCTGCCCGTCGTAGAGCAGCCGGTCGCCGGCGAAGCCGGCGTAGATCTCGATGCCCTTCTCCTCGCACTTCTTCGCGAGCCACCTCGCGACGTTGTAGAGGGACGCAACGTGGTAGCCCTTCTTCCTGAAGATGGGCAGGTTCACCGGCAGCCGAATCGCGGCGTTGCCGACGAAGAGGTAGGTCATGGCCTTGGTGCACACGTACTCGGTCGGGAAGCCTTGCTCGACGAAGTCGGGCATCAGCTCTCGGATCGCGCGCGGGTTGATCGCCGCGCCCGACAACATGTGGTCACCGACTTCGGCGCCCTTCTCGATCACGAGCACGCTGGGAGCTTCGAGACCCCGCGCGGCGCAGGTCTCCACCAGGTGATAGGCCGACGCCAGCGTCGCGGGACCGGCTCCGACGAAGAGGACGTCGACCTCGAGGATCTCGCGTTCGGGAGCGCTCACGAGCCCTCCTGCGGGTCGCCAGAAACCGACGCTAGGGACGGGGTTGCCGACGGTCAACCTCGAAGCTGCGGCGCGATCGCCGAAGGGCTCTAGGATGTGCAATGACCTCGAAGGCCGTGCTTCGCGGCTACTTCGCGATCTCGGGCGTGTACACGCTTTCGGCCTCGCTGATCTGGGGCGTCAACACGCTGTTCCTCCTCGAGGCCGGCCTGGACATCCTCGGCGTGTTCGTCGCCGGCGCAGCTTTCACCGCGGGCAACGTGTTGTTCGAGATCCCGACGGGCGTCGTGGCGGACACGGTGGGCCGGCGCGCCTCGTTTCTGTGCAGTGTGTCGATCCTGAGCGTCGCCACGCTGGCCTATGTCGGCATTCCCTACCTCGCGTGGAATCCGCTGGTCCCGTTCGCCGTCGCGTCCGTGTTTCTCGGGCTGGGCTTCAGCTTCTACTCCGGCGCCCTGGAGGCTTGGCTGGTGGATGCGCTCGACGCCAGCGGCTTCGACGGAGACCTCGACACCGTGTTCTCGCGCGGTGCGATGGTCAGCGGCACGGCCATGCTGATCGGCACGGTCGGCGGCGGGCTGCTGGGACAGCTCGACCTCAGCCTGCCCTTCCTCGCGCGCAGCGGTCTGCTGGCGCTGGCGTTCGTCGTGGCGCTGCTCGGGATGCACGACCTGGGCTTCCACGCGCGCCCCTTGACGGTCGAGACGCTGCGCAGGGAGCTCGAGACCGTGGCGAAGGCGGGGATTCGACACGGCTGGAGCCAGCGCTCGCTCAGGCTGCTCATGCTGGCGTCCGCGGTGCAGACGGGCTTCATCCTCTGGGGCTTCTACGCGTGGCAGCCGTACTTCCAGGAGCTGCTCGGGACTCACGCGGTCTGGTTCGCAGGCGTGATCGCCTCGGGTGTGGCGTTGTCCACCATGCTCGGCAACGCAGTGGTGGAGTACTTCGCGCGTCTGTGCGGCCGGCGCACCACGTTGCTCGTGTGGGCGGCGAGCATCCAGACCCTGGCGGCGGTCGCCATCGGCCTGTCGCCGAGCTTCCCGCTGGCCCTGATCTGCCTGCTCGTGGTGACCTCGACCATGGGCGTGGTGGGCCCGGTGCGACAGGCCTACATCCACAAGCTGGTGCCCGGCGAAAAGCGGGCGACCGTCGTGAGCTTCGATTCGATGGTGGCCAACCTAGGCGGCGTGGGCGGGCAGGCGGGGCTGGGCTACCTGGCGCAGGTGCGCGACTACGCCACCGGCTACGTCGTAGGCGGTGCGGTCACGGTGCTCGCGATCCCGCTCTACTTCGGCATCCGCAGCTTGAAGGAAGATGCCGACAAGATCATCGGCAAGGCCGGCAAGAGCAGCCCCTGCGCGGCGCAAGGGCTCGCCTTCGTCGGCGCGGTCGACGACAAGGCGCACACGGAGGCGGGTGCGTGAGGGGCGCTGGAATCAGCCCTGGCAGATCACCTCGCCCAACGCCTGGCTCAGCTTCTCGTTCTCGCGGTAGTCGATCGGGCAGTCGATGAGTGACGGCGCGTCGCCTGCGAGGCTCGATCGGAGGGCTGGCAGCAGCTCATCGGCGCGTTCGATGCGCTGGGCCCGCACGCCGAAGCTCTCCGCATACGTCACGAGGTCGGGATTGGCGAAGTCCACACCGAAGTGACGCCCGAGCCGGGTCTCCATGTGGTGTTGGATCACGCCGTACTTCCCGTCGCGCAGCACCAACACGGTCATGGCGATGCCCAGGCGAACGGCGGTTTCGAGCTCCTGCGAGTTCATCAGGAAGCCACCGTCGCCGCTCACGGCCAGGACGCGCCGTTCGGGCAGGGCCAGCTTCGCGGCGAGCGCACCGGGCAACGCGATGCCCATGGCGGCGAAGCCGTTGGAGATGATGCACGTGTTGGGGCGCTCGGCCTGGAACAGGCGCGCGACCCACAACTTGTGCGCGCCCACGTCGCACACGAGCACGTCGTCGGGGGCCAGGGCGCGGCGCAGGTCGGCGACCACGCGTTGCGGCTTGAGTGGATGGGCCGCGTCGTCGGCGCCCTGCTGCACCACCCGTACCAGGCTGGAATGCAGGCGCTTGCCCGCGCCTTCGGCCTTGGTCGTGGCCCGAGCCGCGATGCGGTCCAGCGCATCGGCGATGTCGCCCACGACGCCCGCTGCCAGCACGTAGTGGGCGTCGACCTCCGCCGGTGCCGAGTCGACGTGCACGATGCGCTTGTCACGCCCCGGATTCCAGCGCGCCGGGTCGTACTCGACCATGTCGTAGCCGATGCACAGCACCAGGTCGGCGTCATCCAGACCGAAGGCGATGGGGTCACGTGCCTGGAGGCCGATCGTGCCCAGGCAGAGCGGATGCGAGAAGGGCACCGCGCCCTTGGCCATGAAGGTCGTGGCCACCGGCAGGTTGAGCCGTTCGACGAATGCCACCACCGCGCTCGAAGCGCGCTGGCGGATCACGCCGTTGCCCACCAGCACCAAGGGCGCAGCCGCCTCGTCGATCAGGCGCGCGATCTGCTCCACCTTGGCTTGCGGCGCGTGCGGGATCGCCGCTGCCTGCACCTGGAGGGGTGCGAGACCCTGCGCCGCCATCTGCGCGACGTTCTCCGGCACCTCGATGAAGCTCGCGCCGGGCTTCTCCGTCTGGGCCAGCTTGAAGGCCTTACGAACCACTTCGGGCACGATTTCCGGCTCCAACACCCGGGCGCTGAACTTGGTGCAGTGCCGGAACAGCGCCGCCAGATCCAGGACCTGGTGGCTCTCCTTGTGCATGCGGGTCGTCGCGGCCTGGCCCGCGATGGCCACGAGCGGCGCACGGTCCATGTTGGCGTCGGCCACCCCGGTGATCAGGTTGGTCGCTCCCGGTCCCAGCGTGGCCAGGCACACGCCGGCACGGCCCGTGAGCCGGCCGTACACGTCGGCCATGAAGGCCGCGCCCTGCTCGTGGCGCGTGGTGACGAAACGGATGCGGCTCTGCGCGAGCGCATCCATGATGTGGATGTTCTCTTCGCCCGGGATGCCGAAAACGTAGTCCACGCCCTCGTTCTCGAGGCAACGCACCAGGAGTTGGGCTGCGTTCATGGGTGTGGTCACCTCGTCACTCGGTATCGCTGCCGCGGCCCGCGGGATGCTCGGTGATGGAGACCGCCTTGACGTTGACGAATTCGCGGATGCCGTGGCGCGCCAGCTCGCGGCCATAGCCGGAGCGCTTCACGCCACCGAAGGGTAGGCGCGGATCCGAGACGACCATGGCATTGATGAAGGTCGCGCCCACTTCCAGCTCATCGATGCAGCGTCGGCGCTCTTCCCCGTCGTGGGTCCAGACGCTGGAGGCCAGGCCGTAGTCACTGCTGTTGGCGAGATCGATCGCCTCGTCCAGATCGCGCGCCTCGAACAGCAAGGCCACCGGGCCGAACACCTCCTCCCGATAGGCCGGTGCGCTCGGCGGAATCCGGGCGAGGGCCGAGGCCGGGTAGAAATAGCCCGTACGGTCGAGGCGTTTGCCGCCAGTGAGCAGTCGGGCGCCGGCCTGCACCGACTCGTCGACCTGGCGTTCGACGGTTTCCAGCATCTGCTCCGTGGCAAGCGGACCCACGTCGGTGTCCGCGTCCATGGGATCGCCCACCTTGAGTCGCCTCAGTGCTTCGACCATGCGCCGTTCGAATTCATCGTACACCCGCGCGTGCACGATGAAGCGCTTGGCGGCGATGCAGGACTGGCCGTTGTTGATGTTGCGTGCGGTGATCGCAGTGCTGACCGCGGCGTCGAGATCCGCGCTCGGCAGGACGATGAACGGATCGGAGCCCCCGAGCTCCATGACGCTCTTCTTGATGTGCTTGCCGGCCTGCTCGGCGACCTTGGAGCCCGCGGCCTCCGAGCCCGTGAGGGTGACCGCGGTGACGCGGTCGTCGGCGATCACGCGCGCGACGCGACCTGGCGTCATGAGCAGGGTCTGGAACGCGCCTTCGGGGAAGCCGGCGCGGCGAAAGATCTCCTGCAGTCCGAGGGCGCAGCGCGACACGTTGGAGGCGTGCTTGAGCAGGCCCACGTTTCCCGCCATCAAGGCCGGAGCCGCGAACCGCACCACCTGCCAGAACGGGAAATTCCACGGCATGACGGCCAGGATCGGCCCCAACGGCAGGTAGCGGACGTAGCTTCTGTCGGCGTCGGTCTGGATCTCCTCGTCGGCGAGGAAGCGGGCGCCGTTCTCCGCGAAGTAGCGGCAGGCCCAGGCGCATTTCTCCGCCTCCGCCACAGCCGCCTTGTAGGTCTTGCCCATTTCCTGGGTCATCAGCCGCGCCCACTTGTCGCTCTCACCCGCAAGGATCTGTGCGGCCTGCTGGAGCCAGCGAGCGCGCTCGGCTAGGGAAGTCCGGCGGTACGTGCAGAAGGTCTGGTCCGCCCGCGCCAGAGCCGCTTCCAGATCCGCGTCGCTGATCTCGTCGAAGCTCTCGATGAGCTCACTGTGGGTCGGATCGATGCTCTGCAGCTTCATGCCATCTCCCCTGCTCAGGCCTGGCGTCGGCTCCGACCTGAGCCCCGTGCGAACACACCCGGGCGGAGCGTAGTGCTCCTCGGACGGCGGAGTCACCGGCACCCAACTGCCCAGTCGACGCGCGAGGGCTGCCGCACGCGTGCACTTCCGCACACGCGGCGCGCATGGGCTGCCGTGTCCCCCGTTACGCGCTGCTCGCGCGACGCGTCCGAAACGCAGGCCGCGTGAGGGGTGCGCGGCGGGGCACGGCACGCGGAAATCTGGAGGGGAGTTCGATGAAACGTCGGAACTGGTTGGGGGTCGCCGCGGTGCTCGCGTTGGCGGTCGGAGCGATCGTGCCGAGAGGCGCCGGCGCGCTCACGCTCGCCGACCTCGACGCCGGAGGCAGCTTCTCGGCAGGATCTCTCACGTTCGATGACTTCGACGTGGTGCTCGCCGGGGATCTGCCGGTCGACCTCACCGCCTATGCGGTGCAGGTCCTGGCCGACGGCTTCCGGATCTCGGGGCCCCTCTCGGCCATCCTCGGCGGGTCGGGCACGCTGCTCATCTCGTACGAGGTGTCGGCGCTCTCGCCGATCATCAGCGGCGCCTCGTTGCTGGCGCCTGGGGCGACCGTCGGCGCAGGCGCGCAGGCGCTGGTCGTCGAGTCGCTGTTGGGCCCGGCCTCGGAGGTGCTCGGCTCGCTCTTCGTCTTCGACGTCGAAGGCGGGGGCGCCGACCCGGACGACGCGGCGGGCTTCACCCCGGTGTCGAGCGTGTCGGTCGTGAAGAGCGTGATCGTCGGCGGCGGGTTGCTCGCCGCCATGCCGATGGTAGAGCAGCGTTTCTTCGCGCTGGGGGAGCCGCTGACCGTGATCCTCCTCGTCGGGGGGCTCGCCGGCCTCGCGATCGCCGGGAGGCGTCGCGACATGCCCGTCTAGGCGGGTCCTCGGGGAGCCGAGCGGCCGCGGCCTCGGGCCGCGGCCGCTCTCTTCCCCGATGCTAGTTGCCCGTCGGGAGCTGAAGGTTGAAACCTTCCTTCTGGAGCTGCTCGCGGAGCCATTGGAACCTCTGGTACTTGGAGAGCTCGACCGGCCCTTCATACCCCATGCTCTGCAACTTGCGCGGCGGATACTGCACGCAGGTCTTCATCAGGTCCTTGATGGCTTGGCTGATCGTGACGAGCGTCCAGGTCCGCTCGGTGTAGTTGTTCATGAAGATGTCGTAGCGCTCCTGCGGGTCCTGCCACAGATCGAACACCTGGGGCACGATGGCGACGTACTTCTCGGAGCCCTTCCAGCCGAGATTCGTATCGACGGCCAGGCCGCCGGTCGGCTGCCCGTTGTCGCCGCGCAGGTTGAACACGGCCTTGTAGTTGCCGACGCGGGCGGCACCGGGCGACAGCTCGTTCTCGGTGAAGTAGAACCAGGCCTTGCGCGCGGACTTGCCCGTGCCCAGCAGCACCGGCGACATGTCGTAGCTGTCGAAGACGATCGCGGCTCCGGCGCGGTCGGTCCTTCTGCGGGAGCTCCACACCGGCGACCGCGGCGAACGTCGCCATCAGGTCGAGGCCGCCCACGATGTCGTGGTTCTTCGAGCCCGGCTTCACCTTGCCCGCCCAGCTCGCGATCGCAGGAACCCGATTGCCGCCTTCTCGCACCGTGCCCTTGGTGCCGCGGAACGGCGTGTAGCCGGCGTCGGGATAGACATCCTGCCAAGCGCCGTTGTCGGTCGTGTAGAAGACGAGGGTGTTCTGATCGAGCCCGAGTGCGTGGAGCTTGTCCAGGATGTGGCCGATCCGTGCGTCGAGCTCCACGACCGAGTCCGCGTACTTGCTCTTGGACAAGGACTTATGCTCGTACTCCGGAGCGGGCAGGTTCGGCTGGTGCACCTTCATGAAGTTGACGTTGATGAAGAAGGGCTTGTCGGACTTGGCGGCCGTATCGAGGAACTCGAGCGCCGCCTTCTCGACGTAGCCGTCGAAGAAGGGGATGCCGACGACTCCCTTCTCGGGCGTGTTTACGTACTGGCCGTTGATCTTGAAATCCTCCTTCACCTTCTCGCCCGCGTTGCCCGAGAGAGACCCGCGCGTGACTTTCTGGAACATGGCCCTCAGCTCCGGGTCCATGTCGGGAAACCAGGTGGGGTCGGCGTAGGTGTAGGCGTTGAGGTGATAGAGCCCGACGTGTTTCGTCACGTCGTAGCCCTGGGCGTTGGGCAGCGCGTAGTCGGATTCGCCGAGGTGCCACTTGCCGGTGAAGTACGTCTCGTAGCCGCCCTGCTTCAGCATCGACGCCAACGTCCACTCCGCCGCCGGCAGGCCGCCGCCCTGGCCCTGAAAGGCCACCGTGGTCATGCCGCTGCGGTTCGGGATGCGCCCCGTCTGGATCGCGGCGCGACCGGGCGTGCAGCTCGGCTGGGCGTAGAAGGAGAAGAAGGTCATGCCGCCGGCCGCCAAGCGGTCGATGCTCGGCGTAGGCATGCCCCGCCCTTCGCCGCCGCCGTACGGGCCGAGATCGCCGTACCCCGTGTCGTCGGAAACCAGCAACAGGATGTTGGGCTTCTTGTCTGCCGCGAGCGCCGGCACCGCTGCCGCGAGAAACGCCGCTGAGAGGGTCAGAGCGGACAGAGCGTCCGTCACAGTCTCTTCTTCATCGGGTGGGTCCCCGTCCGACCCTCATCCCCCGGCCCGGGTGTAGCAGGCCCATCGGGTCCGAGCGCGCCGAGTCGATGACAAGGGCGTGTGTGGACCAGCAGACCGACCGCGACTCGTTGGGCGGGGCGGTGTCCCTACATCCAACCTTGCACTGCGATGCAGCGCATCGGCCCAGCGGGGCGCGCACGCGTGCGCTCGGCGAGTCCGTGCCCATCGACGGCACGCACGCGTCGCACGGCGCGCGGCGCCGACGGGTACGCCGGGTAGGTGACACTCTCGTGGGTCGGCGACCACGTCTCTGTAACGACTGATCGATCGGGTGCCGAGCAGCCGGTTGGAGGTACCCCCATGGCATCGCGTCTGACTCTCGCCACGTTGCAACGAGTCGCCTTCCTTCTGGTCGCGGTCGCGGCGGTGGCGGGCGTCGTCGTCGCCACAGCCCCGCCGTCCGGTCGCGCCGAGGAAGGGGCCGCCGCCTCGCCGCGAAGCGCGAGGGAGGTCCGCGGCCCCACGCCGTATCTCCCGGTCGCGAACGAGCCCCCGCCCAAGCCGTTCGTGGACGACGCGCTGCCCGACGGGCTGCCCCAGGGCATCGTCTGGATCCAGTACCGGACGGAAAACTGCCGCCTCCTCCCGGTGTTCGGCGAAGAGGCCCTGAAGTTGTCCCCGCGAGTCTGCCACCTGCACGTGCGCGTCGACGACCTGCCCTGGTTGTGGGCCGACGCGAGCGACAGCAACACGGTCGACATCGGCGGGATGCCGCCGGGCGACCACAAGGTGAAGATCGACCTGGTGGACCCCACCCATCACGACATCCCCGGGCAGTCGAGGACGGTGAAGTTCACCGTGCCCAAGACCGCGGCCCCGGCGCACTGAGGTCGCGGCGCGTACGGGTAAGCGGCTGCGCGCGGGCGCTCCCCCCAAGAGCCTCTCATCAACACACTTCGGTGTCAGAAGGGGAGCGCACCGCAGTCGGCTCGAACCGAAAAGCCTCGCGGAGTGGTGGACCTCGACGCGGGGCCCAGAGTGGAGCGCGAGACGGGATTCGAACCCGCGACCCTCGGCTTGGGAAGCCGATGCTCTACCAACTGAGCTACTCGCGCGTCCCGCCCAGCTTGGCACCCGAATCCGCGCGCTGCAACGGAGCCCTGCCCGCTTCGCGCGCCCCGGACGCTCGCGGAGGGCCGGGGCCGGCGGAGGCGAAGTAGAGCGCAGGCCGCACTCCGCGACGGGACGACCTGTGAACCCCATCCGCGGCCGAGCCATGAGCCGCAGCCGGCTCCGGCCCTCCGCGAGCCGTGCGGCTCCCCGGGCGCGGCGGCTCAGTCCTTGACGAGGTCCGCGAACAGATCGTCGAGATCCGCCCCGCTGTCGTCGTTGCGCAGCGGTACCGCTCGCCCGCCGCCGATCTCCTCGTCGGAGTCTGCGAACAGGGCCATCGTCGCGTCGGGCTCGCTGGCCTTCTCGAACGCCGCGTCGATCTCCGAGGTGTCGCCGAGCATCGCCACCGTCTCGCTCGGGGCGCCGCGCAGCGGGTCGGTGCCGATGGCGACCACCTCTTCGAGGTCCATGGCGGGGTCGTCCTCGAAGATCGCGTCGAGCTCGCGCGCGGGCGCACGCTTGGCCGGAGCCGCCGCGGCCGGGGCGGGCCTCGGCGGCGGCGGAGGCGCCGCCTTGCGGGCGGGCGCGGACGGCGTGGGCATCGCCGCCTTGCGGGCCGCCTCGACCCCGAAGGTGGGCATCGTGACGCTCGGCTTCGGCGGGATGACCTTGGCCGGCGCGGCGCCGGCCTCCGGCTCGCGCAGCTCGAGCTCCGCGGCCGCGCGCTCCACGTCCGCGGCGGTGGCACTCACGCGGCCGGCGAGGTGCGCCTCGAACAGCGCGGCGTCGGCCAGGCGGTTCAGGATGCGGGGGACGCCGCCGCCCCACTTCACCAGCGCCGCCACCGCGCCGGATTCGATGATGGCGGGATTGCCGCCGGCCTTGCGGACGCGGTGCGTCAGGTAGCGCGAGGCTTCGTCGCTCGTGAGCGGCGCGAGGCGCAGCGGCACGTCGAGGCGGTCGGAGAGCGCCGGCTCGTCCGCCACCGCGCGTGCGAGGGCGGGCAGGCCCACCAGCACGAGCGTCAGCAGACGGCGCTCCTCGTACTCGAGGTTCAGCAGGCCGCGCAGCTCGCGCAGCACGCCCTGCTCGGCCAGCACCTGCGCCTCGTCGAGGATCACGACGACGTGGCGGCCCTCCTCGCGCACGATCGCGAGCTTCTCGTACACCTCGGACAGCACGGCCGCGCGGTCCTTCGACGGCGACTCGACGCCGAGCTGGCGCGCGAGCCGGTCGAGCACCCAGGCGCCGTCGCTCACGCCCGGCACGGGCACGAGCAGGCAGGCCTCGAAGATCTCCTCCTCGAGGCTCTCGAGCACGTGGCGCACGAGCATGGTCTTGCCGAGGCCGCCGGCGGCCGTGACCAGGATCAGGCCCTTGCCCTGCTGCGCGGCGCGGCGCAGGCGCGAGGCGGCGTCGCGCGCCGACGCGCTCTCGAAGAACAGGTCGAGCTGCGGCTCGTTGGCGAACGGGTCGCGGGAGAGTCCAAAGGTCGAGAGATGTTCCACGTTCGCCTTCCTATACGAAGGAGATCTTGCGTTTGCGCCGGACGGGAGCGCTCGGCGCCTCTTCGGGCTCCGCGGGGGCCGGCTCCTCCCGCACGGGCTCGGGCTCCGGCTCGGCCTCCGCCAGCGACTCGGGCTCCGGTTCCGGCTCGGGCTCGGGCTCCGGCTCGGAATCGACCTCCTCGGGCTCCGCATCGTCGCCGAACAGGTCGTCGAAGGACTCGTAGGTGGGCGCGCGCGCCGCGCCGCCGCTCTTCGCGAGGTTCGCGAGCTCGCGCTCCACGTCGCCGAAGCTCGGATCGGCGCCGCGCACCTCGTGGAAGGCCGCGCGTGCGCGCGACACGTCGCCGAGCGCCGCGTAGGCGCGGCCGGCGTCGTAGCGCAGCGGCACGCGTTGCTCCGACGGCAGGTCCGGCAGCGAGAGCGCCTGCTCGAGGTGCGCCACGGCGTCCGCCGCGCGGCCGAGATCGAGCGCGCAGAGTCCCATCATGTGGAGGCAGGCGAGCCGGCGCGCGGGCGCGCCCATCGCGAGCCGGAAGGCCTGGAGGGCGTCCTCGAGCAGCCCCATCTCCTTGTAGGCGATGCCGAGGTCGTAGCGCGCCTCGTGGTCGCCTTCGCCGAGCTCGCGCTCGACGCCGCTCTTGAACGCGTCGAAGACCTGCTCGAACGCCTCTTCCTCGGTGCCGGCGAGCGTGCGCAGCGCAGGCTCGTCGCCGATCGCGCCCGACAGCTCGGCCGCGAGGTCGAAGTCGCCGCTCGCGAACGCCTCGCCACCGTCGAAGCCCGGCGAGGTGACCTCGGCCTGGCGCAGCGGTGCAGGTGCGGGTGCAGGCGCGGGCGCGGGGGCAGGCGCGGGAGCGGCCGCGACGACCGGCGGAGGCGCGGGCGGCGGGGCCGGCGGAGGAGGAGGCGGCGGCGCCTCGATCTCCGGCGCATCGAGGTCGGGCTCGATGTCGATCTCGACGTCGGGCTCCGGGGGCGCGAGATCGATCTCGATGGGCGGCGGCAGAACGGGCGCGGGACGGGGAGCG
>Ga0187892_10005345_pt1 | contig 20310 bp, 21 predicted proteins | sample MA1701073metaG_FD_139345 | JGI IMG/M metagenome (GOLD analysis project Ga0187892, IMG submission 139345) | Bio-ooze microbial communities from a basaltic lava cave in the Kipuka Kanohina Cave System on the Island of Hawaii, USA - MA170107-3 metaG ... | reverse complement strand
GGCCGTCGCCTCAAAACCCTCAAGGGCCTCACGCCCTACGAATACATATGCAAAATCTGGACAAACGAGCCTGAACGATTCAGACTCAATCCACTCCATCAAATGCCGGGACTAAACACCTAGCTCTACGCGCGCTACCGCGAAAGCGAGCACGGCTTCCAGGAAAAATATTTCGCCATGCTGAAAGCCGGCGGCAGCAAGCATCACAGGGAATTGCTGAAGCCTTTCGGCCTCGACGCCACCGACCCCGGCTTCTGGCAAAAAGGCCTTTCGGTTATTTCGGGCTTGATCGATGAGCTGAAAGGGATGGAGTAGAAGGCCAGCAATAATCTTCTCTCATCCAGCAATAACCCCCTCTCATCATGACCGCGCTTGACGCGGTCATCCTCTTTGCTTTCAGTGTGCTATGGCCTCCGGCATTTGTTACATCGTGACCAATCGCCCGCGGGGCGTGCTCTATACGGGGGTCACGACAAATATTGGTAAGCGTGCCTTTGAGCACCGCGAAGGCACGATCAAAGGTTTCACGAGCCGATACGGCCTGCGCCGATTGGTTTTCTATGAAGAATACCCGTTGTTTATGGATGCCGTGCAGCGGGAGAAAAACATCAAACACTGGTCCCGGAAATGGAAGATAGAGTTGATTGAAAAAATGAATCCAAACTGGGACGACTTATTCCACACATTGGCCTGAGCAAAGAAGATGACCGCGTCAAGCGCGGTCATGATGAAATTTAGGATGGATGGGAGATGGAGCGGCCTACGCTCATACGTGACGAATCACCCGCTTGCAGCCGCGGTTGGGGTTGGCTACAGAAGCGCAGGACTTGATATCGAAGGGGTTTCGATGGCCGAGCATACATCCCTGGATTCGCATGCGAGCGACATGGAAGCGCACCGCAGTACCTATCGCGGCTTCATCAAGGGAGCCCTGGCGCTTTCGCTGATTTCCGGCTTCGTGCTGGTGGCCCTTGTCGCCTTTCGCTTCGGCCAAACCCTTAATGTCCTCACGGGCTTCATGGGGCTGGTGCTGGGCATGATCGCCGTCGCCATAGATTTCCGCACCGGGTCGCGCTGGCTGCTGTCGCTTGGCCTTCTTGTATTGTTCGGGCTCATTACCGCGATCAACGTTTCGTAACGATCATATGAAGCTTGCGATCCCCACCGAGACATACGCCGGGGAAGCCCGCGTCGCGGCCAGCCCCGACACGGTCAAGGCCTATGTGAAAAAGGGCCTTGAAGTTGCCGTCGAGGCGGGCGCCGGCGTTGGGTCTCACATTTCCAATGAAGCCTTCGCGAGCGCCGGAGCCAAAATCGTCAGGGACGGTTTCGGCGACGCCGATATCGTGCTGACGGTGCGCCGCCCCACGGAACAGCTTGCGAAATCCCTGAAGAAGGGCGCCATTCTCGCGGGCGGTCTCGACCCCTATGCCGACCGCGCCGGCCTTGAGGCGCTGGCGCACACGGGCCTGACACTTTTCGCCATGGAGCTGATGCCGCGCATCAGCCGCGCCCAATCCATGGATATGCTTTCCTCGCAGGCCAACCTCGCCGGCTACAAGGCGGTGATCGACGCCGCTGGCTATTTCGGCCGCGCCTTCCCCATGATGATGACGGCGGCGGGCACGGTTCCGCCCGCCAAGGTGTTCATCATGGGCGTGGGCGTTGCAGGCCTTCAAGCCATCGCCACGGCGCGCCGCCTGGGCGCCATCGTTTCGGCAACCGATGTGCGCAAGGCCACCGAAGAACAGGTGAAAAGCCTCGGCGCCAAATTCGTCTTTGCCGATGTGGCCGATGCCGCTACCGCCGCAGGCTACGCCAGGGAGCTTTCGGCGGAAGACAAGGCCAAGCAGGCGGCTCTCGTGGCCGAGCATGTGAAGGGCCAGGACATTATCATCACGACCGCGCTCATACCCGGACGGCCGGCGCCCGTGCTGGTCACCAAGGAAATGGTGGAGAGCATGAAGCCGGGTTCCGTGATCATCGATCTCGCCGTCGAGCGCGGCGGCAACTGCCCCCTGTCCAGGGCCGATCATGTCGTGATGCATAATGGCGTCTCCATCGTCGGCACGGTGAACCTCGCCGGCCGCCTTGCCGGCAACGCCTCGCCCCTCTACGCGAGGAACCTCGCCAATTTCCTCGACCTTATGGTGCAAAAGGACGGCACCTTGAACATCGACTTCAACGACGAAATCATCAAAGGCACGCTCATCGCCAAGGACGGCGCACTGGTGCATCCCATGTTTCAAGGAGCACCGTGATGGCTACTTCCCTCTCCCTCTTCGCGCCGCAGGCGCGGGGAGGGTGCCGAGCGCAAGCAAGGCGGGTGGGGTCTCTCCACCCGACCGGTTTTCTTTGTGAGCGTGTCGAGTCACCCCACCCGTCACGCCTTCAGCGTGCCACCCTCCCCGCGCCTTGCGGCGCGAAGAGGGAGTTAGGATAAATCATGGAACCGCTCGCCCACGCCGTCGATCCCTTCATCTCGCTGTTCGGCATTTTCGTGCTGGCGATCTTCGTCGGCTACTATGTGGTATGGAACGTGACGCCGGCGCTGCACACGCCCCTCATGTCGGTCACCAACGCCATATCCTCGGTGATCGTCGTGGGCGCATTGCTGGCTGTGGGAGCGGGCGCCATCGCCTCGGGCCCGACCGTCGCCATGATCTTCGGCTTCCTCGCGCTCATCCTCGCCTCGGTGAACATCTTCGGCGGCTTCCTCGTCACCAGCCGCATGCTCGCCATGTACAAGAAGAAAGACAATAAGAGATGAGCGCCAATCTCGCGGCCCTTCTCTATCTCCTGGCCGGTGCCTGTTTCATCATGGCGCTGCGCGGGCTGTCCTCGCCCGCCACATCGAGGGCCGGCAATATTTACGGCATGTCCGGCATGGCGCTCGCCATTCTCACCACACTGGCGCTGGCGCGGCCCACCGGTACATTCGTCTGGGGACTGATTATCTCGGGGATCGCCATCGGCGGCGCAATCGGCGCTGTGACCGCGCGGCGCATCCCCATGACGGCCATGCCGCAACTTGTCGCCGCCTTTCATTCACTGGTGGGCCTTGCCGCCGTGTTCGTGGCCGCCGCCGCCTATTACGCGCCGGATGCCTTTGGCATCGCTACGGATGGGGTAATTCACAGCCAAAGCCGCATCGAGATGGCGCTCGGCGCCGCCATCGGCGCCGTCACCTTCACGGGCTCGATCATCGCTTTCCTCAAGCTCGATGGCCGTATGAGCGGAGCGCCCATCCTGCTGCCGCAGCGCCATCTCATCAACATCGGCCTCGGCGTGGCGCTGATTGCCTTCAGTTATCTCTTCTTCGTCAGTCAGAGCAGCATCGCCTTCTGGCTGCTCATCCTGATCAGCTTAGCGCTGGGCTTACTGCTGATCGTCCCCATCGGCGGCGCCGATATGCCGGTGGTGATCTCCATGCTCAACTCCTATTCGGGGTGGGCGGCGGCCGGCATCGGCTTCACGCTGGGCAACACGGCCCTCATCATCACCGGAGCACTTGTGGGCTCCTCCGGCGCCATCCTCTCCTACATCATGTGCCGTGGCATGAACCGCTCGTTCTTTTCGGTGATCCTCGGCGGTTTCGGCGGCGAAACCCAAGGCCCCTCGGCTGCGGGTGAAACCAAGCCCGTCAAGCAGGGCTCAGCCGAGGATGCGGCCTTCGTCATGAAAAATGCCGGCTCCGTCATCATCGTTCCGGGCTACGGCATGGCGGTGGCCCAGGCCCAGCACGCGCTCCGCGAACTGGCCGATCACCTGAAAAAGGCCGGCGTCACTGTCAAATACGCCATCCACCCGGTGGCGGGCCGCATGCCCGGGCACATGAATGTGCTGCTCGCCGAAGCCAATGTGCCCTATGACGAAGTGTTCGAGCTTGAGGACATCAACTCCGAATTCGCGCAGGCCGATGTCGCCTTCGTGATCGGCGCCAACGACGTGACCAACCCCGCCGCCGAGGAAGACCCGGCCTCGCCCATCTACGGCATGCCGGTGCTGGAGGTATGGAAGGCCAACACGGTCATGTTCATCAAGCGCGGCATGTCGTCGGGCTACGCCGGCATCGACAACACCCTCTTCTGGCGCGACAACACCATGATGCTCTTCGGCGACGCCAAGAAGATGACCGAAGAGATTAACAAGGCGATGTGAAGGCGCGACTCCTCCCTCCCCCTTTCGTCACCCCAGCGAAAGCTGGGGTCCAGCTTTGGGGAAGCGGGATTCCAGCTTTCGCTGGAATGACGGGGAAATTGGCTGTGGATACTAAACGAAAGCGATGACTATTTCCGGCAAATTCCTTGAAGCCGCCCGGCGAATGACCGATGTGGAAGTCGAGGCCGCGGCCCGGAGCGATCCCGATGCACAGCCTTTTTCCGACGACGATCTCCGTCGGATGAACCGCACGCCTCAAGTCAAAATCATCCGCCGCGCGTTACGCCTCACGCAAGAGGAGTTCGCCGAGTGCTTCGCCATTCCCCTCGGCACCTTGCGCGACTGGGAGCAGGGCCGCAGCGAACCGGACCAGCCCGCGAAAGCCTATCTGAAAGTGATCGCCAGCGATCCGAAAGGCGTCAGCACTGCCCTGGCTGCAAGCAAGCGCTCCGCGAAACTCGCGGCAACTCCATAAAGCCTTCGGCGACGCCAAGAAAATGACGGAAGAAATTAATAAGGCGATGTGAATTTCTATGGCTCCCCGCTTCGAAGTCGAGCACGTCCGCGGAATCACAATTTCGGCTGATGAATTGCTCGAAGACTTGCGGAGATGCGGCGAAATGCAAGCTGATAGGATTCTCACACAGGCCCGCTATATGTCGGTCGGAAAATACGATCCTGCGACTTTCAAGAGACGGTTTGGTTCATGGAACAATGCTGTTGAGTGTGCAGGGTTTGAAGCGGGCAATACAGTAAACTATTCTGATGAAGTCCTGTTCGAGAATTTAATGCGGATGTGGGAACATCACGGCCGGCAACCGCGACTATCGGAATTAGCAAGCCATCCTTCAGAAATTTCACACGGCCCATATAGGAGGCGATTTCGCACATGGATTGCCGCGCTCCACGAATTTGCGACATTCGCAAACGCTGCTGATTCCGTTCCTGTGAAGTATGAGGAGAAAATTGCTCCCAAAAAGACTCTAAGATCCCCTTCATTGCGGTTGAGGTTTCAAGTTCTAAAGAGAGATGACTTCCGCTGTCAGGCTTGCGGCAAAAGCCCCTCGGCATTTCCTGGCCTTTATCTTCACGTCGATCATAATGTTGCTTGGAGCCGTGGCGGGGAAACAACGCTCGAAAACCTTCGAACTCTTTGCGAGGCTTGCAATCTCGGTAAGAGTAACATTCTATAACTTCATTTCCGGCTGTCTGCTTCAATGGCGCTTTGAGAGGCTCTCTCGCGCGCCTTGATCTCCGCGGACGCTAGGGCGAATTCACCTTCGAGGGCCTCATATTCACGGCGGTAATCCGGTTGCTTCATCCACTTCCGGTGAAGGCTGGACATCTTTTTCATTTCAAGCTCTGTTGTTCCATGCGGAATTAATGGCTTCGACGGGGTCTGACGGGTCCATTGGGTAATGAACCGCTTCCCACGTATCAATCACCGTGGCCAGCACATCAAGCCGATCCCCCTTTGGTGTTCCGCTCTTTGCGCCCCACAGCGCATCGACTTCTTGCAAGGCCTTTTCATAATCTTGCTTCGAGCGGATTGGCTTAACTTCGCTCACGAGTTTTCCTCTTCTCTCCATCACCGGCCTTGAGCCGGTGATCCAGACTGGATGGCCGCCTCGGAGGGCGGCCATGGAGAGATGTATATCATCAAACCGCAGTAATCAGCGGAGTTTTGAGCTTCGCTAACCCACCCCCTCCCCCTCCGCCACGCAATCGTCTAGATTTGCCGCCATGAACCGCAAGCGTTCCGGCAAGAGCAGGGTGGACATGGCCGAACCGACAGCATCTTTCGAACCGCCACGGGTCTATCTTGTCCACATGATGGTGTTTACCCTGGCCGTCACCATCCTGGTGCTGGTGCTGCTGCCGGGGTTGACCACCGCTTTCATGGCCAATGCCGGGCTCAACGCGGTGATCATCGGCGCGCTGTTTCTCGGCATGTTCCACTCCTATCGCATGGTCGGGCGGCTGTTCCCGGAGGTGCGCTGGATCAACAGCTTCCGGGAATCGGAGGCCGACGCGGACATCATGCGCCAGCCGCGCCTCTTGGGCCCCATGGCGTCCCTGCTGCGCAACCGGCAGAGCATGGTGCTTTCCCCCATGTCGATGCGCTCGATGCTCGATTCGCTGGCGTCCCGCCTCGATGAATCCCGCGATCTCTCGCGCTATCTCGTGAGTCTCCTGATTTTCCTGGGCCTCCTCGGCACCTTCTGGGGCCTCCTCGAAACCGTCACCTCCATCGGCAGCGCCATCAACGCGCTCGATGTCACCTCGGGGCAATCGAGCACGGTGTTCGAAGGCTTGAAGGAAGGGCTCAAGGGTCCGCTCACCGGCATGGGCCTGTCGTTCTCGGCGTCCATGTTCGGCCTCGCCGGATCGCTGATTCTGGGTTTCCTCGATCTCAAGGCCTCCCAGGCGCAGAACCGCTTCTACAACGATCTCGAGGATTGGCTGTCGACCATCACCGATATCGCCGCTGGCGACGCCAAGGGCCAGCCCGCGGCATCGCAGTTTCAGCGGCTCGATCTCCAGTCACTGCAGCGGAGCATCGACAAACTCTCCACAACGCTTGACTCCGCCAAGACGCCAGCACCTGAATCCATGGAACAGCTGGCCGATGCGGTGGCGGGGCTGGTGACCCAGATGCGCGAGGAACAGAAACTGGTGCGGCAATGGTCCCAGAGCCAGCAGGCCCAGCAAAATGAAATCCAGCGCCTGCTCATCCGCGCGTCCGGCCCGCCGCAGCGCGGCGCCGCCCGCGCCCGCGTGGACGAGGAGTAGATCATGGCCCAGGCCCTGTCGCGCCGCCGCCAGCATGAGTCGCCCTATTGGCCGGGCTTTGTCGATGCCATGGCGCAGCTGCTGCTGGTCATCACCTTTCTGCTGTCGGTCTTCATGGTGGCGCAATTTCTGCTGGCGCGCGAAATCTCCGGGCAGGATTCAGCGCTCGGGCAACTGCGCTCCCAGATCGCCGAACTGACCCAGTTGCTCGCCCTTGAAAAATCCGCCAAGGCCGATGCCGATTCCATGCTGATCGCGTTGCAGGACGACCTCACCGCGGAGAAATCCAAAAGCGCCAACTTCGCGGCGCTGCTGGAGGCGGAAAACGCCGAGGACAGTACGGAGGGCTCGGCGCTTTCCGGCCTGCAAACGGCGCTCGACCGTGAGAAAACCATCTCCGATGAAGCGCTGGCGAAGGTCGAGCTTCTGAATCAGCAGATCGCCGCCATGCGAAGGCAACTGTCGCAGCTCAATCAGCTGCTTACCGACTCCGAGCAGCGCAATGCCGCCTCCGACGCCCAGATCGCCGATCTCGGCAAGCGTCTCAATTCCGCCTTGGCGCAGCGCGTGCAGGAGCTGACCCGCTACCGCTCGGAATTCTTCGGGCGCCTGCGGCAGATCCTGTCGCAGCGCTCCGACATTCTGGTGGTGGGCGACCGCTTTGTATTTCAGTCGGAAGTGCTGTTCCCCAAGGGCCAGGCGGAATTGAACGAGGAAGGCCAGCTTGAAATGCTGAAGCTCGCCGACGCCTTGAAGCAGCTTGAACGGGAAATCCCCACCGACATCGCCTGGGTGCTCCGCGTCGACGGCCACACCGACACCGATCCCATCGTCACATCCCTGTTCAAATCGAACTGGGAACTCGCCGCCGGGCGCTCCATCGCCGTCGTCAATTTCCTCATCGCCAACGGCGTTCAGCCCAACCACCTGGTGGCGGCGGGTTTCGGCGAGTTCCAGCCGATCGATCCGGGTTCCACCGAGGAAGCCAAATCGCGCAACCGCCGGATCGAGCTCAAGCTGACGGAGCGGTGAACTGCAATCTCGCAAGATTGCCGTAAAGCAGATTGCTCTGCATGAGGTGCGCGTGCGTTCCTTCCGCCACCAGCCGCCCGCCGTCAAGCACCAGAATGCGGTCCGCATTGCGCACGGTGGCAAGCCGGTGGGCGATCACCAGGGTGGTTCGGCCCCTCGTAAGTTTCTCGATAGCTTCCTGAATCAGCGCCTCGCTTTCCGCGTCGAGCGCGCTTGTTGCTTCGTCCAGGAGCAGGATCGGCGCGTCGCGTAAAATTGCGCGGGCGATCGCGATGCGCTGGCGCTGGCCGCCCGAGAGGGTGACGCCGCGCTCGCCCACCTCGGTTTCATAGGCTTGCGGCAGGATTGACGCGAATTCATCGACGCGGGCGGCTTGCGCTGCGGCGCGGATCGCCGCCTCGCTCGCATCGGGCTTGCCGAAACGGATGTTGTCCAGAAGGCTGCCGGAGAAGATCACCGTGTCCTGCGGCACCACGGCGATCCGCTGCCGCACGGCTTGGGGATCGGCCCCGCGCACATCGATGCCGTCGATCTTGATCGTTCCCGCCTGCGGATCGAAGAAGCGTTGCAGTAGGGCGAAGATCGTGGTCTTGCCGGCGCCGGAAGGGCCGACGATCGCCAGTTTCTCGCCCGGCGCCACCGCAAAACTCATGTCGGCGATGGCCTGGATTTTCGGCCGCGCCGGATAATTGAAGGTGACATGCGCGAACGCCACTTCGCCGAGAAGCGCCTGCGGCAGTTTCATGGGATTGGCGGGTGCCGCAATGGCGGGCTCTTCGTCGAGCAATTCCGAAATGCGTTCCGCGGCACCCGCCGCCAGCTGGATTTCACCCCAGACTTCGGAGAGCTGGCCGAGTGAGCTTGCGGCGAGCACGGCATAGATCAGGAACTGGCTGAGCGTTCCGCCGGTGAGATCCCCAATCATGACCTGCCGCGCCCCATACCACAGTAGGCAGACAACGGAGCCCAGGGCTACGAATATGATGGCCGCCGTCATCACGGCGCGCGCCAGGGCCCGGTGCGCGGCGGCGGCGAATGCCACGTCGGTTGCGGCCGCGAATTTTTCCCCCGTGGGAATTTCCTGAAGATTCGATTGCACTGTGGTGATGGCGGAAAGCCGCTCCTGGGCAAAGGCGGCCGAATTGGCCAGCGCATCCTGGGCCCTCCGCGACAGCATCCGCACCCGCCTGCCATAGGTCACCAGCGGCAGCACGGCCAAGGGGATGGCCAGCAGCGAAAGCCCCGCAAGCTCCGGGCTGGTCGCGATCATCATGGCGATGGCGCCCAGCAGCATCACCAGATTGCGGAGCGCGATCGAGGCCGTGGTGGAGAAGGCCGATTTGATCTGCGTGGTGTCGGCGGTGAGTCTCGAGACAACTTCGCCCGTCTTTTGAGTTTCGTAGAAGCCGGGATTGAGCTTGAGCAGATGGCTGAACAGGGCATCGCGGACATCGGCGACGATCCGTTCCCCCAGCCACATGACAAAGTAGAATCGAACCGCCGAACTCGCCGCCAGCACGGCCACAACCGCCAGCATGACGGCAAAATACTGGTTCACCAGCGTGGCGTTCTCGGGCGTGAAACCGTGGTCGACGACACGCCGGACGGCGATCGGAACCACCAATGTGGCGGCCGCCGCGACGATGAGGGCGAGCAAGGCCACGACCGCGTGGCCCCAGTAGCGGAGCAGAAACGGCGTCAGGCGGGCAAGGGGCCTGAGGCTCTTGCCCTTTGGCCTTCCCCGCGCTTCTTCCTCATATTGATTGCTCATGCCCCTTCCTGTATAGACCCCGCCGAAACCGGACAATCAAAGAGTTCTGATCATGAAGCAAGGCATCCACCCCGATTATCACACCATAAATGTGGTGATGACTGATGGCACCAAATTCGTCACCCGCTCGACCTATGGCAAGGCGGGCGATACGCTGTCCCTCGACATTGACCCCCGCACGCATCCCGCCTGGACCGGCGGCCAGCAAACCCTCCTCGACCGCGGCGGCCGCGTCTCCAAGTTCAACCAGAAATTCGGGTTTCTGAAGAAGTAGGCCCCTCTTCCTTCCCCCCTCGCGGGGGAAGATCGCGCCACTTGGGCCGCGAGACGGATGAGGGGGCTGGTTCAGCTGGCCCAACTCTCAACACCTGATTCGCTGCACCACCCCCTCATCCGGCGCTTCGCGCCACCTTCCCCCGCAAGGGGGGAAGGCATAGTTGAGTCAGCCTGCGTCAGGTGAGGGGCCTTCTTCACCGGCCCCATGAAACATGCAAGGGTGGCGTTCCTCGCATCCTCCACCGGATTTTCCCCTTGGATATTGCCGTCTACCTCACCGAGATCGCCAAGACTTTTGATAGCGGACTCGCCACGGAACATTCCTACCGTCCGGCGCTGAAAAGCCTGTTTGATTCGATCACCGCTGACGTCACCGCGCTGAACGAACCCCGCGCGGTAAAAGTCGGCCGTCCCGATTTCGTCTTTCAGCGTGGCCCGATCACCGTCGGCCATTGTGAGGCGAAGGACATCGGCCTCGACATCACGCCCAAGGGCATGAGCGATTCCAACAAGGCGCAATACGAGCGTTACCGCAAGGCGCTGCCCAATCTGGTTTACACCAATGGCCTCGACTTCCGCTTCTACAAGCACGGCGAGCTGACGCGCGAAATTTCCATCGCCGATCTGCTGATGGGCATCCAGCCCAAGCCGGACCAGTTCTCAGCGCTTGCAAATCAACTCAAGGACTTTGCCGCCGAGCGCCTGCAAACCATCACCTCGGCGGAACAACTGGCCAAGATGATGGCGGGAAAGGCCATTCTTATCAAGGATATCCTGTTCAATTCTCTGAAAGAGGATAAGGATTTGCAAACCGAGCTGACGGGCCAACTCAAGGCCTTTCGCGATCAGCTCATCCACGATCTCTCGGTGGAGGATTTTGCCGATATTTACGCCGAGACCATCGCCTATGGCCTGTTCGGCGCGAGGCTGCACGACACGACGCTCAAGGATTTCTCGCGCGAGGAAGCGCTTCAGCTTCTGCCCAAATCGAATCCGTTCCTGCGCAATCTCTTCAGCTATGTGGCGGGTCCGCAGCTTGACGAACGCATCCGCCGCACCATCGACGAGCTGGCTGAAATCTTCCAGGCCACCGATCTCTCGAAGCTGTTCGCCGATTTCGGCAAGTTCACCCAGCGCAACGACCCCTTCATCCATTTCTACGAGACGTTTCTCGCCGAATACAATCCGGCCAAGCGTAAAAGCCGCGGCGTCTGGTACACGCCGGAGCCGGTGGTCAATTTCATCGTCCGCGCCGTCGACGATGTGCTGAAAACCGAATTCGGCCTGGCCGATGGCCTCGCCGATACCTCGAAGATCACGGTGGATTGGGACACCGGGCAAAAGGACAAGAAGGGCAAGCCCCACATCATCAGGAAAGACGTTCACCGCGTCCAGATTCTCGATCCGGCGGCCGGCACCGGCACGTTCCTCGCCGAAGTCATCAAGCAGATCGCACCCCGCATCAAGAATGTCGCATCGGGTCAATGGTCAAGCTACGTGGAAAAGGAACTAATCCCGCGCCTCCATGGCTTCGAGCTGCTCATGGCCTCCTACGCCATGTGCCACATGAAGCTCGACATGATGCTGACGGAACTTGGCTACAAGCCCACCGGCACAAACCCGCCGCGCCTTAGCGTGTATTTGACGAACAGCCTGGAGGAAGGCGAGAAGGCCAACCAGACCCTGCCCTTCGCCCAATGGCTCTCCAACGAGGCAAAGGAAGCCAGCACCGTCAAACGCGACATGCCGATCATGTGCGTCATCGGCAATCCGCCCTATTCGGGCGAAAGCGCCAACAAGGGCGATTGGATCATGTCGCTCATGGAGGATTACAAGAAGGAGCCGGGCGGCAAGGAAAAACTGAAAGAGAAGAATCCGAAATGGATCAATGACGACTACGTGAAATTCATCCGCTTCGCCGAACACCTGATCGAAAAGAACGGCGAAGGTGTGCTGGGCTTCATCACCAACCACGGTTATCTCGACAATCCGACATTTCGCGGAATGCGCTGGCACTTGCTCAAAACCTTCGACAAGATTTGGGTGGTGGACCTACACGGTAGTACGAAAAAGCAGGAACAATCCCCCGATGGTTCGCCGGATAAAAATGTCTTCGACATCATGCCCGGTGTGGCAGTCATTATTGCATTCAAGTCCGCAATGAAGAACCAAATGCCTCTCGCCGAGGTGTTTCACGGGGAGGTTTGGGGCGATCGAGAAACTAAATACAAGAATCTCTGGAAGCATTCTCATCATCAGATCGTTAAATCACAACTGACAATGCGTGAACCCCAGTTCCAATTGGTTTTTAGAGATTTTGGCGCAGAAAAAAACTACAACGCTGGATTCAACGTCAGCAAGTTGTTCCTGAGTGGAACTCTAGGTTTTCAGACTCACCGAGATGATTTTGCAGTTTCGTTTTCAAAACAAGAATTGGAATCCCGACTGGCATCGATGGGCGATGTTTTACTTTCCAACGAGCAATTTGCACAAAAATACTTTTTACATGACAATCGTGACTGGCAAGTCAGTTCCGCACGGCTGAAACTACAAGAAATGGATTCACATCAACGCCTATTGCAGATTTGCGCCTATCGACCCTTTGATTTTCGTTGGTGCATTTTGGACGAGGTAGCAATGGATTACCCAAGACCGGAATTTAATTCGCACATACTTGACCGAAAAAACATTTGCTTGGTCACACCGAGACAAACGGCAACCGTGGGCTACTTTCACTCATTCACAACAAGTTTCGTTGCAGAGAGTTGCCTAATTTCGAATAAGTCACGTGAGGGAAATGTAAATTTTCCGCTGTATCAGTTCGAGAACCTCGATCAAACACGCCGCGTAAACTTCGACTCCCAAATACACAAAGCCATCGAGGATGCCGCCGAAGACAGCGCCCATGGCCGTCCCGATGAAGTCGCCATCTTCGATTACATTTATGGCGTGCTGCATTGCCGGGCCTATCGCGAGACCTACCGGGAATTTCTCAAGATCGATTTTCCGCGCATTCCCTATCCGCCGTCGCCGCAAGTGTTCCGGGATGTCTCGGCCAAGGGCACGCAGTTGCGCCGCCTGCATCTGATGGAGGATCAAGCCATCGGCGAGACGCCCTATCCCTTCACCGGCGAGGGAGATTCAATCGTGCGCAAGGTCGCCTTCAAGCCGCTCGGCGGCACGGAGGAGACGGGCATTCACGGCGCCGTCTATATCAACGACACCCAATGCTTCGAGACTGTGCCCAAGCTTTCCTGGGAGTTCTACATCGGCGGCTACCAGCCCGCCCAGAAGTGGCTGAAGGACCGCAAAGGGAGAGAGCTTTCCTTCGAAGACATCCGCCACTACCGGAAGATTGTCAAAATCCTCAGCGAAACCGGCCGCATCATGAAAACCATCCAGATGCCGCTGGGGTGATCCCCCTTCCCCCCTCGCGGGGGAAGGTGGATCGCGGCCACTTGGGCCGCGAGCCGGATGAGGGGGCTGGTTCAGCGAGTACAACCATCATGGACCTGACTCGCTGCACCACCCCCTCATCCGGCGCTTCGCGCCACCTTCCCCCCGCGAGGGGGGAAGGAAACTCATTCCTCCAACTGCCGCCAGAGTTCAGGCACCTTGTTGGAAACGATGTCCCACAGGATTGCCGGATCGATGCCGAAATAAGCATGAACGATGATGCCGCGAAATCCAGTAATCCGGCGCCAGTCGATGGCCGGATGTTTGACTCGAACTTCGGCGGGCAGACGTCTTGCCGCCTCGCCGATCACTTCCAGATTGCGCAACACCGCATCGCGAGTCTTCTCGTCATTCCGGAAACGGTCTGCATCCATACCTTCGGTATAGCGCATGATACGCTGGGACGATTCAAGCATGTCCTGCCAATAGAGCTTCCACTCACGCGACACGAATGGCGTCCCGCTCCACCGTTTCCCGCATGGAGGGGCGCAAGGCATCTTCGGTCACGAGGTCGACGCGCACGCCAAGCGTTTCCTCCAGAAGCTGTTTCAGGTCCATGAACCGATCAAAAGTCGGAGGACCCTGAAACCTTACAAGAAAATCCGCATCGCTCCCGAAGGCGGCTTCGCCCCGCGCGGCCGAGCCGAAAAGGCTGAGGGAATCCACCCCCAAGGTGCGCAGGTGTTCTCGCTGCGGAGCCAGCCTCGCAATGATCCGCTGCTTGTCCATTCTGAAAATATAGCAGTCCCGTCCGAGATCGCAAAGCCACGACGGAGTGCCCTCTCGACTCGCCGGGATGCCGTCAATATCTCGACGCTAGGTCATCCATGTTTGGCGACATGAGATCGGAAATTAGTGTCTACCAAATGCATGCATTTGGCATCCAGAATCATCACGCCGGCATGTCGGCAGTCAACTTTTACAACCTTGAAACCGAAGGCCTTTTTCTTCCGTTTCACGTGAAACAATTCCTAAATTGGAACACCCTGCCACGCGCATATCGTTAGGAAGAGTGTCCCTAAACGCGGTACCCCATTAATTCCGCCTTTACCGTTCCCTGCCAGATTGGCGGGCGACCCGCGAAAGCAAAAGCAGCGTTCCCCAAACCCCATAAATTCCGCTTTTTTGAGAGTTGTCAGTCGAGCATGGCTTCCCGCATATTGATTGTCGAGGATGATCCGGCCCAGCGCCGCATCCTGGAAGAACTTGTAAAGCGTTTTGGCTTCGATACCGTAGCCGTCGATGGCGGCGCCAAGGGCCTCGAATGCCTCAAGGGCCAGGCGGGCGGAAATATCGAACTGGTCGTCCTCGATCTCAACATGCCGGGCATGGACGGCCTTGAGTTCCTCGAGCGGCTTCAGGCCATTCGCGGCGATCTCCCCGTGATCGTGCAAACCGCGCAGGGCTCGATCGAGACGGTCATCAAGGCCATGCGCGCCGGCGCCGACGATTTCGTGGTGAAGCCCATTTCGCCGGAGCGGCTGAAGGTGTCGATCCAGAACCTGCTCAAGGTCAACGCGCTCACCGAAGAGGTGAAACGGCTCAACAAAAAGGTCGGAGGCGCCCTAACTTTCAACGATTTGATCGCGGCTTCGCCCGCCATGGCCAATGCCCTCCGCCTTGGCCGCCGCGGCGCTCAGTCCAACATTCCCATCCTGATCGAAGGCGAATCCGGCGTCGGCAAGGAAATGATTGCCCGCGCCATTCAGGGCGAAAGCGAGCGCGTAGGCAAGCCGTTCGTGGCGGTGAACTGCGGCGCCATCCCGGAAAATCTCGTGGAGTCGATTCTGTTCGGCCATGAAAAGGGATCGTTTACCGGCGCCACGGGCAAACACTTCGGCAAATTCCAGGAAGCCGATGGCGGCACGCTGTTCCTCGATGAGGTTGCAGAATTACCATTTGACATGCAGGTCAAGCTTTTGCGCGCCATTCAGGAAGGCGAGATCGATCCGGTGGGCTCGCGCAAACCGGTCAAGGTCAACATCAGGCTGGTCTCCGCCACCAATCGCAACATGATCGAGATGGTGAAGCAGGGGCAGTTCCGCGAGGACCTGTATTACCGGCTCAACGTCTATCCGATCATGGTGCCGCCGCTCCGCGACCGGAAGGAAGATATCCCCGCCCTGGTCGATCATTTCATCACCCGTTTCGCCGCCGAAGAGGGCCGCAAGGTGCGTGGGCTCGATCCCCGTGCTTTGGAGCTTCTGCGGGCCTACTCCTGGCCCGGCAACGTGCGTCAGCTTGAGAACACCGTCTTTCGGGCCATTGTATTGTGCGAGGGCGACAGGCTGGAAATCCAGGACTTTCCCCAGATCGCAGCGCTCGTCGAAGGCTACGAAGTCACCATCCCGGCCGCCCCCGTTCAGCCGCCGAAGCCCGCTCTGCCGCGCGGGGCCGCGGCGGTCATGGGCGGAACATCGGTTGCCCCCTCGGCGGGCGCTTCGGTGAGCGATGGCATGGCGCTCGGCATCCCGGTTGTCACCAATGGCGGCCACATTCGCAAGCTCGAGGAAGTCGAGGCCGACATGATCCGGCTCGCCCTCCACCGGTATCGGGGCCAAATGTCGGAAGTCGCTCGGAAATTGGGCATAGGCCGATCCACGCTTTACCGCAAGATGAAAGATTTGGGCCTTGCCGAGGGAACCGGGTAACAGTTTTTGTGTTTATGGAAGGTGAGGTCTGTTGCCAGTTGATTTGCCACAATCCAGTGCCTAGATTTTGCCCTTAGCTACAGGAATTGCTTTCAATGAAAAGGGTTCTGCTGCGTGTGACGGTTGCCGCGATGACAACCGCCCTGACGTTTGGCGTGGCTTTTGCCGACCACGACTCCTACAAAAAGAAGAAAAAACGGAATTTTTTTGAAAGCCTGTTCTCGCGCAACGACGACTCCCGCGATTTCCGGGGTCAAGAATCGTGGAATTCGCGGCAAAAGCAGCGCAGATGGGGCGAAACGGACGGCGTAAGGATTATTTATGGATCGGGCTATGATCGCTGGCTGAGGAAAAACTATCGTAACGACGGCGATCCGGAACCGGAATTCAAAGGTTTTGGCACCGGCAACCTCACTTACGTTGCCGATAAGCTAACGATCCTGGGCGGTTCAAGTTTTACTGAAGCTCGCCCGGCTGATCCCGCAAGCGCGGCGATTTACGATGCGCTCGCCAGCAAGGAGCTTGGCATCAGGGTTCTGCCTGAAATCAAGCAGGCGATTCTCGATCATTATCGTACCCAGGGCTTTCGCCCCCTGTGGGTAGACAACGGTAAGCCCTCCGGCCGCGCCCGCGCGGTGCTGCAAGTTCTCGCCGTAGCGGGAGAGCACGGAATGCAACCCGACAATTACCGGCCTGCGTCTCTATCGAATTTCGCCGCCATTGATAGCATCCAGCCGGGCGATCTCCAGGCGCTCGCACGTTTTGAGCTCGGTCTGACCGCGATGGCGCTGAAATACGCAAGGGACGCTTCCGGCGGCCAGTTCGATCCCCGGCGCCTGTCGCGCTACAACGACATTACGCCCGAGCGCGTCTCAGTCGCGGATGCGATCAGCGCTCTCTCCAAGACCTATTTTCCGGCAAGGTATCTCGAAGGTCTGCAACCCCAACATCCAGCCTATGCCGCCATGAAGACGGCCCTGGCCGAACTTCGGACGGAGTTGGATGAGCAAGCATTCCTGCCCATCGACAAGGGGCCGAGAGTGAAGCTTGGTCAAGCCGACAGCCGCATCCCCGCCATTCGCAAGCGCCTTGCCCAACTTGATAGCGGTTCGATTTCCGACCTTACGGACGATCTGCTCGACTCGGATCTTTCCGAGGCGTTGCAGAAGTTTCAGAAGACCGCCGGTCTCAAGGCCACTGGCCGCATCGACAACGTTACCATCAATGCCCTCAACAAGCATGGCGAGGAGCGCGATCTGGCCCGTCTCGTCGACAATATGGAACGGATGCGCTGGTTGCCGAAGAATCTTGGGAACCGCCATGTGTTCGTCAATCAGGCCGCTTTTCAGGTTCTGGTGATGGATGGACAGTCGGAAATTTGGCGTAGCAAGATTATCGTCGGCAAGACGGATAGCCAGACTGCCGCGTTTCATGACGAAATCGAAACAGTAGTGTTCAACCCCTCGTGGGGAGTGCCACCCTCGATCATCGCCAACGAGTATCTGCCGAAACTCCAGAACGATCCATCCTACCTGGACCGAATCGGTTTCAAGGTCACCACCGCCAGCGGACGCCAAGTTGCCTCAAGCGACATCGACTGGTGGAACTATAGCGGGAAGGTTCCTTTCAATATCCAGCAGCCGCCGGGAGCCGATAACGCCCTGGGCGAAATGAAGTTTCTTTTCCCCAATTCGCACAATATCTACATGCACGACACGCCAGCCAAGAACCTGTTTGCGGAGAGTGTAAGAACATTCAGCCATGGCTGTGTGCGGGTTGAAAATCCCGGCGAATTCGCCGCGATCCTGCTGGGGTGGCAGCGATCGAGAGTCGACGCCAGCACGGCTGGTGATAAGAGCCAAACGATCTCGCTTGCCAACAAGGTGCCCGTCCACCTCACCTATTTCACGGCCTGGCCCGATGAGAACGGCAAGATACAGTATTTTGACGATGTTTATGGCCGCGACGCCGCCCTGGACAAGGCCATGACCGCGACCCTCCTCGCTCAACGTTAACTAACGGAAGAGTCAAGTCTTTTTCCTTGTTGACTCAGGTTAAGCCGTTGTTAATGATGCCTCACCAGAATTGGTAAAAATTGAACAGGGATTTGGCAGGCATAGGCCGAATCCTTGTTCGAAATCCGAAACGGGTGTAAGCGGGCCTCAAGCCTTGTGGGACCTGGACGGGGAAGCCAGAAGGATATCGGGAAATATCCCGATCGTGAGTGGGGAACTAAAGGTTGGTCAAGAACACCGGACGACAACGGTCATCCATATCGCGTCTCAAAAATGCCTTCGCTTCCACTGCGGTCGCGGCCATTATCGCCGCGGGTGCGTGGACGGTTTTCGGAACGTCCGCCCTTTCCGGCGGTGAAACGCGTACCCTTTCCCTTTATCAGATCAATACCAAGGAGAGCCTGACCGTCACTTACATGGTCAACGGAAGATACGTGCCCTCCGCCATGAAAAAGATTAACTACCTGTTGCGCGACTGGCGTCGCGACGAAGTCATCGCCATCGATCCCAAAACCATCGATCTCGTCTGGGAACTCCACGCCGATCTCGGCTCCAAGGCGCCCGTCAACATCGTGAGCGGCTACCGTTCCGCCAAAACCAACGGCTTACTGAAGCGAGCAGGCCGCGGAGTTGCCAAGAAAAGCCAGCATATCCAGGGCAAAGCCATCGATATATTTTTCTCGGACGTGCCGACCCTCAAATTGCGTAACAGCGCTCTCGTTCGTAAGGTCGGCGGCGTCGGTTTCTACCCGACATCGGGAGGCCCCCAAGGCTTCCTCCATGTGGATTCGGGCCGCGTCCGAAACTGGGGCCCGGGCATCGGTGCACGCGAAATGGCGGCGATTTACCGGGATTATCGCAAGACAGTGGGTGCTCGGCTGAACCGCCAGGACCAGATCCTGCTGGCCGAAGCCATTTCAAATGCACCATCCCAGCAGGTCGCCAATTCCAAGATTCCGGCCGAAGCCGCCTATGAGGACGATGAAGAGTTGGCGGAACTGACCGAAGAGGCAAGCGAGGCCGCAAAAGCGACCGAGCCCAAACTGGCGGAACCGAAAGTCACACAGCAAGCTGAACCCGTCAAAACGGCAACTGCAAAGCCGATCGTTGCCGATCCCATTCCGCGCCCCCGCCCCAAGCCCATCGAAGTGCTGATGATGGCGGCGGTCAATATGAAAATCGAACCCGCCTCCGCCCCGCCGGCGCTGGTGGTGAAACGCAATTCGCCGGTGAACGACAGCATCGGCGCCGTAGAAGCGGCTGAAACCATGGCGGAACTGACCACTGAAGATTCCGTCTCAAGTGCCGCGGGCAAGGGCGATCTTGCCGATGCCCTCCGTGACGGAACGGCTTCCGATGTTCCGGTCATCAAGACCATCACCGCGTCAGCGGGTGGCTCCGACCTGTTCTGGTGGCCCCGGCAAATCATCTTTAACGGCGACCAGGCCGTTCGCCGCGATGGCGAGCCGCGGCTTTTTGCCGACAGCGTGGCGGGTATCCTGCCGGGCAGTGCCGAGGCCGCGGAAATACCGCGAGTGGCCTCCGGCAAGGGCGACAGGCTGAGCGTCAATCGCCACGGCAAGGGAAACCTGCCGGGTGAATTGATCCTTTCACCGATTACCAGCTGGCTTAAGAACGAGTAAGATTTCTTGGGAAGTTCGCCTTCCCTCTATCTCATGCCCGCACTTGATGCACTGCTGTCCGGTTAAGGAATTTGTAGACAGGGCGCATGGCTTGGATTCATTTGGGTTTTGCGAAGACTCAGATGAATGAAGCTCGGAGAGCCCAAGCCATGCGGTACCAGTCTACGGTTTTTGCCCAGCTCCTCAAAGCCCTTCCGCGTTGCAGGTTCGAGCGGCTGGTCAAGTCTCATGGGATTGGCCGGCGCAAGCGATGCTTGAGTGGAGCCATTTGGTGGCGATGGTATTTGCGCAAGCCTCTGGGGCGCGCAGCTTGCGCGATCTGGAACGGGTGGTTGAGCGCCACACCGGCATTGCCGCGCATCTGGGCCTTCGCGGGATCAAGTGCTCGACACTGGCCGATGCCAATAGTTCAAGACCGGCAGCGATGTTTGAAACGGTTGCGCGCGATCTCTCGGCACAGCTTGGCCAGTTGCAGCGCGGCGGCGAAACTATCCGGCTGATCGATGCAACGC
>Ga0187892_10005343_pt1 | contig 20314 bp, 14 predicted proteins | sample MA1701073metaG_FD_139345 | JGI IMG/M metagenome (GOLD analysis project Ga0187892, IMG submission 139345) | Bio-ooze microbial communities from a basaltic lava cave in the Kipuka Kanohina Cave System on the Island of Hawaii, USA - MA170107-3 metaG ... | reverse complement strand
TTGCGGTCCCACGCCACCGACGCAAAAGTGGTCTGCTTCATCGTCCCTCAATTACCACGATCGGTGCTGAATCCTGCACCCAGTATCGATCATCCATGACTACCTGTGCAGAGGTTCCCTAGTACTTGTGCGCGCCGTGCGCGCCGATGCCGAGCAGGTATTGGAGATAGACCTGCCGGTCTTCGTCGCCGTCGTCCCGGGCGTCGTCCCAGGCGTATTGCAGACGCCAACGCGAGAACTCGCTCGGGCTCCAGTCGACCATCACCGTGGTGCGGCTCGGATCGCCGGGCAGCAGCGCCGGGAAATCGTCGGCCGTTAGCGCGCCCGATATGACGAGGCCGATGTCCGGAGTGCCGGAATCGAGCGAGTCGTAGCGCAACCCCGCCCGCCAGCGCGGGCGGAACTGATAGACGCTCTGGAGATACCAGCCCGACTGCGCGCTGCGGTAGGCATCCGCGAGCGCAGTGCCATCGACGTCGAACGTGAGGTCGCCCGACTCCTTGCGATGCATGTATTCGCCCTGCAACTTCAGGTAGCGCCGCGCGGAGTTGCCGTCGGGCGCCCACTTGAACACCGCGTCCGCGACCCAGGTTTCGGACTTGCCGGTGAAGGCGTTCACCACCGGCAACCCGGCAGCGTCCGCATCCTCGTATGCGCGATCTTCGGCATCGAGGTCGATCCAGGACGCGCCGGCGCGCCAGCTTGCGTTGTCGCCGATCTCGCCGCCGACGTGCGCGAGGAGCGTCGCGCCGTTCAGGCCGTTGCCGCCCTGACGCGTTCCCGGAAACGCATCGCCATTGCCGGTCTCGGCGCCCAGCCCGAGGAAGAGGTCGGTCGGCGCGATCCACTTGAGCTGCAGGCCGTCCTGCGCGCGCTGGTTGCCGAAGAACGCCTGGTACACGAGCGGTTGATCGACGAAGTCCCAGAAGTGTCCGTGGACTTCGTTGAGGTAGCCGAAACCGGAGAAGAACCGCCCGGCCTTGGCTGTGAAGCCGGCGGGCAGCGACAGCGGGCGGATGAACGCTTCTTCGACCTCGATCTCGTCCTCGCCGGTGATTGCAGCGATGAGGGTGGCCGAAAAATACGGGTCGACGTTTGCAGTCACCACGAGCTCGGACTCGCCGAGGCTGAAACTGCGCTCGCCCGGGCCGACCTCACCGTCGCTCGGCATGAATCCGGCCATCTTCCAGTCGCCGGGCTCGCGGGAAATGTCCGCATAGTTGCCCGCAAAGATGAGCGAGATCGCGGGATTGAACGCCGACGCGCTGGTGGTCGCGGGGGCCGCGGGGGCGGGCTCGGCAGGCAGTGCCTCCGCGGCGGACGCCGTGGCGGCTGCGGTCGCTTCCAGTTGAGCGATGCGTGATTCGAGCGACGCGACCCGCGCGTCGTAGTCCGATTTCAGGCTCTGAAGTTCAGCGCGCAGCGCCGCGGCATCGTCATCCGCCTGCGCGTTCGGCGCAAGCACGGCGCAGGCGACGGCCATGAGCGCCGCAATGGGCATGTAAGCAGACATGTTGTCGTCCTCGTCAGAAGGAAATGAACGCCGACTGCAACGGGCAGCCGGGGGAATTCAGCCTTAGACGAGTGCGGGTGGAGCGCGGGAGCGGAACGCCCGGAAGGGCGCCTGGTGGTTTGCCGTTGCGGAGTATTCGGAAACGACTGCCGCCCAGGCGATCGACAAGGTGGGCAGAGCCGGCGGCGATGCGCCAACGGCATTCTGCAGTTGCGAAGATGCGAGGCAGGTTCCGCAACTGCGGGCCGCGCCGAGCATGTCCGCGGGATCCGCGAGCGGGTGCGAATAGAGGTGGACCTCGGCGCCGAACTGCGCGACGAGGAGCGCCAGGGCCAGCAATCGGCCGATCAGCGGGTAGCGCTTGCGGTCCAGGTTAATTGCCTCCGTGCCCGCGAGACTATCACAGCCGCCTTAGCCCTCGTCCTCGCCGCAGGGCTTGACCTCCAGTCGCAGTATGCGCCCCACTTCGCCCTGCAAGCGTGCGGCATCCGGCAGTTCCGCCGGCGGCACGACGTCCACGTCGATCCAGTAGACGGTCCCGTTGCGCTCGCGATCGACGATGCGCGGCGCCAGGCCGATCGCCTTCACGTCATCGAGCCGCCTGAGCGCGCGCTGGCGTTCGCTGAAGAGGCCGAGCGATATCGTGACGTCGCGGCCGTCTCCGGGCATCGCATAAGCGTCGGCGACACCGGCTCGGCGCAGGCGTTCGATGATGCCGTTCGCGGCCGGCCGGTCGCGCACGCCTTCGAGCGTCACCCAGAAACCCCTCCACACGACTCCGTCGGCCGCGCGCTGGCGCGGCTGGAGCTTGTTCTCCCGCAGCAATGTCGAGGCGCGCGCGGCATCGGTCAGGTCGGTGAATGGACCGAGACTCAGGCAGTTGCTCGCAGAGCGCACGGCGGCGGCGGCAGGCGGACCGCCCGGCCCGGCTTCACGCGCGAGCTGGAGTGTCGAACCCTGGGCTGCTGCCGCGGTCGCGACCGGTTCGTCGGGCACGGAAATCCAGTGCGTCCACCCGTACCAGGCGATATTCGCGAACAGCAGCAGGGCAATGGCGAATCGCACGGCCTGAATCTATCACCGAACCGGCCTGACGCTCACTTCACCCGACAGGATGCGGCGACTCGCACCGTCGATCTCCAGCAGCAAGGCCCCGTCCGCGTCAACGCCGCGCGCCAGGCCTTCGAGAGTCTGCCCGCCGCGCAGCACGCGCACGGGTCGACCCGCGAGCGCGTCCGCGCCCTGCCACTCTTCTGCGAAGGCGGTCATGCCACGGGCGCCGAACTCGAGAAGCGCCTGTGTCAACTCGGCGATCAGGACGGCGGCGGCATCATTGCGCGAGGGCGCGTTACCGAGCGAGGCGAGATCGACCGCTTCCACGCCGTCGGCATGCAACCGTTCGCGGGCTGCCCGCGGCAGTCGAACGTTGATGCCGATGCCGACGACGAAATACGCAGGGCCCGCGGCCTCGCCGCGCAGGTCGATCAGGATGCCGCCGAGCTTGCCGTCGCGATGAACGATGTCGTTCGGCCACTTGAGCGAAAGCTCGGTGAATCCGAAGCGACGCAGCGCGCGCATGGCGGCGACACCCGCCGCGAGCGAAAGCGCGCCGAGCGTCGCGGGCGCGTCGCGATAGCTCCAGTTGACGGAGAGGCACAGCCCCGATGCAAAGGGCGCAACCCAATTCCGTCCGCGACGGCCGCGGCCTGCGCTCTGGAATTCGGCGAGACAGGCGTCGAAGCGGCCCGAAGGCAGCTCGTCCGCGGCGAGCAGCCGGTCGCTGGTCGAATCGAGCGCTTCGTGGACTTCGAGATTTCGCAGCCGCTCGAGCGCCGCCTGCGGCAGCTTTCCCCGGATCTTCGCCGGATCGAGCAGGTCGATCGGCGACTCGAGCCGGTAACCGCTGCCTGCCCTCGCCTCGAACGCGACGCCCCGTTCCTCCAGTTGTTGCAGGCGCTTCCAGACGGCCGCGCGCGAGACATCGAGCGCTGCGGCGAGCTCCTCGCCGGAATGCAGCGCGCCGTCCGCGAGCAAGCGAAGAAGCTCGATCCGCCCGCTCATTGTGATGTCTTGCGCGGCCTGAGCAGCCAGAGTCGTTGCACGCGCGGCTCGATGCCCGCGCGCATGCGCGCGAAGTTTCCGCGGTGGGCCCAGGCAACCAGGAGTGCCATTGCGAGCGCATAGGCGAGCAATGCTCCAGACGCTGGTTGCATCAGCCGGGTCGCGACGGGCATGGCGACCGCGGCGACCGTCGTCGCGAGGCCGACGAACCCGAACAGCAACACGGCAGCGAGCCAGCAAGCGATCGCGATTGCGAGCAGGACCGGTGCGAATGCGAGCAGCGTCCCGGCAAGCGTCGCGCCGCCCTTGCCGCCGCGAAATCCGTAATAGAGTGGCCAGACGTGGCCCGCGACGGCGCCCGCAGCGCAGCCGGACGCGAGCCAGTCGCGCGCAATCGACGGCTCGACGGCGACTCCCGGAATCGCGAGATCCGGCAGCCATCCCGCGGCGAGCCAGCCCTTGCCGACGTCGATGACGACGGTCGCCGCGGCAAAACCGAAGCCCTGGGTGCGAAGCGCGTTCGTGCCGCCCGCATTGCCGCTGCCGAGCTCGCGTATGTCGACGCCGCGAAATCGCCCGACGATGAGCGCTCCGACGAGCGAGCCCAGCAGGTAACCGATCAGTGTCTTGAGGCCGAGTTCCAGCAAGTCCTGCGGTTCCCCGGTCTTGCGGGATCCGATCTTATCACCGGCCGGCGCCCGCCGAGCGCGGCAGGAAGACCTCCGCGATCATGCAGCGCACGCTTCCGCCGCCGAGCCGCTCGATCGTCGGGATCGGCGCGGCGACGATGGCGCCAAAGCGCTCGAAGCGGCGGCGCGTTTCCGGTTCGAGCGCATGCAGGGCTGCGTCGGATGCCGCGATCAGCGCGCCGCCGCTGGTCGAGCGCAGCGCGAGCATGTTGCCCGCAAAGCCATTCATTTCGGCGATGCCGATCTCGACAGGCTCGTGCCCTGCCACTTCGAGTTCGCGCAGCACGGCGGCGCGCTCGCGCGCATCCGGGATGGCCGCGACGCAAATGACCGCGAAGCCTTCACCGATGGCCATCAGCACGTTCGTGTGATACGCGGGCAGGCCGTCGGGGCCGAGCGCAGTGAATTCGACGACGCGATAGCCGAGCTCCACCGAAAATCCGGCGAGCGCCGCCGACGTCGTACGCGGCGAACGGCAGGCATAGGCGGTGCGATGACAGCGATCGAGCACGAGACTGCCCGTGCCTTCGAGGAATTCGCCGCTTGCCTCAAACGGGCTCAGGTCAATGGTGCGCGCGATGCGATAGCCCGCGCGGCGCAATTGCTCGATCGGCTCCGCGCGGCGCTCCGCGCGGCGCGACGGTGCCATCATCGGGTAGAGCACGACGCTTCCGTCCGCATGGAAGCTCACCCAGTTGTTCGGGAAACAGGCGTCAGGCTTCGGCGGCTCCGGCGTGTCTTCGGCCACGTAAACTTCCACGCCAGCGGCACGCAGTCGATCGACGAGGCCGTCGAACTCGCGCACTGCCGCCGCGGCGTCGCCCGCCGATTTGCCGGATCGCTGGAAACGGTTCGACGCCGCCGTTTCCGGATTCGCGCCGAAACACGCCGGACGAATCATCAGAATGGCGTCCGCGCATTGCGCTTCGGTCGCCTCCGGCCTCGACATCAAAACTCGATGCGGAATCCAAGCTGAACGCGCCAAACCGACGGCAGCGTCGAGATCGCCTTGAAAGGCACCACCGGCCCGGTAAATCCCGAACGCGGGCGATAAACGTAACAACTCGTCGCGCCATTCGGACAACCCGTCGTCGCGATGCGGTTCACGTCGACGACCGGCGCGACATAGGGGAATGGCACCTGGCGCAGCTGGCCCCAGTCCTTGTTGATCATGTTCGCGAAGTTCTCGACGTCGAAGGTCAGGATCCCGCGCGTCCTGCGGAAAATCGGAAGCTCCTGCGCGAACCGCAGGTCGAGCACGGAGAGCCAGGGGCTCCGGTGCGAATTGCGCGGCATGATGCGGCCGCGGTAGCGCTCGAGGTCCTGTTGCTCGATGTAGGCCTCCATGTCCGAAGCGAACTGCGCCGCGGCGGCATTCGCCGAGCTGAAGCTCGTGGTGGACGCGCAGCCCGCCACTGCGTTCGTAACGTCGTCGGCCGTGCAAAGCGCCTCGAAGATGACGTCGCCGTCCGGCACGTAGAAGAGCTGCCGCTGGCGGGACCCCTGGCGCGGGTCGCCCCAGACCGCCTGCGGCGAGCCGCCTCCGAAGGTGTAGCTGTACGGACGGCCGGAGCGGCGCTCGCCGACCAGCGCGATGCTCGTCTCGTAGTCGCCGAAGAAGGCCTTTCGCCAGGCGAAGGACCCCTTGAACATGTGCTCGATCTCATAGTTCGAGGTCTCGAGCCCCGGGTCGTTCGGGTCGGAGACGGCGACGTTGTCCCAGTTTGATGAGGCCGTCGAGCTGGTGCCCGGGTTGACGTCCTTGACGTCCTGGTAGCCATAGCCGAGATAGGCGTCGAAGCGCCCCGAGCCGGTGCGCCAGGTCTTGTTCGCCTCGATCGAGAAAATGCTGCTCTCACCCTCGGTCGTATTCGTGAGCAGGAAATCCTGGATCGACGCGCTGGTGCGACCGTCGGGCCGCGGGCCGTAGATCGGCCGGCCGTCGGGCGCCGTGCCGATTTGCTGGAGGCGGATGTCCTGCCAGAGCACTTCCTCCTTGACGCGCGAGTAGACGATGTCCGCGGTCAGGTCGATGTCCCAGGGCAGCGTGTGCTTGATGCCGAGGTTCCAGCGGTACTGCGACGGGATCTCGAAATCCGGGTCGATGGCGTTGACCGGACCATCGCCACGCTGCGCCGCGTTGAAGTCGAGCACGTCCTGCGGAATGTCGAAGCCATTGCCGCCGTCGAGGGAGCCGACCAGCTGCGGGTTTGTCCCGGTGCGATTGACGTCGGTGCGCACGACGGTTACGCCGTCGTTCGAGAAGCTGTTCGAGATCCAGACGTTCGGCGTGCCGCCGCCGAACAGGCCCCAGCCGCCGTAGACCGTGGTCTCGGGCGTCCACTGCCAGTTGAAGCCGATGCGCGGCATGATCAGGTCGCGGCCGTCGAGCGTTTCCAGGTTGTTGAACCCGTAGCGGCCCGTGAAGTTCGTGTTGAGGAGCGGCACGTCGTCGCCCGAGAAAACGTCCATCCGCACGCCGGCCTGGAACTTCAGGTCGGGCGTCGCCTGCCACTCGTCCTGCACGTAGATGCTGTCGACGTCGTAGCCGAAAGTCGCGGCGCCATCGGCGGCATTGTTGGTGAATGCATTGCCGTAGCTGAGGCTCGAAGCGATCTGGGCCTCGAAATCGGTGATGCTCGCGAAGTTCCACTGTCCTTCGCTCCGCGGCACGAAGACATTGAATATGTCGAGCATCTCGCGCTCGTAGCCGACCATGATCGTGTGGTCGCCGAGGAAGAAGTTGCCCTTCAGCTTGATCGAGTCGACGTCGTTCGTGAGCTCGTTCGCGTGGCGGAACTCGTCCGAACCGATGAACATCTGGCCGCCGGTCGGCGTCCGGATGAGCATTTCGCCGAAATCGGTGCCGAAGAGCGAAACCTGCGCCGTTTCGACTTCCTTGCGGGCGAGCTTGAGTTCGGTCGAGAAGTACTCGTTCCAGTCCGAAAAGAGCTGTAGCGAAGCCGTCTCCATCAGGATTGCGCGGTCGTACCAGTTCGACGGCGAGCCGAGGCGGTTGGTCGCCGGATTGTTGTTCGTCGTGTTGACGATCAGCTCGTTGCCTTCCGTCCGCTGGTAGGCGAGCGCCGCGCGGTGCGAGTCGGTGATGTTCCAGTCGAGCTTCGCGAGGATCTTCTCGTCCTCCTCGGGAGCCGAAGCGAGCGTCGCGCCCACATCGAAGTTGTAGACGTCGAGCCCGATCTGGCGGATCTGGTCGTACTCGGCCTGCGTCACGCCGGGAACCTGGACCGGGAACCCCGACCCGGACGCGCCGATGTCCTGCGGAGCCTCGCGCTCGAGCTTCTCGTAGGACAGGAAGAAGAACAGTCTGTCCTGGATGATCGGGCCACCCAGCGTGCCGCCGAAGATCTCCTCGTCAAACACGAGGTCGACTTCCGTATCCTTGGTCTCGTCGCCGAGCTGGCTGTCATCGCCCTTGTAGTAAAAGGCGGAACCCGTAAATTCATTGGTGCCCGACTTGGTCACCATGTTGATCGTCGAACCGCGGAAGAACGAGTACTCGACCGAGAACGGCGCGGTCAACACGGATACGGCTTCGATCGCGTCGACGGAAAGCGGGCTGCGCTGGGTCGGGTAGCCGTTGTTGTTGAGTCCGAAGTCGTCGCTCTGGCGCACGCCGTCGACCGTGATCGTGTTGTAGCGGTTGTTGACGCCGGCAACCTCGAGCGCATCCGAATTGGTCGGGTCGACCCAGGCCTTCGGGTCGACACGCACGACGTCCTTGATGTCGCGGCTGATGGACGGAAGCTCCTTGACCTCCTGCGCGCCGTAGCGGCTGGCCGATCCGATCGCGACATCGCGCTCGGAGGAGCCCATGACCTCGACGCCCGCGAGCTGGGCGATCGGCTGCGCGACGAGCGTCACCGACGTTCGCTCCGCGAGCTGGGTGTACAGGTCCTCGACGCCGGCTTCCTGCATGCCCTCGGCCTGCGCCGTCACACGGTACGGCCCGCCGACCCGGAGTCCCGTCGCCGAAAACTGGCCGCTCGCGCCGGTCGTGGTGGCTTCCGTCGTGCCGGATGGCACGTGCACGATCGTGACCCTGGCGCCTGCGATCGGCTGGCCGTCCCCGCCGACGACGTAGCCGGAGAGCTGGCTCGTGGTTTCCTGCGCGACCGCGAGCGGCGTCGCCAATATCGCGGCAAAGCCTGCGCCCAGGGCGACGGCCGGTGCGGAGAGGATCGAGGAAACGGCGGCAGCGAGACGGACCGAGCGGCGGCGATCGGACATGGAGGTGACTCCCCTAGGTTGCGTCGGCAGCACGTTAGGGCAGAAATGTTACAGCCTGTTGGCCGCGTTTTGCGAACCAATTGCGGTTTGTTGTGCGCACTCCACAGGACTCGCGACGGCGCGCACGGGAGGCGCGTCCGGTTTCCTGCAACGACAACGGCTTGGCGCGGATTCCTCTGCGTGGGATCAGGACGCCCGCCCTCGGTCCTCAATCCGAAAGGGCGATCGCCGCCTTCTCCGCGATCATGATCGTGGGCGCGTTGGTGTTGCCGCCAATGAGAGTCGGCATGACGGACGCATCCGCCACGGATAGCCCCTCGATTCCATGCACCCGGAGCCGCTGATCGACGACCGCCATCGCATCCGAGCCCATGCGGCAGCTGCCGACGGGGTGATAGATGGTGTCGGCGCGCCGGCGGATGCGCGCGATGAGCGCCTCGTCGCTATCCCCGCTCGCAAAGAGCTCGTCGCCCCGATGCGGCGCGAGCGGCGCGCCTTCCATGATCTCTCGCGCGCGCCTGACGCCCGCAAGCAGGGTCGCGAGGTCCGCCTCTTCCGCCAGGAACCCGGGATCGATGCGCGGCGGGTCGCGCGGGTCCGCCGAGCGCAAGCTGACGCGTCCGCTGCTCTTCGGACGCAGCACTGCGACGTGGCAGGAAATTCCGTAGCTGAAATGCAGCTGCCGCGCGTGATCGTCCACGAGCCCGTTGACGAAATGCAGCTGCACGTCTGGCCGGTCGAGTCCTGCGCGCGTGCGGAGAAAGGCGCCCGCCTCGGCGAAATTCGTCGTCAGGAGGCCCGTGCCGCGGAATCGCCACTGGAAGTAGCCTGGAATCGCGCGCAGTGCCGTGCCCGGCGTGATGCCCACGAGCTGCCGGTCCGAGGAACGATAGACGAGTGCGAGATCCACGTGATCGGCGAGGTTCTCGCCGACGCCCGGCAGTTCATGCCTCAGCGCGATCCCATGACGCTCGATCTCCTCGCGCGGACCGACTCCGGACAGCAGCAGGAGTTGCGGCGAGCCGAATACGCCGGCGGAGAGGACGACTTCGCGGCGCGCGGCGATCACCGAGTTCCCGCCGGGGCCGTCGACCTCGACGCCGGCGGCGCGACGCCCTTCGAAGGCGATGCGCGTCGCATGACTTCCGGTCAGCACCGTCAGGTTCGGCCGACCGAGCACGGGATGAAGGAAGGCGACCGCTGCACTGCAACGGCGGCCGCGTCGCTGCGTGACCTGGTAGAGGCCCGCCCCTTCCTGCGTTTCGCCGTTGAAGTCGCGATTCGGCGGCAAGCCAGCGCGAATCGCGGACTCGACGAATGCATGGGACGCAGCGACCGGACTCGGAAGGTCCGCGACCGAAAGCTCGCCGCCGACACCATGGAAATGGTCGGCGCCGCGCTGCTGGTCTTCCGATCGGCGAAACACCGGCAAGACATCCTGGTAGGACCAGCCTGCGTTGCCGAGAGCCGCCCAGTCGTCATAGTCGCGACGGTGGCCGCGCATGTAGACCATCGCGTTGATCGAGCTCGAGCCGCCGAGCGTGCGCCCGCGCGGCTGGTAGCCGCGACGCCCGCCGAGTCCAGCCTGAGGCTCGGTCTGGAACGCCCAGTTCATGTGCCGCGTCGGCAGGATGCCGAGCAGCCCCGCCGGAATGTGGATCAAGGGCGAACGATCGCGCGGTCCCGCCTCGATCAGGCAGACGCTACGCGCGGGATCCGCGCTCAGCCGGTTGGCCAGCACGCAGCCCGCGGAGCCTGCGCCGACGATCACGGTGTCGAACTGCATGCCGGACACTTTGCCGGGGGCGGCGCCGAATGCAACCCCGCCGCCTGCATTTTCTCCGTGCGGGCGACATTAGGTTGAACCGACTAGAGTGCCGGGATGAAAGCGCAAGAATCGACGCTGCGGCCGCACCCCACGAGTTCCTGCGATGCGATCCGGCGGTTTGGCGCCGCAATCGACCGGGCCGCGCATGCGCCCGACTGGCGAATCAGTTTCCGGATCGAAGGCGCCACCAGCCGCCTGCGATTCCCATTGCCAGGATCCGCGCGCCGCAACCACGGTCTCTGGCAACATACCTGCTTCGAGGCATTCCTCCAGGCCGATGCGAACGACAGCTACTACGAATTCAACTTCGCGCCGTCCGGGGACTGGGCGGCGTATCGCTTCGGCGGCAGGCGCATCGATCCGACGTCGCCCGAGATGCCCGCACCCCCGATTGTCTTCAAGCGCTCCATGGCTGGCTGCGAATTGATCGCCGACGTTCCCATCTACGCGCTACCCGAACTCGCCGCGGCACCCGTCGTCCGCGCAGGACTTTCGGCCGTCGTCGAGTCGGAGGACGGAAACCTGTCCTGGTGGGCGCTCGCGCACGCAGGCGACAAACCCGATTTCCATGATCCGTCGACATTCGTGCTTCGCGTGACGCCAGGATGAAATTCGGCATCGACCGCCTGCTCCTCGATCGCGCGGTGCGGAAGCCCCTGGACGGCCGCCGCGTCGCATTGCTGGCGCATCCCGCCTCTGTCACCGCCGACCTCACGCACTCGATCGACGCGCTCGCAGCCCACGAGGACTTCCGCCTGACTGCCGCCTTCGGGCCGCAGCACGGCCTGCGCGGCGACAAGCAGGACAACATGATCGAGACCGAGGACTTCACGGACCCGACTTACGGCATCCCGGTATTCAGCCTCTACGGCAAGGTGCGCCGCCCGACGCCGGCGATGATGGAATCCTTCGACGTGCTGCTCGTAGACCTGCAGGACCTCGGCTGCCGCATCTATACTTTTGTCACGACCCTGCGCTATGTGCTCGAAACCGCCGCGCGCCTGGGCAAGGGCGTGTGGGTGCTCGACCGCCCGAACCCGATCGGCCGGCCGGTCGAGGGGCTCCTATTGAAGGACGGCTGGGAGAGCTTCGTCGGAGCGGGACCGATGCCGATGCGCCATGGGCGTACGCTCGGAGAGCTCGGCGAGTGGTTCGTGCGCCACCTGAAGCTCGACCTCGAGTACGTCCATGTCGCGATGGACGGCTGGCGCCCGGCCCAATCGCCCGGCTACGGCTGGCCCCAGGGCGAGCGTGCCTGGATCAATCCGAGCCCGAATGCGCCAAGCGTCGCGATGGCGCGCTGCTATCCCGGCACCGTGATGGTCGAGGGCACGACGCTGTCAGAAGGCCGCGGCACCACACGCCCGCTCGAGCTTTTCGGCGCGCCCGACATCGACGCGGACAAGCTGCTTGCAAACATGCAAGCGCTCGCGCCCGACTGGCTGACCGGCTGCCGCCTGCGCCCCTGCTGGTTCGAGCCGACCTTCCACAAGCACGCGGGCAAGCTCTGCGCCGGAATCCAGATCCACGTGGACGATCCAGGCTACAACCATTCGAAGTTCCGCCCCTGGCGCCTGATGGCGCTCGCCTTCAAGGCAATCCGCGCGATCCGGCCGGACTATCCGCTGTGGCGCGAATTCCCGTACGAGTACGAAACGACACGGCTCGCAATCGACCTGATCAACGGCGGGCCGTTGCTCCGCGAATGGGTCGACGACCCGGCGGCGACGCCCGCGGATCTGGACGAGCTCGCGCGGCGCGACGAAAACGAATGGCAGTCGAAGGAGTGATTCGATGAAGCATCCGTTCCTCGCGGGCGTCCTGACCCTCGCGCCGTTCATCGCCGGCGCCGAAGTGAAATCGGCGTCGCCAGACGCGATGTTGATCGAGCTGCGCTACACGATCGCCGCGCCGGCCGCGAAAGTCTGGGAGTCGCTGGTGCATCCGGAACGCTGGTGGCCGGCGGATCACACCTGGTCCGGCAAGCGCGAGAACCTCAGCCTCTCCGCCGAGGCTAGCGGCTGCTTCTGCGAGCGCTGGGACGGCGGCAGCACCGAGCACGGCCGCGTGATCATGGTGGAGCACGGAAAGCTGCTGCGGCTCAGCGCCGCGCTCGGTCCCCTGCAGGAAATGGCCGTCGCCGGCGTCATCACGGTCACGCTCGACGAAAAGGACGGCACGACCACGGTCGTCGTCACGCACCGCGTGAGCGGCGATCCCTCGCACAAGCTCGACGCGCTCGCGCCGATCGTCGACCAGGTGAATGCGCAGCAGTTCGGCGGACTGGCCCAGGACGCAGTCAAGTGAGGGAATGAAGATGAACAACCGAATCCGCATTTCAATGCTCGGCCTCGGCGCGGTCCTCATTGCGACTGCAGGCACCGCGGCCGTGGCGGCGACGCCGGTTCACGATGCGGCCGCGTTCTACCAGACGACGGACTACGTCATCGCCGAATCGGAGCGGGCGTACTCGCCGGACGGCCGGAGGCTCCTGATCACGGCCAATCCAAAAGGCGTATTCAACGCGCAGGTGCTCGATCTCGAGACCGGGGCGCAGCAGGCACTGACGCAGTCCACGACCAACGCCGTGTTCGCCATCAGCTGGTTTCCGGACGGCAAGCGCTACCTCTATACCTTTGACCAGGGCGGCAACGAGCTCAATCACGTCTACGTCGGCGGGGCCGACAGCGCCCCGCGCGACCTGACGCCGGGCGACAAGGTCAAGGCGAGCTTCGTCGGCTGGACCGAAGGCGGGACCGCTTTCGTGCTCGCGACCAACGAGCGCGACGAGAAATTCTTCGACCTCTACCGCTACGACGCGGCCGACTACAGCCGCAAGCTCGTGTTCAGGAACGAGATTGGCCTCGACGACTTCGTGATCAGCCGCGACGGCAAGCAGGCCGCGGCGCTCAAGCCGCGCACGTCCGCGGACGACGACATCTGGCTGGTTTCGCTCGCGGGCGGCGAGCCGAAGTTCATCACGGCACACCAGGGCAACGTGTCACACGCAGTGTACGAGTTCACGCCGGAGAGCGATGCGCTCGTCTACGGCACGAACGAACAGGGCGAATTCACGCAGGCCCTGACCTATGCACTCGGCAGCGGCGAGAAGAAGCCGCTGATCGCGGAAGACTGGGACATCGTATACGTGACGTTCTCGCCCTCCGGCCACTATCGCGTGCATGGCGTCAGCCAGGACGCCTCGATCGCGGTCACGATCCACGACCGCAAGACGGGCGCGGACCTGCGACTGCCGACGGGCCTGCCGAAGGGCGACCTGCGCCAGGTCCGGTTTTCACCCGACGAGTCGCAGATTGCGTTCCTGATCAACGCGGACAATTCGCCGTCGAACGTCTTCACCGTGAAACTCGGCTCCGGAAACTTCCGGCAATGGACGCAGGCGCTCAATCCCGCGATCGACCCGGCGCATCTCGTGACGAGCACCGTCGTGCGCTACAAGAGCTACGATGGGCTCGAAATCCCGAGCATTTTGTACAAGCCACGCGATGCGGGCGCGCAGAACAAGGCGCCTGCGCTCGTCTGGGTGCACGGCGGACCCGGCGGCCAGAGCACCAGCGGCTACTCGGCGACGATCCAGCACCTTGTCAACCACGGTTACGCCGTGCTCGCGGCGAACAACCGCGGCTCGTCGGGGTACGGCAAGACCTTCTTTCACCTGGACGACAAGCGCCACGGCGACGTGGACCTCAAGGACATCGTCGCGGCCCGCGCTTACCTGGAGAGCCTCGACTGGGTGGACGGCGAGCGCATCGGAATCATAGGCGGCAGCTATGGCGGCTACATGGTGATGGCCGCGCTCGCGTTCGAGCCCGAGGCCTTTGACGCGGGCATCAACATCTTCGGCGTCACCAATTGGGTGCGCACGCTCACGAGTATCCCGCCGTGGTGGGAGTCGTTCAAGGAAGCGCTCTACGACGAGATGGGCGACCCGGCAAAGGACGGCGAGCGCCACCAGCGCATCTCTCCGCTGTTCCACGCCAAGAACGTCATCAAGCCGGTACTCGTCGTCCAGGGCGCGAACGACCCGCGCGTGCTACAGGTCGAGAGCGACGAGATGGTGGCCGCGGTCGAGGCGAACGGCGTGCCGGTCGAGTACGTGCTGTTCCCGGACGAGGGACACGGGTTCCGCCGGCGCGAGAACCGGATCGCGGCGTCGGAGGCCTACGTGAAGTTCCTGGACCGGTACCTGCGTGGCGCAGAGTAAGAAAGAAATCCCCCGACGTTTCCGTCGGGGGCTTTCTTCCGAAACTCACGCAGACGTGATGAATAGTCCACCGCGTTGCTCACTGGTCACGGCCGCGCAAGCGGCGCGTGGACCGGAGGAGTTCGCCGAGGCCGAGCAGCAGCAGGGACAGGAGTCCCGCCGCGCCTCCGCCGCCGCGTGCGCTTCCGCTGCCGCCGCCGCCGCCAGGAGGTGGGGGCGTTGAGGCGTCGTTGGCGGCAATCGTGATGGTTTGCGTAGCGCGTGGCCCCACGACCGCGCCGCCGGTCGGATCCGACAGCTGCACGGTGAAACTCTCGTCGCCTTCCTGCGCGTTGTCATCGACGAGCTGGAATTCGACGAGCTTGGCCTCCGTATCCTGGTCAGCCCAGGAGACCGTCACAGGATCGGCTATGAAGTCCTTGCCAGCCTTGGCCGTGCCTGCCACCGGCGTTACGGTGACGGAGACCGGCCCGTCAAAATAGTAGTTGCGATACACCCAGATCTGCGCCGGACCGAACTCCGAGATCACCTGCTCGTAATTGTCCACGGCGAACTGGCCGCGAGGCGACCCGTCGGGCAAGATGCTGATGGTCGCGTTTCGAGTGCCGATTCCCGCGCCTTCAGCATTTCTGAGCGAGACCCGGAAATATTCGTATTCCTCGGCTGCTCCGTCATCGTCGAGGACCGACACCGTGATCTTGCGGTCGCCGATGTCGCCGTCGCCCCAGTGCAGGCGGTCCGCCAATTCCTCGTAGTCCTCGCCGCCGGTCGCGAGTCCTCCGTCCGGCACGGTCCGGTAGGCGACGCTGACCGGACCTGAAGATCCGCCGGTGCGTCGCACCGTGACGACGACCTCGCCCTGCTCTGCCGATTCAAAGAACGGCTGCTCGATACTGAGCACGCCCGGACTGTCTCCACCACCGTCTCCCAACAGGCGGACCGCGAATGGCCGCGTCAGTCTCGACCCGTAGTCGCCGCCCGCGGCCATCACGCTGCCGTCGGGCTGCGCAGACAACTCGTGTATCAGCGGCGTCGAGCCGTGCTCGGACGGCAGGTCGATCGTCGTTGTGCCCGCGTTTCCGAACTGCGTATCGAGCTGGCCCGTTGCCTGCAGGCGCATAATCGTCGCACCACGGACGCCGCTGCCGCCGACCAGGATCTTCCCGTCGTCCGCAACGGCAATCGCCGTCGCTTCCGACAGGGAAGCCGCGACGTCCGTGCCTGCGAATGCAGGATCCAACGCCCCATTCGCGAACAAGCGGGTCGCAAAGCCTTGCCCGGCGGTAATGCCGGTCAGCAGCAATCGGCCATTGTCCTGCGACACCATGGAATAGCAGGTAATGGCGTTCCCATTCGCCGTCGCAACCGGCGCGTAGCCCGCAATCCCAAAATTCTTGTCGATCGCCCCTTCAGCCTTGACGCCAATTATGCGGCATCCCGTTCCATCAGCCGTCGTGACGCGGTAGACGCCCGAAGTTGTACGCGCGATGCGGCTCCCAGCGTAATAGTCGTGCGCGGGCCCGGTGAAGATGCCGCCAACTCCGAACGAGGCGTCGAGCGCTCCCGCTGCATCCAGGCGCAACACGATGAGAGATTCGTCCCGGGCACCCGCGATGACGATGCGTCCATCCGGATCCACGAGCACCGAGTTCGCCTGGTTGTGGACGCCGTAAAGCTCTGAGTCCAGCTCGAAAATTCCGTCGTTTCCGAAGCTCGTGTCGAGCGGGCCATCGGGTTCGAGTCGGAATGCGACGAGCTTGTTGTGCGAGGCTCGACTTCTGCTGACCCTGCGGCCGACCGCCACCACCTTGCCGTCCGCCTCCTGCCGCGCGATATCGAAGACTTCGATGTCGGAAATCACCGGCGCGTGATAGGAGGCGTCGATCCCGCCATCCTCCGTCAGCGCGTCAACGAAATTCGACGCCTCGAACTCGGGATCGTACCAGCAATACCACGAGTAGCATTGCGCTTCGAGATAGCCGCCAGCCAACAACATTTTTCCATCGTCGAGCGCCTCGAGCGACCAAGCCGGGCCTTTCAACTCCGCAATCGGACCTAGCCGGCCATGGTCGGCGAAGTCCGGATCGAGGTCGCCCGAAGCGCCAAACGCCGCGGGCGCAAGCAGGCCGGAAGCGACGGCCGTCGTCGGCAGCATTGCCTTCGCGAGAACTGGAATGAGATCGGCGAGCGGTTTCCTGTTCATGGCATCCCCCGGTAATGAATCCAGTCATTGGTCACGGGGGCGATCGTCTGATGCGGGCGCAAAATGACACTGTCATGCGGATGACAGATACACGAAGAAAAGTAAACGAATCGGCAAAAGCCGAAGATCGGTGCGCTAGGTGGCTTTCTCCCGCTGCACCACCCGCTCGAAGATCATCTGCGCCTGCAGTACCGCGTAGATGCGCCAGCTCACGAGGAGGATGTCCCGGATCATCGCGAGTCGCTGCCAAAGTCCTGGCAGGAGCCCGCGCTTCTTCTCCTTGATGACCTGGGTAAGGCCGTGCACCACGGTGAAGCCCATCGGGTGCCCGAGCTGCTTGGCGAAGAAATTGAGCGCGATCTCGATCTGGAAGTTGCGCTTGTAGTCCGCGGGCACGAGATTCCACAGCGCCTTGTGCAACGCGCGCTCGCCGCCGAGGATCGGCGTAAAGTGCAGCAGGCGGTTCGCCCAGTAGGTTTTGCGGCCGCGAATGCCCACGTACATCCCGTACTGCCCCGACGTCACCGGCGTCACGATCCGCGTGATCATCTCGTGGGTTAGCCCGACGACGTCCGCATCGCAGAAGAAAACGATGTCGTTGCGCGCCGCGGCAACGCCGCGCGCCATCGCGGAGGCCTTGCCGCCGTTTGAAGGGAGCGACAGGACGGTTGCACCCGCCTTTCGCGCGCGGGACACCGTATCGTCGGTGGAGCCGTCGTCCACGACGATAACCTCGTCGATCAGCAGATGATCGAGCAATGGCCCGATCACGCCGCCAATCGTCGGGCTTTCGTCGTGCGCCGGGATCACGGCGGAGACGCGCGGTCCATGTGTGGCTGGCTGAGTTTCCATAATGGAATGAAGCCACAGTAGATTGAAGACCGGCTGTAGGACAAGCGGCCTAAGTAGTCCCCTCGCTTCCCGTTGATATCTCTAGAAAAAACTCCGCGGCGGCACGCAATCGCGGGCGAAGCTGGTGGGAGCGCATCAGAGCCGATATCGCGCGGCAACTCGAGCGGCTCAGAGCATTCGAGGCTGAATCTCCCGCCGCCCGATTTGTCTCATCCGTGACCTAACAACACCGAGCAGGCCAAGGAGTGCCAGCAACTCGAAACCTGTAGATCCGCCACCGCCGCTACTACTGCCGCCGCCGCCGCCACCACCGCCGCCGCCACCACCGCCGCCGCCGCCGCCACCGCCGCTACCGGGCGGATCGTTGTCCGCAATGTATACGTTTTGCCGGGTGCGGTTACTCAGTGTGGCTCCACCGGTCGGATTCACGATCTGAACATCGAATCGCTCGGTTGGCTCGTCCACTGCATCTTCCAGTATTTGAATCTCGATCGTCTTGCTGCTCGTGTCGCCGTCGGCCCAAGTGAGTGTTCCCGAGGAATTGACGAAATCTGATCCAGCGCTGGCCGAACCGCGGTTCGTCCGGAACTGGACGCTGATCTCGCCCTCAGATCCGTTAGCGCGCCGTACAATCATTGAAATAGTGCCGATCCCTTCCTCAACATTGCTGTCGCCGAAGATGGCCTGGAGCCACAAAAGTCCTAGGTCACCCGGGCCATCAATGCTTTGGATACCGGTAGTCGCCTCACTGGCGGCAAGTCGTGCACCGCCTGTAGGGGTTGCAAGAACCAGCGAGAAATCCTCCGGAGTCTCTCCCAGATCGTCGTCGATAAGGTCAATTGTGATCGAACGGTCGCTGGCATCTCCATCGTTCCAGTCAAACGTTCCGGACGTGGCGACAAAGTCGGACCCCGCCTCTGCGCTTCTGTCTTGAGTCGCATAGTCCACGCTGACATGGCCGGACGTTCCACCCGTACGACGTACGGTATAGGTCACCGACGGTACCGTTTCCTCGGCGACGAATTCCGACGTATTGGTCAGCCCGATACGGCCAGGGAAAGAGGCGTCGTCGTCAAATCGTACCGCGGCGACGAAGTTGGCCGGTACGCTTGCCGTCGCGAGCAACTTGCCATCGACCTGCTGGATCAAGTCGAAGCCGATTGACCATGGACCATTTGCCCCCTCCCCGAAATCGGCGATCGCGATGCCGTCATTTCCAAAGGACGTGTCCAGCGCACCGTTGGCTTCGAATCGCGCGAGAATCGCATCCGGATAGAAGTAGGGCGTCAGCAGTGTCCCGGTCGCGGCCAGCTGGCCATCGGTCTGCACGACGATCGAGTTCAGGTCCGCTTGCGTGCCGAGATCGATGACGGACTTTCCACCGGTGCCGAATGTGGGGTCGAGGCTTCCATCACCGTTCACGCGTAGAAGGGCGAGCTTGAAATAGCCGTCTGAGACTGGGACGGTATAGCCAGCGGCAACAATCGCTCCGTCGGGCTGTACGGCAACCGACCGTGCCTGTTCGCCAAGTCCGTCGAAGTCGACGAACAGCAAACCGTCGCCATCGAAGCTGTCGTCCGGCATACCGTCTGCCGTGATCCTCACGATGCCCATGTCGAATCGGAGGTCAGGGCCGTAAATAGCACCGCCAGTCACTAGCTTGCCGTCCGGCTGCTCGACGAGGTCATTGGCCCAGTTCGCTGAGCCATCGCCGTAGTCGATCCAGGTCGTCCCGCCAGTGCCGAATGTCGGATCGAGCAACCCGTCGGGGGTAAATCTCGCGAATACGGTCCGGTACGAACCGGAGGCATCGCTGAAGCCCGCGATGACCAAATTGGCGCCAGACTGAAGGATCAGACCCGTGGCCGCTTCATCATCGCCTCCCAGATCCAGCGTGGCCCAGCCGTTGTCGCCAAAGGTCGTATCCAAGGTCCCATCTGCGTTGAACCGGGCGAGGGCAACATCGTAACTTTGACTGGCCGAGAAGGCGTATCCGGCCAGTACGATTTTCCCGTCCGATTGCTGAACTGCGGCAAATGCGAAATCTTGCCCTCCGGCAAGGTCGGCACTTGCAATGCCGTCGGTGCTGAACGTCGGGTCCGGGACCCCGTTTTCATCCAGTCGCACGGCGAGGAAGTCGTGACTGAAACCGTCATCGTCGTTGCCGGTGCCAACCAGTACGAGCTTACCGTCGGTCTGCTGCAGAACGGCAAAGGCATCGGCGCCCACCTCGCCGATCTGCAGTCTCACCAGCCCATCGTCACCGAAGTTCGCGTCGAGATTCCCCGGCGCCGCCAGCGCGAGGCCAATTCCAAGGACCAGAGTCAAGGCAACTGCGGAACGGCGCGCGCGGGCACGACCATTCAGACTCACAACACGACAACTAGAGTGGGATGTGATGGATCACCTTTGATTGTTGTCGGCGCATTTCAATGTCTCCTCCGCTCAAGCCGGCGCATGAACACTCGCTCCCGCTTGGCGCCGCTGAATAGCTCGCATCAACGCTCTCGATTTTGTAGTTCATTGTTCTGACCCTCTGCTACCACACCTTATTGACGGCGCGAAATCGGCTGAAAGGCATTGTTGAATACGTAATTCGCGACCCGGCGTCCCTGCTTGATGCCTTCGGTCTTGTCGAACTCCCAGTGAATGCCGAGGTAGATGCGGCTCTGGCCGTTCTCCTCCTCGGCCG
>Ga0187892_10005342_pt1 | contig 20314 bp, 18 predicted proteins | sample MA1701073metaG_FD_139345 | JGI IMG/M metagenome (GOLD analysis project Ga0187892, IMG submission 139345) | Bio-ooze microbial communities from a basaltic lava cave in the Kipuka Kanohina Cave System on the Island of Hawaii, USA - MA170107-3 metaG ... | reverse complement strand
CCTGCGGGTCGAGCCGGCCTCGCTGCACCAGCTCCTCGTCAAGACGGTGGACCCGGCCGCCCGCTACACCGCCATCGGCCGGGGGCTCCCGGCCACGCCGGCGGCGGCGGTCGGCAAGGTCGTCTTCCACCCCGAGCAGGCGGTGGAGCTGGCCCTGCGGGACGAGGCCGTGATCCTCGTGCGCCCCGAGACCTCTCCCGAGGACGTGGCCGGCATGCACGCGGCCGAGGGCATCCTGACCGCCCGCGGCGGCCTCACCTCCCACGCCGCGGTGGTGGCGCGGGGGTGGGGCAAGTGCTGCGTGGTCGGGGCCGGGGACGTGGTCGTGGACGAGGAGCGGCGCGTGTTCCGCGCCGGCGGGCGGACCGTGCGCGAGGGGCAGGTGATCACCCTCAACGGCGCCACCGGGGAGGTGGTCCTGGGCGCCCTGCCGCTGGTGGCGCCCAAGCTGGCCGACGAGTTCCGCCAGCTCCTCGAGTGGGCCGACGCGCGGGCCACCACCCAGGTGCGGGCCAACGCCGACACGCCCGAGGAGGCGGCCAAGGCCCGGGAGCTGGGCGCCCGCGGCATCGGGCTCGTGCGGACCGAGCACATGTTCTTCGGCCGCGACCGCATCGCCATCGTCCAGGACATGATCATGGCCGACGACCCCGGCGCGCGGAAGCGGGCGGTGGACAAGCTCCTGCCCATCCAGCGGGAGGACTTCGTCGGGATCTTCCGGGCCATGGACGGGCTGCCCGTGACCGTGCGCCTGCTGGACCCGCCGCTGCACGAGTTCCTGCCCAAGTACAAGGACGTGCTCGAGGAGCACACCAAGCTCGACGCGCTCCGCATCAACCCGGAGAAGCAGGCGGAGCTGGCCGCCGTCAAGGCGCGGCTCGAGGCCCTGGCCGAGGCCAACCCCATGCTGGGCCACCGGGGCTGCCGCCTCGGCATCACGTTCCCGGAGATCTACGAGATGCAGGTCCGCGCCATCGTGGAGGCGGCCTGCGCGGTGGCCCGCGAGGGCGTCCAGGTGGAGCCGGAGATCATGATCCCGCTCACGGGCACCGAGGCCGAGATGCGGCTCACCGCCCACCAGACGCGGACGGTGGCGAACGCCGTGCGGGGGGAGACGGGGGTGGCCGTCCGCTACCTGATCGGCACCATGATCGAGGTGCCGCGGGCCTCGCTGGTCGCGGACCAGATCGCCCGGCACGCGGAGTTCTTCTCCTTCGGCACCAACGACCTCACCCAGCTCACGTTCGGGTACAGCCGGGACGACGTGGGCAAGTTCCTGCCCACCTACCTGGAGAAGAAGCTCCTGCCCCACGACCCCTTCGGCGTGCTCGACCAGGACGGGGTGGGCGAGCTCGTCACCATCGGCATCGAGCGGGGGCGACGGACCCGCCCCGGGCTCAAGGTCGGCATCTGCGGCGAGCACGGGGGCGACCCCGCCTCGGTGGCGTTCTGCCATCGGGCCGGCATGACCTACGTGTCCTGCTCGGCCTTCGCGGTGCCCATCGCGCGGCTGGCCGCCGCCCAGGCGGAGATCGCGGCGCCGCGGCGCCGCGCGCCGGCAGCGCGCCGTGCGCGGGGAGCGCGCCGTGCGTGACTTCCCCGGCGTCTACCTCCCGACACCGACGCCCTTCCGCGGCGACCAGGTGGCGACCGACCGGCTGCGGGCCAACCTGGAGCGCTGGAACCAGGCGGGCCTCGCCGGCTACGTGCTCCTGGGCTCCACCGGCGAGTTCCCCATGCTGTCCGAGGCCGAGCGCGACGCCGTGCTGGCGGCGGCCCGGGAGGCGGTGCCGCGCGACCGCGCGCTCGTGGCCGGCACCGGCGCCGACTCCACGCTGCACACCGTCCGCCAGACGCGGCGAGCGGCGGACCTCGGCGCCGACGCCGCCCTCGTGGTCACCCCGCACTACTACACGCGCGCCTTCCAGACGGCGGCGGCCCAGGTCCGCCACTACCTGACCGTGGCCGACGCCTCCCCGATCCCGATCCTGCTCGACAACGCCCCGATGAACACCGGCATCAACCTCGAGCCGGAGACGGTGGCCCGCATCGCCGAGCACGGCAACGTGTGCGGGATCACGGACGCCTCCGGCAACATCTCCCAGGACGCCCAGATCATCCACCTGACGCCGAAGAGCTTCCACGTGCTGGCGGGCACGGCGGCGGCGCTCCTGCCCGCGCTCAGCATCGGGGCCTCGGGGGGCGTGCTGGCCATGGCCACGATCGCCGCCCGAGAGTACGTGGCCGTCTACGGCCTGGCGCGGGACGGGCGCTGGGAGGAGGCCAAGGAGCTGGCCGCCCGCCTGGTCCGGGCCGACCGCGGCGTGGCCGGGCGCTACGGCATCGGCGGCCTCAAGGCGGGGCTGGATCTGCTCGGCTTCTACGGCGGCCCCTGCCGGGCGCCGCTCTCGACGCCCGACGGCGACGCGATCGAGGACATCAAGGAGAGCCTGGCGTCGGCCGGGCTCGTGTGAGCCCGGAGCCAGGGAGGGGGACGACGTGGTGAAGTACAGCGGCGCGCGGATCGTGCTCGAGTGCTTGAAGCGGGAGGGCGTGGACGTGGTGTTCGGCCTGCCGGGCGGGGCCGTCCTGCCGATCTACGACGTCCTGTACGACTTCAAGGGAATCCGGCACATCCTGGTCCGCCAGGAGGCCGCGGCCGGGCACGCCGCCGAGGGCTACGCCCGGACCACGGGGCGCGTGGGGGTGTGCCTGGTCACCTCGGGGCCCGCCTGCACGAACCTGGTCACGGCGCTGCAGGACGCCCTGATGGACTCCATCCCGATCGTGGCCTTCACCGGGCAGGTGCCCACCCACCTCATCGGCAACGACGCCTTCCAGGAGGCCGACAACGTCGGCATCACCCGCTCGGCCACCAAGCACAACTTCCTCGTCAAGGACGGGCGCGATCTGGCCCCGATCGTCAAGGAGGCCTTCCACCTGGCCGCGACGGGCCGGCCGGGGCCGGTGCACGTCGACCTGCCCAAGGACGTGCTGGTCAAGGAGTGGCCATTCGAGTACCCGGAGTCCGTCCACCTCCGCTCCTACAACCCGACCTACGACGGCCACCCCGGGCAGATCCGGAAGGCCGCCCGCTCGCTGGTGCGGGCCAAGCGCCCCGTGCTCTACGTGGGGGGCGGGGTCATCTCGGCCGACGCCTCCCCGGAGCTCAAGGAGCTGGCCGAGCTGACCCAGGTGCCGGTCACGCAGACGCTCATGGGCCTCGGGGCCTTCCCGATGGCCCATCCCCTGTCGCTGGACATGCTCGGCATGCACGGCACCTACTACGCGAACATGGCCGTGCACCACTCGGACTGCCTGGTCGCGGTCGGGGCCCGCTTCGACGACCGGGTCACGGGCCGGGTGGACGCCTTCGCGCCGCACGCCGAGATCATCCACGTCGACATCGACCCGTCGTCGATCTCCAAGAACATCCAGGTGCACATCCCCATCGTGGGCGACTGCAAGCGGGTGCTCGCCCGCCTCCTGGAGGCGGTGCGCGAGGAGCTGCGGGACGGGGTGCCGGTGGCGGTGAGCGAGGGCCGGCGGCAGTGGGCGGCCCAGGTCGCGGAGTGGCGGCGGGAGCACCCCCTCCAGTACGAGTGGAGCGACGACGTCGTCAAGCCGCAGTACGTGATCCAGGAGCTCAGCAACCTCACCCACGGCGAGGCCATCGTGGTGACCGGGGTGGGCCAGCACCAGATGTGGGCCGCCCAGTACTACAAGCTCCGCCACCCGCGGGCCTGGTGCACCTCGGGCGGGCTCGGCACCATGGGGTACGGCCTGCCGGCGGCCATGGGCGTCCAGGCCGGCAACCCCGGCAAGCTGGTGGTCAACGTCGACGGCGACGGCTCCTTCGCCATGAACAGCCAGGAGCTGGCCACCTGCTTCACCGAGAACCTGCCCGTCAAGACCATCATCATCAACAACAGCGGGCACGGCATGGTGCGGCAGTGGCAGCGCATCATCTACAAGGAGCGGTACTGCGCCATCGACCTGCCCGGCATCCCCGACTGGGTCAAGCTGGCCGAGGCCTACGGGTGCGTCGGCATCCGGGTCACCAAGCCCGCCGAGGTGGTCCCGGCGCTCGAGAAGATGATCTCCACGCCGGCCCCGGTCGTGCTCGATGTATGCGTGGACAAGGACGAGTGCGTGTTCCCCATGGTGCCGGCCGGGGGCGCCAACACCGACATGATCCTGACGCCGCCCACCCGCGAGGTGAAGGAGAAGGCGGCGAAGTCCCAGACGGGGTTCTGACGTGGCCGAGGGGGAGCCGCAGAAGCACACGATCGCCGTGCTGGTCGAGAACAAGTTCGGCGTGCTCTCGCGCGTCGCCGGCCTGTTCTCGGCCCGCGGGTACAACATCGAGAGCCTGTCGGTGGGCGAGACGCTGGACCCCAGCGTGTCGCGCATGACGCTCGTGGTCAAGGGCGACGCCTTCGTCATCGAGCAGGTGATCAAGCAGCTGCACAAGCTCATCGACGTCATCAAGGTCACGGACCTGACCGAGGAGGACCACGTCGAGCGGGAGATGCTGCTCATCAAGGTCAACGCCGAGCCGAGCGTCCGCGCCGAGATCCTGCGCAGCGCGGACATCTTCCGCGCCAAGGTGGTGGACGTGACGCCGTCCACCTACACGCTGGAGGTCACCGGGGACGCGGACAAGATCGAGGCCATGGTGGAGCTGATGCGCCCCTTCGGGATCCAGGAGGTGGTGCGCACCGGCAAGGTGGCCATCGCGCGGGGGCCGAAGACCCGCCTGCGCCGGGTCCCGGAGCGCCTGGGCAAGCCCCGGCAGGGCCAGCGCCCGGTCCCCGACGACCCCAGGGTGGTGGGGTTCGCCGACTGACGGGCGCCCGGGCCCGGACGACCAACGCCAGGAAGGGAGAGGACGCACGCCATGCCGGCCAAGATCTACTACGACCAGGACGCCGACCTCGGACTCTTGCGGGGCCAGAAGATCGCCATCATCGGCTACGGCAGCCAGGGGCACGCCCACGCGCTGAACCTCAAGGACTCCGGCCAGGACGTGGTGGTCGGGCTGTACAAGGGGTCCAAGAGCTGGGCCAAGGCCGAGCAGGACGGCCTCAAGGTCATGACCGTCGACGACGCGGCCGCCGCCGGCGACACCATCATGGTGCTGCTGGCCGACCAGAGCCAGCGCCAGGTGTTCGAGGAGTCCATCAAGGGCGCCCTCGCCAAGGGCAAGACCCTCATGTTCGCCCACGGCTTCAACATCCACTTCAACCAGGTGGTGCCGCCGCCGGACGTGGACGTCTCGATGATCGCCCCCAAGGCCCCCGGGCACGTCATGCGCGACCTGTTCACCCAGGGCCCGGGGGTGCCGGCCCTGGTGGCCGTGTACCAGGACGTGTCGGGCAAAGCCCGGGACCGGGCGCTCGCCTACGGCAGGGGGGTGGGGTGCACGCGGGCCGGGGTCATCGAGACCACCTTCAAGGAGGAGACCGAGACCGACCTGTTCGGGGAGCAGACCACGCTCTGCGGCGGCGTCTCGCACCTGATCAAGGCCGCCTTCGACACGCTGGTCGAGGCGGGCTACCAGCCCGAGGTGGCCTACTTCGAGTGCATGCACGAGATGAAGCTGATCGTGGACCTGTTCTACCAGGGCGGGCTCGCCTACATGCGCTACTCGGTCTCCGACACGGCGGAGTACGGCGACTACTCCCGCGGCCCCCGGATCATCGACGAGCGCACCCGGGCCGAGATGCGGAAGATCCTCGCCGAGATCCAGTCCGGGCAGTTCGCGCGGGAGTGGGTCCTGGAGAACCAGGCCAACCGGGCCAGCTTCCTGGCCACGAGGCGGCGGGAGGCCCAGCATCCGATCGAGGAGGTGGGCGGCCGGCTGCGCAAGATGATGTCCTGGATCAAGCCGCCGCGGATGTGACGCGGCGGAGCGGGCGGCGCCGGCCGTGAGGGTCCCGGTCGCCGCCGAGGGCTGGCCCTTCATCTTCCCGCCGCTCGGGGCGGCGTGTATCCTGGGCTGGATCGGCTGGTGGGCGCCGGCCGCGCTGGCCCTGGCGGCGGCGCTCCTGTGCGCGGGGTTCTTCCGCGATCCCGAGCGGACGCCGCCCCCGGTGCCGGGGGCCGTGCTGGCCCCGGCCGACGGGCGGATCATGGGCATCGCGCCCGCCGAGGACGCCTGGGTGGGGCCGGCGGTGCGGCTGTCCATCTTCCTGTCGCCGCTCGACGTGCACGTCAACCGGGCGCCCGTGGGGGGGCTCGTGCGCGGCGTCGAGTACCGGGCGGGGCGCTTCCGCGCCGCCTATCGCCCGGAGGCGTCCGAGGACAACGAGCGCTGCACGCTCAGCCTCGAGGCCGACGGGGCGCGGGTGGCCTGCCGGCAGATCGCGGGCGTGCTGGCCCGCCGCATCGTGTGCCGGGTGCGGCGCGGGGACAAGCTCGCGCCGGGCGAGCGGTACGGGCTGATCCGCTTCGGGTCGCGGACGGACCTCCTGGTGCCGTGGGGCACGGAGGTGCGGGTGCGGGTGGGGGACCGGGTGCGCGGGGGAGAGTCGATCATGGGGGTGCTCAGGTGAGACGGCGACACGGGGACGAGAGCGGGCGCGGCCCCCGGCGGCGGCGGCCGTGGCAGGACCTGCGCGAGCACCACCGGCGCGGCATCTTCCTGCTGCCGAGCCTCCTGACCACCGGGAACCTGTTCTGCGGCTTCCTCGCCCTCGTGCTGACCGCCGACGGCCGCCTGGCCGAGGCGGCGGTGGCCATCTTCGTGGCCATGGTGCTGGACGTGCTGGACGGCAAGGTGGCGCGGCTGACCCGCACCACGACGCAGTTCGGCGTGGAGTTCGACTCCCTGGCCGACGTGGTGTCGTTCTGCGTGGCGCCGGCCTTCATGCTCTACACGATGGTGCTGGCGCGCCTCGGGCGGGCCGCCTGGCTCGGGGCCTTCCTGTTCGTGATCTGCGGCGCCCTGCGGCTGGCCCGCTTCAACGTCCACACGGGCGTCAGCGACCGCCGCTACTTCGTGGGCCTGCCGACGCCGGCCGCGGCCGGCATCGTGGCCTCCACCGTGTTCCTGCTCGGCGGCGACGAGCTGCCCTGGTGGCAGGCGTGGGCCATCGCCGGCGGCACCTACGTGGTGGCCGTGCTCATGGTGTCCACCTTCCGCTACTACAGCTTCAAGGAGATCGACCTGGCCCAGCGGCGCCCGGCCGGCGTCCTGCTCCTGGTCGTGCTGGCGGTGCTCATCGTGGCCACGCACCCCCAGTGGTTCCTGTTCCTGCTGTTCTCCGCCTACCTGCTGAGCGGTCCCACGCGCCCCGTGTGGGCGCGCCGCCGGGACGGGGCCACGGTGGCCGAGAAGGGGATGCGGGAATCGCAGTAGACGCGAGGGGAGCCAGACCATGGATCGCGTGATCATCTTCGACACGACGCTGCGCGACGGCGAGCAGGCGCCCGGCTTCTCCATGAACGTGCAGGAGAAGCTGGAGATGGCCCGGCAGCTGGCGCGGCTCAACGTGGACGTCATCGAGGCGGGCTTTCCCATCTCCTCCGACGAGGACTTCGAGTCGGTGCGGGAGGTGGCCCGGCAGGTGGGCTCGGCCGAGGGCGCGCCCATCATCTGCGGGCTGTCGCGGGTCGGCCTCATGGACATCGACCGCTGCTGGGAGGCGGTCCGCCACGCCCGCCGGCCCCGCATCCACACCTTCGTCGCCACCTCCGACATCCACCTCAAGTACAAGCTGCGCAAGACGCGGGCCGAGGTCCTGAAGGCGGCCGTGGACGCCGTGCGGCACGCCCGCGGCTACTGCGAGGACGTGGAGTTCTCGCCCGAGGACGCCTCGCGCTCGGACTTCGACTACATGTGCGACGTCCTGGAGGCCGTCATCGACGCCGGCGCCGGCACCATCAACATCCCGGACACCGTCGGCTACGCCATCCCCGAGGAATGGGCCGACCGCATCGCGCGGATCCGCGAGCGCGTCAAGAACTCCGGCCGGGCCGTGATCTCCGTCCACTGCCACAACGACCTCGGGCAGGCGGTGGCCAACTCGCTGGCCGCCGTCCGGGTGGGGGCGCGCCAGGTGGAGTGCGCCGTCAACGGCATCGGCGAGCGGGCCGGCAACGCCTCGCTGGAAGAGATCGTGATGGCGCTCCGGACGCGCCGGGACTTCTTCGGGGTCGACACGCAGGTGCGGACGGAGGAGATCTTCCGGACCTCCCGCCTGCTCTCCCACGTCACCGGCGTGCACGTGCAGCCCAACAAGGCCATCGTGGGGGAGAACGCCTTCGCCCACGAGGCGGGCATCCACCAGGACGGCGTGCTGAAGGAGAAGCTCACCTACGAGATCATGCGGCCCCAGGACATCGGGCGTGCCACCAACAAGCTCGTGATGGGCAAGCACTCCGGGCGCCACGCGCTGGCCGCGCGCCTCAAGGAGCTCGGCTTCGCTCTCGACGAGGGCGAGCTGGGCAAGGCCTTCAAGAAGTTCAAGGACCTGGCCGACAAGAAGAAGGAGGTCTACGACGAGGACCTCATCGCGATCGTGTCCGACGAGATGGCCACGGTGCCGGAGACCTACGTGCTCGACTACCTGCACACGATCAGCGGCACCGGCGTGATCCCCTCCGCCACCGTCCGGCTCCGCAAGGAGGGCCAGCTCTTCCAGGACTCCGGGGTGGGCGACGGCCCCGTGGACGCCGTGCTCCACGCGCTCGACGCCATCACGGGGCTCAAGGGGCGGCTGCTCGACTACCAGCTCCGGGCCGTCACCTCGGGGCGCGACGCCCTGGGCGAGGTGGCGGTGAAGGTGGACTTCGACGGGACGGTGGTCCACGGCAAGGGCAGCTCCACCGACGTCATCGAGGCGAGCGCCCGGGCCTACGTCAACGCGCTGAACCGTCTGGCCCACCCGGCGACGCAGCGGCTCAAGGAGGTCGGCCCCTAGGGCGGGCATGGCCACGGTGAAGGTCGCGGTGCTGGCGGGCGACGGCATCGGGCAGGAGGTCATCCCCGAAGGGCTGAAGGCCCTCCAGGTGGTCGGGCGGGCCACCCGGACCACCTTCGAGCTGGAGCCCGGGCTGGTGGGAGGGGCGGCCATCGAGGCGAGCGGCTCGCCGCTGCCCGACGCCACCCTCGAGCTGTGCGCGAAGAGCGACGCGATCCTGTTCGGCGCGGTGGGCGGGCCGCGCTGGGACGACCTCCCGCAGGAGCAGCGGCCGGAGCGGGGCCTCCTGCGGCTGCGCAAGGAGCTGGACCTCTACGCCAACCTGCGCCCCGCCCGGTGCTTCCCCATGCTGGTGGACGCCTCGCCCCTCAAGCGCTCGGTGGTCGAGGGGACCGACCTCATGGTGGTCCGCGAGCTGACGGGCGGGCTCTACTTCGGCGAGCCCCGCGGCCGCGAGTCCTTCGCCGACGGCGGCGAGCGCGCCGTCAACACCATGACCTACACCACGCGGGAGGTCGAGCGCGTGGCGCGGGCGGCCTTCGACGTGGCCATGAAGCGGCGCAAGCGCCTGGCTTCCGTCGACAAGGCCAACGTGCTCGTGGTGTCCCAGCTCTGGCGCGACGTGGTGACCCGGGTGGGGCGGGAGTACCCGGAGGTCACGGTGGACCACGTGCTGGTGGACAACTGCGCCATGGCTCTCGTGGCCAAGCCGAGCCAGTTCGACACCATCGTGACCGAGAACACCTTCGGCGACATCCTGTCCGACGAGGCGGCCATCCTCGCCGGCTCCATGGGCATGCTGCCGTCGGCGAGCCTCGGCGGCACCGTCGGGCTCTACGAGCCGGTGCACGGCTCGGCCCCCGACATCGCGGGCAAGGGCATCGCCAACCCCATCGCGGCCGTGCTCTCCGCCGCCATGCTGCTGCGTTACTCGCTCGACCGGGGGGCGGACGCCGACCGCGTGGAGGCGGCCGTGCTGCGGGTGCTCGAGGCCGGCTATCGGACGCAGGACGTGCACTCCCCGGGGACGACCCTGGTGGGGACGGTGGAGATGGGAGACCTGATCGCCCGGGAGATCGACGCCGCCTACGGCGGCGCGCCCCGGTAGGCCGCGCGAAGGGGGGACCGTCGACATGGCTCTGGGGCTGGTGGTGGCGGTGGTCGGGGCGACGGGCGCCGTCGGGCAGACGACGCTCAAGATCCTCGAGGAGCGGAAGTTCCCGGTGCGGGCGCTGCGCGCCTACGCCTCCGAGCGCTCGGCGGGCAGCACCGTCACCTTCGAGGGCGAGGCCGTCCGCGTGGCGCCGCTCGGCCTCGGCGCCTTCGCGGGCGTGGACGTGGCCCTGTTCTCGGCCGGCTCCGCCCAGTCCCGGGCCTACGCCCCGGAGGCGGTGCGGGCGGGGGCCGTGGTCGTGGACAAGTCCAGCGCCTTCCGCATGGACCCGACCGTGCCCCTGGTGGTGCCGGAGATCAACGCCCACGCGCTCCGCGGGCACCAGGGCATCGTGGCCTGCCCGAACTGCACGACGATCGTGACCGTGATGCCGCTCAAGCCGCTGCACGACGCCGGCCGCCTGCGCCGGGTCGTCGCCACCTCGTACCAGGCCGTGTCGGGGGCCGGCGTGCGGGGCGTGGCCGACCTGCGCGAGCAGACGCTGGCCTGGGCGCGCGGGGAGCCGGTGGTGCCGCGCTTCTTCCCCCACCAGATCGCCTTCAACGTGATCCCGCACGTCGACGCCTTCGGCGAGGGCGGATACACGGGGGAGGAGCTGAAGCTGGTCAACGAGGTGCGCAAGATCCTCGAGCTGCCGGACCTGCCCGTGTCGCCGACGACGGTGCGCGTCCCCGTGTTCACGGCCCACTCGGTGGCCGTCAACGCCGAGACCGAGGTCAAGGTCACCCGGGAGCGGGCCCGCGAGGTGTTCGCGACGTTCCCGGGCCTCACCCTGTGGGACGATCCGGCGGAGCAGCGGTACCCGATGCCGATCGTCGTCGAGGGACAGGACGACTGCTACGTGGGGCGGATCCGCGAGGACCTGTCCCACCCGCGGGCGCTCAACTTCTGGGTGACCGGGGACCAGCTGCGCAAGGGCGCGGCCCTCAACGGCATCCAGATCGCCGAGCTGCTCGTGCGCTGAGCCCCGGGCGGGCACCTCGGTGGCCCGGCGGCTCGCGCTCACCCTCGCCTACGACGGCACGGACTTTCACGGCTGGCAGGTGCAGCCGGGGCGCGCCACCGTGCAGGGCCTCGTCCTGGAGGCCGCTCGCCGCGTGCTCGGCGGAGCGGTGAAGGTCACGGGGGCGAGCCGCACCGACGCCGGCGTCCACGCGCTCCGCCAGGTGGCGAGCCTCGAGACCCTGTCCCCGATGCCGGCCGCCACGCTCCGCCGGGCCCTCAACGCCGTGCTCCCGCCGACCATCCGGGTGATCGACGCCGTCGAGGCGCCCCCGGGCTTCGACGCTCGACGGCACGCCCGGGCCAAGCGCTACGCGTACCTGATCGACCGGGCCCCGGAGGCCGACCCGTTCCTGCGCCGGTTCGCCTGGCACGCGCCCCACTGCCGGGACACCGGGGCCATGGCCGCCGCCCTGCCCGCCGTCCGGGGCAAGCACGACTTCTCCGCCCTCTGCGCCGCCCCCGGCCGGGGGCGCACCCCGGTCTGCACCGTCGGCTCGGCCCGCCTCCTCGGCCGGCGGAGCCGCCTGGTGATCCTGGTGTCGGCCGACAGCTTCCTTCACCACATGGTCAGGAACCTCGTCGGGAGCCTGGCCGAGGTGGGCCGGGGCGCCCGCCCCCCGGAGTGGCTCGGGGACGTGCTGCTGGGCCGGGACCGCCGGCGGGCCGGCCCGACGGCGCCCGCCCAGGGGCTGACCCTCCTGCGGGTGCTCTACCCGAGGGCAGGGTGAGGGAGGGGCCGGGCGCCCCCGGCGGAGACCCTGGCCCGCGGGACCGGGGGTTCCGCGAGCGCAAGCGGGAGGACCATGCCCTCGTCCTGATCGAGGACCTCAGGGCGAGCCTCGGCGACCTGCCGCGGGTCCGCCGCCTCCTCCTGGAGCTCGGCCGCTACTACGACCCCGTGCTCAACGGCCCCATCATGGACGTCGCCCACCAGAAGGCGGTGGTGGCCGCCCTCGAGGCCCACGACCGGGCCCTGGCCGAGCGCCTCGTCCAGGAGCGCTACGACCTCTACGTCAAGGACCGGGCCCACCTGGGACGCCGGGAGGGGGGCTGACGAGGCCCGGCCGGCCTCCGGCCGCCGGGGGGGCGTCTGGCGCAGCGTGTCTATGCTCTGGACAGCATGGTTGACAGGCCGCCCCCGCGGTTCGTAAGATCCCGGCCAACTGGCGAGCGATGAAAGCAAAGCTGGCTTCTCAATCGCTCAGTTCCTGGCCCCGAGAGCGGTGCCCTCGAGCCCCACTCCTACCAACGTGCGAGGTGTGGCCATGAGTCTGTCACGGCGAGACTTCATCAAGTATGCGGGCGCCACGGGCGCAGGCGTCGCCGCGGGGACGGCGACCCCCGCGCTGCGGCCGGTGGCGGAGGCGGCCACCGCCCTCCGGATCAAGGAAGCCAAGGTGCACCCGGGGGTCTGCCCGTACTGCGCCGTCGGGTGCATCCAGCTCGTCTACAGCAAGGGCGACAAGATCATCGACATCGAGGGGCATCCCGACACGCCCCACACGCTCGGGCGGCTGTGCCCCAAGGGGGCGGCCACCATCCAGCTCTCCAACAACCCGCTGCGCCCGATCAAGGCCCTGTACCGGGCCGCCGGATCGGACAAGTGGGAGGAGAAGCCGCTCGACTGGATGTACGACGAGATCGCCAAGCGCTACTACGAGACGCGCGAGAAGCACTTCATCGAGAAGGAGCCGGACAAGGACGGCAAGATGGTCACCGTCAACCGGCTCGAGGCCATCGCCTCCCTCGGCTCCGCCTGCATCGACAACGAGGAGTGCTACCTCCTCTCCAAGCTGAACCGCACCTTCGGCATCGTCTACCACGAGCATCAGGCCCGAGTCTGACACTCCGCCACGGTCCCAGCTTTGGGGACCACGTTCGGGCGGGGGGCGATGACGACGAACCTGATCGACATCCAGCACTCGGACGTCATCATCGCCACGAGCAACTTCGCCGAGAACCACCCGGTGGGCTTCCAGTGGGTGATGAAGGCCAAGGAGCGGGGCGCGAAGTTCATCCACGTGGACCCGCGGTACACCCGGACCAGCTCCGTGGCCGACATGCACGTGCCGCTGCGCTCCGGCACCAACATCGCGTTCTTCGGCGGCCTGATCCACTACGCCATCGAGAACAACCTGTACTTCAAGGACTACGTCGCCCACTACACCAACGCCTCGTTCCTGATCGACCCCGGCTTCAAGAGCGCCACGGACGGCGGGGGCCTGTTCCCGGGGCTCGAGCAGACCGGCAAGGGCGGCCCCGACCCGCACGTGGCCCAGCGGTACGACCGGAAGACGTGGATCTACCAGCTGGACGGCGAGGGCAATCCGAAGCGGGACATGACCCTGCAGAACCCCCAGAGCGTGTTCCAGCTCATGCGGCGGCACTACAGCCGCTACACCCCGGAGATGGTCGAGCGGGTGTGCGGGATCCCCAAGGACAAGTTCGTGGAGGTGGCCAAGCTCTTCTGCGGCACGTCCGGGCCCGACAAGACCGGGACCATCACGTACGCGCTGAACCTGACCCAGCACACCAATGGGGTGCAGAACATCCGGGCGCTCTGCATGCTGCAGATCCTGCTCGGGAACATCGGCCGGCCGGGCGGCGGGGTGGTGGCGCTCCGGGGCCACGCCAACGTCCAGGGGGCCACGGACCTCGAGCTGCTCTACCACGAGCTGCCGGGCTACATGGCCATGCCGCTGCGGGACGTGCACCCGGACTACAAGACCTACCTGGAGAAGGTGACCCCCAAGGGCGGCTACTGGGTCAACCTCCCGAAGTTCTCCGTGAGCCTGCTCAAGGCCTTCTACGAGGATGCCGCCACCACGGACAACGAGTTCGGCTACCAGTGGCTGCCCAAGCGGGCCTCGGCCGACGCGTACAGCCACCAGCACATGTTCGTCGACATGTACAAGGGCAAGATCAAGGGCTTCATGTGCGACGGCCAGAACCCGGCCGTGGGCGGCCCCAACGCCAAGCTGGCCCGGGCGGCCATGCAGCGGCTGGACTGGCTGGTGGTGAAGGACATCTTCCTCACCGAGTCGGCGGAGGTGTGGAAGGCGCCGGGGACGAACCCCAAGGACGTCAAGACCGAGGTCTTCTTCCTGCCGGCCGCCCCCGCCGCCGAGAAGGACGGCAGCCTCACCAACACCATGCGGCTGATCCAGTGGCACGAGAAGGCCGTCAACCCGCCGGGTGACGTCACCTCCGACGGCGAGCTGTTCGTGAGCCTGGCCAAGCGGCTGCAGAAGCTCTATGCGGGCTCGAAGAAGGAGCGGGACCAGGGCTTCCTGGCGACCCGCTGGAACTACGGCGACAACCCGAAAGAGCCCAACATGGAGCTGGTGCTCAAGGAGGTCAACGGGTACGCCACCGAGGAGATCAAGGACAAGGACGGCAAGGTCGTCTACAAGAAGGGCCAGGCCCTCAGCACCTTCGCCCACATGACCGACGACGGCAAGACCGCCGGCGGCTGCTGGATCTACACCGGCGTGATCAACGAGACCCCGGACGGCAAGCTGATCAACAAGGCCAACCAGCGCAAGCCGGCCGACGACAAGGACTACCTGGCCCACGGGTGGGGCTTCGCCTGGCCGGCCAACCGCCGGATCCTGTACAACCGCGCCTCCGCCGATCCCGCCGGCAAGCCCTGGAGCGACAAGAAGAAGCTGATCTGGTGGGACCCGGAGGCGCCCGGCAACGCCCCCGACAAGAAGGGCAAGTGGGTGGGGCTCGACGTGCCGGACTTCAACCCGTTCCTGGCGCCCGACGCCAAGAACGGGGACAAGCCGTTCATCATGCGGGCGGACCTCGTGGCCGCCTTCTTCGGGCCCTTGAACGACGGGCCGTTCCCCGAGCACTACGAGCCCGTCGAGTCGCCGACCAAGAACCTGCTCTCCAAGCAGCAGAACAATCCGGTGGTCAAGATCTGGGCCGTGGGCGACGGGCGCAACGAGCTCGCCCCGACCGGCTCGCCGGACTACCCGTACGTGATCACCACGTACCGGCTGACGGAGCACCACCTCTCCGGTGTCATGTCCCGCTACCTGCCCTTCCTCGCCGAGCTGTTCGAGTCGCACTTCGCCGAGATCAGCCACGAGCTGGCCGGCGAGCTGGGGCTCGCCAACGGGGACAAGGTGACGGTCATGACCCCGCGCGGGAAGATCCACGTCAAGGCCATGGTCACGCACCGGCTCAAGCCGTTCGTCATCGACGGCAAGACGGTGCACCAGATCGGCGTGCCGTGGCACTGGGGCTACAACGGCATCGCCAAGGGTGACATCACCAACGACCTGTCCGCCACGGTGGCCGATCCCACGGTGTACATCCAGGAGACCAAGGCCTTCATGTGCAACGTGAAGAAGGGGGTGGTGTAACCATGGCCCGCACGCTGGCGATGTTCACGGACACGTCCCTGTGCATCGGCTGTCGCGCCTGCCAGGTGGCGTGCAAGCAGTGGAACGAGCTGCCGATGGAGCAGCCCGAGTGGACGGGGACCTACCAGAACCAGCGGCACTTCACCGACAAGACCTACCGGCTCGTGCGGTTCGTCGAGCAGCCCAAGCCCAACGGGGACCTGGCCTGGTTCCTGATGTCCGACGTCTGCAAGCACTGCGCCCAGGCCGGCTGCCTCGACGCCTGCCCGACCGGCGCCATCTACCGCACGGAGTTCGGCACCGTCAACATCAACCAGGACGTCTGCAACGGGTGCCGGTACTGCATCAGCTCCTGCCCGTTCGGCGTGGTGGCCTTCAACCACGACACGGGCCGGGCCAGCAAGTGCACGTTCTGCAACGACCGGATCCACAACGGTCTCGGTCCGGCCTGCGCCAAGACCTGTCCGACGGAGTCGATCCAGTTCGGCTTCCGGGACGAGCTGGTCCCCAAGGCGCAGAGGCGCGTCGAGACCCTGAAGGGGCTCGGCTTCGCCAACGCCCAGCTCTACGGGGACGACCCGAAGGGCCCGCTGGGCGGGCTCAATGCGTTCTTCCTCCTGCTCGACAAGCCCGGGATCTACGACCTGCCCGACAAGCCGCTCCTGCCCCAGCGCAACGTCTTCGTCGACTCGCTGCTGTCCATCGGGTCGGCGCTGGTCGTCGGCGTCGGCGCCATGATCGCGTTCCGCGAGCGCGGCGGCCGCGGAGACGATCATGCTTAAGACCCCCGACTGGCACATGCTGATCGTGTGGTACTTCTTCGTCGGCGGCATCGCGGGCGGCGCGTACTTCACGGCCGCGATCGCCGACAACTTCGGCGGCGCCCGCGACCGGGGCGTCGTGCGCCTCGGCTACCTCCTGGCGCTGCCGCTCATCGCGGTCTGCGGCATCCTGCTCATCCTGGACCTCGGCGTCCCCAGCCGCTTCCTCAACATGCTCGGCGCGTTCAAGTTCTGGGACCCCATGTCCATCGGGGCCTGGATGCTGGGCGTGTTCGGGCTGTTCGCCTTCGTGTCGGCCGCGCTCTCGTTCAGCGCGAGCGAGGCCACCATCGCCTTCCGCCGGCGCTTCAGCCTGGTGGGGACGATCACGGGCTTCTTCCTGGCGAGCTACACCGGGGTGCTCCTGTCGGCGACGGCGCTGCCCTTCTGGAGCGACGGCCGGCTCATGGGCGCCCTGTTCCTGGCCTCGGGCGCCTCCACGGGGATGGCGGCGATCTCGCTCCTGCTGTTCCTGTCCGGCGAGTCGGCGGGGGAGGGCTTCAAGAAGGTCAAGCACGCCGACCGCTTCGCCATGGTGTTCGAGCTGATCCTGCTCGCCGTGTTCCTGGCCCTCCTGGGCTCGGCGGCGGCCCCCCTCACCAGCGGCCAGTTCGCGCCGCTGTTCTGGGGCGGGCTGGTGGTGGCCGGGCTCCTCGTCCCCCTGGTGCTGGACCTGACCGGGGGCCGTGTGCGCGCGCTCGGCGCGCTGTCGGCCGTGCTGGTGCTGTTCGGGGGCTTCATCCTGCGCTACGTGATCGTCATGACCCACGCGTGACGCCCGTCCCGGCGCCACGGATCCAGGGGGCCCCGGCCGCGGGGCCCCTTGCCTTTTGCGCGGCCGGGTGGGCAGGATAGGGCGTCATGCGGACCTTCTTCCACGTGAAGGGCGGGCGCGTCGAGGAGGTCAAGGGGGAAGTCGTCCGCGAGCAGCCCCTGACCCTCTACGTCAACGGCGAGCGGTTCCTCACGCTGCTCTGCTCCCCGTTCCAGCTGGAGGCCCTCGTGGTGGGGTACCTCTGGATGGAGAAGGTGATCGGCGACCTCGAGGAGGTCGCCGCCCTCAGCGTGTCCGAGGTGGACGGGCGCGCCGACGTCACCCTCACGCGGCCGGTCACGCTGCCCGCCGAGCGCATCCTGACCTCGGGGTGCGGCGGCGGGATCACGTTCCGGATCGACCCGCGGCTGTTCCCCCGGCTCAGCTCGCCGCTCACGGTGCGGCCGGCGATCCTGGCCGCCCGGCTCAAGGATCTGTTCGCGGCGGCCGCGCACTACCGGGCCTCCCGGGGCATCCACGGGGCCGCCCTCACCGACGGCGAGCGGCTCCTCTTCGTGGCCGAGGACGTCGGCCGGCACAACGCCGTGGACAAGGTCAAGGGCCAGGCGCTGTTTGCCGGCGTGGAGACGGCGGGCCGCATCCTGCTGTCGACCGGGCGCATCTCGTCGGAGATGCTCCTCAAGGCGGCCCGCATGGGCGTGCCGGTGGTGGCCTCGCGGACCTCGCCCACCGAGATGGCGGTGGGGCTAGCCGAGCAGCTCGGGATCACCGTGATCGGCTACGTGAGGCCGGACTCCCTCAACCTCTACGCGGGCGACGCGCTGGTCACCGACCAGGACGCGTGATCGTGGCCGACTACGCGGTGCTCCTGGCGGAGTGGGAGGACGCGTGCGGCCGGCGGGCCACGCTGCGGCCGGCGCTCGGCCTGTGGTCGCTGGTCCTCGAGGGGTGGACCCGCTGCAAGCCCGCCGAGCGGCGGGCCCTGGCGCGCACGGTCGACGAGTGCCGGGAGGCCTGGGACCGCGGGCTGCCGCTCCTGGCCGAGCACGCGCCCACCATCCCGCCCGCCAGCGTCGAGGACCTCCTGGGGCCGGTCATGGAGCGGCTCGCCGTCATGCTCCCGGACGTGGGCGAGCCCTTCCACCGCTTCGCGGGGGCGTGGGACCGCGGCGAGGTGGGGCCGGCCGCGCTGCTGCCGGCCCCGGGCGTGGACCCGCCCTCGGCGCTGCAGGCGGCCTACGGGATCCCGAGCGCGGTCGGGGCCTTCCTGGGCCCGGCGGCGCTCCGGCCGGCGCTGGAGACGTGGTTCGAGGCGACGCGCACGCTGCCTGACGGGGTCTGGATGCGCGGGCTCTGCCCGTGGTGCGGGGGCCCTCCCGGCTTCGGCGACGTGGTCGAGGACGGGCGGCGTCGCCTGTCCTGCCCGCTCTGCGGCGGGGCCTGGCTCGCGCCCCGCCTCCGCTGCCCCTACTGCGACACGTGGGAGTCCGGCGACCTCGTGCGGCTCCTCGGCGAGGGCGCCGAGGAGGGGTACTTCATCGAGGCCTGCCGGGCCTGCCAGGGCTACCTGAAGGGCGTGGACCGCCGCCAGCGCTGGAACGCCGGGGGACCCTTGGTGGAGGACTGGGCCTCGCCCCACCTCGACACCTACGCGCTCCGCCAGGGGTACTGGCGCCCCACCCCCACCATCGCCCACCTCCTGCCGCCGGAGGACCTCGGGGCGTGAACGCGGTCGTCTTCGACGTCGCCCTCACGGCCTACATCGTGGCCGCGGCGGCGGCGCTGGGCTCGCTCCTCGGCCGCCGCGACGAGCTGGGCCGGTTCGCCTCCCGCATGGCCGCGGGCGGCCTCGCCTGCCACACGGTGGCGCTGGGCATGCGCTGGGTCGAGCTCGGCCGGGTGCCGGTCGTGACGCTGGCCGAGCTGGTGTCGGTCATGCTCTGGGTGGTGGTGGCGGCCGAGCTCCTGCTCGAGCGGCGCTCGGGGCTCGGGGCGCTCGGGACCTTCGTCCTGCCGGTGGTGCTGGCGCTCGGCCTCGCGCTGCCGACCGGGCTCCGGACCCTGGCGCTGGAGCCGCGGGCCACCGGCTGGACCATCGTCCACGTCGCCTTCGTGCTGATCGGGCTCTCGGCGCTCGTGCTGAACTTCGGCGGCGCCCTCATGTACATCCTTCAGGAACGTCAGCTAAAATCCCGTCGTCCCGGTACGATCTTCTACATGCTTCCGCCGCTAGAGGTCCTCGACCGGCTCACCTACGGCACCCTGGCGGCGGGGTTCCCGTTCTTGACCGCGGGGCTCGTCCTCGGAGTCGTCTCGGGCAGCCGCCCCGCCGGCGCGCGCGCGCTCCTCGACCCGCTGTCGGCCATCTCGATCGCCATGTGGGTGGTGTACGCCCTCACCCTCGCCGGCCGCGTCGTCGGGTACTGGCGGGGGCGGCGCGCGGCCTACTTCGCGATCGCGGGCTTCGGCGCGCTGCTGCTCACCCTCGGGATCGGCGCGCTGTACCAGGGGCGGCACGGGTCGTGACGGGCACGATCCTGATCGCCGGGCTGAGCCACCAGACCGCCCCGGTCGAGGTGCGCGAGCAGCTGGCGCTGGAGGCGGACAAGGTCCGCGAGATCCTGCCGAGCCTCCTCGCGCGCTCGGTGATGAGCGAGGCCATGATCCTGTCCACGTGCAACCGGGTCGAGGTGTGGGGGCTCGCGCCCGTCGTGGGCGAAGCTCGGGGGGCCGCCTTCGGCCAGCTCGGCGCCCAGCGGGGCCTCGGGCTCCCGGAGGTGGAGCCGTACCTCTACACCCACACCGAGACCGACGCCGTCCGGCACGCCTTCCGAGTCGCCTCGAGCCTGGACTCCATGATGGTCGGCGAGCCGCAGATCCTGGGCCAGGTCAAGGACGCCTTCGCGCTGGCCCGCTCGGTGGAGACGGTGGGGCCGGTGCTGCACGCGCTCGTGACCCGCGCCTTCGCGGTGGCCAAGCGCGTCCGCACCGACACCGCCGTCGGGCGGCACGCGGTGTCCATCCCCCACGCGGCGGTGGAGCTGGCGCGCAAGATCTTCGGCGGCCTCGAGGGCAAGGCGGTGCTCCTGGTGGGGGCGGGGGCCATGGCGGAGCTGGCGGCCGGCCACCTGATGGAGCACGGCACGCTGCCCGTGCACGTCGCCAACCGGACGCGGGAGCGGGCCCAGGAGCTGGCCCGGCGGCTGGCCGGCATCGCCGTGCCCTTCGAGCGGCTG
>Ga0187892_10005341_pt1 | contig 20315 bp, 18 predicted proteins | sample MA1701073metaG_FD_139345 | JGI IMG/M metagenome (GOLD analysis project Ga0187892, IMG submission 139345) | Bio-ooze microbial communities from a basaltic lava cave in the Kipuka Kanohina Cave System on the Island of Hawaii, USA - MA170107-3 metaG ... | reverse complement strand
GCGCCGGGGCGAACGACACGGTGCGTCGGCAGCACAACGAGCCCCGGGTCGTGCATGCTGGTGAGATACATCATGACGAAATTGAACCCAGCTTCCGGATCCTTCTCGCCACCGGCGCGGCGCAACTCGCGATACTCGAGCGCCGTTTCGTAGCGATGGTGGCCATCGGCGATGAACACCGTTTCCGATCGGAAACTGCGAGCCAATTCGTCGATGACATCGGCGGCGGTGATCAACCAGACTCGATGCCGCCAACCGTTATCTTGCTGCAGGTCCATGTCCGGAGGCCGCCGCAACGCATCTTCGCGCGCCGGCGCGAAGATATCCGGCGACGCCGATACGAGGCCGAAGATCGAGCTCAGGTTGGTGCGGCAAGCCTGCAGGACCTTCATCCGATCCTGCTTGGCGCGAGCGAAGGTCTTCTCGTGCGGGCGGATGCTGCCTTGCGCGAAGGCTTCCAGCTGCACTCTGCCGATCAACCCCGTCCGCTCGTACGCCACGCCGCCGACCTCGAAGTTCTCGATGTAGTAGCAGAGCACTGGCTCATTCTCGCGCTGCAAGATTGCCGTATCGCGCCACTGCTTCAGAAGCTTTGCCGACGCACCGTAGCGGTCATCGTCACGATTCAGAATCAAGCGCACGGAGTTCCACTCGCTGCGCTCGTAGAGCGCGTCGCGTTCCGCTTCGCTGATCACGTCGTACGGCGGTGCCACCACCAACGAAAGCCCACCGATTGCTTGGATACTGTAGCGGAGCGGCCGAAAGGCCTTGAGCATCACCACGATCACACCACCTATTGGCGCTGCGAGCCGTCGCGGATGTTGTCGAACGCGATGGCGCCGGCGCGCAGCAATCGCAACCCATCGCGCACATCGACCAGGGTCGACGGCGGCTCACCCGGCAACGTGCCCGCATCGAGATACAGATCGACCTGGTCACCGAAATAGGCTCGCGCCTGCTCGACCCGAATCGGCGGCATTTCACCGGCAGGGTTTGCGCTCGGTGCGGTCAGCGGCTTGCCGAGCGCTTCGACGAGAGCCTGCGCGATCGGATGGCTGGAAACACGTGCTCCGATCGATTCGCTGCCAGCCGTGAGTTGCGGCGGCAGGTCGCTTTGCGCAGCGAATACCAACGTCAACGGTCCGGGCCAGAATCGCCGCATCAGCTCCTCGGCGTGCAGCGGTATGGCCGAAACCAGGTCGGACAGCATGTAACGGTCACGAACCAGCACCGAGGTAGGCTTGCCTTCTTCTCTCACCTTCAAGCGAAGCAGGCGCTCGAGGGCGAGCGGGTTGAGCGCATCGACACCGAGGCCGTACAGGGTCTCGGTCGGGTACACGACGGCACCGCCCTGCTGAAGAATCCGCACGGCTCGGGCGATGTCTTCGTCAGGTACGCTGCTTTTGCAATCGGGCATTCTTCTCTTCGACCTGTCGTTCCAGATCGGCCTTGAAGTCCTTGAGACGGCGGGCCAACGCACTATCGCTGAGCGCGAGAATCTGTACGGCGAGGATGGCAGCGTTTTCGGCGCCACCTTTTCCGATGGCAACTGTGGCCACGGGAACTCCAGGCGGCATCTGAACTGTCGACAGGAGTGAGTCCATTCCTCGCAGGCTGCCCGACTCCAACGGCACACCGACGACCGGGAGAGTCGTGTGAGCCGCGACTACGCCGGCTAGATGCGCGGCGACACCGGCTCCGGCGATGATCACCTGAAGCCCACGCTTCTCGGCGCTGATGGCGTACTCCGCCGTCTTTTGCGGTGCCCGATGCGCCGACGTCACCATCACTTCGTGCTCGACTCCGAATGCGTCCAGCCGCTTTGCCGCCGCAGACATCACCTCCCAGTCACTGTCGCTGCCCATGAGAATACCGACTTGCGCCTTGGTGATCTTTTTTTTCATTCTCCCAACGCTCTGTGACCAATGTCACGTCTGTACTGCATCCCATCCCAACGAATACGCGCCACGGCGCGGTACGCTTCGGCGACGGCGTCGGCGATCGTGTCGCCCAAGGCCGTCACACCGAGCACACGCCCACCGTTGGTGACGACGCTTTCGTTTCGTCGCGCCGTCCCGGCATGGAAAACGACGCCGTGTGGCCACGCTCTCAACTCTTCCAGTCCGCGGATCTGCTTGCCTTTCTCGTAGTTGCCCGGATACCCCGCGGCAGCGAGGACAACACACGCTGCCGAACGCGCGTCCCACTCGATCGGCGTTTCAGCGAGACCGCCATCGATGCATGCCTCCATCAAATCCACCAGATCGCTTTTCAGACGCAGCATCAATGGCTGGCATTCGGGGTCGCCGAACCTGACGTTGAACTCGAGGACCTTGGGACCATTCTCGGTCACCATGATGCCGGCGTACAAGACGCCCCGGTAGTCGATCCCACCCTCGCGCAGGGCTGCGACGACGGGCTCCATGATTTCACGCATCAGCTGAGCATGGAGCTGCGACGAAACGATCGGCGCGGGTGAGTACGCCCCCATGCCGCCGGTGTTCGGCCCGCGGTCGCCGTCAAGGATACGCTTGTGATCTTGCGATGAAGCGAGCGGAAGCACGGTGGTGCCGTCGGTCAGACCGATGAAGGAAACCTCCTCGCCCTCCAGAAACTCCTCGATGACGATCCGTTCACCGGCGTCGCCGAAAATGCGGCCCGCCATGATTTCGTCGATCGCTTCTTCGGCTTCCTTTTCCGCAGCGCAAACAATCACTCCCTTGCCCGCCGCCAGGCCGTCGGCCTTGACGACGATCGGCGCACCAACCTCGCGCAAGTAGCGTTTGGCTTCGTCGCTGTCGGTGAAGGCGCCGAAATATGCGGTCGGGATTGCGTGCCGGCGCAGCAAGTCTTTGGTGAACGTCTTGCTCCCTTCGAGCTGGGCGGCTGACTTGCTGGGGCCGAACAAGCGCAACCCGCGGGCGCGAAACTCGTCGCCGATCCCAAGGGTCAATGGCACTTCCGGACCGACTACCGTGAGGTCTATCTGCTCTTCCTTTGCAAAGCGCGCCAGCGATGCGATGTCGTCGGCTGAGATCGGCACAAGATCGGCCACCTCAGCGATACCTGCATTTCCGGGAGCACAGTACACGCGCGCAACCCTGGGAGATTTCTTGATCTTCCACGCCAGGCTGTGTTCACGCCCGCCGCTGCCGACAACCAGAACCTTCATGCGCGCCTGAAGCAAACCACTCAATGCCGAAAATGGCGGACACCGGTCATGACCATTGCGATGCCGAGTTCGTTGGCAGCCGCAATCACCTCTTCATCGCGAACGCTACCACCCGGCTGCACGACGGCAACAGCGCCCGCCTTCGCGGCTTCGACGAGACCATCAGGAAAGGGAAAGAACGCGTCGCTGGCGAGTACTGAACCCTGCAGTGAAATCCCGGTGCGCGCCGCCTTGTCGCGAGCCGCGTGCACGGGATCGACGCGCGATGTCGCGCCGCCACCGAGAGCCAGGGTCTGATGCTCGCGTACGAAGGCGATGGCATTCGACTTCACATGCTTGACGACCTTGAGCCCGAAGGCCATCGCATTGAGCTCACTCTCGCTCGGGGCGCGTTTGGTCACCCCCTTGGCGCTGCGCGGATCTTCCATCGCCAAGTCGCCGTCTTGTACCAATAGTCCGCCGAAGACTCCCTTCACCTCGCGTCCGGCCAGCTGTCGGGTCGTGTCGGGACGCCAGCGCATCAACCTCCGGTTCTTCTTCTTGCGCAACAACTCGAGAGCGTCCGCTGAAAAATCCGGAGCGATCAGCACTTCACTGAAGATCTCGTCAACCTCCCGCGCGAGGTCCAACGTCCACAATCGATTGGAGATCAGGATACCGCCGAAGGGCGACTCGGGATCGGTTGCGAAGGCCCGCTTGTACGCCTCGAGAACAGACTCGCCGCGGCCGACGCCACACGGCGTATTGTGCTTGAGGATTGCGACGGCGGCGCTGCGATCGTCGACAAACTCGAGCATCAGCGCTTCGGCTGCATTGATATCGACGATGTTGTTGTAGGAAAGCTCCTTGCCGTGCAATTGCTCGACGGTCTCGAGGAAGCGGCCGTACAGAGCGGCGCCCTGATGTGGGTTCTCGCCGTAACGCAGGTCCTGCGCTTTCTCCAAACCGATGTGCACGGTGTCGCCGAAAGGCCGGCGCTTTCCGTCGTCGTCGACGGTTCCGAGATAGTCCGCAATCGCTCCATCGTAGTGGGCAGTCAAACGAAACGCCTTGCGGGCGAGTGTCAGGTTGGTCTCGGGGCAAACCGCGCCAGAACTCTTTTCCATCTCCGCCAGAACGGCGGCGTAGTCGGCGCTGTCGACGACCACGGTCACGTCGTGATGGTTCTTCGCCGCCGAACGCACCATACTCGGTCCGCCGATATCAATGTTCTCGATGGCGTCTTCGAACGAGCACTTCGGATCCGCCACTGTCGCTTCGAAGGGATAGAGATTGACCACGACCATGTCGATTGGCGCGATGCGGTGCTCTTCCATCTGGGCGCGATGCGCCGGCAGGCTGCGTCGGCCGAGGAGGCCGCCGTGAATCTTCGGGTGCAGCGTCTTGACGCGTCCATCGAGAATCTCTGGGGAGCCTGTGTGGGTGCTCACTGCAACTACGGGGATCCCGGCTTCCTGCAGCAACTTCGCCGTCCCACCGGTGGAGAGAATCTCAACGCCGTGCCGGTGCAGGCCGCGAACGAAGTCAACCAGTCCGCTCTTGTCGCTGACACTCACTAAAGCTCGAGTGATCTTTGCCATATCCACCCCTCACGCCACTACGTTCACGCCACTAATCGCGGCACCCGTTTCCCCAATTGATTGATCACTTCGTAGGCGACAGTGTCCTGCCAGGCGGCAACTTCACTGACGGTGATTTCGGCCTCGCCTTGCCGCCCCCAGAGCACCACCTCGTCGCCCTTCTCGACTCCGTCGATGTCGGTGACATCGATCATGGTGAGGTCCATGCACACCCTGCCGACAACCGCTGCGCGCCGCCCGCGCACCAATACCTGAGCGTTGTTCGACAGCCGGCGGCTGTAGCCGTCGGCATAACCGATGGGGAGAACGGCGATCTTGCTCGGACGGCGAGTAACGAAGGTCTGCGCATAGCTGACAGGATACTCGGCCGGAAGCCGCTTCATTTGCTGGATATGAGTCACCAGGCGCATCACCGGCTTCAGCTCCGGTGTCGGCGTGCTGGGCGGAACGATGCCGTAGAGCGCGATTCCAGGACGGACCATCGAGAAGTGGGTTTCATGCCGAGAAAGGGTCGCGGCGCTATTCGCCATGTGGATCCAGGGTGGATCGAACCCCTTCGCAGTCAGAATTTCCAGTGCGCGGCGAAACCGTTCGATTTGAGTATCGCAGTATGGCCCGCTGACGTCATCGGCGTTGCCGAAATGTGAGAAGACTCCGTCGACCTCCAGGCTGCCGCTGCCGCGAATCTCGTCGAGCAGGGCCGGCAACTCGTCGGGCAGGACTCCGATACGGCCCATGCCGGTGTCGATCTTGATGTGGACGCGCACTCGCGTGCCCTGGGCAGCCGCGGCAAGATCGCGTGCCATCTCGATGTCCAGTAGAGCGACCGTGAGGCGAAATTTGTGCAACACGCTCATATCTCGCCCGGCGGCGCCGGCAAGAACGAGGATCGGGATGTTGACACCGGCGCTGCGCAGCTCGACGGCCTCGCCAACGGTTGCGACGCCGAGCCACTCGGCTCCGGCTTTTTCGAGAGTCGGTCCGGCGATCGTGGCTCCGTGGCCGTAGGCGTTTGCCTTGACGACAGTGAGCATCGAGACATCCGGCGGAACGACCTTGCGGATGTACTCGTAGTTGTGGCGCAGAGCCGCGACGTCGATGACTGCGTACGTCTGGCGTCCTGCCGGGAGTTGCATCATGGAACGGTGGAGTTCGGATCGCTTAACAAATGGTCTGTAGGTTGTAAAGGTAGCTTTCAGCCTCTATCTTCTGCCGCGTGCGCGTCATCGTCAACGGCGAGCCACACGAGCTGACTGACGGCCTGACCGTGGCTGGCCTGATCTCACAGTTGAGCCTGAACGGCCGTAGGATCGCGGTGGAAGTCAACCGCGAGATCCTCGATCGCGAGTCGTATGCGGCTTGCTCGCTGACCGATGGTGACGAAATCGAGATCGTTCACTTCGTCGGCGGCGGCTGACAGTGGAAGGGCGCAGATCCAACCTGAAAGGCAAAGGTCATGCAAAGCAGTCCAGTTGTTTCAGAGACCGACGATGTCTTCGCGGTCGGCGGCAAGCGGTTTCGTTCGCGGCTGATTGTGGGCACCGGCAAATACAAGGATTTCGATGAAACCAGGCGTGCTATCGAGGCTTCGGGCGCCGAAATGGTCACTGTCGCCGTACGGCGCGTGAACATCACGGAGCGAAACAAAGAGAATTTGCTCGACTACCTCGATCCGCGGCGGTTCACCATTCTGCCGAACACCGCAGGCTGCTACACGGCGGAAGATGCGATCCGCACTGCGCACCTGGCGCGCGGCGCCGGCGTCGGCGACCTCGTGAAGCTGGAAGTGATCGGTGACGACAAGACTCTGTTTCCCGATGTCCCGGCTACGATCGAAGCAGCAAAAAGGCTGGTCGCCGAAGGGTTCGTCGTCTTGCCGTATATCAATGATGATCCAATCGCTGCGAAGCGGCTCGAGGATATCGGTTGCGCCGCAGTGATGCCGCTCGCCGCGCCCATCGGCTCGGGGCTCGGCATCAGGAACCCCTACAACATCAAGATCATCCTCGAGCAAAGCCGTGTGCCGGTGATCGTCGATGCGGGTGTCGGCACTGCTTCGGACGCCGCCGTCGCAATGGAGCTTGGGTGCGACGCGGTGCTCATGAACACGGCGATCGCCGGCGCGAAGGACCCGATTCTGATGGCAGAGGCCATGCGACTCGGCGTCGAAGCCGGTCGTAAATCATTTCTCGCCGGGCGTATCGCAAGAAAGCTCTACGCCACGGCTTCGAGCCCGCTCGACGGATTGATTGGCTGACCCTTTGTTCCGGCTGTACTTGATCACCGATCGCCACGGCACTCGCGGGCGCCCGCTGCTCGACGTCGTGCGCGCCGCTCTGCGCGGCGGAGTCGACGCGGTTCAACTGCGAGAGAAAGATCTGCCAGCCCGACCGTTGCTCGAGCTGGCGCGGGGCCTGCGCAGCCTGTGCTCGGACTACGGAGCATTGCTGTTCGTCAACGACCGTATTGACGTCGCCCTCGCCGTCAACGCCGACGGCGTCCACCTTCCAGTGAGCGCGTTCCGTCCTGTCGACGCCCGCACAATTCTGGGTCCGGGAAAATTCATCGGCGCGTCGGCACACAATCTCGCAGAAGCCACGGCAGCGCGGAACGGCGGCGTCGATTTTATTGTCTTCGGCCCGATTTTCGATACCCAGTCGAAGCGTCCTTACGGAGATCCAGTCGGCCCGGATCAACTCGCCGAGGTCGCGCGGGGCGGGCCCACGCCTATCCTCGCCATCGGTGGGCTTACACCCGATCGAGTCCGTACGGTTTGCGAGCACGGCGCAGCCGGAGTTGCGGTCCTGTCGGGGATCCTCGCGGCCGAGAACCCTGAGATGGCAGCGAAAGCGTATCGTTCGCTGCTACCTTGACACTCTCGGCGACGGTCACATAGATTTCGTCGATCACACCGACGACCAAGGAGTCAATTGTGTCAGGCATGCTCGATGGAAAAGTCGCCGTCGTCACCGGCGCGGGACGAGGTATCGGCCGCGGCGTCGCCCTCGCCCTGGCAGCAGCCGGTGCGAAGGTGGTGGTCAACGACTACGGCGTCGACATTCACGGCAATGTTCCCAGTGATGCTCCCGCCAACGAAGTCGTCAACGAGATCAAAAAGGCCGGCGGTGAGGCGACCAGCAACGGCGACTCGGTCGCCGACTGGAACGCGGCGGAACACATCATTCAAACCGCCGTCAAGGAGTTCGGTCGCATCGACATACTCGTCACCTGCGCCGGCATCCTGCGCGATCGCATGGTGTTCAACATGAGCGAGGACGACTTCGACAGCGTCCTCGGCGTCCACCTAAAAGGTACGTTCAATTGCATGCGCCACGCCTGCGTTCTCATGCGGCAACAGAAGTACGGGCGCATCATCACGTTCAGCTCCGGCTCCGGGCTCTTCGGCAATCCCGGCCAGGCGAACTACGGGTCCGCGAAAGCTGCGATCAGCGGCCTCACCAAGGTGGCGGCACGCGATCTGGGCAAGTACGGCATCACCGTGAATTCGATCGCCCCCGTCGCGGCGACGCGCATGACCCTAACGCCCGAGTTCCTCAAAGCGCGCGAGATCCGCAAGCAGCAGGGCATCATTCGCGAGGAACGCGCTCTTGCCCAGCTCGAGGATCTCAAGCCGGAAGACGTCGCTCCGGTCGTCGTCTTTCTCGCCAGCGATCATGCCACCAACGTCAATGGGCAGTTCTTCCTCTGCGCCGGCGGGTCGGTGTCGCTGCTCTCGCAACCGCGCGCGGTCAAGACGATCTTCAAGGCCGACTCGGCATGGACGCTCGACGAGCTCGATGAGGTGGTGCCTCTGACACTGGCGGAGGGTTTGGTGAATCCAGCCCCGCCGCGCGAATGAAGGCGAAGGGGTTGCAAAATGGGTGACAGGCTCAAAGACAGGGTTGCGGTCGTAACCGGCGCGGGGCGCGGCATCGGGCGCGGCATCGCGCTGCTGCTGGCACACGAAGGTGCTGCCGTCGTCGTCAACGATCTCGGCGGTGCGGTCGACGGCAGCGGCTCGTCGAGTACTCCCGCGGACGAAGTAGTCACGACGATCAAGAACGCCGGAGGACGCGCGATCGCGAATGCCGACAGTGTTGCGGAGTTCGGCGCCGCGGAAAACATCATCAACACCGCGGTCAAGGAATTCGGCCGCATCGACATCCTGATCAACGTTGCCGGCATTCTGCGGGACCGGATGATCTTCAACCTCAGCGAAGACGACTGGGACGCGGTGGTGAAGGTGCATCTCAAGGGCACGTTCAACTGCGTTCGCCATGCCTCGGCACACATGCGCCAGCAGAAGTTCGGGCGTATCGTCAATTTCACCTCGACGTCGGGACTCTACGGCAACTCCGGACAGGCGAACTATGGCGCCGCGAAGGACGGCATCGCGGGGCTCACGCGCGTTGTCTCGCGCGATCTCGGAAAGTATGGCGTGACGGTGAACGCCATTGCACCCGTAGCCGCAACACGGATGACGGCGACTGTCTCGGACCAAGCTCGCGAAACCCGGGCGAAGCGCGGTATCAGCGCTGGAGCGCCGGCATCCCGGATGAGAATGGAGCCGGAAGACATCGCTCCGATGGTCGTCTATCTCACCACCGACGGCGCAAAACACATCAACGGACAGACGTTTCTAGTTCGAGGCGGGGTCATCTCCCTTCTCAACTATCCGGCCCCCGCGCGCACGATTACCAAGCTCGGACGTTGGTCGGCAGATGAAATCGCAGCGATCTTTCCCTCGACGTTCGGGATGGACTTGGCAAACCCCGCGCCCCGCCAAGACTGACGCAGCCCCGCCCGCCTTCCTTCATCGGGGCGCTGGGGGACGGTGAGCAAGCCGATGACGCGCCACGCGATGCGCACTTCACAGCAACCTTATTTTCTTCTTGGAGCTCTTGCTTGCGCGGTTGTTGCCACCGTCGTCTATCTACCCGCACTCGCCGGCGAATTCGTGTGGGACGACGCCAACGCACTGCGCCAAAGCGCTGAGATCCGCTCCTTGCGCGACGTCATTGTCCCGCCGCCGGTCATTCCTCAATTCTACTACCGCCCCGTGGTTTTCCTCAGTTACATCTTCGACTCCGCAGTTGCAGGCATCAACAATCCCTACTGGTTCCATGTCTCCTCGATATTGCTTCACGTGGTGAATACCCTGCTGGTGCTGACACTCGCGCGGCGGTGGTTCTCTGACGATGTGATCGTTGCCGCAGGCGGCGCATTGTTGTTCGCGGTCTTCCCGACGCACGTCGAATCCGTCGTGTGGCTGTCGGGTCGATCCGATCTTCTGGTAACGACGTTCCTCTTGATCGCAGCCCTGCTGCATCTGAGCTCACGGCCGGCAATGACATGGCTGGGTGCGGGCGCGCTACTGCTAGCACTGCTGTCGAAGGAGACCGCTGTCGCCGCGGTCATCCTGTTCCCGCTCTTGGATTGGGCACAAGGAAGGCGCTTGCTATCGGCGCGAGTAGTTCCACCGATCGCCGCAACCGTGGTCTACTTCGCTCTGCGCAAGGTAGGCGTGGGTGCATTCTTGGGTGGCCTGGCTCAAGAGCAAGGGGCGCTCGACTTGGGTTTCGACACAGTCCACGCCTTTGGATTCTACATCGTTCAGGCTTTCCTACCGGTCTCGCTGCAACCGTACTATGCCGACGTACCCACAAGCCCCGCCTATCTAGCGATAGGCCTGCTCGCTCCGGTCGCGGTGGCGACCATCATTGTAATGCAGCGAAGGCCAGCTGGAACCGCGGCGAAGCGGGCTGCCATGCTTGCCCTGCTACTGTGGTTCGTGTTGACCCTTGCCCCGGGTCTGTACGTCATCATTCGCCGCAGTGCCTTGAATCTCATGGCCGACCGCTACCTCTACGTGCCGTCGGTGGCTTCGTGTGTCGCGCTGGCCTGGATGATCGCCTCGGCTGCACGTGCGACCGGAGCCAAGGCCGCGGGAGAAGTGATCGCCATCTGTGTCGCCGCGCTCTTCTTCGCCACTCAAACACTCGTCTACATTCCCGTATGGGCCGATGATGTGAGCTTGTGGACGGAAGCTGCGAAGAAGGAACCGGACGCGGCGCTTCCGCAGCGCGAGCTAGCGACAGCTTTCTTGGTGCGCGGAAACATCGAGGAGGCCGAAACAGCCTTCCGAGCGGCATTGGATCGAACCCCCGATCTCGAGGGTCAGGTCATGATCTACAGCAACCTCGGCAACCTCTATCGGCGCAAGAGTCAATACGCGCTGGCAGTTGATTCGTTTCGCAAGGGAATTGCGATTATGCCTCACCCCTCGCTGTTCCATAATCTTGGGATGACCGAAATGGCGCTGGCTCAGCGCGCCAGTATGGCGAACGAGCCCGACTTGGCCAGCGTGCACGTACGGGAAGCTCGCATCGCGCTGGAGCGCGCCCTGCAAATGGCGGCGACACCAGGGACCGACGAAGCCTTCTTCCAATGGGAACCAGCGAAGACGCATGCCTTGTTGGGACAGGTCCTTTTTTCGCTCGGCGACCGCGACGGAGCGCAACGTCATCTCGACGAAGCGCTCAGGCTCGCACCCACCGGACCGGTTGCCGACATGACACGCCAGTATCTGCAGAAAGTCATGCGATGACGTCGAAGCCGCAGCCTCGGGTTGAAGTGCGACGTATCGCAACGCCCGTCGACCTCGAGAAAGCGTTCGAGATCCGCCGCCGTGTATTCCTCATGGAACAGAACGTGCCCCAGGATGAAGAGTTCGACGAGGACGACAAGAAGGCATTGCATGTCCTCGCCGTCGTTGACGGCAAAGCGGTCGCGACCGGGCGACTCGTCTTTCGAGAGGAGTACGCGCGCGTTGGACGGATGGCGGTTCTCGCGGAACATCGCGCGCACGGCCTCGGGCGCGCCATCTTGCAGGAGTTAGTACACGCCGCCACGGAACGCGGCGTTCGACGGATCGTCCTGCACGCCCAGGTCCACGCGATCGGCTTCTATCAAGCGTTCGGATTTCAGGCGTCGGGGGAAGTCTTCGAAGAAGCCGGGATTCCACACCGAGTCATGGAGCGCATCACTTGAGCTTGCCCTTCCAGCCAACTGGATCGGCAAGAATGAGTACCGCCGAAAAATCCTCCGCTCCCCCTTGAGGCACGTAAAGATCGCCATCGGCATCGAAGGCCAATCCTCCCCCAAGCCTGTCCCACTGACATTCCGTGTAGCCGGTGGATCCTCGATTGAAGTTACGCGGCACCGTGAATCCACCGGCTCGGGTTGCCTGCATGCCGCTCGCCAGCGGCCCGCGGTACTCGTGCAGATGCGGGCCCTTGCCGACGTACAGGATATCGAGCTCCGGGTGCTGGGCGAGAGCATCGACCGACGTGACGCTCGCCAGAGAACGGGAGAAGTCGCACACCCCCGGAGCCTCGCACCCACAAACGCCGCCTTCACAGTCCGCGTCGGCGCTGCATTCCGTATGTGCCTTGGCGCCGCCGACACACGTGCTTGGGCTCGTCCCGGCTCGAACTCCGACACCTTCCACGTAGTCACAGGGTTGACCATCACTGCGACCCCCCCAGCAGACGCCGTACTTTGAAGGCTCATAGGTATCGAATCGACCGTTCGGAATTCCGATCACGGCACTCGCCGCCATGCCGTTCGCGAGCGGATAGCGATAGACCAAGACGCGTCCGGCGTTGTCCAACAACTTCTGATCTGAGACGACAATGCGCGAGCGATCGGGATCAGACAGCACATCGTAGGGCTGACAGAGCGTCGATGCCGTCGGCGATTCGCAAGTCGGCGTGCTGCCACCTTTGGTAAAGTCGGGTTTCCCAAGAACGAGATCGGCGACCGCGTCGCCGATATTGCCTTCCTTGCAGCTCCCTGAAGCGCTGCCGGGAGCTCCGAAACAGAATAGCAGCACGCGACCGTTGTCGTGATCGGCGACCCAGATGTTCGCCTGCTTGTCGCCACGTGCAGCCGTCGGATGACAGAGCGTCTCCGCCGTCGTCCCCGTTTCCGAGACACACGCCGCCAGGGAAAAAGTGCCGCCCTGACCGAGCACAAGGTCAGCGGCGGCACCAGTTTTCAAGCCATCGATCGAATAGCCCAGCACCCGGTGATTCTCTCGATCCGCGACCACCAAACGCGGCGTCTTACCGCCGACGAAGTCGATGAGCATCGGATGCGCCAGAGTTGAAGCGCTGCGCTCGGGCGAGTTGGGCAAGAAGCTGTGCGCCGAAGTTTGCCCTAAAACGAAATCCGCGGGTGGCATACCGGAGCGCGCCGCAACAACGTTACGCCAACACAGGATGCGATTGTCCTGCGAATCTCCAAAGCAACCCAATCCGGCATGCTCACCCGACCGCAGAATCGCAGCACCATGCCCGTGTCCTCTGCCGAATGACGTTGGGCCGACGTGGAGGTAGTGGTAGGTACGACAATCGATCTGCCCCTGCATCACGTCGGCGGCGGCGCCGCTTGGGGGAAATCCCGCGGCAAAGCGCAGGACCCGGCCGTTGTTCGAATCCGCAACCCAGAGGTTGTCGGCGTCGTCGAACACGACGTCGCGGGGCGCGGCGAGCTGATCACACTTGATACCGTCCGAAGACAGCCCTCCGCCCGGTGTATTGAAGCTGGCAGCGCCGATGACGTGCGTCGCCTTGGCGTAGGGTGGAGGCACAAAAAGCACCCGGCTATTGGCGACGTCGGCCAACGCGAGATTGTCTTTGCGATCGAAGTCGATCCCGACACCCGGCCCTTCGGCGGTGCGGATACGGGAATCGCCGATGCCGGGCTGGTTCGTTTCGAAGTTCGGTTGCCCGAAGACAAGCGTGGCCGTGTGCGCCTCCTGGGTGAACCCATAAGGGAAGCGCAGGATGCGGTTATTGTCGCCGTCGGCGACCCAGAGATTTCCCTTCGAATCGAAGGCAACCGCTCTGGGACAGCGCAGAGTATTCGCCGCCGGCGAAGCTCCGCGATTGCGAAGCGTTTGCTTGCAGTCGGGTTGTCCAACACACAATTCGATCTGTTGACCATTCTCCTTCGGCGGGTGACGCCACACGGCGATGCGATTGTATTCGCAGTCCGCGATCGCGAGGGTGGTCGCGCAATCCGCGCCGGCACAGTCGCGGTTGCTCTTACAGGGCGTGCCCAGTCGCGAGCCGCCGGCACATCGGCGCTGCGTGTCGATGTCGGAAGCATGCTCCAACTGGTGATCGACAGCCGGCGCGCGGGTCGCACCGAAGTCCGTATATCCCAACACGAGGTCCATGGCGGCGTTGCTGGCGGCAACACGCGGATAGCGCCCGACACGTTTCGAATCGGTGATCCACAATGCCTCCATGTCCGCCGTGGACACAGCACGCGCGGCTCGATCGAATTGGCGCATTAGCGTGCGCGGTCCCTGGCTATAGAAGCCGCCGACGGTGAGATCGCCGGGAAGCCGGTTTCCGACGTGATCGAGCCGCCAATCCAGCGTTGCTTGACCGACTACGATCGATGCATCGCTCGAGCTTTTTGTTATCCGCTCACCCTCGAATGCGGTCACCCGGAAGAAGTCTGTTGCGTAGAGACGGCGCGGCGGAGCCGGATCGAACTCCACTTTTACAGCTGTCGCGAGCGACGCGGCTGTAGGTACGTTGTAGACACCGTCTTCCAGCGAGCATTGCCCGATCACCCAATCTCCCACGAGATCCCCGGGCAGACCCGACGATACATGTGGCAGCTCGTACTCACATTGCGCAACTCCGTTGACACACTTCCCGTCGAGACCGCAGTCGCCGTCCTTCTCGCAGTCCCGCAGCGCAAGCTCGCGGGGGCACCAATCGTCGGGATTCTTGAAAGGGAACAAGGGACAGTCGAAGTTGTCGCTACACGGGACTTCGCGGCTGACATTACAACGAGCTTCCACGCGGCAGCGCCGAGGATGACCCAGGCGCGTACAGATGCCGGCTGGGCAGTCGCTGTCCACCGCGCACGCACTACCTTGCTCGGCTCCGCCGCGGCATAGGAGGACTTGGTTCGATCCGCAGAGCGGTGACAGCGGCGCCGCGGCGGCAGCCCCGGCTCTCAACTCGAACCCCAGACAGGTCAACACGGCGACAAGCACGCCGACAGAAGGGACAGCTGCAGGATCGCTGAAAGGGTTTCGGTGGTTCCCTTGCCGGGCGGGCCGCATCGTCAACGGATCTCGATCAGCGCCGGCATCAACGTGGCGAACGTACCGTCCGAAAAGGGATGCAAGGCGACACGTGTAAGAGTACGGATTGGCTCCGGCACCTGGAGGACGCCGCGGCTGCGGAATACGTCGGCTATGCGCGCCAGCAACGGTTTCTCGCGTGGCAGGAATACGAGCTCGACTGCGCTGCTGAGATCAATACCAGCGCGCTCCTTCGCCGCGTTGATCGCCACCGCAAGCCCGCCGATACCGTCAGTGAGGCCATTGTTGACGGCTTGTGCTCCTGTCCATACCCGCCCGCGGCCGATCTCGTTCACTTCCTCCGGCGAGAGCTCGCGCCCTTTGGCGACACGGTCGACGAATTGCTCGTAGATGTGATCCATTTCTGCGATCAACTTGGCACGCCCTTCCTCGTCGATCGGCGTCGTGATGTCATCGAGGTAGGCAAAGCGGCCACGAGAGATGGTTTCGGTGTTGATGCCGAAGCCGCGCAGAAGCCCGCGAACGTTGGGACGCGCAAAGACAACTCCGATCGACCCGGTAAATGTACCCGGCTGGGCGAAGATCCGGTCCGCGCCGGCCGAGATATAGTAGCCTCCCGAAGCCGCGACATCCGACATTGAGACAATCAACGGTTTGGATTCGCGCACCGACTGCGTCGCCCGCCAAACCAGATCGGAGGCCAGGGCCGAGCCTCCCGGGCTGTCCACGCGCAGCACCACGGCACGCACGTGCTCGTCATCCACCGCTTCTTCCAGCGCCTCGCGCAGCGTATCCGCGCCCACCATCTCGCCCTGCAAACCAGTGGTGCTCTCACCGGCGACGATCGTGCCGGTAGCGTAGACGATCGCTACCTGAGGACCGCCATTCGAGCGACGTGACGCGACTTCCGGGGCGTACTCGTCTTCCTCGAGCAACCGTACTTGATCGCCTCCAAGAGACTCGTGGATCGCTTCGAGGTATTTCGTCCCATCGCTCAGTCCGGCCGTTTCGTACGCGCCCGGCGCAACGGGGCAGTCATTGATGATATTGCGCACCACAGCGGCATCGAGCCCGCGACCCTCGGCAAGACCGGAGACGAACTGCGCGTCGATGCTGTCCAGAAGTGAGTTCGCCATCTCCCGATGGGCGTTGGTCATGCGCTTGTTCGCGAGCATGTCACCCATGGTTTTGTACTCGCGGACTTTCTCGACGGTGAGCTCGATGTCGAGATGCTCCCAGAGCCCGCCCAGGAAAACAAAGTTGCTCGCCAATCCGTTCAGCGGCGCCGTGGCGGCAGGCGATAGATAGATCCGTTCAGCCGCGGTAGCCACGTAGTATTCGATATTGCCGCCGCTCGCTTCCTGTTCGAGGAGCGCCAGCAGCGGTTTATTGGACTTGCGAAAGTCAGCGAAGGCATCGCGGATATCCTGTGCCTTCGCCCATCCGATATTGAGAGGTCCGATGCGAACGATGAGACCCGCGATGCGCTCGTCATCCGCAGCGACCTTCACCGTCTCGATGAGATGCAACAATGGTTTGCCACCGCCAGTAAGCTTCCCCAGCAGGTCCTGCGGCGGCGCCTCGACGTACGTTCCGCGCAGATTCAGAAGGAGATAGCTGCCCGTCGGCACCGCCGCCTGGCTCAGAAGGCTACGGGTAACGAACCTCGCCGCATACAACACAACCACGAACAAAAGAAGAAGAGCAAAGCGGCGACGCATGGCGCACGTTTGTACCGCACTCGTTTGGCTGAACCAAGCCGAGCACCGCGCAACTCTTGCCGACTACGACCCCACCAGGCATAGAGGCGACGTGGAAGTTGTGCTGCTGACCGGGATCCTGCAGTCGACGATCGCGATGGCAGTGCCGTTGCTGCTGGCTGCACTGGGCGAGCTTGTCGCCGAGAAATCCGGCGTCATCAACATCGGCCTGGAAGGCATGATTCTCGCCGGCGCGTTTGCCGCGATGTGCGCGACGTTCCTTACCTCCAGCCCGCTGTTCGGACTCATTGCCGCGTGGGGATCCGGTCTCAGCCTCGCCGCACTGTTCGCCTACGTCGTCGTCGAGCGCGGTGGCAACCAGGTCGTAGCCGGCATCGCCATCAATCTGCTGGCCGCCGGCCTGACCGGTGTTTCCCATCGCGCGGTGTTCGGGATCACCGGCGCGGCGTTGACTGTCCCTGGATTGGAACCATTGCGGCTGCCGCGCCTCGCAGATCTGCCGATTGTCGGGCCGTCGTTGTTCAGTCAGACCGCACTCGGTTACGCCGCGCTGCTGCTTGTGCCGGGCGTTGCTTTTGTACTGCATCGAACGATTCGTGGCTTGCAACTGCGAATGGTCGGTGAAGCGCCTCACGCTGCGCTCGCACAAGGAGTGAATCCGAAGTTGATGCAGACCGTCGGCGTTGTCGTGTGTGGCATCTTCGCCTCTACCGCGGGTGCGTACCTCGCGATTGCCTACGCCAGGACCTTCGTCGAGGGCATGTCTGCGGGTCGCGGGTTCATCGCCCTGGCAATCGTGATCTTCGGCAGATGGTCTCCTTTAGGGGTGCTCGCCGGCGCCCTGCTCTTCGGCTTCGCAACGGCATTGCAGTTCCATGTCCAGGCTCTTGGAATGAACATTCCGTACCAATTCGCCTTGATGATGCCTTACGTTCTCACATTGCTGGTCCTGGCAGGGTACGCGGGCAAGGTCGTCGCACCGGCGCACCTCGGACTACCACTCGACGCCGATCGATGAATCGATAGGCATGCCGTCCCTACCCAGGTCCTTGCGGAACGGGGAAATCGCTGCCGTCGTCTTCGATCTCGACGGTGTGCTGTTGGATTCAGAGCCGCTGCACTACCGCGCGGCCTCTCGTGTTTTCGCAATCTCGGGCAAGACTCTGAGCATCGACGCCTATCGTCAGTTCATCGGGTGCGGCGCACTGGAGACCTGGGCGGCGTGGAAGGGAACGTACGGCCTTGCGCCAACCGTCGCGGAATTGATCGCGGCCGACGAGGCGATCAGGCTCGACCAGATCCGCCAAGGTGTGGACCCAATTCTCGAGGCAGCCGCCACCGCTCGCCAACTCAAGGCCGACGGCATGCCACTCGCCATCGCGTCGTCGTCGAAACCAGACACAATCGATGCGGAGCTGGCTGCCATCGGCATGATCGACGTCTTCGCGGTCCGCGTTTCGGTGGAGCATGTCAAACGTGCCAAACCCGCACCGGACGTGTATCTGCGCGCAGCTGAGGTCCTGGATGTCCCGCCCAACCGCTGCCTGGCGATCGAGGATTCCGCTGTCGGCGTGCGGGCGGCGAAAGCCGCCGGCATGCTGTGCATTGCGGTTCCGACGGATTGGACACGAAGCGGCGATTTCGGCGATGCCGACGCGGTCCTCGAAAGTCTGCGTTATTTCCCGTTGCTCATTTCATGAACCCGTGACGCACGCGGATCAGCAGGTCGAGTGCGACTGCAGATCGGCTCGCTCGGAAACACCGAGCGCTTCGGCCAGGTAAGGGAGCGATTCGTCGGTCAGCGACAGCTCAGGTGCCAAGCGCTTGCCGAGGCCTTCGGCTGTCATGAGAGCGAGATTGACCATCGTCATGTGGCTACGGGCGCGAATGTGATGGCGGCGGAGGATGTCGAAGATGCGGCCGATTTCCAGCGTGACCTGGAGGTTGCCGAGGCCACGACGATGCAAACTGGCCACGAGGTCGGTGATCTCGCGCTCGTAGGCGGCGTAGTCGGGCGTCGCCTTGTATGGTGCGTTGTCGTGGAACTGGCGTGCCACCGTAACGCCGTCGCCCGTGGCAAAGGCGAACATGAGCTGAGCAAGCGAAATGCGGTCCTCATCCGACAAGCTGCCGATGAGACCAAGGTCGAAGAGGATCACCTGCCCCGGTGATCGGAACCGCATGTTGCCTGGGTGCAAGTCGGCGTGAACGAAGCCGTGGAGGAAGATCATCCGACAAACGCAACGCAAACCGGCTCGCGCTATGCGTAGCGGATCGATGCCCGCCGCCTCCAGCTGCGCTTCACGCACGCCATCGATGAACTCCATCGTCAGAACTGCGTCAGAACAGTACTCCAAGTGAAGCCGCGGGAAATGAATGTCGGGATCGTCGGCGAAGGCCGCCGTGAACTTTCGATTGTTGTCTGCCTCCGTGGAGAGGTGGATTTGCTCCTCGACCGCGGCGCAGAAATTGCGCATCGCCTCTTCAAACGAGATCAAGCGCATCGAGGGAATCAATCGCTCCGACGCGCGCGCCAGGAAGAGAAGGATCGAGCGGTCGAGCCGGACTCTCTCGAGAATCTCTGGACGACGGACTTTGACTGCAACGCACTCACCGGTGGCGCGCAGGATTGCTGTATGCACCTGCGCGACGGAGGCCGCCGCCACGGGATGTGCGTCGAAGCGGGCAAAAAGCTCTTCCAGCGGCTTGCCAAAATCCGACTCGATCGTTTGCCGCACTGCTGAGAACCCGAACGCCGGCACCTGATCCTGAAGGCGAGTGAGCTCATCGATCAAAGGGCGAGGTAGAAGGTCAGCGCGCGTCGAGGCGATCTGGCCGACTTTGATGAACGTAGCGCCCAAGCTGGTGCAAGCCGCAACAATGGCGTGGCCAAGGGCGCGCAACAAATTGGGCTGCGCGAAATCGTCGCTGCGCAGTAACGCACCGACGAATGCCGCCAAGGCGACGAACAGGGCGCCGATCATCTGAACGGAACGCCGCAAGATGGCCCACGCATGAGTCACGTCAGCAATGCTCCTTCATGGCGCAGTAGCCACACTTTCATTCGGAGGCCACCGCCGTAGCCGGTCAACGACCCGTCCGCGCCGATCACTCTGTGACAGGGAATCACGATGGCTATCGGGTTCGCACCGACGGCACCGCCAACGGCGCGGGCGCTCCCACCGACCTGGCGTGCAAGCTCGCCGTACGACAAGGTTTCACCAAACGGTATGGCAAGAATGGCGTTCCACACCTTGCGCTGAAAGTCGGTGCCACCAGGATCGAGCCGAATGTCGAAGACCTGGCGTTCTCCAGCGAAGTACTGCTTCAGCTGAAGCGCCGCCGATTCGAGCGCAGCCGATGTGCTGCGCTGAATGAACCGACTTCGCAGCCAACGGTCGAAGCGAACATCTCCGTGGTGACGCGCCAAGCCTACGTAGAGGAGACTTCCGCCCCCGGCTGCGACTTCCAGAACCCCGACGGGGGCGCGCAGCGAGCGGATGGCAATCGATGGTAGGCTCGCCGCCTGAATGCGGTTCCGCTGAGCCGGCATGCGGATCTTCCGCTCACGACCGCGCGCGCCGGACAGCTAGGGAGCGTAGCTTCACCGCATGCCACCGAATCGGCTTTCGGAGCCTGTCAATGAAAGTGAGACACTCCCCATACGAATTTAGTGTAGCGACGCCGGCGGAGTTTGTGCCGACGGCGTG
>Ga0187892_10005340_pt1 | contig 20317 bp, 12 predicted proteins | sample MA1701073metaG_FD_139345 | JGI IMG/M metagenome (GOLD analysis project Ga0187892, IMG submission 139345) | Bio-ooze microbial communities from a basaltic lava cave in the Kipuka Kanohina Cave System on the Island of Hawaii, USA - MA170107-3 metaG ... | reverse complement strand
GAATCGGCCCGCTCTGCAACCCGAAGGTCCGCTCGACGAGCAGGACACGGAGACGGTCCGCCGACGCACGGTTCCCCCCGGGTTGTCGCCTGCTCGAGGGACCCCTGACAACCCGCTGACCCCGGTGTCGGGCAGCCGTCCGTGCGCCGCCGCCGTTCCCCCTTTGACGTCCGCCGCCAGTTGCGGTACTTTCGCGCCGCCGAGGCCGATCCAACTTCCTATCGGCCTCCGTTGGCCTTTGCCGCTGCGGGCGTTCGCGCCCGGGGGATCGCGACGGGCGCGAACGCCCGCAGCGGACAAAGGAGGCTCACATGGAGATGCTCTTCCCCCACGAACGGCTCGAGGCCTACCGCGTCGCGAGGGAGTTCCGGGTGCTCGCCCACGACGTCGAGCGCCGCCTGCCGCGCGGCGACCTGCGCGAGCAGATCGAGCGGGCGTCGCGCAGCATCCTGTTCAACACGGCCGAGGGCGCGGGCAGGAAGCACGGCCGGGACAAGGCGAAGTACTACGGCTACGCCAAGGCGTCCGCCGAGGAGTGCGCGGCGATCCTCGACGACCTCGCGATCTGCGGCGTCGTCAGCGCCGAGCGCCTCGCCCCCGGCCGCGGGCTGCTGCTGAGCGCGGTGCGGCTCCTCGCCGGGCTCATCCGGAGCGCGCTCCGCCGGGGCGAGGCGTAGCCGCCCCTGCGGACCGCCCGGCTGGGCGGTCGTCCCCGACTGCCCGCGGCCCGGCGCCGGGTCTTATCCTCTGCCCGAGCACAGGTCGTGAAGGAAGCGCCGGGTCCCGGGCACGTCGAGCAGGTAGCGGCCCACGGTCTCGGCGGAGAGAACCGCCGGCAGGCACCGCTGGAACTTGCTCAGGCGGTACGCGGGCACACGAGCAAGGAGGCCCATCGTCGTCGAAGCCGCGTTCCAGAATGCATCGGACTGGAGCTCGACGAGCCTGCGGTCGAGGTCGGCCGCGGTGGGAGCCGGTTCGAGTCGGACCGCCAGGTTGTCGGCCACGACCTTGAAGTCGCCCGTCGACTGCAGGGCGTACTTGAGCGTGTGGTTCACGCGCCCGCCCGCGAACGTCCACCAGTGGAGCGTTCCGTCCTCGACCTCGATGGCCGGTTCGCCTTTGCGAAGGAGCGCGCCAAGGGCGCCGCGACGCGTCTCGAGCACGCGTTCCGCGGCGGGGTCCAGGTAGGGGTAGCGGTCGTCTCCGGCGAGCACCCGGCGAGTCCTGCGGCACAGCTCGAAGCCGAGGAGCTGGGGCACGAAGCCGCCCCAGGTGGGGCGGCTGCCGCGCGGCGCGGGTCGAACCCGGACGGTCCGATCGGCGTGCGAGACCTGCTCGACCGCCCAGGCGCGTCCGGCGAGCAGGAAGCTGCTCATCCCCTCGACGAGACCATCCACGAAGCCTTGCTCGAGCGAGCCGAGGTCGCCTCCCGTCTCGGTCTCCACGCGGTAGAGCACGGGGCTCGAGAACACCGCGTAGAGCTCGCGGAAGTGCTGGCGGCCGAAGATGCGCTCGGCGCGCTCGCCCATCGACAGCCGTCCCTCGGACTCGAAGAGGTCGCCGGTCTCGACCATGTGCGCGATCAGCGCTTCCATCTCCGCGCGCTCGATCTCGCGGAAGTCGGCGACCCGCTCGAGCTGCTCGAACAGCGGGTCGCGTTCGACGGCGCCGTACTGAAGGCACAGCGCGAAGATCTGGTGAACGAGGACCGGGAAGCACCGCCAGTCAACGTTGACCGGCTCGATCCATCCTTGGCGCGCAAGCTCGACGATGGCGATGGCCTGGAGGACAGCGTCGGAGTCGGTGCAAAGGAACGTCGTGTTCGCGTTTCGTCCCGGACGCCGCCCCGTCCGCCCCATCCGCTGGAGGAAGGACGACACGGTGCTCGGCGCATCGGCCTGGAACACGAGGTCCAGGTCGCCCACGTCGATGCCGAGCTCCAGCGTCGAGGTGCAGACGATGCAGGCGTTCGTGCCCCGCGCGAAGCGCGCTTCGGCTTCGCGCCGCTCCTCGAGCGCGACCGAGCTATGGTGGACGAAGACTTCCGTCCCGTTTCCGCGGAGACGCTCGGCGACCGTCTCGGCGAGCGCGCGGCTCTGGCAGAAGAAGAGGCTCTTCTTCCCCTGCGCCGCTCGACCGGCGTCTCGCGCCAGCTCGCCAATCTCGGGCCGAAATGCGACCACGACCTCGCGCTTCGGCGCCGTCCCACGCGGGGCCACCACCACGCCTTCGCGGCGCGACGTGCCTGTGAGCCACCCGAGGATGGCCTCGGGGCTCCCGACCGTGGCGCTGAGCCCGATACGCTGGACGTCGTCGCGAGCGAAACGGGCGACGCGCTCGATGACGGAGAGAAGATGGGCTCCTCGATCGGTGCCGGCGAACGCGTGCACCTCATCGACGATCACCGCCCTCAGGTCACCGAAGAGCTTTCCCGCGTCGACGGTCCGCGACAGCAGTATCACTTCCAGCGATTCGGGCGTCGTGAGGAGCAGCGCCCCGGGGTCGGTCCGGAACCCGCGCTTCGCCGCCGCCGAGACGTCGCCGTGCCAGACGAAGCTCGTGAGGCCGACCATCTCGGCGTACGTCGCGAGCCGCTCTTCCTGGTTGTTCAGCAGTGCCTTGATCGGGGCGACGTACACGGCCCCGACGGCCTCGGGCGGCCGCTCCACCAGCCCGGCGAGGACGGGGAAGACGGCGGCCTCGGTCTTGCCGCCCGCCGTGGGCGCGAGGACGACGGCGTTCTTGCCCTCGAGGATCGCGGCGCCCGCCAGCTCCTGGACGGGCCGAAGCGCCGTCCAGCCCAGGCGGGCGACGATCGCCTCCTGGAGCCGCGCCGGGAAGCGCGCGAAGGTGCTTCCGGCCAAGACTTCAGATCTCCACCGGCGCGAGGACCGGGTAGCCGCGCTCGTCGTCCGGCTCGGGGTCGTACTCCTTCTTCCCGTCCACGAGCCGGAGCTCCGTCTCGTTCGGCTCCTTCACGGGCGCAGGCGCGAACGCCGGGTCCGCCGTGGGATCGAACTCCGGGTTCTCGACGATCGTGTCGAGGAGGTCCACGAGCTGGCGCAGGAACTGGCGCGGGACGACGCCGACGTCACCGGCGAAGCCCGCCGACACGCGCTCGATCAGCCGGTCGATCACCTCGGGCTTCGCTCTCGACTCGAGCTGCAGGCGTTCGCCGTGCGGATAGAGCCCGCGGAGCTTGAGCGCGACCTCCTTCAGGCGCGCGCGGTCGAAGGGCTTCAAGCGCATCTGCGGCTGTCGCAGGCTCGCGGTTCCTCCCTCGTAGCTCGTGAACTTGATCCGCCCGTGGAGAGGCTCGAGCCCCGCCACGCCGCGCTTCGTGTCGAAGAAGTCCGGGGTCCCCGTGAAGATCCAGAGCAAGCCCGGGTAGCTGCTCGCGAGGTCGCAGATCTGGCGGATCCCGTTGAGCGACTTGCCGCGCACGTCCTGGCGCATGCGGAGGATCGTCTCCGCCTCGTCGATCACGATGACGAGGCCGGCGTAACCCGCCGCCTTCACCACGCACAGGATGCCCCGGAGGTAGTCGAGCGCGACGTGGCTCGTCACCTCCCCCTTCACCCCCGCGAGCTTCTTCACGGGCGCCGCGACGTTCTGGCTGCCCGCGAGCCAGGCGAGCAGGGCGCTTGCCTCCGCCACGCGCCGCGCCTGCTTCAGCTCGAACACCACTCGGAGCACGCGCGCGAAGTCCTCCGGCGCCTGGTCCTTCATGGCCGAGGCCAGGTCTTCCTCCATGCGCTTGGCGACGCGCGCGTCGAAGTCGGGGGCGCTCTCGTCGGCGCCGCCCGCGACGAGCGCCTCCTCCACGCGCGCGATCCAGCGGTCGACGATGTCGCCGAGCGCGCCTCGCGGGCAGGACGCCGTCGCCAGCTCCTGGACGACGCGGCGATACAGCTCGTCGAAGCGGTGGAAGTGCAGGTCGTTGTCGGAGACGACGACGAAGCTGGTCGCGAAGCCCTGGGCCTGCGCTTCGATCGCGGCGATCCGCGCCATGAACGTCTTCCCGCAGCCGTAACCGCCCCGCAGGAACTTGAACACCCCCTCGCCTTGCCGGGCGAGCGAGAGCAGGCGCTGGATCTCCGCCCGCTGCGGGTCGATCCCGACGGCGAACGCCTCCAGGCCTCGCTCGGGGACGACGCCGGAGCGAAGGCGCTCAAAGACGTGCTGGAGGTCGCGCTGGGTCAGGCCCACTTCAATCCTCTCCTTGCCGTCTTGGCGTTTGGTACCAATCCTCAGTACCAATCTTGCCTCGACACATGATGAGGCTTTTCAAGAAGATACGCGAACGGGATTGGGTACCTCATTGGGACTGATTGGGACCATCTTGGAACTTGGTTCCAATCTCAGGACCAACGTTGCCCGGGCCGTCGAACCAGCGTGCGTTGATCGTGACGCCGGAGAAGTGCACCTCGCCACTGGCGCTCATCTCGCGGAGGAGTACCCGGATCTGGTTTCTGGTAAGGGCCGGAAGAACTTGCAGCAGGTCGCCGATCGGACAACCCTTGGCTCCGCAGCCCGCGATGTGCTGCTTGAGCAGGGCCTTGTTCGTGGCCCGGTCCAGCCCTCTCTTGCGCGTGTACTCGCCCGGTCTCTTGACAAACTCGTAGAACTTCTGCGACAGGACCAGTCGCCCGCGCGCAACCCGTTCAAGCACGCCCAGATCCAGCAGGGGGTCGATTCGAGTCTTGAGCGGAGCCGGTACCGGTCGGGCCCGATGAACGGCATCGAGAACCACCAGGTCATCCACGGCGAACGTCCGTTTTGTTGCCTGCGCGATCCGGTCGAGGTACTTGAGGAAGCGCTCGTCCTGCACCGTCCCCGGGAGTATCAAGGAGACCTGGTGTGCGTCGCTACCGGAGAAGTCGGGCGGGAGCTTCCCATCGCGGACGGCAGCTTCGAACATGACGTCGGCTCCCTGGCCCGACCGTTCGACGAGTCCGCACCTCGCGAGGGCCTCCGCCAGCCTTCGGTTTCGAGGCGATTGGTGGAAGAGAATGTTCTCCGGCGTGATCTCGGGAGGAAAACCACCGGGGCTGACGATCTGGATCTTCGTGGGCCACTGCTTGACGAACACCGACCCGGCCATCCGGTAATCGCGGTGGCTGACCGCGTTCAGGATGGCCTCCCGCACGGCCAGCTCGTTGAAGGCCGGAATCTCGCGTCGGACGAGCCCGTCCTGGTAGGAGAACAGGTCGTTTCGCAGGTTGATCGTTTGCCAGAGGTCGTCATCGTAGAGCAGGAACCCCTGCCGGTACTCCTTGCGTTGTCGGTACGCGATGGACGCCTCGTCCGAGCGATACTCGAAGATGACTTCCGCCTGGCCCAGATGCCGCCCGAGCGCCCTCTGCGTTCCGAGCAGAATCAGCGCGGCGTAGGTCACCCTGCCATCGACCAGTAGTTCCGCATCCTCGAGGAGTTGGTCGACGGAACGCTTCTCGAGGTTCAGCTTCGGCGCTCGGCGCTGCCACATCGCGCGAAACCGCTCGATCGCAGCCGGGTCCAGATCGGTGAGGGTCGCCTCCGGGCAGAGGAGCGCCGAGAAGTCGGGTTGCGCCTCGGCGAAGATGCGGCGGAGCATGTCCTCCGTCATGGGCGCGAGCTCTTCGCCTGCCCGCATCCAGTAGGCCCCCTCGTACTGGATCGCCGTGCCCACCGGCCGCGATGGAACCTCGAAGACGACCACGCGCCCATCGGGATGGCGGATCTCATCGGCCCGGATCCGGAGCCGCAGTCGCTCGATCAGCCCGGCCTTCGCGCGTTCCAGTGGAACGAACACCGACGTCCCGACGACCCGATGCGGGACCTTGTCGGTCACGCCCAGGAGCATGCGCCCACCGCCTTCGTTCGCAAGGGCGCAGCAGTACTTCACGAGCTTCTCGAAGTGGAAGTTGTTCTTCGCCTCCTTGAACTCGAGGTGCTCGTCCTCGCGCTGCGCGAGCCAGGACTCGAGCTCGGAAAGACGCGCCGTCACGCGCCGCCCTCGCGCACGTAGCGCTTCCCGCTGGCGCTCGCCTCGATCCGGACGGGGAACGGCACCTTCTTCAGGTGCTCCTCGAAGGCGAGCGAGAAACGGCGCATCGCGCGCGCGGAGCCGAGCAGCTCGATGGCCTCGTCCTCCGTGATCGCGCCGTGCCGGCCGATGTGCCTGAAGACCCGGGCCACGGTCGCGTCCTCGAAGGCCTCGATCCAGGCCTCGGCGGCGGTGGTGACGACTGAAGCGGCCGGCGCCTTCTTCTTGGCGGATGCCTTCGGCGGTGACGAGACCTGCGATCCCGTGTCGGTCGTCGCCGCGGCCGATCGTCCCTCGACCGCGAACCAGGCGTCCGGCGTGCTGGGTTCGACGCGCTCGACCTCGTCCGGGTGGAAGACCTCGACCCGGGCCAGCTCATCCTTCGGGCCCTCGAGGGCGAAGAGCACGACCTCCCCGGCGTCGCCGATCGGCAGGGCGATCCGGCCGTTCTGCACCGTCAGCGGGCCGGCGTCCTTGACGATCGCGCGGATGTCCGCCCGTCCCGGGACGCGGAGCGCGACGTCGACGGAAGGCGGCGCGACGAAGCCGAGGGCGCCCTGCGGCTGCGGAACGGCCACGAGGCGCACCTCGAGCGCGTTCAGCCCGCGCTCCGGTTGCCGGGCTCTGGTCTCGACTCGATAGATCCCCGTCGGTCGGCCGGGCGCGGCCCTCGTCCGCGAGACCGTGAGCACGGGGATCACCCGCTCCTGGAGGGAGTTGCCCCCGTGGACGAAGCTGCGCGGTCCCTTGCCGATGCCGAAGACGGCCGTGTCCTCGCGCAGCAGCACGTAGCCCGATCCGCCCTCGTAACCGAGCGCGGCGAGCGAGACGGGCACCGTGTCTCGCTCGGCTCGCGGCTCGTCCGCGAGGACGTGTCGGCGACAGGGATCGCCGGGCTTCCCGTACCGGACCATCCGCGTCGTCGCGTCGGCAAGGAGGAAGCCGTGGTCGGCCGTGAAGACGAACCGCTTCACGCCGGCGAGCTCGAGATGGTGCCACGCGGCGCGGATGTCCCGGAGCTGCGCCTCGAACGTCTTGAGACCGACGCCCGCCTCCCCGGCCTCGTCGATCTCGCGTCCGTGGACGACGATCAGCGTCGACCTCTGGACGTCGCGCTTCAAGGCGGCGATGTCCTTTGCACACACGTCCGCGAGCGCGAGCGGGACCGCCGTCTTCTTCCCGAGACTCCGCGTCCCCATGGCGCGCACGCGGTCGGCCGGCGACTTGACGGTGAACTCGCCCTGGCGGAACCCCGCGAACCCGCCGCCCGGCAGCACCAGCTTGCCGCCGCTCGCGACGGGCGCGAGCGCGTTCATCCCGACGGGCGTGATCGTCGGCAGCTCCGCGAGGCGCGCCTTCAGCTCGACGGCCACGGCCCCGCCCCGCAGCTCGAGCGCGAGCTCTTCGGCCATCTCGTAGCGGAACGCGTCGAGCAGGAACACGGCGACGCGCTCGCCATCGCGGAGGAGCGGGTCGATGACATCTTCGAAGAGCGTCCGCTGCCGGAGCGCGGCGTCCGGGAGGAAGCCCCGGTCCCGACAGATCGCCGCGAAGGCGCGGGCCAGGTCGTCCGCCCAGGCGCGATGGGCCGCGCGCAGGACGCCCGCGACCGCCTGGAACGCGCCGAAGTCCGGCAGCTCCGGGACGAGCAGCGCTTCCGCCGCCTGCTCGAAGCGCCGGTGCGCGCGGTCGACGGCGGCGCCATCGCGCGCGTAGCGCTCGACCGCATCGTCGAGCGTGTGGGCGCCGGCGAGCGGCCGCGGCCGCTCGGCCAGGAGCCGACCCAGCTCGGCGGCCGGCGCGACGAGCGACCAGGCGATCCGGCGCAGGGGATCGCGCGCGATCCAGAACGACCGCTCGGGGGTGCGCGTCCGCGCCCACTCCGCCGCCTGCGCCGAGCGGCCTTCCCTCAGCGCGGCGAGGGCGGCCGCGAGGATGCACGCCTCCTCCGCCCGGAAGGTGTCGATCTCGCCCAGGTCCTCGGGCCGGGCGCGCTCGAACTCGACCGCCAGCTCTCCCTCGAGCTCATCTGCGAGCGCGATGTACCGGGCGGGATGCTGCTGCCTTAGCGCGACGGCCAGCGACCGGCACTGGGCGACGAGCGGCGGCGCGAGCCGTCGCAGGTCGGCGAGGCGCGCGTCCACGGGCGGGCGCTTGAGGTCGTGGACGTACTCGACGCAGAGCACCCAGCGGATGACGGCGTCGGCAAGCGCGACCCGGGCGGCGGCCATCGGCTCGCGCACGGGAGCCGTGGCCGACTCCGGCTCGTCTTTCTTCTCCGTCCACGGCGGCTCGAAGCGCACGCCCGCGTGACGCGACCAGTAGCCCTTCACGGACGCGACCGTCGCCTCCGGCGTCGCGATCGGCAGGATGCGCGAGTCGTCGAGCAACCGCCCGAGGACCTCGTCGGGCGTCGCCTCGACCAGCCACGCCTCGAGCCCACCCCGGGCGATCAGCGCGCGCTCGTCGAGCCACCGCTCGGCGCGCTCGAGGGTCACGTCCGGCGACGCCAGGAAGCGCTCGATCTCCTCGGGCTCCACGCGTCCGTGAGCGACCTCGCGGATGACGGTCGCGAGCGCGCGCTGATGGCTGCGTCCCACCTCGTACAGCGCGAGGGCCGGCGTGTCGATCACGGTCTCGGGCGTGAAGCCCGGCAAGTGGACGAGGAGCGGCTTCGGGTCGAGCGCGTCGGCCAGTCCCTGGACCGCGAAGAGCCACTCGATCCAGCTCCCGCGGAACGCGACGACCGGGCCGAGAAAGCCACCCTGGCGGGCGCGCGCGGCGAGGCGGTCGGCGAACGAGGTGAACGCGCCCTCGCGGTCGAGCCAGACGACGATCCCGTGCTTGCGCACGAGCTCGCGGACCTCGTTCTCGAGCGCGCGAGAGAGGGGACCCGGCTCGCCTGCCGCCGGAGCCGCGGGCGAGGCGGACACGACGGCCGCGCCGGGCGCGGGCTCAGAGGGCATGCGCCTCCTCCGCCTCCTCGCTCGCGTCCTCCGCCCCGTCCGCGCTCGCCGCCGGCGCCGCGGTTCCGGCGTCCTCGTCCTCCTGATCCTCGTCGCCCCCGCCGGCCGCGTCGAAGAGAGGCGTGTCGCCGGCCCGCTCGGCCGCTTCGCGCGCCTTCCTCGCCTTGCGCTCCCGGCGCTTGCGCTCCGTCTCCTCGATCCTCTCCGCCGCCTCGGGTTGCTCCGCGAGGAACCTCGCCCGCGCCTCGTCCGACCCGGGCTCGTCGATCGTGAACCCGGGCCGGATCTCGTCCTGAAGGCGAAGCTCCCACGCGTACGCCTTCGCCGCGTGCAGCCGCCAGAAGCAGCCGTGCGCGACGGCCAGGCTCGGGTCGTCCGCGCACTTCTTTGCGACGCGCTCCGGGAAGTAGCGGGCCGCGAGGTGCGACCAGTCGTAGTCCTTCCGCCCGCTCCCGCTCGCGAGCTCGGTCCACCACCCGCGCGGGGTCTTGCCCCACTGCGGCTCGAGGAGCGGCCAGAGGCCGGCCGCGTGGATCATGACGCCGTCGTCGAGGTCGAGGACGAAGCGCACGTCCACCTCGCGCGCGGGCGTCTTCGGGTCCGGCTGCGGGGCGCCGCGCTCGGCGATCTGGGTGACCTGGGCGATGAACTCCGTCAGCTCCTTCAGGAGCTTCGTCGCCTCGTCGTAGCGCCGCTCCCCGGCGGCGACGGCCTTTCGGTCCGCCGCCTGCCGCGCCTTCTTCAGGTCCTCGATCTCGCCCTCGAGCCGCCGCCGGTCCGGGACGAGCCAGTCCGAGAGCAGCGTCCTGAGCGTGTTCCCGGCGAAGCGATGGATCGACACCCACGCGACGAAGCTCTTCTTCGCCGACGAGAGCGGCAGGTAGATCGGCCGGTTCTCGTAACGCGTCCGGTGGTCCGAGGCGAAGAGCGACCGGCGCAGGTACGCGCGCAGGTCCTCCCGCGCGCTGACCGCCCGCCCGTGCTCGGCCCAGGCGGCGTGAAGCGGCGCGCAGGTCGGGTGGGCGAGCGAGTCCTCGGCGGTCACGGAGGACAGGTACAGGATGCCCGCGGGAAGCGCGCTCGCGGGGGCCTCCGCGAGGATGCCCTCGCCGTTCGCGCCGAACCGCCCGAGCGCCACGCCCACGGCGAACGACACGAAGTCTTCCGGCGGTGGCGGAGCGTAGACGGGTTCGTATGGCGGGAGCGGCTCGCCGGCCGGACGATCGACCGCGCGCTGGGCCCACTCCTGCGCGTAGCGCCACGGCGACGCCCCGGGCCGGCGGAACTCGACGGAGGTCTCGCGGGCGGCCTCGTGCTCGGTGAAGGCGCGGTCGAGGGTGGCGTAGATGTCGGCGGCGTTCTCGACGGCGAGAACTGGAAGACGCTCGACATCTGACGTCAGGAAGTGAAGACCGGGATTCAGGGACTCCATGACGAATCTTGCACGTTGGCTGTTTAGCATGCAGAGTACCGCCGGAACGTCACCTGGGAACACAGAGCCCGCCACGTGCCCGAAGATGCTCTGGGTTCTGTGCACGCGTGCCGAGAACCTTGTTCCGACGTTCACGAATGCGACACCACGCTCGAAGTAGAACTCCGTTCCCCGGCCGAAGCGGTTGGCTGGATATGTACCGACGTGCAACCCCGCCCGCCTCCAGTAGAGGACATCACTCACTGCATCAAACCACTCTTGTCCCTCGCCACCCTTGATGTAGGGCACCCAGGGAGAGTTATCCCAACCCTTGGCCTGGGCGAAAGAGCGCCGCATGATCCCGCCGAACGCGACTTCCCAGTGATTACGAAGGTAGCGCGTGTTGTCCTGGGTAGAGAGACCGTAACGAATGGGTGCGAGGTCACCGAGCTTCTTAGCTTCAGCATAGCTATCAACCAACTCGCGCGACCACCAATGCACAAGTGGAGCGCCCTCGATCTTCTCGAAGACGCGCGTGTTGAACTCGTGGCGGTCGACCTGAGCGAGGAGTGCGGCGCGCTTACGCCGCGTCCGCCCACTATCGCGCGAGTGGTCGTTCCAAGGGGTTGGCTGCACCGCGACGCTTGGGATCAGCCCGGGCAGTCCCTTGTTAAAGATGCACATGGCGACAGCCACAAGCTCGTCAAGCACGTCCTCGAACGCGCCACGATCGACGTCACCGAGCGAGCGCAGGTCGTACCGCGTGAGCAGGTGTTTGCGCAGATCCTGAAATTGTCTCATGAACATCCAGCCGCGCATGGTCAACAGGGCGGAGAATCCACCACTTCTCGTGAGCTCGATCGCGCGCTCGAGGAAGGCTGCATAGAGGTCTGACCCGCCCAAAGCGTACTTCGCGTTCAGGTACTGCGTGTCGGTCAGTCGCCCTGTTCCCTGATAGGGAGGATTGCCAACGACAACGTCGTACGCGTTCTCTTGGATGATCTCAAGGAAACGTGTTCCTGCCCGTAGTTCACACGCGTTCAGGCGCACAGCAATGTCGCGCTCACCGGTCCGCGAGTCGAGGAGACGTTCGATCTTTGCGCGGAGTGTTCCGTCGCCGGCCTCCTGTAAGACAGCTTGGCCGAAGAGGTCGCGGGCAGCCGCACTAACGCGAAACAGCGAGCCGAGGTGATCAATGCCACCGAGACCTTCGATCACCAAGTGAAGAATCGGCGCCTGAACCCCCGCTTCGCGAAGTGCCTCAGCCAGCTCCTGCAGGGCTGGATCCTTTCGGTCGAGAGCCTCCAAGTGCAGTGCAGGGGCGACTAAGTTCAGTCGCTCTAACGAGACGTTCGGATGCATCCTGCGAGCACGCACGAAGAGAGACGCCGAGGTTATCTGCACGGCCCGAGGATCGATATCTACGCCGAACAAGTTCCGATCCACGATCCATGTTGCGATCGCTTCGTCGGTCCACTCTTCGCGGCGGTGCCGCGCCTCCTCGCGGTAGAGGGCGGCGAGCAGGTCGAACGCGATCACGAGGAAGTGGCCCGAGCCGCACGCCGGGTCGAGGATCTTCACGTCGCGGATCGAGGCGGGGGCGGACGCGACCGCGTCGTCCGGGATCGGCTGTAGGACGTAGTACTTCCAGCGCTCCTCCAGGCCGGGCGCGATCGGCATGAGGGCGTCGAGCGCGACCTCGCCCTTCTCCCGCTTCTCGCGCCACTCGGCTCGGCGGCGCTCGAGCTCGGGGAGCACGTCCTCGGCGTCCGCGCGCCAGCCGTTCTTGCGGCACATGGCGAGCCAGAGGAGCCCGAGCGAGTTGTGGAGCAGCCACTCCACCATGTAGCGCTCGGTGAACATCTGCGTCTTGGCGGCGATCTCGTGCGGCGCGACCTTGCCGCCGTTCTTGATCTTCAGGTCGAGCGCCTCGCGCTCGGGGTCGTTCCAGTACTGGTAGACCCAGCCGAGCGTCGTGTCGTCCGTCCAGGCGGGCGCGAGCGCCGGGTCGTCGAGGGCCTCGACGGTCGCGCGCAGCGTCGCGGGCGGGATCGGGAAGAGGCGCGAGAGCCCCACGTCGCCGAAGAGCCCGGGCAGGTCCTGCGCCAGCTCGTCGAACACGAGCTGGAGGAGGAACGCGTAGCCCTCGGTCGCATCGCCCGTGAGCCCCGGCGCGAACTCCCGGAACTCCCGGTAAGCGAGGCTCGAGAAGCCGCCGGTCACGACGGCCGGGCGCCTGAGGCCGAGCGCCTCGAGGTGCCGGAGCAGCACGAGCCGGTTGAGGAACGTCGCCGCGGCTTCCTGCGTCGCCCGGCGGCGCTCGCGCTTGCGCGCGTCGGCGAGCGTCATCGAGCCCGCCTTCGCGGCCGCGATCGACGCGCGCGCCCGCTCGTCGATCGTCCGCTCGAGACGGTCGCGACGCCTGTGCGCGGCCTCGGCGAGGCCGGCCTTGTCGATGGCCGCGATCGAGAGTCGATAGGCGCTCTCGGCCGCCGCGTCGAGGTCCGCGATGAGCTTCTCGCGCAGGCCCCGGATGGTCGCGGCGAGGCGCGCCTTCGCCTCGGGCGTCAGGGTGGCGGCCGTCGCTTCGGGGTCGGGGCGCGTCACAGGATCCTCACGCGCACGCCGGGTTTCAGCAGGGCCGAGACGCGCTCCTCGATCTCGCGCAGGAGCGCCTTCAGCTCCTCGGGCGACGCGACCTCGCGGCCGGCGATGCGGGCGTCGAGCTTCACGACCTGCTCGTTCCCGCGGGAGAGGATCTCGTCCAGGCGCTCCTCCGCCTCGGCCTCGGCCTTCACGAGGCGGCCGGCGAACTCGTCGCGGAGGGCGACGAGGGTGGGGTACGTGGCGTCCGGCGTCGTGTCGGTCAGGGCCTCGGTGATCGGGCGGAAGACGCGGTCGACCTCGTCGGCGGAGAGCTTCGCGAAGCCGGCGCGGCGGCGAAGGCGTGACTTCGCCGCCTCGCAGCGCGCGCCTTGCTCCTCCAGGCGGCGGCGCCGCTCGTCGCGATGGCGCGTCCGGATGGCCTCGACGTCACCCGCGAGATCTCCGATCCCCCGCCACGGACGCTCGGCGCCGAGGTGCTCCTCGAGCCGGGCCGCCGACCCCTCGACCTCGGCGGCGCCATCGGCGTGGCGGAGCTGGGCGAGGTGGTGCTCGCGAACCTCGTCGGCCCGGCGGACCGCGGCGATGGCCTCGTCCGTGAGGTCCGTCGCGAACGTGCCGAGCTGCTCGAAGCCGTCGCGGAGCGCGTCCAGGTTCCGCTTCGCGGCCTGGACGATCTGCTCGAGGTGCCGGTCGCGCTTGCAGTCCTCGAGCGCCTTGCCGAGGCGCACGAGCGCCGGCGGGAGCGGCGGCCGGCTGGGCAGCCGCTCGAAGCGCGCCGCGATGTCCTCGAGCGCCCGGCGCTTCGCCGGGAAGTGCTGGTAGACCGCGTCGGCGATGGCCTCGTTCTCGCGATCGATGTCGATCTTCAGGTAGTCCTGGAAGAGCCGGCAGACCGCGACCCGGTCTCGTTGCGTGATGGCATCGACGCGCGCCGGGAGGATGTCCGACCGGCGCAGCGGTCGGTCCTTCAGGAAGAGGTCCTGCGTGCCCGGATCGCGGACCGACGTGTGCTCGACTCCGCTCTCCGGACGGATACGGACCTTCCCCGCCCGGAGAAGCCCCGCGATGCAGGCCCGGACCACGTCGCCCGCGTAGCCGTACGGGGGCCCGCCGAAGTGCGCGAGAAGGGTCGCGCCGGCCGCGCCGTTCTGTTCGGTCACGGACTTCAGGATGCGCTCGGGGACCTCGCCGTCGCACTTCGCGATGTACTTCCCGGAGTCGAGCGCGAGGATCCCGAGCCCCTTCTCCATGAACTTCGTCGACGGGCCCGAGAGAACGGGCTCGAGCAGCTGCTTCAGCTCGGACTCGGTCACGGCGATGTCGATGAAGAACGGGTAGAGCTCGGGAAGGAAGCTCGTCGCCGCGGCGGTGAGCGCCGGCGCGAAGCCCTGGGCGAAGTCCCGGGGCGCATGCCGACGGCCGCGGAAGTAGAGCGAACCGTCGACGAAGGCGGCCCCGACCGCTTCCGAGAGGCGCTTCGCGAGGTCCTCGGCGCGACCGATCTCGTCGATGAGAAGGCGCTGCTTGTCGCGCAGGAGCGTCTCCCTTCGGGTACCGTACCGCCCCACCATGTGGCGCGAGCGGGCGACCTCCCGCGCGAGGGCCGCGATCGACGCGGTCTCGCCGACCACCCAGACGAGGCGGTCCCTGAGGGGCGCGTCGTCGCTCTTCTTCACCCAGTGGGCGGGCGCGCGCTCCTCGACGCTGCCCACGAAGCGGAAGTCGACGGTGAACGCGGCGTCCTCCCTCGACTGATGGATGGCCTGATCCGTCGCGTACCGGTCCGTGTAGAGCGCCGCGAGCGCAAAGGGCCGACCCTTCAGGCGCGGCCGCTCCGGCGTGCCGAGCAGCTCGTTCAGCGCCTCCCGGACGAGCTCCGACACCTGCTCGAGGCCGACGGCGTGGTTCTCGCGCTCGCGAGCCCACTCCTGTCCGGCCGAGCTCTGGATGTTGAACCCGTACTTCTCGGAGTAGCCGAGGAGGTTCAGGGCGCGCAGCCGTTCGAGCGCCGCCGTCACCGCCGGCCCGTTGTCGCCCTCGCCGAGCCGCGAGTACAGGACCTTCGCGACGAGCGGCGGGTGCGTGGACAGGTCCTTCTCCTCCTGGACGAGCTCGAGGAGGGCCACCGCCTTGGCGACGCGGATCGCCAGGGGATCGCCCCGGACGTCCGCGTGCTCGAAGAGGCGGAGCATCGTCGTCTGGATGTCGGGGTCGAGCGCGGTCTGCTCGACGTCGTAGATCCGGTCGAGCGTGATGAGCGCCCCGACCTCCTCCAGGCCGAGCTGCTGCTCGCGGAAGACCTCGCCCATGAGCTGGAGCAGGCCGCGGATCGCGTGGTCGTCGCCCTGGACGCGCAGCGAGTGCGTGCGCAGGCTCGACGTGATCTTCATGAAGAGGTCGACGTGCCCGGGAAGGAGTGGGTACACGTCGACGAAGTCGTCGGCCGTGATCTCCTCGCACCCGTAGCCGTGGAGCTTCAGGTCGGCGCGGTGCGCGTCGAAGAGGACCCGGAGCGCGGCCTCCCGGGCCGGCGCCTTCCGGAGCAGCCGCTTGTGGACGACGTCGCGGATGTTCGTCGGCGCGAGATGGACGCGCAGCGCCGGCGGGAAGCGGTCCTTGAGCTTGCCGACCCCCGCGGCGTCGGCGCCGTCCTCGAGCTTCTGCTGCCCGGTCGCGAGGAGCCAGAGCCGGCCCCGGAGCTTCTGTCCCAGGTCCGAGACGAAGCTCTGGAGCTTGAGCATCCGGTGGTCGTCCTGGTGGACGTACTGGCTCACCTCGTCGACCACGATGAAGAGCTGCTTGCCCGCGGCGCGGCGATCGAGCATGGCGGCGATCGAGCGGACGACCTCCTCGACGGAGGTCCCACCACCGTGGGTCGCGCCGGCGCGGCTGTCGATCCAGCTCAGGGGCTGCTCGTAGAGGTCGCGGTCGAGCACGTGAAGGACGTGGGAGAAGTGGTCGTCGGCCTGCGCGTCTTGCATGGCCTCGGACCACGGGCGGCCGAGCGTCTTCCGGGCCGCCACGATGAAGGCGTCCCACTGGCCGTCCTGCTCGAGCTTGAGCTCGTGCTCGGCGACGAGGTTCGACCGCGGGCAGTAGCCGAGCCGGGCCTGGAGCTTCCGGAGGACGGCCGAGTGGACGGGCTCGCCGTCGCGGGCGACCGCCCCGATGTCGAAGACGACGGCGATCGGGTCGATCTTCCGGCGGAGCGCCTCCCAGGCCTCTGCGAGCTCCGCAGCGCGCGGCGAGTCGTCGCGGCGCAGGAGAGCGGTCGCGAGCGGCGTCCCGTCCGGGAGCTTCGCGCCGTCGAGCGAGAGACCCACGAGCTTCGCGAAGATGGACTTGCCGGAGCCGTAGTAGCCGGAGATCCAGGACGCCGGCAGCTCGGGGCCGCCCGGCCGGTCGAGCTCGCGCGCGATCGCGCGGAAGAGGCGGACGAGCTGCTCGTGGATGCCGTCCTTCGCGCGGCGCGCGCGCGGGTCGCCGTCGGGATAGCCGCCCGTGATGATGTACTCGCCGACCTCGCTCGCGATCTTCTCGGGGCTCTGCTCGTGGAAGTAGACGACGGGCGGGATGTCGCGGGTGACGTCGGCGGCGAAGAGCTCCCGGATCTTGAGGGCGGTTGCGGCTTCGCGGGGCCCGTCGGCTGGCGTCGTCGTCTTCTTCACGGATAGATCCTCGGCCGGTAGTCACGGTCCGGGGCGAGCCGGCCCATGAACGAGAGCGCCGTCACGTCCTTCCGCGTGCCGGGGTAGAGCAGGACGACGGACAGCCCGTGCGTGCGCCCGTCGAGGTGCTTCAGCAGCGCGGAGGAGCGGAAGAAGGGATACAGCGCGCCGGCGCGGCCCACGAGGACGAGCGCGCGATCGGGATCGGCGACGTCCTTCTCCGCGAACCGGTCGACAAGACGGATCACGTCGGCGGCGATCCCTTCGGGACCCTCGATGTGCGAGGCGATCTTCTCGCGCACGTACGCGAGGGCGCGCTCGGGGGCCTTGGCGTGAAGGGCGCGCTCGCGCTCGACGAGGGCGGCGACGGCGGCGTCGCCGATCGCGCGGACGCGGTCGAGCAGCAGCTTCTGGAGCGAGACCTCGAGCACCTGCCACTCCGCGACGCGCAGCTCGTCGACCAGGCGGCGGACGAGGCGCCTCGCGTCGTACTCCTTGTCCGGCGCGTACTGGAGGAGCGCGAAGCGGTAGTTCCGCATCGTGCTGATGCGCGGTCCCCCCGGCGACAGCAGGTCGGCGCGCAGGGCGGCGACGCCCGACTCGAGAGACGCCGGCGCGGGCGCGGAGAGGGGGAACAGCGTGCCGGGCTCGCTCACGGCCGCGCGCTCCCGAGGGCGCGGAGGCGGCGGGCGAGCACATCCGCCGGAACGCCGAGCGACGCCGCGTACGGGCTCTCGAGGACCGGCCCCGGGTACCGGACCTCGCGGAGGAGAGCGACGAGGTGCGCGATCGCGGCATCCGTGACCAGGGGTTGCAGGAACCGCCGGGGATCGACGCGCGCCGAGATGAGCCCCGCCTCGGAGGCGGCGGCCAGGAGCTTCTGGGCGAACTGACGCGTCGTCGCCGGGCCCCAGCGATCGGGCAAGGTCGTCTCGACGAAGCGGCGCGCCGCCTGGAGGTCCACGGTCGGGACCCCGTCCGCGCGGCGCGCGACGAGGAAGCCAGCCGCGAACGCCCGGTACAGCGGGTCCGCGAGCATGAGGTGCCAGTGGCAGATGAGGCGGCGGCTCGCGGGGTCGAGGGCGGGCGAGCGGCGAATCGCCTCGAGGGCCGCCGGGTAGGCATCGAAGCGGGCCGCGAGGTTCGTGAGGAGGCGCCGCACGCGATGCAGGCTCTTCGCCCCGAACCAGCGCTCCTCGAAGGCCTGGAGCGCGCGCCGCGCGGGCGGCACGCCGGGGGTCACGTGCGCCCAGTACGCGCGCGACTCGGGGACGGCGAGGGCGAGCTGAAGGAGCCGCGTGTGCGGGATCGCGACCTCGGCGGGCGCGTGCTCCGGGCCGCGCCGCCGCGCCGTGTGCGACTTCGGGTGGGCCGAGGACGTTCGCGGTCTCATGCACGCTCCAGACGATAGAAGGGAAGCGGATAACGATCGGCGAGCGGCACGAGCGCCGCCGTGAGGTTCCGCGCGAGCTGGTCGGGCACCTCGGGTTGGGGGCCGAGGACGCGACGTCCGCCGGGGACGACCTCGAACCGGACGCCGCGCGACCCGGGCGGCGCCAGCGCCGCGATCAACGCTTCGCGTGAGAACGTCGCGCCGGGCTGCGACAGGCGAAGCGCGTCGGCGGGCGGACGGCCGGAGCGCTTGAGGTCGGCGAGGCGCTCGGCCAGCCGCTCGTCCACCTCGAACCCGAAGAAGAAGAGCGTGCGAAGATCGTCGGGCGCGGCGAGCGCGCCGCGCGCCTTCTCGTCGACGCGCCGCGCGGCCTCGCGCGCCGCCTCGAGCCCGGACCAGGCGTGGGTCTTCGGGCAGAGGCGGGCGAGCAGGTCGCCTCCGCCGAGCGGGTCGACGAGGTCCGTCCGCCACCAGCCGAGCCGGGGCGAGTCGCCCGCGCTCTCTCCCGCCCAGGAAACGAGCAGCTGAACGGAGAGCACTGCGTCGAGAACCGCGTTAGAGACAGGAGCAGGCATGCGTGTCGGGACGGTCATTGGAGCTCGGCCGGCAAAGCCGGAGCCGACGTGGCCAGTTAAGCAAAACAGACGCGGATCGGTCAACGAGTTTGGCGGGACGCAGCAGTTCCTCGCGGTGCGAGGTGCGGTCTCGCGTCGCGGCTCTCGCCTGAGACGCGAGACCGACATGACCGCCGCCTCTCGTGCGACGGGATCTACCGGGGTGGAGCGGCCCTACCGTTTGACTTCGGGCATGCGCACGACATCGGGGGGTATTTCGCCGACAGCCAGCCGGTTGCGCATGGTACTCGTACTGAGATCACCACCGGCATCGGCGGCGAGGACCACGGCATCTACCGGCACAGCCCAGATCTGCTCCGGGTGGTAAGAGGACTTGCCGCGGACCCACTTGAAATGACCCGTGCGTCCTCGGCGGCCGAGTTCAACCCGGCCCACACCATCCTCCGTGTACAACGGCAAGACAACCACTTCTTGCTCGTCTCGGCCTGTCACGAGGAAGAAGTGTGGGCCGCGTACGCGCCGGTCTCGAGAACAGGTGTACCGGCCACCTTCTTCCTCCAGCACGTCCGGGTCCAGGTGAAGCACGAGACCAGGCTGAACTTCCGTCGCTTCTATCATCGCCAACTCCTTCGACAGGACCGGCCTGCGTCGGCGGCCGGCACGACCGGCGAGGTCCCCCTCGCGAACACCACGATGGCAAGCGATGGCCGGCCGTGCAACCGAGCGAGTGAATCCCCATGTCGGATCAGGCGTCGTTGACCTTGGGCCGGGGCGGGGGTACGCTTTGGGCGAGCTTCACCCAGGAGGTCGTCCATGAGCGCGATCAACCCGAGCCAGCGCGCGCGTCCCGAAGGCGCGACCGACGTCACCCAGGCCCGCCCCATCGAGACGTGCCGGCCCGGAACCGGCATGGACGAGGACATGCCGGGCGGCCAGGGCGACGTGCCCATGACGTTGCGGGCGCCGTCCGGCAACATGGCCGTGGCGGCGCTCCAGGCGCGGCTCGCGGACTTCGAGGAGGTGGGCTCGCCGGAGTCGCTCGAGGCGTTCGAGCAGCTCGACCCGCTCGCCCAGATCGAGACGCTGATCAAGCTCACGCAGGCGCTCCAGGAGCTGATCCGGGTCGTCGCGGAGCTGTCGGGGATCGACCTCGAGGGGAACCCCGTGGGCGGCGGCGGCGGGCGGCGGCCGATGCCGTCGATGCCGTCGGGCGGTGACGGGCCCATGCCGACGAACCCCGGCATGCAGGCCCCGCCCCGGCCGACCACGCCTGGAATGCAGGCGCCGCCGCGCCCCGGGACCCCGACCCCGACCCCGACCCCCACCCCAACCCCAACCCCAAGCCCCACCCCCAGCCCCACCCCTACCCCCGGCCCCGCGCCCACCGGCCCGGCCCCGACCGGCCCCGCCGGCGGCGCGACCCCGCTCCCGTTCACGCCCAACCCCGTCGGATCCAGCAGGACCTGGTCGAGAACCTGCTCTCGTGGACGCACTCGGGGTTCCATGCGCACGTCGGCCACGAGATCGACGGCGCGGACCGGCCGGCCCTCGAGGCCGTCGCCGAGTACATCGCCCGCGGCCCCGTCGCTCTCGAGCGTCTCGAGGTCGATGAGACCGGCAAGACGCCGAAGGTGATCTACCGCTCGGCGAAGATCCATCCCCGCCACGG
>Ga0187892_10005339_pt1 | contig 20318 bp, 15 predicted proteins | sample MA1701073metaG_FD_139345 | JGI IMG/M metagenome (GOLD analysis project Ga0187892, IMG submission 139345) | Bio-ooze microbial communities from a basaltic lava cave in the Kipuka Kanohina Cave System on the Island of Hawaii, USA - MA170107-3 metaG ... | reverse complement strand
GGTCACCGGTGTCGGCGGCGAGGTCCGCGAGCAGGCGCTGGGCCTCGCGCCGCTCGCCGGGCGCGAGGTTCGCGAAGCGGATGCGCTGCGCCGTGCTGCGCGCAAGCGAAGCCTCGCCGCGCGCACGCTGGAGCTTCGCGAGCTCGAGGCGCGCGCGGTCGCTCTGGTCGCCGTTCGGGTGCTCGTCGAGGACCCACTCGAGCTGGCGCACGGCGCGCTCGGGCTTCTTGAGCCGCACTGCGAGCTCGGCGAGGTCGATGGCCGCGTCGTCGGCGAGCCCGCTCCGCGGGTACGTCTGCAGGAAGTCCGCGAGCGCGGCGGCCCCCTTCTCGGGCTGCTTCGCCGCGAGGCGGAGCGCCTCGGCGTACGCGCGCTGCTCCTCGGGACGCGTCGCCTGGCGGTCGACGCCGGCGCAGGCCGCGAGCAGCAGGGCGAGCACCGCAGCGCATGTGCTCCGGCGCGTCAATCGAACAGGTCCCGGAGCTTGTCGAGGAAGCCCTTCGTGACGGGCGAGACGTCGGTGCTCGTCTCGTCCGCGAACTTCTCGAGCAGCTCGCGCTGGCTCGCCGTGAGCCGGCTCGGCACCTCCACGAAGAGACGCACGAGCTGATCGCCGCGCGCGCCGCCCGCGACCGTCGGGAGCCCCTTGCCGCGGAGCCGCAGCACCTTCCCGGACTGCGTGCCCTCCGGAATGCGGAGCGTGACCCGGCCCTCGAGCGTCGGCACCTCGATCTCGGCGCCGAGCGCCGCCTGCACGAACGGGATCGGCACATCGCAGACGACGTCGGGCCCCTCGCGCACGAAGAGCGGGTGCGGCTGCACGCGGATCACCACGTAGAGATCGCCGGGCTGACCGCCCGAGAGCCCGGCCTCGCCCTCCCCCGCCACGCGGAGTCGCATCCCGTCCTCGACGCCGGGCGGGATCCGCACCTTGATCGTGCGCTCGCCCTCCGTGCGCCCGCTGCCGCGGCAGGCCTTGCACGGGTCGCGGACGATGCTGCCTTCGCCACGGCAGGCATCGCACGGGCGGCTGATCCGGAACAGCCCCTGCTGATAGATGGCCTGTCCGCTCCCGCCGCAGCGCCCGCACGTCTCGGGCTGGGTGCCGGGGCGCGCCCCCGAGCCCCCGCACGTCTCGCAGCGCAGCATGCGCGGGATCGAGAGCGACGTCTCGACGCCGGTCAGCACCTCGCGCAGCTCGATCTCGTGCGTGTAGCGGAGGTCCGCGCCGCGCTGGCCGCGGCCTTTGCTTCGCCCGCCCATCCGCGCACCGAACAGGTCGCCGAACAGGTCGTTGAAGAGGTCGCCGAACGCGCCGAAGTCCGCGCCCGGGAATCCGCCTGGCCCGCCCACGCCCTCGAAGCCGAAGCGGTCGTACGAGCGCCGCTTCTCCGGGTCGGAGAGGACGGCGTAGGCCTCGGACGCCTCCTTGAACTTCTCCTCCGCTTCCGGATCGCTGGCGTTGCGGTCCGGATGGAACTGGAGCGCGAGCTTGCGGTAGGCCTTCTTGAGCTCCTCGTCCGTCGCGCCGCGCGGGACGCCGAGCACGTCGTAGTAGTCGCGCTTGGCCAAGGCTTCCGGTGGGGTGGGCGTCAGGCGGAGCCGCTGCTGCCGAGCTTCGCGTAGAGCTGCTCCGTCATTTGGTAGGAGAGGGCCGAGAGTTCGTCAACCGCGACGCCGAGCGCGTGCTGATCCCTTGCCGCGAGCGCGATGCGCGCCTTCTCGACCGCCGCGACCAGGCCCTGCCGCTCGTCCTCTCCGACGTGCTCCGCATACTCCTCGAGCGTCCGCTCCGTCGAGTAGATCAGGCCGTCGGCCTTGTTCATCAGCTCCACGAGGTCGCGGCGCTCCTTGTCCTGGCTGGCGTGGTGCTGCGCCTCGCCGACGAGCTGGTCGATCTCCTCCTGGGTCAGGCCGCCCGACGCGGAGACGCGGATCTGCTGGCTCTTGCCGGTGCCGAGGTCCTTGGCCGAGACGCTCACCACGCCGTCGGTGTCGATCTCGAAGGTCACCTCGATCTGCGGCACGCCGCGGGGCGCGGGCGGGATGCCGACCAGCTCGAAGCGGCCGAGGCTCTTGTTGTCGGCGGCCATCTCGCGCTCGCCCTGGAGCACGTGGATGCGGACGACGTTCTGGTTGTCCTCGGTCGTGGAGAACACCTGGCTGCGTCGCGTCGGGATCGTGGTGTTCTTCTCGATGATCTTGGTGAAGATGCCGCCCTGGGTCTCGACGCCGAGCGAGAGCGGCGTCACGTCGAGCAGCAGGACGTCGCTCACCTCGCCCTTCAGCACGCCGCCCTGGATCGCGGCGCCGATCGCGACCACCTCGTCCGGGTTCACGCCCTTCTGCGGCTTCTTGCCGAAGATCTCCGCGACCTTCTCCTGGATGCGGGGCATGCGCGTCATGCCACCCACCAGGATCACCTCGTCGATCTGGCCCTTGTCGAGGCCGGCATCCGAGAGCGCGGTTTCGCACGGCTCGACGAGGCGGTCGATCAGGTCGGCCACGAGGGCCTCGAGGCGCTCGCGCGTGAGGGTCACGTTCAAGTGCTTGGGCCCGCCCGAGTCCGCTGCGATGAACGGCAGATTCGCATCGGTCGCGAGCGACGAAGACAGCTCGTGCTTCGCGCGCTCCGCGGCCTCCTTGAGGCGCTGGAGCGCCATCTTGTCGCCACGCAGGTCGATGCCGGTGTCCTTCCGGAACTGCTCGATGAGGAAGTCGGCGATGCGCTGATCGAAGTCCTCGCCGCCGAGATAGGTGTCGCCGTTCGTGCTCTTCACCTCGAAGACGCCGTCGCCGATCTCGAGGATCGAGATATCGAACGTGCCGCCGCCGAGGTCGAAGACCGCGATCGTCTTGGCGTCCGCCTCGCCGAGCCCGTAGGCCAACGCGGCCGCGGTGGGCTCGTTGATGATCCGGAGCACGTTGAGCCCGGCGATCTTCCCCGCGTCCTTCGTGGCCTGGCGCTGCGCGTCGTCGAAGTAGGCCGGAACGGTGATCACGGCGTCCACCACGTCGCCGCCCACGAAGTCGGCCGCGGTCTCGCGCATCTTCGCGAGCACCACCGCGGAGATCTCCTCCGGCGAGCAGAGCCGGTCGCCCACGCGGATCCAGGCGTCGCCCTTCGGCGAGGGCTCGATCCCGAACGGGGCGATGGCGCCGAAGCGGCGCACCTCCTCGGTGTCGTTGCGGCGCCCGATCAGGCGCTTCGCGGCGTAGACGGTGCGGCTCGGGTTCGTCACGGCCTGCCGCTTGGCGACGTGGCCGACGAGCTTCTCGCCACGGTCCGTGAAGGCGACCATCGAGGGCGTGGTGCGCGAGCCCTCGGAGTTGGGGATCACCTGCGGCTCGCCGCCGTCCATGACGGCCACGCAGGAGTTCGTGGTGCCGAGATCGATCCCGATGACCTTCCCCATTCGCCCCCTCGCGCCGGGGCCGTGGGGGAACGGTCACCGGCTCTCGCCTGATCCCTTCGAAACCAGAACCCGCGCGGGTCGCAGCAGCCGGTCGCGCAGCCGATAGCCCCGCTGCAGCACCCTGGCCACGTTCCCGACCGGTACGTTCGGATCCTCCACCTGCGCCAGGGCCTCGTGGACGTTCGGATCGAACGGCTCCCCTTCGGCCTCGATCGGGCTCACCCCGTGCTTGGCGAGGACCCCGAGGAGCTCGCGCCGGACCAGCTCGATGCCCTGCAACACGCTCCCGAAGCCCGCGCCAGAGCTCGCCGAGGCGTGCTCCATCGCGCGCTCGAGGTTATCGACCACCGGGAGCAGGTCCTTGACCACGTTCTCATGACCGTATGCGAGCGTCTCCTGCTTCTCGCGAAGCATGCGCTTGCGATGGTTGTCGAAGTCGGCCGAGAGCCGGACCCAGCGTTCTTCGAGCCGGGCCTTCTCCTCCTGCAGCGCCGCGAGCTCGCGTTCGGCCGGGCCGGGCTCCTTTCCCCGCGCCCCGCGCTCGGCCTCGCGGGCCTCCACAGAGGCCTCGGCCTCCCGGAGCGCCTCCTCGAGCTCGGCGCTCGGGGCCAGGGTGCCGGCGGACTCCTCCGCGAAGGACTCCCAGCCTTCGGACTTCTGAGGGTCTTCGCGGCTCACGCGTCGAGCACTTCGCCGAGGCGATGCGAGACGTAGCCGACCAGCGGGATCACGCGCGCGTAGTCCATGCGGCTCGGCCCGATCACGCCCACCGAGCCCGCGCCCGCGCGTCCGACCCGCGCGGCCACCACCGCGAGCCGGGCGAAGCGCGGCTCGCCGAGGTCGCAGCCGAAGGCCACGCAGGCGCCGCGCTCCTCGAGCATGCGGCCCACCCGGTCGAGCAGCTGCTCCTTCTCCTCGAGCGCCTCGAGGAGCGCGCGGAGGCCTGTCGGATCGCGGAACTCCGGCTGGTCGAGCAGCGCGAGCTGCGTGCCGAGCACCAGGTCGGCGGCGTCGCCCTCGTCGTCGGGCACCACGCGGAGCACGCGCTCGAGCAGGAGGTCGGCCTGCGTGCGCAGCGCGGCGGCCTCCGCGAGGAGCTGGTCGCGCACCGCGCGCAGCGTTCGCCCCGTCACGCGCTCGCGCAGCGCCGCGGCCATGCGGTCGAGCCCCGCCTGGTCGTTGCGCCCCGGCTCCTCGAGCATGCGCCGGAGGACGCGCCCGCCCTCGGCCACGAGCACCGCGAGCACGCGCTCGCTCGACACGCGCACGAAGCTGACGTTCCGGAGCACCACGCCGTCGAGCCGCGGCGCCACCACGAAGCCGAGCTGGCGCGTGCGCTCGGAGAGGAGCCGCGACGCCGCCTCGACCACGCCATCGCCCGAGAGGTGGTCCTCGAGGTCGCGCTTCTCGTAGGGCCCGAGCTCGCGCGGCGCGACCAGCTGGTCCACGAAGACGCGGAGGCCGAGGTCGGTCGGGATGCGGCCGGCCGAGCGGTGCGGCTGCTCGAGGAGACCGAGCGCATGGAGCTCGCCGAGCGTGTTGCGCACGCTCGCGGACGAGAGGCGCACCGGCAGGAGCGCGCTGAGCGTGGCCGAGCCCACCGGCGCGGCGTGGCCGACGTAGGCGCCCACCAGTGCCTGGAGCACCTGCGCCTGGCGCGGGCTGAGAATCGGCTCGTGCACCGTGAGCGACTGCCACATCGCGGGAAAACCCTCGATAAATCGAAGGGCTATCACGCAGCGCCGACGGAGTCAACTTGGCGGCGTGATGAAGCGCGCGGCGAGAAGGTCGGCGAACGCGAAGCCGCGCCGCGAGGGCGCGAGGTCACCGTTCGCGCGCTCCTCCAGGAGCCCCTCGCCCACTCCCTCATCGATCGCGGCAGCGAAGAAGTGCCGCGGCTTCGCTCCGAACTCGGCGGCGAAGCCGTCCGCGGCGAGCCCTTCGCGCGTGCGGAGCGCGAGGAACGCCGCCTCGCCGCGCGCGGTCGCCGCGTCCGGCACCTCGCGCACGGGCGGCTCCGTGCGCCCGGCCTCGATGCGCGCGAGCCACGCGGCGAGCGCGCGCTCGTTCGCGCTCCGCGCGCCGAACGGAGCCTCGGCCGAGCGCGGCTCCGTCGAGTGCGCGCCGACGCCGAGGCCGAGCACGGGGCGCCGCCGCCAGTAGCGCTGGTTGTGGATGGCCTCCATGCCCGGGCGCGCGTGGCTCGACACCTCGTAGCGGAGGAGGCCCGCGCCCCCGAGCCGCTGCTCCGCCGCGAGCAGCATGTCGGCCACGCGGTCGTCGTCCGGGACGCGGAGCTTCCCCGCGGCCGCCGCCCGCGCGAACGGCGTCTCCGGCTCGAGCGTCAGCGCGTAGACGGAGACGTGAGCGGGCGAAGCCGTGAGCGCGGCGGCGAGGTCACGCTCCACGCCGGCGAGCGACTGCTCCGGCGCGCCGACGATCAGGTCGAGCGAGAGGTTCCTGAAGCCCGCCTCGCGCGCGGTGGCGAGCGCCCGCTCCGACTCGCGCGCGCGGTGGGCGCGGCCGAGGCGCCGGAGCGTCTCGTCGTCGAAGGACTGGACGCCGAGCGAGAGGCGGTCCACGCCCGCGGCGCGGAATGCCGCGAGCCGGCCCTGCTCGAGCGTGCTCGGATTCGCTTCGAGCGTCACCTCGCGCGGCGTGCCCGGGAACGCCTTTCGCACCGCGTCGAGCAGGCGCCCGATCGAGTCGGGCGCGAGGAGCGCCGGCGTCCCGCCCCCGAAGTAGACCGTGTCGAGCGCGAGTCCGGTGAAGTCCGGCGCGCGCCCCTCGAGCTCGGCCAGGAGCGCCGCCACGTAGCGCGCCTCATCTGCGGGTGCGAGCCGCGGCGCCGCCACCACCGCGAAGTCGCAGTAGGGGCACACGCGCTCGCAGAAGGGCACGTGGAGGTAGATGCCGAGAGTGCGATCGGGCTCGAGCACGCCCGAAGGCTCGCAAGGACGGCCGGCACGCGCGAGCCCAGCGGCTAAGCTCCGGCCCGCCTTGGCCGACGGGATCCGCATCGAGAAGCTCGCCTCGGGCCTCACCGTGCTGCTGCGGGAGCTCCGCGTGGCGCCCGTCGCCGAGGTGCAGATCTGGGCCGGCGTGGGCGCGGCGGACGAAGGGCCGGACGAGGCCGGGCTCGCGCACTTCCACGAGCACATGCTCTTCAAGGGCACGGCGACGCGCGGCGTCGGTGAGATCGCCGGTGCGGTCGAGAGCGTCGGCGGCCGCATCAACGCCTTCACCTCGTTCGACGCCACCTGCTACCACGCCACCCTGCCCTCCGACGCGACCCTGCTCGGCCTCGACGTGCTCGCCGACGCCGTCCAGCACTCCGTCTTCGATCCCGTCGAGGTCGCGCGTGAGGTCGAGGTCGTGCTGGAGGAGATCCGCCGCTCCGACGACGACCCGCAGCACGTGCTCGGCGACGCCGTCTTCCAGACCGTGTTCCAGGTGCACCCGTACCGCGCCCCGGTGCTCGGCACGCCGGCCAGCGTGGCCGCGTTCGACGCGGAGCGGGTGCGGCGCTTCTACCGGCGCTGGTACGTCCCGAGCAACCTCGTGGTGGTGGCCGCAGGCGACCTGGACGGCGACGCCTTCCTCGCGCGCGTCGCGCGCGCCTTCGCGGGTGCGGCGCCGGGCGCCGTCGCGCGGAGGCGACCCGCCGAGCCGCCGCAGCAGGCGCTCCGCCTGCGGATCCTCGAGCGCCCGTTCGAGCGCGCGAGCGTCGAGCTCTGCTGGCCCGCAGTGCGGTTCGTCCATCCCGACGCCGCGCCGCTCGACCTCCTCGCCTTCGTGCTCGGCCAGGGCGAGAGCTCGCGCCTCGACCGCCGCGTGCGGGCCGAGCTCGGCCTCGCCGACCGCATCGATGCCTCCTGCTACACGCCGCTCGACCCGGGCGTGTTCGGGATCGGCGCCGACATCGACCCCGTCGACACCCCCGCGCTCCTCGAGGCGGTGCTCTGCGAGATCGAAGCGCTCCGCCACGCGCCGGTGGGCGAGGAGGAGCTCGAGAAGGCGCGCCGGAACTTCCTCGCGGCGAAGGCGTGGGAGCAGGAGAGCGTGTCGGGCATCGGGCGCAAGCTCGGCAGCGCCATGCTCCTCACCGGCGATCCGGGCTACGAGGATCGGTACCTCGCGCAGGTACGCGCGACGACGCGCGACGACCTGCTGCGCGTCGCACGCGAGTGGCTCGTGCCCGAGTGCCTCTCGCTCACGGCGATAGCGCCGACCGGGGCCGCGCCGCGCGAGGCCGAGCTGCGCGACGCCGTGGCGCGCGGCATCGCCAGCGCGCGGCGGCGCTTCGCCGCGCCGCGCCGCGCGGCCGCGCCCTCGCCGTCCACCCACGCGTACGTGCTCGAGAACGGCGCGCGCCTGCTCGTCCAGCCGCGCCGCGAGATCCCGGTGGTGTCCGCGCGAGCGGCGCTGCTCGGGGGCCAGCTCGTGGAGACCGAGGAGACGGCGGGTCTCGGGAGCTTCCTCGCGAGCCTCTGGACGCGCGGGACCGAGGCTCACGCGGCCGCGGACTTCGCGCGCCGCGTCGAGTCGCTCGCGGCCAACGTGAACGGCTTCTCCGGGCGGAGCTCCTGCGGCGTCACGCTCGACTGCCCGAGCGAGAGCTTCCCGGCCGTGCTCGACCTCTTCGCCGAGGCGCTGCTCACGCCGGCGTTCGCCGACGAGGAGATCGAGCGCGAGCGGCGCGAGACGCTGGCCGGCATCGCCCGCCGCGAGGACCGGCTCGGCGTCCGCGCCTTCGACCTCTTCGCCCACACCTTGTTCGAGCGGCATCCGTACCGGCTGCCGATCCCCGGGACGCCGGAGACCGTGGCGCGCTTCGACCACGAAGCGCTCCTCGAGCACCAGGACCGCCTCGTCCGCGCGGACAACCTCGTGATCGCCGTCGCGGGCGACGTCGATCCCGACACGTGCGCCGCGCTCGTGACGGAGCGCTTCACGGGGTTCGTCGGCGGCTCCACGGTGGAGGCGTCGCTCCCGCCGCACGAGCCGGCGCCGCGCGCGGTGCGGCGCGCCATCGAACGCAAGGAGCGCGCGCAGGCGCACCTCGTGGTCGGCTTCCGCGGGCTCGACGTGCACGACCGCGAGCGGCACGCGCTCGAGGTGCTCTGCCAGATCCTCTCGGGCCAGGGCGGCCGGCTCTTCCTCGAGCTGCGCGACAAGAAGAGCCTCGCGTACACCGTGAACGCGACGAACGTCGAGGGCCTCGCGCCCGGCTTCGTGGCGCTCTACATCGCAACCGCGCCGGAGAAGCTCGACGAGGCGCGCGCGGGGCTCCTCGACGAGCTCCGCCGCACAGTGGACGCGGAGCCCGCCGCGGCGGAGCTCGAGCGCGCACGGCGCGCGCTCCTCGGGAGCTTCGCGATCGAGCGGCAGCGGAGCGCGGTGCGCGCGCTCCAGCTCGCGCTCGATGCGCGCTACGGCCTGGCCGGCGACGTCGACGTCGACTACCCGGAGCGCATCCGCGCGGTCGGCGCGGGGGACGTGCTCCGCGTCGCGCGGCGCATCATCGACCTCGGCGCGTACACCGAGGCCATGATCTGCCCCTGACGCGGGGACGTGACGCGGGGACGTTCTTCAAAATGTCAAAACGCGCTCACCTCGGATTCGCAACCGATTTGACGTTTTGAAGAACGTCCCCGGTGCTCCGTCCCCGCTACGGGGCCAACGCGGCGCCGTCGCGGCGGGGGTCGGGCGCGCCGCTCAGCGCGCCCGTCTCCGGATCGAACGCGATCGCCTCCACGCCACCGCCGAGGTCGTCCACCACGCGCACCGCGTGGCCGCGGGCGCGGAGCGCCTCCACCACGTCGGCGGGCGTCCCCGACTCGAGGAGCAGCTCGTCCGGGAGCCACTGGTGGTGGAAGCGCGGCGCCGAGACCGCGTCGGCCACGTCCATGCCGAACTCGAGATGGTTGAGCAGCGCGAGCAGGGTCGAGGTGATGATGCGCGGCCCACCGTTGCTGCCCGCCACGAAGCGGAGCCGTCCGCCCTCGAGCACGATCACCGGCGCCATGCTCGAGAGCGGCCGCTTGCCGGGCTCGACGCCGTTCGCGCCCGCGACCGCGACGAGCCCGAATGCGTTCGGCCGTCCCGGCCGCGTCGCGAAGTCGTCCATCTCGTTGTTGAGCAGCACGCCCGTGCCCGACGCTGTCACCCACGAGCCGTAGGGCGTGTTGATCGTCTCGGTGATCGCGACGGCGTTGCCCGCCGCGTCGGCCACCGAGAGGTGCGCGGTGCCCGTGCCCGCGGGCGGGAAGCCCGGGCCCGCCACGTGGATCACGACCTCGCTCCGCCCCCACGTCCAGGGCGCGCGCCGCCAGCGCGGCGGGTTGATGCGCGCGCGGAGCCGCGCCGCGTAGGCCGGGTCGAGGAGCTGCGACACGGGAAGCGCGGCGAAGTCGGGATCGCCGAGGTGCACGGCGCGGTCGGCGAAGGCGAGCTTCAGCGCCTCGGTGATGCGGTGGATCGCGGCGGACGAGCCCGCCCCGAGCCGCGCCAGCTCGAAGCCCTCGAGGATGTTCAGCGTCTCGAGGAGCGTCACGCCGCCCGAGGAGGGCGGCGGGAAGGCCAGCACCTCGAAGCCGCGGAAGCGGCCGGCGAGGGGCTCGCGCAGCACGGGCCGGTAGCGCGCCAGGTCCTCGACGGTGAGGATCCCGCCCGCCTCCTGCACGGCCTTCGCGAGCGCCTCCGCCACGGCGCCCTCGTAGAACGCGCGCGGGCCGAGCGCGGCGATCGCCCGCAGCGTGCGCGCGAGATCCGGTTGCACGAGCCGCGTCGTCGCGCCGACCGGGCCCGGCGGGAAGTGGATGCGCGCCGTCTCCGGGAAGCGCGCGAGCGGCGCGCGCGCGCGAAGCGCCTCGATGAAGCCGGCCTGGTAGGGACCGATCACGTAGCCCTCGGCCGCGAGCCGGATCGCCGGCGCCATCACCTCGGCGAGGGGACGCGAGCCGAAGCGCTCCTGCGCGAGCGCGAGGCCGGCCACGAGCCCGGGCGTCCCGACCGCGAGCCCGCCGACGAGCGATGCAGCGTCGGGCACGCCGGGCCGCAGGTAGAGGTCGGGCGTCGCGGCAGCGGGCGCCGTCTCGCGCGCGTCGATCGCGAAGGCGCGCCCGTCGGCGAGACGGATCAAGAGAAAGCCGCCGCCGCCGATCCCCGTGGACTGCGGTTGCGCGACCGCGAGCGCGAAGGCGGCGGCGACGGCCGCGTCCACCACGTTCCCGCCCGCACGGAGGACCTCGACGCCCGCCTCGCTCACCGCGGGATGCGGGCTCACCACGAGCGCGCGCGTGCTCGTCGTCGGCGGCGGCGCGACGGCGAGCGCGGCGTGAGCCAGCGCGAGCGCGAGCCACGCCACGAGAACGAGGGCGCCGCGCGTCACGGTCCGAGGCATGGCGCGCGACGCTAGCTGAGCCCGCGCGCGTCCCCTAGATTCCGCGCCCGCTGGCCCGGTAGCTCAGTTGGTAGAGCACCGCACTGAAAATGCGGGTGTCGCCAGTTCGATTCTGGCCTGGGCCACCACGCTCCCCGCGCCGCCGATCCTACCGGCGCGAGCTGATTCGCCGCTCACGCCACGGCGCCGGCGGCCTTGAGGTCCAGGATCCGGTCCCAGTCGTAGCCGAGCTCCTGGAGGATCTGGTCGCCGTGCTCGTTGAACTCCGGGGCGCGCTTCGTCGCGGTCGGCGCCTCGTCGAACTGCACCGGGCTCGCCACCAGCTCGAAGCGCCTCCCGTCCCGCGTCACGGCCTCCTGCAGGTAGCCGTTGGCGCGCACCTGCGGGTCGGCGGCCACCTCGAGCGTGTCCTGGACGGGCGCCCACTGGCCCGAGAGCGTCTGGAAACGCGCGGTCCATTCGGCGAGCGTCCCGCCCGCCAGCACCTCGGCGATGATCTCCCGGGCCGCAGCCGCGTTCTCGCTCAGCAGCTCGGCGCTGGTGAAGCGCGCGTCCTCCACCAGCCCGGGGCGGTCGATGTGCTGGCAGAAATCGGCCCAGTACTTGAAGGCCTGGAGCATCACCAGGCACACGAACTTTCCATCCTTGGTCTTGTAGACGCCGGAGAGCGGGTTCTTCGGCCCGCCGCCGCCCGCGAGCGCGGCGAGCCCCCAGGGCTTGCCCTGCTGGAGCGAGAGTGCGATCGCCGAGGCCATGGCCCACGCGCCCGTCGCCAGCAGGGACACGTCGACCACGAGCGCTTCCCCGGTGCGCTCGCGGTGCAACAGCGCACCGGCGATGCCGCCCGCGATCGTCATGCCGCCGAGGGAGTCGCCGTAGGCCGGCCCGGGCTGCGGGATGATCGCCGGGAAGCCGGGCGGCGTGCAGCCCATGGCGCTGCCGGCGCGGCACCAGTAGGCCGTCATGTCGTAGCCGCCGCGCGTCGCGTCCGGCCCCCGCGGCCCGAACGCGGTGCCGCGGACGTAGATGAGCCTCGGGTTGATCGCGCGCAGATCCGCCACGCCGATCTTCAACTTCTCGAGCACGTGGGGCAGCTTGTTCGTCAGCAGCACGTCGCTCGTCTTCACCAGTGCATGGAGGACCTCGAGCCCCTCCGGCTTCTGGAGGTCGAGGCCGAGCGAGCGCTTGCCACGGTTCGAGTGCTCGTTCAGCACGTGGACGCCCTTGGAGAGGTCCATCACGCCCGTGGAGCCGAGCCCGCGCATCGCGTCGCCCCGCTCGGCGTGCTCGATCTTGATGACGTCGGCGCCCCAATCGGCGAGCACGGCCGAGGCCGCGGGCACGAACGTGTGCTCCGCCACCTCGAGGATGCGGATTCCGTTCATCACCGGCGTCGTCATGGCCCTGCCCTCCTCACGCACCCGCCTCTGACGTGTGCGTCTTGTCGTCGACCGCGCCGACCCACGCTAATCCTTGCGCGGCGCAGGCGCTGCTCTTGCCGGCCTTGCCGACGATCCGGTCGGCATCCTCCCTCGAGCGGCGGATGCCGAGGTAGAGCGGGATCGCGAGCACCGTGACCGCACCGCCTACGACGTAGCCGGTGGTGTAGTCGCGCACCTTCGCCAGGTAGCCCAGCCCGGCCTGCCCACCCACGCCCCCCAGGTTGGCCACCATCGAATCGAAGCTCACGACGGTCGCCCGCCTGTCGGCGGGCACCATCCGGTGGATGTAGGCCTGTCGCACCGGGCCGACCACGCCCGTGGTCGAGGTCACCACGAGCAGGGAGATCAAGGCCAGCGGGAAGCTCGGCGAGAGGCCGACCGCGATCGCCGCCAGGGTCTGGATGCTCGCCGCCCAGACGAGCAACGTGGTGCGCCTGCCGCACAGACGCGCGACGTAGTCGACCACGGCGTTGCCGAGCATGCCGGACAACGCCACACCCGCGGCGATCACCCCGGCGAACCAGACCGCGTCGGTTTCGAGGAGCTCCTGGAAGTAGGGCTGCCACGCGTAGAAGCCCCAGATGAGGAAGCTCGTCTGCACCGCGGACGCCAGCATCAGCAGCCTGAGCGAGCGCTGGCTCCAGCCGTGGCGGATCCCCGCCTCCGCCACGGTCGCGAGCTCCGCGCGCAGCGTCCCGAACGTCAAGGGGCGCGCAGCGAAGCCCAGATCGCGCATCCCGAGCAGCGCCAGGACGAAGGCCAGCGCCAGCAGACCGCTGCGCGCGAGGAAGGGAAGGCCGAGGTCGAGCTGGGCGAGCAGCCCGCCGCCGACCGTGCCGATCAGCATGGCCGCGCCGCTGACCATCGCACCGCGCGAGAACACGACGTCGAGGTCGCCCGCGAAGCCGCTCGCAGCGAGCGCGTCCACCAGCCACGCCTCCAGGGCACCGGAGTAGAAGCTGAAGCCCAGGCCGAGGAACACGGATGCGAGGGTGAACAGGACCAGCGGATGCCACGCGAGGTATGGGATAGCGACGTAGGCCAGCGTGCCGACGGACAGGATCGCCACACTGCACAGAAGCGAGGCGCGCCGGCCCACCGTGTCCGCCACCACGCCCGTCGGGATCTCGAACAGCACGTTGCCCGCGGTGAAGGCGGCGCCCGCGACGAACACGCCGAAGATGTCCAAGCCGGCCGCGAGCAGGAACAGCGTGTTCACGCCCCAGATCAGCGAGGCCGAGAGCGTGTACACGCCCGAGATCGCGAAGTAGCTGCGAAGAACGGCCCTCGAGGTCATTCGCGACAGCGATCGTCGCGAATCGGATCAGCGCCGGCGACTCGCTGCGCGGGCCGCTTCGGGCTCGACGCCCCCGCCTACTCGTACGGGTACGGTCCCGCGTCCGCATCGACCCCGAAGCCGAAGCCCGAGTTGTCGGCCCACTTCCGCGAGGGCGGCAGCGGTGCGACGAAGAGGTAGTTGGCCCCGGCCGGCACCACCACGCTCCGCGTCGGATCGACGCGGAAGTCCTGCGGGATGTCGCTCGACTGGATCGAGCAGAAGATCAGGAAGCAGCTCAGGAAGCCGCCCGTGTTGACGTCGGTGCCGGCGTCGATCGCGCCGGGGATGCGATGGCGCTGGCTCGCCGAGCGGAGCTCGTTCGTCGAGCTGAACACGGCGGTCATGGTCGTCTTGCCGCCGTCCTGGAGCTCGGGCAGCTCGGCGAAGGCGCCGATCGTGTCGAGGCGCAGCGTCTCGCCCGGCAGCGCGCCGATGTCCGCGAGCGAGATCACGCGGGGCGGCTTCGGAACGTCGCCCGGCCACGCGCGCAGGTAGCTCGATTTGGAGTTCACCCCGTGATAGAGGGCCGTGTTCAGCACGCCCGTGTCCTGCCCCTCCCAGTAGTAGGCGCAGTTGTAGAGGTGGTCCTCGTCGAAGAGCGGCGGCGTGGTGTCGTTCGTGACGCCCAGGTCGAGCGTGAAGATCACCGGCAGGCCTCCCAGCACGCTCTCTCCCTCGAAGAGGGCACGCGTCGCGAACAGGCCGTCGGCGGCGCCGCTCTCGGCGGCGCCGAGGAACGATTCGAGCAGGTTGCCCTCGAGGTCGAGCTGGGTGCTGGTGGAGACCGCGGTGACGATGCCACCGCCCAGACCCGCCAGGGTCAGCAGGTTCGTGTCGACCTGGGTGGCGCCCTCGCCGCCCAGGATGTCCAGGAAGACCGTCCCCTCCGACGGCAGGGCAGGATTCTTCCAGGCGCACACGTACTGGATGGGACCGTTCTGGGCGGCCGCTACCCGGATGTCCTCGAGCACGAGCGTGCCCTCGATCGGAGCGGGGATCGTGGTCGTGTCCATCACGATCTTCGCGAGGAAGCCGCCCTGGATCCGATTCAGCACGAGCGGCCGGCCGCCGGCGATCTGCACGGAGCCCGTGCTCTCGGCCTCGATCACCTTGACCCAGGTGCGAATCGTGAGCTCGCCGCAGCCCGTGAGGCCGAGCAGGGCGGCGAGGCCGGCGGCCGCGAACACGATCCGAAGCAAAGAGTGCGTCTTCCCCATGGTCCGACTCCTTCGCTCGAGTGCGGGGACCGAGCCCCGGCGGGAGCCTTCTATCACGGGCGCGGCGGTCCTGACAAGAAAAAAGAAATCAACGTTTTCTGAAAGCTCAGCGAAAATCCGACGTCCGGCCGGGGACTTGCCGGTCCGGGCCCTAGGTCAGCCCGCGCACCAGGAGCCGCACGAGGGCGGGTTGGAGCGCGAGGAGCTCCTGGCGGCGGCCTTCGCTGTAGCAGCGGATGCCGAGCTCGGCGATGCCGGCGACCAGCACCTCGACCTCGGCCCGCTCCGGGCTGCGCGGCGCCTCGCCCGCGGCGTGGAGCTTCACGAGATGGGCGTGGACGACGTCGGTCAGCGCCCGCACCACCCGCTGGCGGAGCCGCACCACGCGCCCGCCGATCGTCCCCTCGAGCCGCGTGAGGTCGATCGCGACCGAGGGCAGCAGCTCGAGGAAGGTGCCGAGCGCGCGCGCGGTCTGCGCGACCGGGTCCGCGAGCGGCGTCTCGAAGTCGGCCTCGATCGCGCGGAGGATCTCGCCGCCGACCTCCTCGACGAGGTGCGCGATCAGGTCCTCCTTCGAGCTGAAGTGCTGATAGAACGAGCGCGACGACATGCCCGCCTCGCGCACGATGTCCGCGACGGTGACGCGCTCCTCGCTCTCCTGCTCGAACACGCGCCACGCCGCTTCGACGAGACGGCGCCGTTGGTCGTGCTCGGAGAGCGCGGGGCGACCTCGCGCGCGCCGGCCCGGCGTCGTGCTCATCGCGGCGCCGCGCCGAAGCTGCCCGGCCCGAGCCCGGGCACGACCCGGCGCCCGAGCCAGAGCGCGGCGCAGACGGCGCCCGACAGGAGAGCGGCGGTGCCGAGCACGTCACCCGCGCCGCGCGGCGACCAGGCCTCGAAGGCGAGGCCGACGGGCGGGAAGGCGAGGAGCGCACAGGCGAGGAGGCTCGCGCCGAGCGCCCGCCACGAGGCGTCGATCCGCGGCGCGAGGCGCACGAGCACGCACCAGGCGACGAGCGTGAGCGCGGCGTGGGGGAGGAGCGCCTCCCGCGCGAGCGTCTCGACGAGAGCAAAGAGCGCGGCGCGCTCCACTCCATCCGCCGAGCCCGCGCCGAGCCGCAGGCTCACCAGGCCGAAGCCGAGCACCGCGAGGCCGGCCACGAGCAGGAGCGCGCTCGCGCACGCCCAGGCGAGCGTGCCGAGGCAGAGCCTCGTCGCTCTTCCACGCGGGCGCCGGCTCACGGGCCGAACGTATCGCCCGGCCTCCCTCGCCCGCAATCGCGCGTCCGGTCAAGCAGCCTCCCCGATGAGACGATGGGATGGGCGAGGCGTTACGCGTGCGTTCGAAGGCTGGGTGCAGCTCCGGGCTCGCAGGCGGGAGCGGGACGTGGTGTGCCCGCACCCTGGCCGCTGTCGTGTCGCTCGGTCTCGCCGGCTGCGTGGCGCCGGCGCCGCTGCCGCCGTCGCCTGCGCCCGAGCGGCTCGACGCCGCGGTCTTCCGGCGCGTGGCGACTGAGCGCGCCGAGCTGCTCGAGCGCGAGAACGAGCGCCTGCGCGCCGACCTCCGCGCGGCCGAGGCGACCCTCCTCGAGATCGAGTCGGGCATGCGCTCCACGCAACGGCGCGCCGAGGCCGTCTCGCTGCTCGCCGAGGCGCGGATCCGCGTCGACCGCGCGGCCGCGCGCGCACCCTGGCGCCACGCCGCGGCGGCGGAGGCGCGCGAGAAGCTCGACGAGGCGGAGCGCCAGCTCGCGGACGGCCACTTCGGCTCCGCGATCTTCTTCGTATCGCGCGCCACGCGCGTCGCGGCGGGCCTCGAAGCGGAGGCCGAGCTGGTCTCGCGCGCGCCGGGCGTCCACAGCGTGAAGCCGCGTCGCGCGAACCTACGCGCGGAGCCGAGCACCGAGGGCGCGGTGCTGGCCGTTCTCGGCTCCGGCCTGCCCGTCTTCGTCGAGGGCACGGAGGGCGAGTGGGCGCTGGTGCGGAGCGTGGCGGGTGAGGTGGGCTGGATGCGCGGTGACCTGCTCGCTCCGCGCTAGCCCTCGAGCACCACCACGCAGTCCTTGCCCGCGCCCTTCGCCGAGTAGAGCGCCCGGTCCGCCTCGAGGAAGAAGCTCGCGCGGTCGCCGCGATGCGAGGCGACGCCGATCGAGACGGTCGTCTGGACCGGATCCGCCGTGAGCGGCACCACGAAGTGGCGCTGGCTCACGGCGAGGCGGACCCGCTCCGCGAGGCGCACGGCGTCCTCGGCAGAGGCGCCCGGCGCGAGGATCGCGAACTCCTCGCCGCCGTAGCGCGCGACCGTGTTCTGGCTGCCGGCCTCGTCCACGAGGCAGCGCGCGAGCTGCTCCAACACCGCGTCGCCCGCGGCGTGGCCGTGCTGGTCGTTCAGCGCCTTGAAGTCGTCGATGTCGACCAGCAGGAGCGCGAGCGGCGTGCCCTCGCGCTCGCTGCGCTCGACCTCCTCGCGGAGCCGATCCTGGAAGTAGCGGTGGTTGTGGATCTTCGTGAGGCCGTCGGTGGTCGCGAGCTGCTCGAGGCTCTCGCGCGCGCGGGCGAGGCTCTCGATCATCTGGCCGAAGCTCCGCGTCAGGATCCCGACCTCGTCGGCTCCCGTCGCGACCGGCACGTCGACGTCCTCCTCGCCGTCGCGCAGTCGGATCGCCACCTCGGAGAGCGTGCGGAGCGGGCGCACCACGTAGCCCGCGAAGGCGAAGGCGAGCGCCGAGAGCACCGCCACGATGCCGAGGTTCTGGGCGAGCGTGCGGCCCAGGATCGAGGCGATCGGCGCGAAGGCCGTGTCGTAGTCCTCCTCGAAGACGAGGATCCAGCCGAGGCGCGGGAAGGGGAGCTGGCTCGCCACCACGTGGAGGCCGTCGCTCGCGACGTAGTCGCCCACCTCGTCGGGGCGGAGGGAGCGGAGCTTCGGCGAGATCCCGTCGGGCGGGCTCGCCAGGTCCCTCGAGGCCAGCAGGAACCGGCCGTCCACGGCGAAGATGAGCGCCCGCGCGACTCCGACCGGGATGCCGCTCGCGAGCTGCTCCGTCACCGCCTCGAGCGGCAACAGCGCGTGGAGCGTGGCGACGCTCCGGTCCGCGCGGCGGACCGGGCTCGACACGGCCTGGAGGCGCGAGCCGTCGCGCGCCCCGAGCACGTGGGAGATCCGCGGCGCGGAGACGGCCGCGAGCTCGCGCAGCAGGCCCGGCGAGAGCTCGGGCGCGGCGCCCACCGTAACCATCACGGCTCCCTCGGCGTCGAGCGCGAAGATGCCCGCGTACTGCGGCAGGTTCTGGAGCACGTACCGCAGGTACTGCTCGACTTCTGCGCGCTCACGTGCGCCCTGCCCGCGCGCGAGCCGCGAGAGGCCCGCGACCACGGTCTCGCTCTTCGCGAAGACCTCGACGTCGAAGCTCCGCTGCGCGTACCAGAGGTCGAGGCGGTCCCGGAGCTGGGTGACCGAGGCCGGGATCTTCTGCTCGAGCTTGGAGCGGAGAAACGCACGCAACGCGTAGGCCGAAGTGCTCGCCACCGCGAGCGCGCTGATCAGCGTCGCGGCGAAGACGAAGACGCCGATGCGAGCCGCGAGGCTCTCGAGGGGACGGGGGACGGGGAGACGCATCGGACGCTTCGCGACCTCGGGGCGCGGATCGGCGTCCCGGATGGGCCTCTTGAAACGGGGGCGCGGGCGGGAACGGATCCGTAACCGGGCCTGCGAGCGGGCCTCTGGCCGCGGCGAGCCGGGACGTTAGAGTCGCCCTCGCGATGCGGATCACCCGCCGATGGCTCGCGACAGCGGTCGTCGCGCTCGGGCTCCTCCCGGGCGCCGAGCGGGCCCTCCTCGCGCACGCGCACCTCGGCTCGGGGCCGCACGAGGAGCTCTCCGCTCCGGCCGAGGCGGAGGCCTCGGGCGGCCTCTCCGGGTGCGCGGCCTGTCAGGCCCGCGCGACGCTCGACTCGCTCGTGGTGGATGCGCACCCCGAGCGCCACGGGGCGGCCCCTGTCGCCGCCCCGCTCCCGCGGCCCTGCGCCGCGCCCAGCGCGCCGCGGGTCGAGACGCCGCCCGCGCGCGGTCCGCCCCTCCGGATCGTCTGACCCGACCCGGGCTGCGGCTCTCGGCTTCGCCCCGCTCCGCGGGGTGATGCCCGAGCCTGCTGCGGCCGGCCTGCGTCGCGTTCACACGATCCGCGCGCCCCCGCCTCGCGGCGGCGCGCTCCGGAGGCTTTCCGATGTCTCGGACGATCTACACATCGTTGTGTATGTTCCTCGTGTCACTCGTTTCCAACGCCGCCCGCGCCGAAGAGCCGGCGGGCCGCACGGCGCTCGAGCAGCAGGTCCAGGCCGTGCTCGAGGAGAACCAGGAGCTCCGCGCCCGCGTCGGAGCGCTCGAGGACGAGGTGCGCAGCGCACGCGACGACGCCGCCGCAGCGCGCGCCCTCGCCGAGGGGGCGCCCGGCTCGGCGCCGGCGCTCGGTGTCGGCCCTGCGCCGGTCTCGCCGGGGGCCGGACCGCTCGGGGAGATCCCGGTCGGAGGCGGCGCGCGCCTCCAGCTCCTCGACCTCTCGGTGGACGTGCTGAGCAGCGTCGGCACCTCGAACGTCGAGGACGAGACGCTCGAATCGCTCGAGGGGGGAGGCCACGATCCACACCGGCGCGGCTTCAACCTCCAGAACCTCGAGCTCTCCATGCTCGGCGCCGTCGATCCCTACTTCGACGGCGAGGTGCACCTGATCTACTTCCTCGACGCCGAGGGCGAGTCGCAGTTCGAGCTCGAGGAGGCCTTCGCCACCACGCGCATGCTGCCCTTCGGGCTCGAGGGGCACGGGCTCCAGCTCGAGGTCGGGCAGTTCTTCACCGAGTTCGGGCGCATCAACCCGAAGCACCCGCACGCCTGGGACTGGCAGGACCAGCCGGTCGTGCTCACGCGCTTCCTCGGCGAGGACGGCATGCGCGGGGTGGGCGCGCGGCTCGGCTGGCTCCTGCCCGCGCCGTGGTTCTCGGAGCTGCACGCCGGCATCCAGAACCCACAGGGCGAGACCATGTACAGCTTCGACTCGAGCGAGGAGGCCCTCGAGGAGCGGCCCATCGCCAACCGGCCCTTCGACAGCGCCGGCACCCGCAGCTTCTCCGACATGGTCTACCTGCTGCGCTGGGTGAACGGCGTCGATCTGAGCGACACCTGGACGGGCCAGCTCGGGCTCTCGGGCCTCTACGGTCCGAACGCCACCGGCTCGGGCGGCGAGACCTGGATCTACGGCGCCGACTTCGTGCTCAAGTGGATTCCTCTCACGAGCAACCGCGGCTGGCCGTTCGTGAAGGTCGAGGGCGAGATCGCGCAGCGCCGCTACGAGGCGGACTCCTTCGACGGCTGCCTCGATCCGGACGAGGACCCGTGCACGCCGGTCGCGCTCCCGAGCGAGACGCTCGACGACTGGGGCGCCGTCGTCCAGCTGCTCTACGGCTTCCGGCGCGGCTGGTCCGCGGGTCTCCGCGGCGAGTACG
>Ga0187892_10005338_pt1 | contig 20319 bp, 17 predicted proteins | sample MA1701073metaG_FD_139345 | JGI IMG/M metagenome (GOLD analysis project Ga0187892, IMG submission 139345) | Bio-ooze microbial communities from a basaltic lava cave in the Kipuka Kanohina Cave System on the Island of Hawaii, USA - MA170107-3 metaG ... | reverse complement strand
GCAAATCCTCAAAGCGTCTAATAGCGCGAGCCGCGGGCTTCAGCCCACGCGGACTCTCAGACGCGAAAGGTCCGTCTTGTCAGACAGTTTCAGTAGCCGGCGGAGGTTGCTCCATGCCGCTGACCGTCACGCCGGGCATTATATGGCGGCGCCGCCTCCGGCCTAGCGCTCCGATTGACGTGTGCCCCGCTTTCAGTCTGTGCGCCCGCCCGCCGAGGCAACGAACGATCAAGGTACGATAAAGCGTCCTCGCAAGCGAAAACATGCGCTTAGAGAAGCCTGAAAAGTACGATCCCGACCAGAATCAGCGCCTCGACCAGTGCAAGAACAAGGCCCGCCGAGGCGTAGGCGCGATCCGGTCCCTTGCGGCGTGCATGGATCGAAGTGCCGAGCGCTACCGGGACGCCCAAAGCAATCGCGCTCGGACCGAGCGGCGCAAGCGGATGGCCTCAGCAGAATGCGTAGCAAAGCCCAAGACCCAAGATTGGAACGAAGGCCAACGCCAACGCGATCTTGCCGCTCATGATTCCGCCCCCTGCGCACCATTCCGCGAGAAACCGCATTTGCTGCTCATATCCGCGACTCCCCGTTTACGCCGAGGCAGGACTCCACACGGAATTCTTCCCGCGCCGCTTCGCAAGATATAGAGCCGCATCGGCCCGAGCAAGCAACGCTCGCCCGTCGTCATTCAGTCCGGCCGCCAGCGACGCCACGCCCGCGCTGAGTGACGGCGGCTTGGCCCCGCCCATCACGCCTGCATTCTGCGCAAATAGCTTAACGATCCGATCCGCCACGGCTAACGCCTGCGCCGCGTTCACCCCCGTCAGCACCAAGGCAAACTCATCTCCCCCGTAGCGCACCGCGAAATCCGTCGGGCGAATCGTAGCCCGAAGCAACTCACCGATGAACCGGAGCAACTCGTCGCCTGCCGCGTGGCCGCGCGTGTCGTTAAGATGCTTGAAGTTGTCCACATCGATCATCACTACCGTCATGTCCTCTTTCAGCTGCCGATGTCGCGAGACAAGCCCCTCCAGTTCCTTGCCAAGAAACGCTCGATTCCGAAGGTTCGTCAACGGGTCGACGGTGGCCTCATCGCGAATGCGGCGCAGTTGCCGATGGAACCCCTTTTCTCGGCTGCGGAGCCTCTGCTCCGCCTCCCGTTCGATCCGGGCCACGCGCGATTCACTCTCCGCAGCGCGCACCTTCAGCTCGCTAACTTTCTCCGCGATTTCAGCCAACTCCCGCCATCCGCCAGCGCCATTCGCGCTGGTAGCCGGCGCGCACTCCCCCGCACCTTTGCCGTCCGCCGTCAACAGCAGCAACGGCTCACGAACGTGACGATGGAACCATCGACAGGCCGACCATAGGCCGATGGCCAAAGGCATTGCCACTCCAAGCGCGATTGCCACGATGAGCCCCAGTTGCCCCGAAAGATCGAACTCTCTCGAGAGCAGAACCACCACGCGCTCCGTCGTCTTGGCATCCGCCCCGTCTCGCGGTGTCACCACGCACCACGCGGACTGAGACTTCCCATTCCGTTTAGCCGTCGTCGCATACGCACCCGCCCCGCGCTCCGCCGCGGCAACCATCGCTGCACGGTAAGATTCATCCTCGGGATGCGCGGTCTCTAATCGCCCCTGCCCGTCAATGAAGCCAATGCCCAAAAGCGCCGCATCGGCGGCCTGCATGCGGACGATCGATGGTAGGGGGTCCCCACCCACCGCGAGCATTGCCGCACAAGTCCGCGCGTGCGCAACGGCCTCCCGCTCCGCTGAACGGGCCATCATCCGGACGAGGATCAGCGTCGAAACGATGACGATGCCCGTGCCCACAACGGCCAAGCGGCGCCCTGCGGCCTGCGCAAAACTCATGCCGGAGGATGGTCCGATAAATCGAAACACCTCTGTCTGTTCCTCCTACTTGTCGCATCGACCCTTGGTGCGGTCCGCTAAAGAACTACTGTCCTTTGGGGAAACTCTTGGGACTCTCCAAAACGTGGAGGGGAGTTGCGTAATCTGATAATACCACTTAATATTAAGTAGTATAATAAGTTTCACGTGAAACACCGGTCCAGTTGCTGCCTAGCGGAATGTGTTTCACGTGAAACTGGCCCCAGGGGGTACGAAAAAGGCCGCTTGGCGCATGATTCTTGGCTAGCACGAAACCATTGTGGGCAGACTGCAGACGGTATACCATGTCGGCAGGATGGCGCCGCCGCAAGCGGGGCGGCAGAGGTTGAGGTTATGGAGAACTGCAAATGCCAAAACAGCCACCGAAACGACTAGGCCGCGGACTGGACTCCCTCATCACCGATTGGACGTCACAAACCTCAGTCGACTCGCCAGCCCACGGCCCGCCAACAAAGGCGCCGGCGAGTCGACCGCCGCAACCCGGGAGGTTTGCGCAGCAGGTCGAGCCAATGCTTGTATCCGTCGCCGCGCTGAAACCGAATCCACTCCAGCCACGCTCCAGCGCGAAGGATTGGAACGTGACGTCTCTCGCCGAGTCTATCCGGCGCAGCGGTCTTCTGCAGCCGATCGTTGTTCGTCGCGCCACGGATGGCTTCGAGATCATCGCCGGCGAACGTCGATGGCGGGCTGCACAGTCTCTCGGGATGACCGAAATCCCCGTCATCGCCCGTGAGGCTGACGACGAGCAACTGCTCGAGTTCGCCATGATCGAGAACCTCCAGCGCGAAGACCTTAGCCCCATTGATCGGGCCTTGGGCTACCGGCAACTCTGCGCCCGGTTCGGACTCCGTCCCGACGATGTGGCTGAGCGGCTGGGTGAGGACCGAACGACAGTTGTGAACTATCTGCGCTTACTCGAATTACCGACGGCGGTCCGCACTCTAGTAGCCGAGGGCAAACTCGGAGCAGGGCACGCGCGATGTCTTGTGACCGTTGCAGATGACCACCGCAAATTGTCACTCGCCGAGTCCGTTGTAAGGAACGAGCTCTCCGTCCGGGCCTTGGAAGAGATAGTTCGGCGTCAGAAATCCCGCGATGCCGATCCAACTACCTCCAAGCCGCCACCTCGAGCGGGGTCGCCGCATGTGCGAGCGATTGAGCAACGCTTCGAGGCGGCGGTCAGAACCAGAGTTCGAATCCAAGAGGGAAAGCGAAAGGGAAGCGGACGAATTGTGATCGAGTATTATTCATTAGATGACTTCGACCGGATCGCGTCAATGCTCGGCGTTGCTGGTGAGTGAGTGTGGTTGTACACCAAGACACTAAACGCGTTGTTAGGCATGCGTTTGGCAGGGCGTGAGAGATCACGAATTCGACCGCCGGCGAGTGTGCTTGCTGCCGTAGCGCGAACGCTCAACACAAAGGGAGCCGCCACGGCGGCCTCGGCGCCATGTTAAATGCGATGCAGATTACTTGCTTCAATGGTGTACTTGTGGTCGACGTTACCGGTGTTTCGCGTCGAGGCCGGCTCGAAGAGAAGGACGCTTGATAGGCGCCTGGCCACCGGCTTGTATTCCACGCCGCGCGGCACGATGCAGAACTCGCCCTCCTCCAGCGAAACCGCTGATAACGAGCGGTTTGCCAGCGGATGGCGAAATTGAATGTCGATGTGGCCGGAGAGCACGAGAAACATCTCGTCCTCGTTGTCGTGATGATGCCAGACGTATTCTCCCTCGAACTTGACGATCTTGACGTACTGGCCGTTTAACTCGCCGACGACCTTCGGCACCCATGTCTCATCGAACGTCGCTAACTTCTTCGCAAGATTGACGGCCTCCATGACGAACCTCACTTTCTCGCCGGACAGGCTACGGCGAATATCGCGGGCGTCAAGACGCTTGCGTGAGCAGGGTCTGCGCTCACTCGGGTTTCTCAGGGAGCGAGAGAGCGTGCTCGGCGATTTCGCGGAGGGCGGCGGCAAGGGTAGTGATATCGTCCACGGTGTTTTTCCATCCGGGGGAGATTCGCACGGCGCCATCGGGGAACGTGCCCAGGGCCCGGTGCGTGTAGGGGGCGCAATGCAGGCCGGCGCGGACCGCGATGGAGAACGACTGATCGAGAATCGCGGCCACGTCTTCAGACGCGAGGCCGCTCACGCCAATGGAAAGCAACCCGATTCGAGCGGTTGCGGGTGCTTTGCCGAAGATCGTAAAACGCGAGTCGTCGCCCAATTCGGCCACGAGCCCGGCGACGAGCGACTGCTCGTGGGCGAGCGCAGCCGCGGGCGTCAGCCCGGAGAGCGCCGCATTCAAACCCGCCAAACCGACGGTATTGTGCGTACCCGCTTCGAGGCAGTGTGGGAACTCAGTCGGTTGAATGGGGCTGCCGGAGTCTCCGCCGGTGCCGCCTTCGCGCCATGGGTGCAGGTTCACGCGCGTTGCGACGTACAACCCGCCGGTTCCCGCAGGGCCGAGAAGCGACTTGTGGCCGGGGAAAGCGAGCAAGTCGATGTTCATGGCCAACACGTCAATGTCCACAAGGCCGGCGGTCTGAGCCGCGTCGACAAGAAAGATGATATCGTGCTCGCGGGCGATGCGGCCGATCTCGGCGATGGGCTGGATGAGGCCGGTGACGTTGCTTGCGTGCGTGGCGGCGATGAGCTTTGTGGCCGGCGCGATGGCGCGACGAACGTCGTCGGGGTCGATGCGCCCGTCGCCGGCGGACGCGATGCGTGTCAGAGTTATGACACCGGCGTCGGCCAGGGCTTGGAGCGGCCGCGAAACGCTGTTGTGCTCGAGGGCCGTGGTGATGACGTGATGGCCTGGCCCAAGCAGGCCCTTGAAGGCCATGTTCAGCGCGTCGGTGCAGCTTGAGCAATGGATGATGCGATCGGGCAGATCGGCGTGAAACAGGGTGGCGAGTCTGGCGCGAACGTCGCGAACGACGCGCTCCGCCGCGACGGCGAGTCGGTGCCCGCCGCGGCCGGGGTTTCCGGCGTCTTCTGCGAGGAACCGGGTCATTTCATCGAGGACGCGCGTAGGCTTGGGCCAACTCGTGGCGGCGTTATCGAGATAGATCATGTCTTCTTGATCACCAGAACCCAGTTTCGGCCAGTATGCTGCCAGTCTTCCTTCACCATCGGTCGCGTCGCATGCTCGACGTATCCATTTTTCTCGTATAGTCGCCGTGCACCGGCATTCGCATCGGACGCAATCAGGCTCATGTTGTCGATGTGGGAGTCGCTGGCCAGCATCTCAGCGACACGCAGGAGTTCATTGGCGAAACCCTTGCCCCGGTGTTCCGCGTAGGTGGCCAATGTATTGACGTACCAAGAACTGGGTACGATGGCTTGCAGCTGGTTTAATGGCGCGAGGGGGGCGAGGGCGTCCGCGCCGAGTGATTGAGGCCCGTCGGCAAGCGGGTAGCCGATCAAGCATGCGGCCACCTTGCCGTTCTCTTCTCGAACGACGGTGTTATGGTAGGCAAAGCCGCCGAGGCCGAGCCGGGCGCGCTCCCGGCCCACATCCCAGGCGGATTGACCGGGCCGTGCCAGCTTCCCCCATAGATACAGCGGCAGCCCGTCGCCGGCGATGTTGACAAGCTCGGCCATGTGTGATGCGTCGTCACTTGTCGCGCGGCGAAAGGGTAGGGTTAATCTGGTCACGGTTTCATCCATTTTGCGAGCCATAAGCGTACAACTTGGGCAGGGAATGAAAGACCACTGCTCCGTTCATTTCGGACAATCGTTGCTCAAACTAGCTGCTCGCGGATTCCGGAAGGAAGTAATCAGTTGTTTCTTTTCATGCTTGCCAGTGTTCAAAGCAGCGTTCCGCAGCTTCAAAATGCCGCCACGCCCGTAATCTCACGCCCCACGATCAACTCGTGAATCGTCTCCGTCCCTTCGTAGGTGATCACGCTCTCCAGGTTGAGCATGTGCCGCACCGGGCAACATTCTACGCTGATCCCGCCGGCGCCCAGCAAGTCCCGTGCTTCACGGGCCACGTCCAACCCCATCCGCACATTGTTCCACTTGGCCAGCGAAACCTGGCTGTGGTGCATCTGACCCTGATCCTTGAGCCTTCCGAGTTGCAGGGCCAGGAGCTGACCCGTCGTGATCCGCCGTAACATTTCCGCCAGGCGAAGCTGGATTGTCTGTTTGTGCGATAGGGGCGATCCGAATAGGACCCGCTGCTTCACGAACGTAAGCGCCTCCCGGTAACAGGCCATCGCCGCACCGATGCCGCCCCAGGCGATGCCGTATCGCGCCTGCGTCAGGCAACCCAACGGCGCGGCCAGCCCTTCCGCAAGCGGGAGTTGGTTGGCCGCAGGAATCCGGCAGTTGTCGAAGAACAGCTCGCTGGTGACCGAGGCCCGCAGCGAAAACTTGTGCGGGATGTCGCGGGCCGTGTACCCCTTTGTCCCCTTCTCCACCAGGAAACCGCGCACGCCCTTCTCGGTCATCGCCCAGACGATGGCTACGTCGGCGATCGTGCCGCTGGTGATCCACATCTTAGCGCCATTCAGGACCCAGTCGCCGCCGCTTTTTTCGGCGCGGGTCTTCATCGCGCCCGGGTCGCTCCCGCCGTCCGGCTCGGTGAGGCCGAAGCAGCCGATGGCCTTGGCCTTGGCCATCGGCGGGAGCCAGCGTTTCTTCTGCTCGTCGGAGCCGTACGCGTGGATCGGAAACATGCACAGGCCGCTTTGGACCGAGGCGAAGCTGCGGATTCCGCTGTCGCCGCGCTCCAGCTCCTGCATGATGAGGCCGTAGGACACGTTGTTCAGCCCGGCACAGCCGTAGTCGTGCAAGGTCGGTCCAAAGAGGCCCAGCTCCGCCATCTCCGGGATGAGTTCGCTGGGGAACCGCTCCTTCTCGAAGCATTCGGCGATGATCGGCAGCACGCGGTCATCCACGAACCGGGCCACGGTATCGCGCACCTGGCGCTCATCGTCGCTCAGCAGCGAATCGATGTTGTAGAAGTCAGGTATCTGAGTATCCGGCACAGTTATCTCCCTGATTGGTCAGTCCCCAGCGGAAAAAGCGAACCGCGGGCTTTCGGGCGCGGAAATAGATCCTTTGCTAGCGGTCTTACGGGTCATTCTCCCGATAGGTGCGTTCAACCGTATCGCCCATATCAGTCTCCCTTCGCGACGGCGCGGGCCAGCTTCCGAAACTCAACCCGCAAACCACGCGACAGGCATCCTGCGAAGGTGGGCGTCAATCGATGCGCCCGGATCAACCCGATCACGTCGGCCAAGTCAATCGCCCGCAGCGGATCGCGGAGGCCACTTTCCAGCTTCATGTTCAGCAAGTCCGCCAGCCTGACCGTGCGCACGCCTTCGATGACGACAGACCCACGTGGCGGCGTCGTCACCTGTTGTGACGATACAAGGTGTACGGGCACACGTTGCTTACGAAACTCCCGCCGCTTGGCGTCGAACCGGTAGCCGGCCGCGCGGAGAGCGCTCGACACATCCTCAAGGGAACCCGGCACGAACAGGTCCACACCGACTGTTGTCCGCACATAGTTGTGGAGTACAACGGCCACACCGCCGATGACGGCTCCGTCCATTCCGGCCGCATCCATGACCCGCGTGATGTGGCGGGCGACATCGAGAATCGCTCCCCGGCCTTCCAAGAGCAGCAACGCCTCGTCACGCAGATGTTGTATCATGGCTTTCGCGTCCGCACTTGCGGGATTCTATCGGAAACGAGATGACAAAACCAAATCGCCTGCTTGAGGGCACCCGTGCGTCTTGCTATAATGGACGCCAAAGGGTGTTCCCGGGATCTGCTCCGGGCCCCTGCAAAGAGCCTTTCCGCGAGAAGGGCGAGCCGCGGGCTTGTAGCCCGCGCGGACGTTGAGGGCGTACTCGCCCGCGACGATCCGCGCAAGCTGAAGCTTGCGGCTCGCAGGACGGACGGATCGGTATCGAAAGGATCATCATGGTTGCCAGCGCCCCACGCGCCGCCCCCGGTTCGTTCACGCCTGCTTCGTTCATCCCGCTCGGCCTGCCGCGCCGTCTCCCTCTCCCTGACAGGGAGAGAGCCGGGGTGAGGGCGTCCGGAACGCAGCCGCTGCCGGTGACGTCGGCGGAGATGCAACAGCGCGGCTGGGACAGCGTTGACATCGTCTTTGTCACCGGCGACGCCTACATCGATCATCCCAGCTTCGCCATGGCCATCTTGGGTCGCGTGCTGGAGGCCAACGGCTTCCGCGTCGCCATTCTCGCCCAGCCCAACTGGCGGAGTTGCGACCCCTGGCGCGAATTCGGCCGGCCGAGGCTCTTCTTCGCCATCAGCGCCGGCAACATGGACTCCATGATCAACCACTACACCGCCAACCGCAAAGTGCGCAACGACGACGCCTATTCGCCAGGCGGGCGCATCGGGCTCCGCCCCGACCGCGCGACGCTTCCCTATTGTCAGCGCGCCCGAGAGGCGTATCCCGGCGTGCCGATCATCGCCGGCGGTGTGGAGGCCAGCCTCCGCCGCCTCGCTCATTACGACTACTGGAGCGACACCGTGAAACGCTCCATCCTGTTGGACTCCAAGGCTGACCTGGTGATTTTTGGCATGGGCGAATCGGCCATCGTTGAGATCGCTGAGAGGCTGGCCGCAGGAGAAACGGTAAAAGACTTGCGCGACATGCGCGGCGTGGCGTACGTACTCGGCGCGAAGGAAACTCCTCCGTCGGGCGACGACGTTTTGCCTCTACCTTCCTATGAGGAAGTCAAAGCCGACAAACCCGCCTTCGCCGAGGCCACCCGCCGCATCCACATGGAGACGAATCCGTACAACGCTCGGACCCTCGTCCAATGGCACGATCGCCAGGCGGTGGTCTGCAACCCGCCGCGACTCCCCGAATCCCAGCAGGCCATGGACTTCTTCTACGATCTGCCGTACACACGAAAGCCGCACCCAGTGTACCGCGAGCCGATCCCCGCGATGCAGATCGTGAAGGATTCGGTCACCATCATGCGCGGCTGCTTCGGCGGCTGCACCTATTGCTCCATCACCACGCATCAAGGCCGGATCATCCAATCGCGGAGCAAGGGATCGATCGTCCGCGAGGTCGCGGCCATGGGGGCGGACAAGGAGTTCAAGGGCGTCGTGAGCGACATCGGCGGCCCAACGGCCAATATGTATGAAATGCGCTGCGTCCGGCCTGAGATCGAGGCCATCTGCCGCCGCCTCTCCTGCGTGTATCCCAAGATATGCCCGCTGCTAGGGACCGACCATGGCCCGCTCATCGACGTGATGAAAGAGGCCCGAACGCAAAAGGGCGTTCGCAAAGTGTTGGTGGCCAGCGGCGTCCGCATGGACCTCGCCCGCCTTTCACCCGAATACATGAAGGAGCTAACCGCCCACCACGTCGGCGGCCACTTGAAGGTTGCCCAGGAGCACACCGATTCCCAGACGCTGAGCGCGATGAAACGCCCAGCCGCTGAAAATTTCCAGGATTTCGCCGACCAGTTCGCGCGGGAATCCAAGCGGGCCGGCAAGGAGCAATACTTGGTGCCGTATTTCATCTCCGCCCATCCCGGCGGGGACATCCACGCCATGATTGATTTGGCAGTCTTTCTCAAGGAGAACGGCTACAAGCCGGAACAAGTGCAGGATTTTATCCCCGCTCCGTTCGATATCGCGGCCTGCATGTACCACACCGGTCTGGACCCGATGACCAAAAAGCCCGTCGCCATCGCCAAGGCCATGCGCGACCGAAAAGCCCAGCGGGCCCTCCTCCAATTCTTCAAGCCGGAAAACTACTTCGCGGTGCGGAAAGCGCTCATCGAGGCCGGCCGCCGCGACCTGATCGGCGACGGCTGCCACGCACTTATCCCCGCAACCCCCCCGCCGGCCGCCATCGAAGCCCGCCGCCAGCGCGCTCGCTTAGGTGCCCAAAGCGGCGACCACGTGCACTCCACCCGGAGACGCCCGGGAATCGGCTATCGGCCGAGCCGCGCTACGGCTACGCGTCGCAGCAAAGACTAGCCCCGGCACACGATATTGCGCGGACGAAGGAATTGCAGCTCATTGTAGCCAGCCCGAGATATTGAAGGTTGGTCGCTCGCGTAGGCGGTTAAGCCCGAAAGATCACCGTTGCCGGACCGATGCGGATGCATTCACGGTGCTGGTGCGGGGTCAATTAGTCGCCGGATTGAGCGCACATGCTCCCAGAACTCAACTGCCGCGGCGCGCCTTTCATCTGGAGCGATGAGATATCCCTTGCCACAGTGATACTTCCTCCAGGCGATCGCTTCGATGACATCGTCGGGGCTCTCGCCCGTTTCAAAGAGACTAAGCACCTTCCGCGTATCCTCCGGGAGCCTTGCCACAACGCGTCGGTACTGCACCTCACCGTGACGGTTCCGGTAGCTTTTCACGGACTCTAGAATACTCGATTCGTTGTGGCACATGACACCTTACTCCTCGATCAAACCGCGCGCAGCGATTCCACCCGCACGTCGGATCCTCCGCAGGAACTTGTTCCAGTCCTTCTTGTCGAGCGCCGTACCGATCACTTGTTCAACGGCACTCCGAATTGACTTCAAATGATCCACGGTCTGTCGCGCAGAGTTTCCGAGCTCGCGTCGAAGGGTGGCGATATCTTCGCCCGCAGCCACGGCATCCAGCACCCGGCACGCGGATTCGTCGAGCCGCCCTCTTGCGTCAGCGAGAACGAAGCGGAAGGCCTCCTGCGATGCGGGCTCGCGACTCTCGCGAGGGAGTAGTTCAAGGTCGACGTGTACCCGATTCAGGAGCCCGTTTCGACGATACAGTTTTCTCGAAAGGGTAATCGCCGCCTTGCGAACCGTGGTCTGAGCGTACTTCCACCTGACCTTAGGAGAGCGCAAGAGACGCTCGATCAGCGGACCGTCGTCCCTCTGAATCCGCGCGTAGATGTGCGCGCGGGCGTCTCCGAGAAGGTCCTCCCAGTGCGCCCTCAACTGGGGAAACCGCGACTGCAAACGGGCTCCAATCTCGTCGACATCGCGCCCGATCGCTAACAGGAACGACGTCAAACACTCGAGCATACTTGCCGGCATCATGAAGCACCTCCCTTCTATGAGACGCTTGTGACATCGTGAAATCAAGATTCGCGAAAAAAAAAGGCGCCGAGAGGACGCCCCCTTCAGACTGGACCAGCGGCGTCGTTATCGCCCGATTGCCTTTCGTGCTGATGGCATTTGCCGTAAACGCGCGGGCGCTGTGAGGCCCCACACGACGAGCACATCGTCCATGGCGCAAAGTAGCGCTTCCCTGTCACCAGGTGACATGTGCAAGGCCAGCAACTCCTCTGGACTTCGGCCCCCGTGCCCGCTCAACCAACGGTAATAGTCAAGAACCCAAGTGGCGACCTCATCAGAAATCTGTGTTGACATAATTAGCTCCAAAGGCTCAATCCCATGCCTGCTCTTTCCTCACTATCTATAGACGCACGGAAGCAAGAATTAGCGACAATTTCTCTTGACGAAATCGGAGTTTTCGCAAAAATTTCGAGTACCTTAAGGCTCTCGCAGCGGCTTGCACGGGAGATTCAGGGGCGTCCTTGGCTGCCGGCAAAACAGCAAGGTCGCAAACTGACTCGGGTCCCTGCGTCGAATTAACGCCAAATAGGAGAAGGAATTGATGACAATAAAAATGGAGGAACACCTCGCAACTCGCTTAAATGACCTGGCTCTCGTTAGGGCGACAGAACAAACCTCGATGGCTTTGGCCCTCTGCAGAGGAAAGCGTGAAGTCCGCAAGTCGCGGCAAGGCCGTCCCGCCCAGGATGAAACGTCAGCGCCCCCCAATGGACAGGCTGACGAGAGTGGCGGACAAGTTTTGAGCACTGAACCGATATCGAACCCTACCGAGAGCATCGCCCAAGAAAAGTCGGGCCAGGTCGCCCCACGAAGTGCCTTAGCCCGTGTAGTGGGTGTTCGTTGTTTCGAGTCCGTTCTTAAGCGGGCCTACTGCCGCGGTCGATTAGCCCTGAGGCACCCGCTTGATCACTGGTCCCAGGACGCCTACGGCATGTTTCCCGATGTATCGCACGCCGAAATGCTTCTCGATTTGGTGCCGAGCCCGGCAGATGGAGCTCGCTCGCTGCTCGACGGACGCGATGCGGCATCGATTTCCGTGCTTGGCGGCGGTCCCCCCGGTGCCTTTAAGGTTCCGCTCGTCGCGAACAACGAGCCACCCGAGTACTTTCTCGTTTGGGCGTTGAGCCCAAACCTCAGTCTCAAGAGGGAAAGGGATGAGACGCTCGACGCTGTCATGGGACCGCCCAGGAGCGGCTGCTCCGTTGGCGACCTTGTCAGCAGCTGGCTCGAGACCATCCGCTGCCGTTTGCAATCACGGAAGCCCTCGTACGAGCTAACGGTCGGGCTTCTTGACGGTGAGGAGCAACCCAAGGAGCTTAGGAAAGAAATGAGGTCTTCTTGCCGAATCCAACTGTCGTCGGGATCCAGCGTCGCCGCCGCGATCACCGTGTTTCTTGGGCGTGCGGGGATCGATGCCTTCTTCGGAGTGGTCCGCTGCGTGCATACGATGCTGATGGCGATCGCCGCTTCAGCGACGGAATGCAAGATGTATGCCGTGCCATGTATTCCGGACAAGAAGGGAAAGGTACAGGTATCGGGAGAGGCCTACACTGCGAGTTCTCTCCTTGACCCAGAGACGGACGTGTTTCTAATTGCGACGGGGATTACCGAGAACCTAGCGCTGCAGGGAGTGCGCTTTCATGGGGCAAAACGTGCAACGACGCAGACGCTCGTGCTGCGCCCAAGGACCGGCTCGGTGCGATTCGTGAAGACGAACCACGATCTTAGTCGAAAACCATTCTATCTCGGCGACAAAGAAGGCTCGTGGAGTGAATTCGTCGAGCAGTTGTATCCCCAATGGGCCACGGACCGTAGTAGGAATGAGGCGTCGCCGGAGCAGCACCGTGTCGCGAATGAAGCTTCGGCGCATTGACCGGAGCGCTCTGTGGGAATACCGCTATTGAAGCGACGAGAACTGCCCGTCCTGGGCGCGAACCTCATCTACGTTCCGGCCTTTACGATCGTCGCCCTGCGCAGCAAAAATCACGAATTCCTCCTCTACGTGCTGGTCATTCTTCTCGTGGCCGCCTGGGTCGTCTGGAAGCAGCGAAGCATTCAATTCGGCCCCATGATCCTTTGGGGTCTGACCCTCTGGGGGCTCATGCACATGGCCGGCGGAAACCTTCGCGTGGCCGGCGGCGTCCTCTACGGGCTTCAACTGATCCCCAAAGTCCTCAAGTACGACCAACTCGTGCACGCCGTTGGCTTCGGCGTCGCCACGTTGGTGTGCTACCACCTTTTGAAGGGCCATCTCGCGGCCCCGGTCACTCGCCGCGGAACCATTCTGGTGCTCGTAATTTTGATGAGTTCGGGCCTCGGCGCCGTCAACGAAATCATCGAGTTTCTCTGCGTCAAATCGCTCCCGCGCACCGGCGTCGGCGGCTACGACAACACCCTGTGGGACCTGGTCTTCAACCTGATCGGCGGCATCCTCGCGGCGATCTTTATCGCGTTACGTCCAGACCGCCCCGATTCGCGGCGCGGGACGGCCAGAGCTAGAATTCCGGCATGAGGTTGATGCGCGAAGTGCGGTGTTTCCCCTTTGGTGAGCCGGACTGCGCCGGAATCAACTCGTGGGCGGGTTCACCCGGCAATCTGGGCTTGCAGACGTTTTGGGCGCTTCGTGCGGTGGTGGAGGGGCCGGTCGATCCGTGGACGGGATACGTCTGCAACATCGCCGAAATGGACCGTCTTATTCGGGACGCCGTGCCGCGGTTACAGGTCCGCGCGACGACCGGATCGCTGGACGTGGCCGGCGCGGCCGCGCGATTGTGCGCGGCGTACGGATTGGTCGCCGAGCAGTGCCCACGGCCGGTGACGCTTTTTCGGCTGGAGTGGCACATTTCGCCGTTTACGAGCCTGGCCGTCGGTCATGGAGAGAACCACGTGATTAGATTGATGCAGTCGTTTGAGTTTTCGGCCTCCCACCGATTGTTCCGCCGCGAGTTGAGCGACGATGAGAATCGCCGCGTTTTTGGTAAGTGCAGCAACCTCAACGGCCACGGGCACAACTACGTGGTGGAGGTTACCGTCTCCGGCGAGGTGGATGCAGGTGGAACCGTGATTGACCTCTTGCGGATGCAGCGGATCGTCAAAGAACGGGTCATCGACCAATTCGATCATAAGAATCTGAATCTGGACTGCGAAGAGTTTTCCGCCCTTATCCCCAGCATCGAGAACATCGCTTTAGTCATTTGGAAGCGGCTTCACGGGGCATTCGAAGGCAGCGAGCTTCGCAATGTTCGCGTGTGGGAAACGCCCAAGACCTATGCGGAGATTGCCGGCGGAAGCGGGGCATAGTTGTCGTCTCGGGCAGGATGAACGTGTGCCACCGTTGGAAACAACAGGGTCTGGCGGCCCGTTCCACCACCGCACAAATCTAACGGGCCTGATCATCCGGTAGCAGCGCGGCGCCCGGCTTCCACTACATTCCGCAGCGCCGGACTCTTGATATTAGCCGCGGTTTCATGTATGCTAGGTTCCGTGTCTTGATGCTTGGGTCCTAGCCGCGATGATCGCGGTGCGACGCCGTATCGGAGCGTACGATGTGGACCGGAAGCCCGGTCGCGGTCATGCGAATGCGCTGGTCGCCGCTCGGCGATGGATGCTCGCCGTACCTTAAACGCATCTCGATTCGCGAGCCGATCCCTCGAGCACAAAATCCTACACGCGGCCGATCAAAACAAGCAGATGGAATCCCGACTCGCGGAGTGGAAGCCGCGACGGGAGGAATTCTACAGAAAAAAGGACAGTGAGGATGAAGCTAACGGTGAGAGTAAGGGTTGTAGGTACGGCCGCGACGGTCGTAGCGGTCGGCCTCTGGTTCGCTGCGCCCAGGGGCGTAGCGTTCATCCATCAGGGCGAAGGCGGCGGCCCGAGGGACGGCCGGACCCGATCAGGAATTGGTCTTGAAAATGGAAACGTAGTCGGGCAGATCATGCCGTGGACACCCGACCGGGGTCCGACGGCCGGGCCTGGCGACGTTGAAGTATACGACGTGGCCCCATGCGCCGGCGGCAACGGCGTGGTGGATTTAGACGACATCGTCGGTATCCTCGACGCATTCGGGGGTACCTATGCCTGCTCTTGCCCTGGCGGCGGATGGAACCTCACCGGCAACGGCGGCACGAACTCCGCGATGGACTTCTTGGGGACGACCGACAACGTCGCCCTGAGCTTCCGCGTGAACAACCAACGGGCGTTTCGCATGGAGCCTAACGCCAGCTCCCCCAACATCATTGGAGGCAACAGCGTGAATTCGGTTGCCGCGGGGATCATTGGCGCAACCATCGCCGGCGGCGGCACGCCGGAGTTTCCAAATCTGGTAACGGCTGATTTCGGCGCCGTCGGCGGCGGGCAGCTCAACCTCGCGAAAGGCGATTACAGCACGGTCGGTGGCGGCGGGTCGAACCGCGCGGCCGGCGACTGGGCAACCGTACCGGGAGGCGCTTCCAACCTCGCGGGCGGCGCCTTCAGCTTCGCCGCCGGTCGTCGAGCGGAAGTCCGCGATGCCGCCGCCGTCGGAGACTTTGACGGCGATGAGGGTACTTTCGTCTGGTCCGACAGCACCAACGCCGATTTCGAGTCCACCGGCGCCAACCAATTCCTGATCCGCGCCGCCGGCGGCGTGGGGATTAATACCAATCTTCCCACCGCGGCCCTGCACATCGGCGGAACCGCGGGCGTGGACGGCATTCGTTTCCCCGACGGCACGCTCCAGGCCACGGCCGGCGGACCCGGCGACATCACCGCGGTGAATGCGGGAAACGGCCTTTCCGGTGGCGGCGCGTCCGGCAACGTAACGTTGTCCATTGCCGCAGGCGGAGTCGGCGCCGCGGAAATCGCCGCCAATGCCGTTGATTCGACCAAGATCGCGGATGGGGCGGTGGGGAGCGCCGACCTCGGCGCCAACGCCGTTACCAGCGCCAAGATCCTCGATGGCACGATTATCGCCGCGGATTTGGCAACGGGCGCCGTCACATCCGATGAGATCGCAGACGACGCCGTGGGTACGGGTGAGATCGCGACCGGCGCGGTTGGTAGTAATGAGATCCTTGATGAGAGCATCACGCGCGCCGACTTGGGGCCTAACTCCGTCGGAGCGGACGAGATCGCCGTGGATGCGGTAGGCGCTGCCGAAATCGACATGGATGCCGTCGGGTCGGATGAAATAGTAGACGGCGCAGTGGGATCGAGTGAGATCGCCTCGGATGCGGTGGGCGCGGCCGAGATCCTCGCGGATGCAGTTGGCTCATCGGAAATCGCCGCGGATGCAGTCGGCTCGGCGGAGATTGCCCCAAATGCGGTCGCGGCGACGGACTTGGCCTCCGACGCTGGCTCGCTAAGCAAGGTTTCCGGTGGAGCGATGGCGGCCCTTGGGGTCAACGTCGGGATCGGAACCCCAGTCCCCGCCGAAAAGCTCCATGTGACTGGGAATATCAAGGCAAGCGGATCGATCCAGAGCGGCAATTCGATCGTCATCGACGGAACGACAGCGCCCAACATCTTGTACACAACGGGCGCGGACCTGCAAGTCGGCGCAGGAGGCGCGTTTAACGACATCGTGATCGATGACGCCAACGGCAACGTCGGCCTCGCTCGCGAGGCGACCTCCAACAAACTCGAAGTGGAGGGCACGGCTTCCAAGACTGTCGCCGGGGCTTGGCTGGCCAACTCCGACGCCCGGATCAAGACCGAGGTATCCGCCGTCACGGGCGCTTTGGACATGATCGATCGGCTCCGGCCCGTGCGGTTCAGGTACACAGAGGAATACAAGGCTCGACATTCGTCTATCGGCGACATCGACTACTACAACTATGTCGCTCAGGAATATCGCGAAGTCTTCCCCGACTTTGTGAAGGACAGCGGTGAAGAGGGCGGAACCCTTCAGCTCGACTCACATCCGGCGAGCATCGTGGCCGTCGCGGCCATCCAGGAGCTGCACGGCATCGTTCGGGAGAAGGAATGCGAGATCGACGAGTTGCGCGATGAGGTCAAACAAAGGGATATCCTTTTGGTGACCGTGGCTCAACAGAATCAATCTCTGGAAGTCAGGCTTGCGGCTCTGGAGCGCATGGTCGCGCGGCTCAATTCGGCGGAAGAGAAGTAGGCTCGAGCCTGCACAACCACGTGCTCGTGCATCATTCTCTGCGGGCGCCATGCTCACGCTTGTATGAGCATGTTCTTGGGCGCGCTCGACATTGCCGCCCATGATGCAATACCTGCAAACTGCCTGAATCGAGCCGCTATCTAGATGGCGTAATCGGGGAGGTGCTCGGGTTCCGGAGTGGATTCGGGCTTTGGGGGTTCCGCCCCGGGAGCGGTCTTGAGCCGAAGCTCCGGCGGCTTGAACGTCACCACCGACTGCGGCGGCACGCTCGACGTCACGAACACCGATCCGCCGATGACGGAGTTCTCGCCGATTACGGTGTCGCCGCCCAGCACGATGGCGTTCGCGTAGATCGTAACGTTGTCGCACACGGTGGGATGGCGCTTGGCCTCGCGAATGACGCGGCCTCGTTCGTCCTTGCGAAAGGACAGTGCGCCGAGGGTCACGCCCTGATAGATTTTGACATTGGCCCCGATATCAGACGTTTCGCCGATGACCACGCCGGTCCCGTGGTCGATGAAGAAGTTTCGCCCAATCCGGGCCCCGGGATGAATGTCTATTCCGGTCTTGGCGTGGGCCCATTCGGCCATGATTCGCGGCATGAGCGGAACATGGAGCTCGTAGAGCCGATGAGCGAGGCGATGAACGCTGATGGCCAGAAGCCCGGGGTAGGCCAGAATCACTTCGTCCAGGTTGAGCGCCGCGGGGTCGCCGTCGTAGGCGGCCTGCACATCGCCGGCGAGCTTGTTGCGAATCGCCGGGATGCTTTCCAGGAACGACAGCGTGATCCGGCGGGCGTCAGGTTCGCAGTGAGGCTGTCCCGGTTCGTCCGGATGCTCAGTCTCAGCGGCGTAACACAGACAGTTGTAGATTTGCCGAAACGCCGCCTCGCCGATGCGCGGCAACAGATCGCCTACGTGGAAAGCGACGTTGTGCCGGGTGAGATGCTGTCGGCCGATGAAACCGGGATAGATCAGCTCCAGAAGATCGCGGACCAGGGTGATGATCTGGTCGCGCGAGGGCAGATAAAACCGATCTACATGTTGCGTGCGCGTGTCGGTGTTGTAGCTGTGGATCATCTTCTCCACGAGCTCGCCGAGCTTAGGGCCGATCACGAAGTCTTCGGTCATCTAGCGGTATCCACGATCGCCTCGACAGATCTGAAACCCCAGGTTCGTTGCCGCGCCCCATTCCCCGCCGGGCGCGGCAGGAAGCGGCCAAATCCGAAGACTGAAATCCGAAGCGCGAAGTCTGAAGTCTGAAATCAGGAACTGCATTCATCACACTTCAGCATTCGCGCGGGCGCCACTGGCAGCAGGCTGCCAGTGCCGATGCGTGATCGGGGTGGCCCACCTCTTTGGAGGCGGGGGACCCCGCGTCACTTCCCAGGCTTAGACGTTCTGAACAATGGCGTAACCCCCCGCGGCGGTGATGCCGAGAAAGAAGGTCTGGAGAAGTTCGTTGAACTGGGCAAAGGTACAGCCGCCGGCCTGCAACAAGAGTCCGCCGCAGGCGACAAGATTCAGAATTCGTACGAGACGGGCATTCCACATTCGTTAACTCCAAAAAAGCAAGGCCCCGCGCCGGGCCGCCAATCCATTCACCACCGGACCATTAGTCTACCCCCGGGTCGCCATCGGTCAATCATCCTGGCCGCCGTCGGTCCTTGTCTGCGGCATGCTCAATGCCGTACCGTGCATCCTTCCCCAAGACCCGACCCGACGGCTACACTGCGGCCATGTCCCGTGTTATTGACGGACGAGCGCTCTCCGAGCGCATCAAGTTGCAAGCGGCCCAGCAAGTGCGGGTTCTGGCCGGCGAAGGCGTTCGCGTCGCCCTGGATGCGATCATCGTCGGTGATCCGGCGGCCGGCGGCGTCTACGCCCGCTCGCAGAAGCAGCGATGTCAGGATGTTGGCATCGAGCATCGGCTCCATTCGCTGCCTCAAGACTCCCGCGAGGCCGACATCCGCGTCTTGATTCGCCGCCTCAACGATGATCCGTCGGTCACCGGGATTTTGCTGAACCTTCCCCTGCCCGAGGGGATTGACACGCCGGCCATGCAGTATCGCATCGATCCGTACAAGGACGTGGAGGGGGTGAACCCGGCCAATATCGGGTTTCTATTTTACGATCACCCGATCATCGCACCGTGCACCGCCCTTGCCGTGATGGAGGTGCTCAAGGAGGCGGGAGTGGCCGTGCGCGGCCTGGACGCGGTGGTCGTGGGGCAGAGCGCCATCGCCGGCAAGCCTATTTCGCTGTTTCTGGTGCGCGAAATGGCGACCGTCACCTGCTGCCATGTCGCCACGCGCGACCTTACACGCCACACGCGGCAGGCGGATGTACTCATTGTGGCCGTGGGGAAACCGGGGCTGATTCGCGCCCATCACGTCAAGCCCGGCGCTATCGTCATTGACGTAGGGATCAACTCGGTCGTCGGCCCGGACGGTCAGCGAATCTTAGTCGGGGACGTGGCCTTTGAAGAGGTTAAAGCGGTTGCGAGCGTGATCACTCCTGTACCCGGTGGGGTCGGGCCGGTGACGGTTGCGATTCTCCTACGCAGCGCCGCCGAGGCAGCACGCAAGCAATTGTCGCTTCCCCGGCGCCTGGAACCGTAGCTCGCTGGTATTAGTGGTAATTCCTAGAGGGTCTGACAACAAGAACCGCCAAGGCCCCAAGATCGCCAAGGCGGAGCCAGGAAAAGCGGTTGGCGTTCTTGGCGTCTTGGCGGTGACCCCCCCCCAAGGCCGGGTGGCCCAGGGCTTCAACGGTTGGGAAGGCGAATCGCCGCGTGCCAGCCGCGGTCAGAAGTAGGTGACCGGTCACCGGCCACTTCCTACTGACCACCGGCCACGATTACTGCCCGCCATAATTCCTCTGAAAGATCGCGAAATCCGCAAGGTCCACGTCGCGATCGTGGTCGATGTCCAGGAACCGGCAGGCGCAGAGCCGGTCGAAGTCGCCGGGCCCGGTGAGGCAGTCGGGCATCTCGGCGTGGTCCAGCGCGTCAACGTCACCGTCGAGGTCGATGTCCCCCGTACGAATCCGGCGCATCAGACGAATACCTCGCCGTCCCGCATCAATATCCGCCGTGCCCCAAACTGCTTCGCCGGCCTCGTTGAGGTCTCCGTCCACGTTCCAGAACGGGTCATCCGTAAGCTGTAAGAAAACCCCGCCGGAATAGAACCAGCTCTGCCAGGTTCGGCTG
>Ga0187892_10005337_pt1 | contig 20319 bp, 20 predicted proteins | sample MA1701073metaG_FD_139345 | JGI IMG/M metagenome (GOLD analysis project Ga0187892, IMG submission 139345) | Bio-ooze microbial communities from a basaltic lava cave in the Kipuka Kanohina Cave System on the Island of Hawaii, USA - MA170107-3 metaG ... | reverse complement strand
GGAATCAAGGTCGCGCTCCCGGAAGCTCTGCGGAAGTGAGCCCCCCAAGAGTCACGCTGACACGAGTGACGGGAACCGAAGCCGAGGCTCGGGGGCGGGGACGCCTCGACGTTGCGGAAGTGTTCCGGCGAAATATCGTCAACCTTAAGGCGCGGATTGAGAGCCTCCGAGACACCTTGGATAAAGTTCGTCCAAACTCGACGGCGCCCTCGAGTCCGGCGCCGACCCCGGGGCGCGCCCAACCGCCGACGGCGGAGCGTTCCTAAAGCGCCCGCAGATCCTGAACCTGTCGGTTGCGCACGTAGATGAGCACCGCCGCCCCTTTCAATCTTCCTTGCGAGCCCCGCCGATGATCCTGCGGAGAAAGGCCAGGGACCGGGCCAGCTTCGATGAGGAATGCCGGACCGATACGATGCCCGGGGCGGAGTCGCTCCGGTCCCAGAAGCCGACCGGCCGGATCTTCCGCGGGGCCTTTGGCTTCTCTTTCATGGATCAGACAGCTTTCCCGAAGCCGACGTTTTCCTGTTTCCGGCGGGGCGCCGTCGCCACGCCACCCTTCCGCGCCACCCCTGTGAGGTTGAGGAGCCGCCCGGAACGGGCCGGCTCGGACGCGATCGTATCGTCTAAGTCATGCACCTCTCGCAACGCAAACGGCGTGCCAGAGGTCCGGGACGCGTGATTCGACGCGATAGGAGTTGGCGCGCCGATTGCTCAGGGGAACTTCATGATCCCCATCGGCACGCACGCGCCGAATGAGAGGGCCCAGGCCCTTCGCCGCACGCGATCAATCTAGCCGACAGGATCCTATCCCCCCGGTGGCACGCGGTTTGCGCCTGTTCCGAAGAATGATTCCCTCCGAATCCTGCCTGGGTTCCGAAATGCTGATCGCCTGCTGGCACTGCGGGCTCTGCCTCATGCCCTTCAAGATTCAGGGAGGGACCCATCCGTTGACCTGCTCTCGGTGCAAGCGCATCACGCAGGTGAAGGTTTACCTGCGGGGGGCCGCCTGGCGCCTCGAGACCGGCCCGCGGACGTGACGGTTGGCGGCTTCGGCGCGACTCACCCCCGGGCCGTGCGTCGACCGCTTCGCGGCGGTCCGCTTGTCGCCCAAAAGTTTAGGCGACGTTCGCGCGGCTCACGAAGAGTTCGGCGTGAGGCGCCAGAGCGACGTGATCTCCTTCGCGCGCGCGGAGTAGAGGGGGTCGGCCGCATCCCGGACACGGGGATGGACGGGCCGCGCGTCGATTCGGCCCGCGACTTTCAAGCCTGCCGCTGCGATGGCCGCCAGCAGCTCGGCGCGGGACCGCAGGCCCAGGTGCTCCGCAAGGTCCGACAGGATCAGCCAGCCTTCCCCCGCCGGTTCCAGGTGCGCGGCCAGGCCGGACAGGAACGCGCGCAGCATGCGGCTCTCGGTCGTACACCGCCCGCTCCAGGGGCGACGTCGGCGGGGCCGGAATCCACGGCGGGTTGCAGACGACCAGGCGCGCCCGGCCTTCCGGGAAGAGATCCGCCAGTCTTGTTTCCACCCGCGGGCCCAGCCCCAGCCTCTCGAGGTTCTCGCGGGCGCAGGCCACGGCGCGAGGGTCCAGGTCGGTGGCGACGATGCGCTTGACGCCCCGACGTCCCAGTATCGCCGCCAGCACGCCCGTGCCGGTGCCGACGTCAAACGCCGACTCCCGCGAAGGGAGCGGCGCCTTGGCCGCCAGGCCGGCGTACTCGGCGCGGATCGGCGTGAAGACGCCGTAGTGGGGGTGGATGCGTGCGCCGAGCGCGGGAACCTCGACGCCCTTCTTCCGCCACTCGTGCGCGCCGATCAGCCCCTGCAGTTCCCGGAGCGAGGCGACGTAGGGTTCCGCGGCGACGCCATGGGCCTCGAGGCAGGCTTGACGGACGTCGGGCGCCCGCCGCAGGGGCACGCGGTGGTCGGCGTCGAACGGCAGGAGCAGCATGCCCAGCGTGCGCGCGCGCAGCGCCTGGGCGCGGCGATGCTGTTGAAAGGCCTCGGCGGACGTTCGCGGCGGGTCGCCCTGGGGACGTCGATCCACGCGCCGCGCCATCGCCTGCAGGAGCTTGCGCGCGTTCTGGAAGTCGCCGCGCCACAGCAATCCATGGCCCTCGCGGGCGAGCCGACAGGCGGCGTCGGCCGTGAGCGTATCCCCGGCCACGATCCCCTGCGCGGTCGGCGCGGAACCGCTCTCCGAGCGCCACCGCGCGGAGCGCGCCTGGCCGGCCTCGGTCCATCGGAACTCGGTCATGACCGCGCCGGCGCCGACCCCGACGACGTCCGGAGGCTCGCTCATGGGACGCCATCATAGGGCCGGCAGACGGCGGTCCCCATGAAAACCCGCATTCCGCGAAGAAGATTTCCTTCTATCGTGAAGGGTCAGTGCAGCCCAGGTCTCGACCCGGATTCGGATGACGATGCAGTCCCTGCGCGAAGAGAATTGTGGTACCCTGATCCTTCTCAGATCCTGAATGGACAAGCTGAATCCCGAAGTCAAGAAGCTGATCGAGGAAGGCAAGAGAAGGGGCTCGGTCACCTATGACGAGCTCAACAAGGTCCTTCCTGACGATATGGTCTCGCCCGAGATGCTCGACGATGTTCTCCAGATGATGGATGAGCTCGGGATCGAGATGGTCGAGACCGAGAGCGCGGAGGACAAGGAGGAATCCGAGGAGGAGCGCGAGTTCGAGGGGTCTCCGGAGACGGCAACCTCACCGGACGGCAACTCCCCCAAGATCGATGATCCCGTACGGATGTACCTCACACAAATAGGAGAGATCCCGCTCCTCTCCCGTGCGGACGAACTGCGTCTGGCCAGCCGGATCGAGATCACCCGGAAACGTCTGCGCGCCAAAGTATTCGAATCCCCTCCATCGGTCATCGAGGCGATCAAGATTCTGGAAGACGTCAAGAACGGAGACCTCTCGTTTGATCGCACCCTCAGGGCCGACCGTGCGATCGATGACTACAAACTCGAGGTTCTGGAACGACTGCCCGCGGTGATCGATCAGCTCCGGCAGGGGGTTTTCGCCTCCCATGAATGTTACGAGCAATTGTTGAGTGGCCGACCGAACGCCCGGCGGCGTACCCGCCTCCGCCACAAACTCCGCGAGAACCAGCGCCGCTCGGTCGTGATGCTCGAGGAGATGAACATCCAGCCGAAGAAGATCAGGCCGATGATCGAGCGACTGGAGACGCTCTCGCGAAGCCTGGACGAGATCTCGCATGAGATCCCCGAAATCAAGAGATGCCGCGGCGACCGGGCCCGGCTTGGATCGCTTCAGAAGGAGCAGGCCCAGGTGATGATGCAAACCCTCGAGGGGCCTGATGAGCTTCGGACCCGCGTGCGTGAGATCCGAGATCTCTTCGAGGACTATGAAGATACCAAGCGCAAACTCTCCAGTGGAAACCTTCGCCTGGTCGTCGCGATCGGGAAGAAGTACCGGAATCACGGTCTGACGTTCCTGGACCTTATCCAGGAAGGCAATACGGGACTCATGAAGGCCGTAGAGAAATACGAGTACCGCCGCGGGTACAAGTTCTCGACGTACGCGACGTGGTGGATCCGGCAGTCGATCCAGCGCGCCCTCGCCGACCAGGGGCGGACGATCCGGATCCCCTGCCACATGATCGAGGCGATCCGGAAGTTCAAGGATGTCTCGAGGAAGTTGACCCAGCGCATGGGCCGCGAACCCTCGATCGAGGAGATCGCCCATCGCTCCCGAGTTCCGCTCCCGGAAACCGAGCGCATCCTCAAAATCTCAAAATACCCCATCTCGATCGACCGCCCGGTCGGGGAGGGAGACGACGCGCACATTGGGGATTTCATCAAGGACGAGAGATCGGAGGATCCCGTCTCCGCCGCCGCGCATGGGATGCTCAAAGAGAGGATCCAGACGGTGCTTGGGATGCTCACGTTTCGCGAGCGGGAGATTCTGAAGCTCCGCTTCGGGATCGGCGTCGGGTATACGTATACGCTGGAGGAAGTAGGACGTCTTTTCAAGGTCACGCGCGAACGGGTGCGCCAGATTCAGGCCAAAGCCGTCGGGAAACTCCAGCATCCGAACCGATCCAAGAAGCTGGAGGGTTTCCTGGATGAGTTGCTCCGCAAAGGCAAGATATCAGAGACAGAGTTCACGGAGGAACTCGCCCTTTGACGGGTGTCCGGAGGGGAGGAAGAGCGGCGGCAAGAATGCACGGTGAAATCGGGCGGTCGAGCTTTTCGTCCGTCTCTCGCTCGTACGTGCGCAACAGGTGATTCAGCAGGGTCTCAGCCACGTCGTCGTGCAAGTGGTCCCCGGCCCCGAGGCACCCCAGGAGATGAAGGGAGGACGCTGCCCCCGTGCCGCCCGGCTTCTCCGCACCACCGGGGAGGAGCCCCTTGTCACAGTTCCTGCCATCCGGCCCAAAAACACGGGGAGCCCCGGGATCACTCCCGAGGCCCCCTTGGTGTTGTAACGCTTTAAGTATCAGCGGCTCCCGAAGCAGGCGAGAGCACGCCTGCTCCCGTTAGCCCGGGAACCTCCGAATACTTTCACCACTCCGCACTAGATCACCTCCTTTCTCGCAGGGAGGGACGCGCCTCAAATTACGGCCGGCGCCTCCAGAAGCGCATCGACCGGCGTATCTTTAGCCCCCACCGCGACGTTACCCAAGTATACAGCGATCCCCCTCCCAAGTCAGCGGAAATCACCGGGCCGGAGTCTCGCTCGCTTCCGCCACCTCGATGAGCGGGGGCGGCTTCTGGCCGTCCTTGGCCGCGGGCTCCAGCACCTTTCCCGTCACCGTCAACTGGATCTTGCCGGCCGCCAGGAGCTTCTTGAGCCCCTCGGACGGCTTCAACGCGTACTTCTGCTTCGACCCCCGCGCCGTGAACACGTACCCCTCGCCCTCCTTGGCGACCGTGCCGGCCGCCTCGATCTCGAGGGACATGAAGGGATAGTCCGCGTCCGGGTCCTTCGCCACCAGGTCCTTCATCGCCTTCTGAAAAGTGGAAGGCAGCAGGGCCTTCGTCTCCAGGACTTCGAGGTGATAGAAAAACTTGTCCCGCCCGGGGCCGCGCACGCCGGCCGATTTGACGCCTTCCAGGCGCCCGAGGGCCTTCTCGGCGACCTCGATGCAGCTCGGCCCTCAGATGTTGTCGAGCTCGACGACGAGCTTGTACTTGAGTTCCTCCGCCTTCGCCTGAGCGAAGGCCGACGCGACCAGCCACACCACTGCGAGCATGCGGCCACCTCCCGTTCGATGAACTTACTCCTAAGTATACGGAGGCGGCGCGGAAAGTACGGGGGAAATCAGGGTCAGTCGCACTTGCCCGTCGTCAGGGGCAGGACCACGAAGTGGTGGACCAGGTCGGACAGGATGAGGCCCGCGGCGACCGCCCCCACGAGGATCTGGGAGAAGACGTCCATGCCCACGATGAAGACGGGAGGGACGGCGGCGGCGCCGACGTAGCCGTGGTGGATGCGGACTCCGAGGGTGAAGCGCTTATAGCGCGGGGCGATCTCGCGCGACCGAAGCCCGAAGAGGAATCGGCCCAGACAGGTGAACAGTTCGAAGGCGGCCGTGGAAGCCAGCGTCACGAGGAGGAACGTCGTCAACATTTGCGGGATTCTACTCAGATTCCCCTTGAAAATCCACCCCGAATCGTCCATTCTAGGAAGCTCAATGCGACCCTTCGACAAGCGAATTACCTAGCCGGCGCCCAGCTCTGTCTCTACTCCGTCGTTCCGATAATAATTCCGACAGGCCGCCGGCTTTTTGTTCGAGGAGATCCCGACGATGGCACGGCTCGTGAAAATATACGACACCACCCTGCGCGACGGCACCCAGGGCGAAGGCGTCACGTTCTCCATGGAGGATAAAGTCCGCATCGCCAAGCGCCTCGACGACTTCGGCGTCCACTACATCGAGGGCGGCTGGCCCGGCTCCAATCCCAAGGACGTCCGGTTCTTCCAGAGGATGCAGGAGGTCCCGCTCCGGCGCGCCAAGCTCGCCTCCTTCGGCTCCACCCGGCGCCCGAACGTCGCCGTCGCCTCCGACTCGAACCTCCAGCGGCTCCTCGAAGCCCGCACCCCCGTCACGACCATCTACGGCAAGAGCTGGGACTTCCAGGTGGTCGAAGCCCTGGGCACGACTCTCGAGGAGAACCTCGCCATGATCGGCGAGTCGGTCGCGTTCCTCAAGCCCCACGTCGAGGAGGTCGTCTACGACGCCGAGCACTTCTTCGACGGGTTCAAGGGCAACAAGGAGTACGCGCTCAAGACCCTGAAGACCGCCGAAGCCGCCGGCGCCGCGTGCGTCGTCCTCTGCGACACCAACGGCGGCACGATGCCTCACGAGGTCGTCGAAATCCTCCGCGAGGTGAGGCGGCACCTGAAGGCGCCGCTCGGGATCCACGTCCACAACGACGGCGAATGCGCCGTGGCCAACTCGATCGCCGCCGTGATCGAAGGGGTGGACCACGTCCAGGGCACGATCAACGGCTACGGCGAACGGTGCGGGAACGCCAACCTCTGCTCGATCATCCCGAACGTCGCGCTCAAGCTCAATCTGCCGTGCCTCCCGCCGGAGTCGCTGGCGGAGCTGCGCGACGTCTCGCGCTTCGTCTCGGAGCTCGCCAACCGCAGTCCCTGGCAGCACCAGCCCTACGTGGGGGACTCCGCGTTCGCCCACAAGGGCGGGATGCACGTCTCGGCCGTGACGAAGCACCCCGACACGTACGAGCACATCGACCCCGAGCTCGTGGGGAACCGGCGGCGCGTCCTGGTTTCGGAGCTCGCGGGCCAGTCGAACGTCCTCTGGAAGGCGGCCCACTCGGGGATCGACCTCTCGAAGAATACGCCCGAGACGCGGCAGATCCTCCAGACCCTCAAGGAGCTCGAGGACCAGGGCTACGAGTTCGAGGGCGCGGAAGGGTCGTTCGAGATCCTCATGGGGAAGGCGACCGGGAAGGGCCTGCCCTGGTTCGACCTGGAAGGCTGGCGCGTCGTGGTGGAGAAGCGCGGGGACGCCGCGCCGGTCTCCGAGGCCACGATCAAGCTCCGCGTGAAGGGAATCCCCGAGCACACCGCCGCCGAGGGGAACGGCCCCGTGAGCGCGCTCGACAACGCGCTCCGCAAGGCGCTCGACGAGTTCTACCCGAGCCTGAAGACGATGTCCCTCCGCGACTACAAGGTCCGCATCCTCGAAGGCCAGCAGGGAACCTCCGCCAAGACGCGAGTCCTCATCACCTCGAGCGACGGCAAGGAGACCTGGGGGACGGTGGGCGTCGACCACAACATCATCGAGGCCTCGTGGGAGGCCCTCGTCGACTCGATCGAGTACAAGCTTCGCCTCGACGAGCGCCGCGCCAAGCAAGCCAGTGCAACAAATCAAAGAGTTTGATTTGTTGCAGTGATGATGCGCTTCGCCTCGGCGACCGCCTGGTCCAGGGTCCGGATCTCTCCGTCGAGCTGGCGCTGGTAAATCCGGTCCAGGATCTCTCCCACCCGCGGGCCCGGTTGCATCCCGAGTTCCAGGAGGTGCCGCCCCAGGAGGATTGGCTTGGGCGGCGCGTGCTCCACGTCCAGGGCGCGGGCGCGCTCGAGGAACCATTCCTGCGCGATCGAGTCGGGCTCCCGCGCGCCGGGGGCACGGCGGCCCAGCGTGTCCGCCTTCGCCACGCGGTACAGCAGGTCGAGGTCGCACTTGAGCGCCAGCCGCCGGAACGCGGCGTCGCCGACCCGCTCCCGCTCGTTGTAGAAGTGCCCCGGCTTCAGGTGGTCGGCCACGATCGCCTTCACCTGTTTCCGCACGTCGTAGCCGTCCACCGTGTGGACGTTCAGGCGGTCGAGGAGACGCTCGGTCGGCGCCAGGCCCGCCTCCTCGTGATCGAGCGAGCGGATCCGCCCGTCGATGACCCGCGTCGTCGACGGCTTCCCGAGGTCGTGGCAGAGGGTTCCCAGCATAACCACGAGTTGCTTGGGCTTCGGCAAGTCCGCGATCAGCCCCGTCGCCACGTCCACGGCCTGGAGCGTGTGCACCCAGACGTCCCCCTCCGGATGCCATTCCGGCTCCTGCGCGCAGCCGACGAGCGCCCGGAGCTCCGGAAAAAGGCGGTCGACGGCCCCGAGGTCGAGCCCCGCCGCCAGGCCGATCGAGGGCTTCCGCGCGAGGAGAAGCAGCTTTTCGAACTCCCCCCAGATCCGCTCCGACGGCAAGTCGGCCAGCGGGATCGTCCGACAGAGCGCCACCGTCGCCGGCTCGATCGCAAACTCGAACCGCGCCGCGAACTGCATCGCGCGAAGGACCCGGAGCGAGTCTTCCGGAAACGATTTCGGATCGACGGCCCGGAGTCGCCCCTCGCGCAAATCCTTCAGGCCACCGTGCGAGTCGAGCACCTCGCCCGTCAGCGGGTCCCAGAGGAGCGCGTTGATCGTGAAGTCGCGGCGGCGCGCCGCCTCCTCGACGGACATGGCGGGGTCGCCCTCCACGGTAAACCCCTTGTGACCCTGTCCCGTCTTCGAGTCGCGCCGCGGGATCGAGACGTCGATGTCGCCCAGCTTGTACACCGTGAAGGCCTCCCCCACCGCGTCGACGCGCCCGAAACGCTCCAAGGCACGCCGGAGCTCCGGTCCCGCGATGCCGTAGGCTTCGAGGTCGACGTCCCGCGCCTCCGGCGGCGCCTGCCCGCGCATCTCGGCGAGGGCGCGGTCGCGGACCAGCCCGCCCACGAGGAACGCCTTCCCCCCGGCGGCGCGCACCGCCTCTGCCAGCCGCACCGCCTTCTCGAGCCCGGCCCCGGGATGGAGCTTCATCACGATCCCAGAATACTCCCGGCGGCGGTACTCAGGGGCGCTCGAGGAGGGATTCGAACATGCGCTGGATCTCGACGCGGGTGAGCCCCGCCCGGCGGGCTTCGACGATCAGGTCCCAGAGCCGGCCGCAGATGTCCGCCGCGAGATCGAGATCCTCCACGGGCCGGTAGTCGTCCGAGACGCGCCACTTGCTTCCGGCCGTCGCGAGGAACCCGCGCTCCGAAAGTTCCGAGTACGCGCGGCGCACGTCGGCGGGCCGCACCTTGAGGCGGTAGGAGAGGGCCGAGACGGCGGGGACCGCGTCGCCGGCGTTCAGCTGGCCCAGCGCGATAATCGCCTTCAGGTAGGCCGCGATCTGCCGATGGGCGGGCAGGTCCTTCCGGAGCGTGAACCTCGAAAAGTCGATCTCGGCGACCGGCATCGGACGTCCCCTCCTGCTCTCTCGCCCCACGCGCCCATCTTAACGGCCCGGGACCGGGGAATGCAAATTCTTCTACTTGTCCCGGTGCCTCTTCATGTGCTCCAGGAAATCCTTGGCGTCCTTGGCGTACTCCGACTTCGGGTACTTCTCGATCAGCGTCTTGAGCAGCTTCTCGGCCTTGTCGTTGTTCTTCTTGGCATGGTGATAAAGGTCGCCCAGCCAGAGGAGCGCCAGAGGCGCCTTGTCGCCCTCGGGCCACCTGTCCGCGACCCCTTGGAACTTCGAGATCGCATCGTCGAACTTCTCCCGGTTGATCGCAACCATTCCGCGGGCCATCTCGGCGTCGTCCTGAACCCCGAGCTTGCCGTCCCCGTCGAGGGCGTCGAGCTGCCCGGCCGCCTCGAGGATCCCGGCGTTGAGCGCGTCGTCGACCTCGAGGTTATAGAGCTGCTTGAGAAGCTTGACGAGGAACTCGGCCTTCGCCTTCTTCTCGCCGGCCTTCGAGGCGAGCTTCCGGTAGAAGTCGGCGGCGTTCCGGTGATCGGTCATGGCCTCGTAGAGCTCCGCCGCTTCGCGGTTGAGCGCCAGGTCGTCGGGGCTCGCTTTGAGCTTGGGCTCGATCTCCTTGAGCTTCTTGTGGGCTGTGGCGGCCTTTCCCAGGCCTTGGGTGTAGTCTTCGGGACCCACGTAGCCGATCCAGGAGCTCACGCGGTCCCCGTCGGGCGAGAGGAGGAACGTGGCGGGAATGGCGTCGACGCGGAACTTCTGGGCCGTGTCGCCGTCCTTGTCCGTGCGGATTTCGACGTTCACGAAGTGCTTGTTCGAGAACTCGATCACCGCCGCGTTGGAGTACGTATCCGCCCCCATCTTCGTGCAGGCGGGTCAGTCGGGTCCCGTGAAGTGGACCACGAGGTACCGGTTCTGCTGCTTGGCGTCCTTGAGGGCCGCGGCGTAATCGTACTTCCAGTCGACTTTCTTGTCCTGCCCGGGAGCCAGGAGCGCAACGAAAAGCAGGGCCGACATGGCGGTTCCGTCCTAACTGTCTTTACACTAACGACGGCCGCGCGCGCTCACTTCCCGCGCTCGTAGCGCACCTCGACGCGCGTCCGGATCCCGCCGCGGGCGGCGAACTCTCCGGTCACCGTCATCCAGACGGGGTCGGACGCCTGAACGAGGTCTTTCAGGATCCGGTTCACGGCATTCTCGTAAAAAATCCCCACGTTCCGGAAAGCGGTCATGTAGAGCTTGAACGACTTCAGCTCGATCACCTTCCGGTCGGGCTCGTACTGCACGGTCAGGGTCCCGAAGTCGGGGAGGCCGGTCTTGGGACAGATGGCGTTGTATTCGGGGTCGGCGACCGTGATCGTGGTCCGGGGGAACTGGTTCTCCCAGGTCTCCAGCCGCGGGAGTTTCGCGTCGAGGCCCGCCGTGGCCGCCGCCCCGTAGCTCCGCGCCTGACGCCGCGTGCCGGCCGGCCCGCGGCGCCTATCCATACCGGAATTCGAGGATCTTGTAGCGGACCTTTCCGCGCGGCGCCTGGACTTCGGCGACCTCCCCCGCCTTCTTGCCGATGAAGGCCTGCCCGAGCGGAGAGCTGACCGAAACGGTGTCCACGTCGTTGCGCACCTCGCCCTCGCCGACGAGGAGGAATTCGTCCTTGCGGCGCGCGTCGACGTCCTCGACCTTGACGAAGGCGCCGATGGCGATCGTGTCGAGGTTCAGCTTCGACGCGTCGATGATGTCGGCCAGGGCCAGCTTCGTCTCGAGGTCGGCGATCATCTGGTCGACGTTCCAGAGCTCGCTTCGGGCGGCGTCGAACTCGGCGTTCTCCGAGAGATCGCCCATCTCGCGCGCCTCCCCCAGCGCCTTCTGGAGGCGGGGCTGCTCGACGTTCTTGAGGTGGTCGAGCTTCTTTCTGACCTGCTCGTACCCCTCGCGGGTCATCGGAACCCTGTCCATAGCAAACCTATCCTATACACCCCGAAGGCTCGGGGCAAGCCGGGGTTGCACCTCGAAATCGTCTCGTCGTTTGGGGATCGGACGATTTCGAGAAGAGAAGATGAACGCTCTTGGAATCGTCCGAACCCCAAAGGACGAGACGATTCCAAGTCAGACGGCCGACTCACCCCTCTCGCCGGTGCGGATCCGGATCGCCTCTTCGAGGGTGGAGACGAAGATCTTGCCGTCGCCGATCTCGCCGGTCCGGGCGGCGCGCGTGATCGCGTCGACCACCGAGGCCACGGCCGCGTCCGCCACCACGACCTCGACTTTCACCTTCGGCACGAAGTCGATCGTGTACTCGGCCCCGCGGTACTGCTCCTTGTGGCCCTTCTGACGGCCGAACCCGCGGACCTCGCTGACGGTCAGGCCCTGGACGCCGATCTTGGAGAGGGCGTTCTTAACCTCGTCCAGCTTGAACGGCTTGATGATGGCCTCAACCTTCTTCACACGCGCCTCCTTCCTAGAAATCGTCTCGTGACTTGGGGTTCGGACGATTTCTAGTCGTAAAGAAAAAACAATCAGGAATCGTCCGAACCCAAAACGGCGAGACGATTCCTAAGGGTCCAGCATGGCTCGAACGTCTGTCCCGGCATCCCGTCTAGCATCGGACGAGCTAGTTGTAAGCTGCCTCGCCGTGCAGCGTCTGGTCGAGGCCCTGGTTCTCCTCCTGCTCCGTGGGCCGCAAGCCGACGACCGCATTGACGATCTTCAGAATGATGAACGTGGACACGCCGGCGAGCACCCACGTGAGGACCGCTGCGATCGCCTGGTTCACGAGTTGCCCGGGGCCGCCTTCCAGCGAGACGGTCTGGCCAGCCTTCTTGTAGGTGGTCGCGATGGCGTCATTGACTTGCGCGTTGGCGAACAGGCCCGTCAGCAGAGCTCCGAGTGTACCCCCCACTCCGTGCACTCCGAAGGCGTCGAGCGAGTCGTCGTACCCCAGGGCGTTCTTGAGCTTGGAGGCCGCCAAATAGCAGGCAACGCCCGCCACCAGGCCGATGATGACCGCCGACGGGATGCTGACGAATCCCGACGCGGGCGTCACGGCGACCAGGCCCGCCACCATCCCCGAGGCGGCACCCAGGGCGCTGGGCTTTCCACGGAGGATCCATTCGGCGCCTGCCCAGCTCACCGCGGCCGCGGCCGCGGCGAAGTGCGTGGCGGAGAAAGCGCTCGTCGCTATCTTGTTGGCGGCGAGCGCGCTTCCGGCGTTGAATCCGAACCAGCCTACCCAGAGCATCGCCGCCCCCACCAAGCTGAGCACGACGTTATGGGGAGGCATCGGCTGTCCCGGGTATCCGATCCGCTTTCCCAGCACGAGCGCGCACACCAGCGCGGACACGCCTGAACTGATGTGGACCACCGTGCCGCCGGCAAAGTCGAGGGCTGGAATCTTGGCGTCCTCGAAGAACCAGTTGAACAGGCCCCCCTTGCCCCAGACCATGTGAGCCATCGGGAAGTAGACAAACGTCGCCCACAGGATCGTGAAGAGCACCATGGCGCTGAACTTGATGCGCTCGGCGTAGGCGCCTGAGATGAGCGCCGGAGTGATGACCGCGAACATGAGCTGGAAGAGCATCCACGTCTGGTGGGGGATGGTCGCCGCGTAGTCCGCGTTGGGCTCGCTGCTGCTGACGCCCTTCAGGAACAGGTACTTCGTCGGATTCCCGAAGAAGTTATTCCCCTCGGCAAACGACACGCTGTATCCGTACACGAACCAGAGAAGCGTCATCAGCCCCATGAGGAACATGCTGTGCATCATCGTCGACAGCACGTTCTTCCGACGCACGAGGCCGCCGTAGAAAAGCGCCAGTCCCGGGCCGGTCATCATGAGGACGAGCGCGCATGAGACGAGCATCCAGGCGTTGTCCCCCGAGTTTACGGGGACGTTAACCTTGGCCTCGAGATCCGCGACGCGCTTCTCGATCCCGGTCGCTCCCTGGGGCTTCTCCTGGGCAAAGGCCGTGTCGCAGGTCAGCCCGCCCAGCATGAGTCCCGCCAACAGACCGACGGCGCACCGTGTTCTTGGCATGCCGAACCCCCCTTTTCCCGGATGATCAGCCCCTCCCACTGCCGGCTCGGACTACGGCCACGGATTCTACTTTTCGGGACGGCCCCCCGCAACCATTCGCGAAGCGCTGAAACCGCCGCGGCGCCGGGCGGGTAGACTCGGGTGGAGGTGACGATGAGCCGCTGGACGTTTGCCGTCCCCGCCACCCTGGCCGCGCTCCTGGCATTGGCCGTCGCGGCCCAGACGGTCCGCCTCAACCGGGTGGACCGCGAGCTCGAACAGATGCGCGCCAAAGTCGAGCGCCTGGACGGCCGCCAGAAGGAGACCGTCACCGCGTCGCAGGCGGCCGTCGAGCAGGTCCGCGGCGAGATCGCGCGCGTAGAGTTGAAAGCCTCCGAGGCCAAGGCCGCGACCCCCGCCGCCGCCAAACCCGGAAGCCTCCCGATGCTCGTCACCGAGGAGGACATCCAGAAGATCGTGGACGACCGCGTGGATCAGAAACTCCAGGCGCAAGGAGGCCCCGGCCCGGGCCGCGGGCAGGGCGGCGACCGCAAGATGCCGCTCCACGACCTCGCCAAGGAGCTCGCGCTCGACCCGGCAACTCAGTCCAAGGTCGCCGGCATCGCCAACACGGCCAAGAAGGAGATCTTCGAAGTCATCAAGACCCTCCGGCCCGACGGGAGCTGTTTCGCCGACGACATCATCACGGCCGTCACCGGCGGCAACGCCGAGGACGCCAAGAAAGTCTTTTCGCGGATCTTTACCGAAAAGATTCCGGGCACGGAGACGACCTACGTGGCGGCCGTCTCCCGCATCCAGGAGGACGCGCGTCAGAAGCTCCGGGTCGCCATGGGCCCGGCCTACGAGCGGTACCAGCACATGAACGTCACGGCGGACCACATCGAAACGGGGTTCGACCCATTAGCCGAGTACTTCGCCCAAAGGCGCAAGTAGGGATCGACAAGTACTGCCCCTTGAAATCGTCTCGACGTTTGGGGTTCGGACGATTTCAAGAAGTAAAGAACGAAAACTAAAGAAGGCTCACTTCTTTTTGTGTTCTTCCAGGATCTTGGCCCACCTTTCCTTGGCGGTCTCAAGCTCCTTCTTGAAAGCCTCCACGTCGGCCGGCGGGACCGCGTTCTCCCTCCACACGATCCGGCCGCCCTTGGATTCGCCGAGTGCCTTGAGCTTCTTGGCCTCCGCGCCCTGAGGGTCTTTCATCGCGTCGAGGATGGCCTTCCCGTCGATGGCGATCGTGGCCGTCCTGTCCTTCTTCTCCGTGAACCCGGTCGCCTCCTGGATCGGCCCCGGGACGGTGACCGAGTAGGTGACCTTGAGTCCCTCGAGCATCGGCCGCATCATCTCGAGCACGGCCTTTCCGAGCTCCTCGTTCCCCTGGCCCTCGCCCGGGCCGGTGAATTTCTTGAGCTCCTCGGACCCGTCGTTGGAAAGCGTCAGGACATGGCCGGCGTCCGTCTTCTCGACCTTGCAGGCGAACGAAAGCTTCTTCTGCTTCTGCCCGTCGGGGCCGTCGGCCTGGGTGTAGATCTTCACTTTGTTGATGTCCTCGAAGTACCCGACCACGGTCGCGCCGGCCCAGTCGGCATCCTCCTCCTTCTTGGGTTCGCTCCAGGCGACGATCCCCTCGGAATTCTCCTGGAGCTTGCTCGGGTTGCCCAGGTCGGCGAGGGGGTCCGACGGCTTGGCGTCGCCCCCGAACTGTCTGGCCAGCTCCTCGATCAGCTTGAGCGTCGACTTCTTGAGTCCGACCTTCATGACGAGCTTGCCCGACCCGTCCGGCAAAAGGATGCCCGCCTGCTCGAACTGGAGGCATCCCGCAAGCGCCGGAAGCACGAAAACCGCGGCCCCGATCAGAACGACGGCGCGAAGGCTTCTCATCATGAAGGTCCTCTCCTACCTGCGGCTAAAGTATATCCCCGCAGTACGGATGGGGCGCCCGTTCGTCCCCCGGCATCACCGCGCGGCGTTTCAAGCGGGCAGGTCGGACGATACGTCAAACGCCAGAAAAGCCCGCGAGACGAGATAGGTCACGCTTACGACGGCGGCCGTGAGGACCGTCGACGCCGCGACCCCCCCGGCGAGAATGCTCCTGCCGGTAAGGACATAGGCGGCGGCGCCTGCGGCGAAGGCCGCCCCGCCGATGATCGAGACCGCGATGTACTTGACCGCTCCCATCAGGAGGCTTCGGCCCATGTGCTGGAAATCAAACGCCGTTCCCGGTGTCATCCGCACCGGGTACACCAGGAATGCGAGGTTTTCCATTCCGATCAGCACCGCGTTCAGCAACGGAGCGGCGAGGCCCGCCGCCAGGAGCCAGGGCCAGAGGTCGGGACGCAGAACGACGAGAACGGTCAACGCGACCCATTGGATCAGCGAGATGAATGCCGTGGGTGCCAGGATCTGACCCGCCGCCACGGCCGCGGGACGGATCGGGAGGGTGCGCAGGATCTCCACGGCCCCCAGGTCCCCTCGAAAGTCGTACTGAAGCATCATTCCGAGAACGAAGGTGGAAAAGAAGGTCAAGGTCAGGGTTGCCTCAAGGGGGGCCCACTCCCCCTCCGTCGCGGAATGGTAGGCGAGAACGATAATCACCAGAGCCCCGAGCACGACCAGGGCGATGGCCCGGGCGTTGTGAAGGAGCGACGTTGCCTGCCGCCAGAAGAGCGGGCCCGCCCCTCCCCATCGGGGAAACATGCGCAACTTCACGCCCTTCCCGCGAGACCTTTCCGCGGCAAAGACGGAGCCCTTCCGCCGCATCCGGTCCATCATTTCCTGGACCCGTTGGCTCGCGGCGATCGACGCCTCGCGGTAGTCGACGTCCAGGCGGATCAGGACCCACAGGGCTAGAACGACCAGAAGCGTACCCGCCCCCGTCCAGGCCAGAAGGCCGGGGGCGGTCCCCGCGAGCAAGATCTCCGTGACGATCCCGAAGGGGAAGAGCGCGACGCGGCCAGGCACCGATTCCAAGGCGGCGCGAAGCACGTCGGCCGGTAGGTTCGGCGCCTGGTTCACCGTGATGATCGCCCCGCCGGTCAGGGCGAGGACGGCGACTAATAGCGCGGCCCGCCCGACGCGAGCCCGCAGCCGCTCGTGCGTCCCCGCCAGGGCAAGAGAGACGATCTGACTTCCGAGCCCCAGAAGAAGCATGAAGATCACCGACGCCGCGAAGGCATTCGCTAGATTCACCGACAGCCAGGTGAATGTGAGCGCCATGAACCCGGCGGCGACCACGAGCGCCGTCGCGGCAGACAGGACTTTGTAGAGAAGGAGTGCGCGGCGGCTGACCGGAGCCGGGAAGAGCAGCTCGATCTCCGCCGGCAGAAAGGGGATCCCCGGATAATTCAAGGAGCCTAGGGCGGACAGGAGAAAGAACAGCGCCATGGCCGGCGGTCCGTACAGCCTGATCGCGGACGCTTCGACCCTGAAGGCGGCGCCGCCGAAGCAAACCAGGGCGACGTACCCCGCAAAGGCCGACACCCCGACAAGAAAAAGCAGGAAGTTCTTCGGCCGGCCCAGGCCCCGGAACATCCGGCGGACCCGGCCCTTGAACAGCAGCCCGTAGAGCAGCAGCAGGCCCCTGGACGCCGAATGAGGCGGGCTAGGCACGCTGTCCTTCTTCCGTAGCGTGGAAAAAAATCTGCTCCAGAGAGGCCTCCTTCTGCAGTTCGGTGATCGCGGCCCGGATCTCGTCGAGCGTCCCGTCGAGAACCTTCCGCCCCCGGTGCAGGATGAGCACGGTTTCGCACACCTTTTCCACCAGTTCCAGGAGATGCGAGCTCACCACGACCGCCGCCCCGCGGCGCGCCTGCTCGCGGATCGAATCGATCATCGTCCGGATCCCTCGCGGGTCGAGTCCCGTCAGGGGCTCGTCGAGCAGGATCAGCTTGGGGTCGTGCAGGTAGGCGCACGAGATCGCCAGCTTCTGCTTCATCCCGCGGGACAGCTCGCTCGCGAGGGCGTCGCGTTTCGGCGTCAGTTCGAACTCGTCGAGCAGGCGGGCGGCCCGCGATTCGACATCCGGCACGCCGTAGACCGCCGCCGTGAAGCGCAGGTGCTCCATCACGGTCAGATTGTCGAACGGGTTCGGCATGTCGGGAACGTAGGCCAGGAGAGATTTCGCCCCGACGGGGTTTGACTTCAGATCCTGCCCCCCGATCTCGATCCGGCCGCGCGTCTCCGGAAGGATCCCCGATACGATGCGAAGCGTCGTGGTCTTGCCCGCGCCGTTGGGCCCCACGAGCCCCAAGATCCGGCCCGCGTCCACGCGGAACGAGAGGTCCCGGACGGCCTCCGTCTCGCCATAAAATTTCGTCAGGCCTTCGACGTTCAGCATGCTGACGCACCCCATGCTAGGTGTGTCCAGTTAGAAAAGCGAGCAGGCTTTTCACCGCCGAGCGCGCCGAGACCGCCGAGAAAGACGTTCCTAGGGGTTCTCTCGGCGTCCTCGGCGATCTCGGCGGTTATTCAGAGCTCACGATCCTACTTGATCCTACCTAGCTCGGGACGTGTCACCGGCCGCCGGATCAGGACGCCAGCACTTCGAGGAGCCGGGACCGGACCCCGTCCAGGCGCGCCGCGTCGGTCACTTTGGCCCCAGAGCGGTCGGTCACGTAGAAAACGTCCACGACCTGGTCGAGCCGCGTCGAAATCTTGGCGGACGCGATCGAAAGCCCCAGCTCGAAGAGCGTCTTGGCGATGACGTACAGGAGGCCCAGGCGGTCGTCCGTGAACACTTCGATGAGCGTGTGCCGGTCGGAGCTGGCGTTGTCGATCTCCACCTGGGTGGGACCGGAGGACTCCGCCGGCCCGACCCGCCGCGACGTCCCGCGCCGGGACGCGAACAGGGCCTCGACCGTCTGCTTCCCCAGCAAGACCCGCTCGATCTGCTCGGCCACTTCCGCCCGCCGGTGGGACGGTGGCTCGCCTTTGTAGTCCGCGTCCACGCCGCGGAAGGTGTCGACGACCACTCCGTCCGACCGCGTGACGATCTGCGCGTCCACGATCTGGAAACGTTCGGCCGCGAGGACGCCGGTGATCTTCGAGAAGAGTCCCGGCGTCAGGCCGTCTGTGGTCACCACCGTGTACTGGGTGAGCCCGGTCTCCTTGAGATAGGCGGATTCGACGCGTACGCCCGTGGAGTCGAGCCCCTGCTGCGCGCGGAGGTGGCCGCCGATCGTCTCGGGGTCACACCGGAGGAGGTAGGCGAGGGGCATCGCCGCGAGCTGGCGCTCCAGCCAGTCCGGCGCGAACGCGCCCGCGAACCCCTCGCGGAGCTTTCGGCGGATCGCCTCCGCGCGCTCCGCCTCGTCGGCCACCGGCGCCTGCCCCGAAAGCTCCTCCATCGACCGCGTGTAAAGCTCGGAGAAGAGCGACTCCTTCCAGCTCGTCAGGCTCCCCGGCGCGACCGCCTCGGTGTCGGCCGCCGTCAGCACCGTGAGCATCCGGAGCATCTCCTGGGTCCCCACCATGCGGACGAACTGCACGATCGTGCGCAGGTCGGAGATGTCCCGGCGGGTCGCCGTATGGGCCATGATCAAGTGCTTGTGGACCAGGAAGACGAGTTGCTGGCGCTCATGCTCGCCTAGCCCCACTTCGCCCGCCAGCTGCTCTGCGATCCGCTTCCCCACTTCGCTGTGGTCCTCCTCGTGTCCCTTGCCGATGTCGTGGAGGAGCACGGCCAGGTGGAGGACGTCCTTCCGTTTCGTCTCGCGGTAGGCCTGGCCGATCGGGCCGGGGTCGCGCAGGCGCCCCGTCGCCGCCTCGAGCGCCCGGATCGAGTGTTCGTCGACCGTGTACTTGTGGTACTGGTTGAACTGCATCAGGCACCGGGCGTGCTCGAAGGCCGGGATGAAGCGGCCCAGGAGGCCCACGCGGTGCAGGTTACGCACGAGCGGTCCCAGCCCTTCGGGGTTGGCCATGATCTCGAGGAAGCGGGCGCGCGCCTCGGGCGTGATCGCGCAGGAAGGCGCCGCGGCGCGGATCCTCTCCAGGGTCTCGTGCGCCACGGCGACGCCGCGGACGCGCGCCAGGTCGAAGAGGCGCAGGAGCACCTCGCCGCGCCCCAGGACCTCCGGCGCCGCCGCCGGGTCGATCGCGATGGTCTCCCGGTCGAGCAGGAAGTGCCCCTCCAGGCGCCCCAAAAGGAGGCGGTTGACGAGGCGGCGCAGCACGTTCCGGCGCCGCGCCCCGTCCGTGAAGCGCATGACCAGGTCGTGGAGCGCGGTCGTCTGCCGGTGGTAATGCTGCATGAACCGCTCGACCCCGAGGAGCGGCCCCTGCGTCTCGAACCCCAGCCACTGGGCGATCCGGACCTGCTCGTCGCGCGTCAGCACGTCCTGCGCGGCGCCCGCATGGAAATGGAGCTCGTTGCGGATCCGGTGCAGGAACTCGGAGACTGTCGAGACCGTCTGCGCGTCGTCGGGCGAGAGGAGCCCGCCCAGGCGGAGCATCTCGGGGTCCCGGATCCCGTAGCGGCTGAACGCCACCCAGCGCAGGAGGTGCACGTCGCGCAGGCCCCCGGGGCTCTTCTTCACGTTGGGCTCGAGGAGGTTCACGCTCGCCACGGAGTCCTGGTGCTCCTGGGCCCGCTCCCGGAGCGCGGCGGCGATGAAGCGGGTCGCGGAGGAATGGGCGATCAGGCGGTGCGTGCGGCGCTGAAGCTCCGCGAAAAGGCCCGCGCTCCCGGCCAGGAGCCGCGACTCCGTCAGCGACGTGCGGTGCGGGAAGTCGCGCCGCGCGAAGGCGATGCAGTCCGCCGGCGTGCGCACGCTCTGGGAGACCTTGAGCCCCACGTCCCAGAGGTCGCGGACGAGGGCGGAGGCGATCTCGAGGACGACCGCCTCCGTCCGGCGCGCGTGAAGGAACAGGAGGTCGACGTCCGAGTAGGGAGCCAGGTGGCCCCGACCGTAGCCGCCGACCGCCACGATTGCCAGGTCGCGGAGGGCCGCCGGCCGGCTCCCTCCCGGCAGCCGTTCGACCGCGTCCTGGTAGGCGCGGATCACGACCCGGTCGTAGAGGTCCGTCAGCGCGGAGGAGATTTGGCCGCCGAGGGCGCCGCCGCGAT
>Ga0187892_10005335_pt1 | contig 20321 bp, 21 predicted proteins | sample MA1701073metaG_FD_139345 | JGI IMG/M metagenome (GOLD analysis project Ga0187892, IMG submission 139345) | Bio-ooze microbial communities from a basaltic lava cave in the Kipuka Kanohina Cave System on the Island of Hawaii, USA - MA170107-3 metaG ... | reverse complement strand
GCCGATCGAGCGCGTCATCGCCTGGTCGAGCTTCGAGGTGCTCGCCTTCGTCTGCGGCGACCCGGCGAAGCCGGTGAACGCCATCCCGCCGCGCGCGAGCTGCCATTGCCAGCTGCGCTACGTCGTCGGCATCGATCCGCGGGACATCGCCCCGGCGCTCGAGCGGCACCTGGCGCGCGCAGGCTTCCCGATGGTCAAGGTGACCCCCTCGCGCGACGGCTTCTTCGCGGCGACGCGCCTCGATCCCGCCCATCCGTGGGTCAAATGGACCGCCGCCTCGCTGGAGCGCACCAGCGGGCAGAAGACCGCGGTGCTGCCCAACCTCGGCGGCTCGCTGCCGAACGACATCTTCTCCGACCTGCTCGGGCTGCCTACGGTATGGATCCCGCACTCCTACGCCTCGTGCAGCCAGCACGCGCCGAACGAGCACCTGCTCGCGCCGATCGCGCGCGATGCCCTGCGCCTGATGGCCGGGGTGATGTGGGACCTGGGCGAGGCCGGCTCGCTGCCGCGCGCTTAACAGTACTTTACGCAGGAGACATCCGGGGCTTACACCGCGCCGCCGCTTCTTCAAGCGCGCGGCAATCGCGACCCTGATCGGCGGCCTCGCTGCCGGCATCGGCATCAAGGCCTTTGCGCACGGCGGCCCGGGCGGCTGGCATCGCGGCGGATTCATGGCCGGCCCGCTCGACCCCGCAATGCTGGACGAGCGGCTCGACCGGATGCTGAAGCACGTCTACGTCGAGATCGACGCCACCGAGGAGCAGAAGACGAAGCTCGCCCCGATCGTCAAGGACGCGGTGAAGGACCTGCTGCCGCTGCGCCAGAAGGTGCGCGAGGCACGCTCCAAGGCGATCGAGCTGCCGGCGGGCGAGAGCGTGGATCGAACCGCGATCGAGCGGCTGCGGTCGGAGCAGATCGCGCTCGCCGACCAGGCCTCGAAGCGCTTCACGCGCGCGCTCGCAGACGTCGCCGAGGTGCTCACGCCGGCGCAGCGCAAGGACCTCGCCGAGCGCGCCGCGCGCGAGAGCGGCGCAACCGACTTCGCCGTCTCGCTCCCTAGCCGAAGTTGACCATGACGCGGCGCACCACGGTGTAGTCCTCCAGGTTGCGGCATTCAGGCATCGAGCCGGTAGCGCGCCACGACCTTGCGCTGCTCGCGCAACAGGGCGAGCGCCGCCTTTTACGTGCCTCCTCCTGAGGTGTCCGGCCCGGACTGAAGCCGGTGCAGCGATTGTGTCGCACGCCGCCCCCGCAGGCAAGGTCGGGTAAATTCGCGCATGGCCCAGTACGTCTACACCATGCGCCGGGTGGCGAAGGTGGTGCCGCCGAAACGGAGCATCCTCAGGAACATCTCGCTCAACTTCTTCCCGGGCGCGAAGATCGGCGTGCTCGGTCTGAACGGGGCGGGGAAATCCAGCCTGCTCAGGATCATGGCGGGCGTGGACAAGGAGTTCGACGGCGAGGCGATCCCGATGCCGAACCTGCGCGTCGGCTTCCTGCCGCAGGAGCCGCAGCTCGATCCGACGAAGGACGTGCGAGGGAATGTCATGGAGGGCCTCGGCGCGGTGCTGGAGGCGAGGCGGCGCCTCGAGGAAGTCTACGCGGCCTACTCCGAGCCGGACGCCGACATGGACAAGCTCGCCGAGGAGCAGGCGAGGCTCGAGGCGGAGATCGCCGCGGGCGGCGGCGACCTCGAGCGCAGGCTCGGGATCGCCTCGGACGCCCTGCGCCTGCCGCCCTGGGACATGGACGTGGCCAGGATCTCCGGCGGCGAGCGCCGGCGGGTGGCGCTTTGCCGGCTGCTGCTCTCCGAGCCCGACATGCTGCTGCTCGACGAGCCCACCAACCACCTCGACGCGCTCTCGGTGCAGTGGCTCGAGCAGTTCCTCGAGCGCTTCCCCGGCACGGTGATCGCCGTGACGCACGATCGCTACTTCCTCGACAACGTCGCGGGCTGGATCCTCGAGCTCGACCGCGGCTTCGGCATCCCCTGGCAGGGCAACTACTCCTCCTGGCTCGAGCAGAAGGAGAAGCGCCTTGCGGTCGAGGAGAAGCAGGAGGCGGCGCGCATCAAGACCATGCAGGCCGAGCTGGAGTGGGTGCGGGCGAACCCGAAGGCGCGGCAGGCGAAGTCGAAGGCGCGCCTCGCGCGCTTCAAGGAGCTCGAGTCCGCCGAGACCCAGCAACGCAACGAGACCAACGAGATCTACATCCCGCCGGGCCCGCACCTCGGCGACGTCGTGATCGAGGCCGATGGGCTGAGGAAAGCCTACGGCGACAAGCTTCTTTTCGACAAGCTCTCCTTCCGCCTGCCGCCCGGCGGCATCGTCGGCGTGATCGGGGCCAACGGCGCGGGCAAGACGACGCTTTTCCGTATCCTCACCGCGCAGGAGAAGCCGGACCGCGGCAGGCTGCGCGTCGGCGACACGGTGAAGCTCTCCTACGTGGACCAAAGCCGCGACGCGCTCGACCCGAAGAAGACGGTCTGGGAGGAAATCTCCGACGGCCTGGACTCGATCAAGGTCGGCGACTATTCGACGCCGAGCCGCGGCTACGTGGCGCGCTTCAACTTTCGCGGCGCCGACCAGCAGAAGCCCGTCGGCGAATGCTCGGGCGGGGAGCGCAACCGCGTGCACCTCGCCAAGCTCCTGAGGAGCGGCGGCAACGTGCTGCTGCTCGACGAGCCGACCAACGACCTCGACGTCGAGACGCTGCGCGCGCTCGAGCAGGCGCTCACCGAGTTCCCTGGCTGCGCGGTGGTGATCTCGCACGACCGCTGGTTCCTCGACCGCATCGCCACCCACATCCTCGCCTTCGAGGGCGACTCGCAGGCGGTCTGGTTCGAGGGCAACTACGCCGACTACCTCGCCGATCGGCGCAAGCGTCTCGGCGAGGACGCGGCCACGCCGCACCGGATCCGGTACCGGCCGCTGCAGGCGTAAAGGGCGATGCGCGTCTTCGCGCTGTCGGACGTGCACGTGGACTACGCGGCCAACCGGGCGTGGCTGGAGACGTTCCCGGCCGCGGACCCCGCGGGCGACGCACTCCTCCTGGCGGGCGACGTGAGCGACGACCTGTCCAGGCTGCGGGCGACCTTTGCGCTGCTGCAGGCGAAGTTCGCCGCGGTCTTCTTCGTGCCCGGGAACCACGAGCTCTGGGTGCGCCGCCGCGAGTGCGCGGACTCGATGGCCAAGTTCCAGCTGGTCCTGGACCTGTGCGCCGAGATGGGCGTGCGCACGAGCCCGGCCCGGCTCGGCTCCGCAGGCGATGCGGCCGTGTGGGTCGTGCCGCTCTTTTCCTGGTACGTGCAGCCCGAGGAGGGCAACGGGAGCCTGTTCGTGCCCAAGGAGGGCGAGGACGCATCGCTCGAGATGTGGGCCGACCGCTACTTCACGCGCTGGTCCGGATTCGGGCCCGGGGCCACCGTCGCAGACGCCTTTCTGCGCCTGAACGACGCGCACGTGGACCGGTCCTACGACGCTCCGGTGATCTCCTTCAGCCATTTCCTGCCGCGGGCGGAGCTCATGGCCCGGACCAGGGAAGAGAGCGCCGCCAGGACGCGCCCGCTGCCGGATCGCAACCCGCGCTTCAATTTCAGCCGGGTCGCGGGCTGCGCGGGGCTCGAGGCGCAGATCCGCCGGCTCGGCTCGGCGATCCACCTGTACGGGCATCAGCACCGCAACCGCCAGCGTCGCATCGACGGCGTGCTGTATGTCTCGCACTGTCTCGGGTACCCTTCCGAACGGGAATCGGGCCACGTCGACGGCGTCGGGGGCGGCCCGAAGCTGATCTGGCCCCGGCCGCGGCCCGACGCCGCCTGAGCGCCGCGCACGCGCGGCGGCGCGCTCCAGCGTGCCCGTTCCCGGGAAACGCCGGGTCCGCCAGTGCGCCGAAAGCTCTTCTTTCTTTTCCTCGGAGCGGTGCTGGTCGCGCTCGTCGCGGGGGAGGTGGGGCTGCGGGTGTTTGAAGGGCCGCTCGAGCTGCGCCAGAGCTACCGGTGGCTCGTCGACACCCACCTCATCGACATCCCATGGGAAGCTTTCGTGGCGCGGCAAGACCGCATCCAGGCGATTCGACGTCGGCTCGGGATGGAGCGGGGCCGCTCCGATCCGAACTTCGGCCACACCTACAACCCGGGTTTCCAGATCGACATCGAAGGGACCGAATGGGGGCGGGGCTCGCGCATGCCCTATGCCGAGCTTCACATCCACATCAACTCGCACGCGTTGCGGGGAGAGGAGTTTCCGGAGGCGAAACCTCCTGGCGAGATCCGGATCATGGCGATCATCGGCTCCACGACCGCCGGCGAGGAGGTCGGAGAAGAGGAAACGTACCCGGCCCAACTGGAGGGGCTCCTGCGTGCGCGCCTCGAAGGCCGGCAGATTCGCGTCATCAACGCGGGGATTCCCTCCTACAACGTCAAGAACGCGCTGCTCGACTATGCGCTTCGGCTGCACCGCTTCGAGCCCGACTTCGTGATGATCTTCCACGGAATCAACGATCTGTACTACCACCGGGCTCCCGGGCTGGCGATCACGGCGAAGCGGAACTACTCCGGCCGCGAGGTTTCTCCCTTCGTCTTCCAGGGCGATGCGCCCCTGCAGCCGTGGTGGGAGAGCGTCGTCGCAGGGGTGAACGATCTAGCGAACCGAAGCCATCTTACGCAGCGCCTCTCCTGGCGCTGGCGGACCATCACGGCGAGGCTTGCCGAGCCTCTGTCCTCGCCCAACGTGGAGGGGATTGAGACGTACGCCGCATACTACCGCGCGCTGCTGAGGCAGATCAAGGCGAGCGGGGCGGTTCCACTTGTGATGACGACGCCGATCGCCTACCCCGGGTCGTTCGACGCCGCAGACCGGGTCAAGGTGGAGAACAGCTTTCGCATCTGGCTCCGGGGGCAGAACATTCCGCTCCCGGTGGGCGCCAAGATCGTCGACGCCATGAATCGGGCGCTGCTCGAGCTGGGCCGCGAGGAGGGGGCGCGGGTGATCGACGTGGCAGGGCTCCTGCCCCGCGACCGGGAGAACTTCCTCGACGTCTGCCACTTCACCCGAGAGGGGAACCGGCGCATCGCCGAAGCGCTGGCGGGCGATCTTGTTCCCGCGATCGGGCAGCGCCGGCGCGGCGAGTCCCGATGACTCGCGTGTCGGTTCAGGGCGCCATCGCCAATGCCGCGAACGCCTCGTCGACGATGGCGAGCGTGCGCTCGACGTCGGCGTCGGTGTGGGCGATCGAGATGTAGAACTTCTCGTTCGGGTTGACGAGCAGCCCGCGCTTGATCAACTCGTGCGCCCATCGCAGGCCGAGGTGCCGGTCGGAGGTCGCGAGGTCCATCCAGGTGCGCAGCGGCTTGCGCTCGGTGAAACGCACGCCGAACACCGCATCTTCGCCCGGCGCCTGGACCGCATCGCCACCCACATCCTCGCCTTCGAGGGCGACTCGCAGGCGGTCTGGTTCGAGGGCAACTACGCCGAGTACCTCGCTGACCGCAGGCGGCGCCTCGGCGAGGACGCCGACACTCCGCACCGCATCCGCTACAAGCCGCTCACGGCATGAAGCCGGCTAGCGCCAGCTGGACGGAGCGGGGCGCTCAGGAAGGGGCCGGAACGCGATCACCAGCTCGGTGCCTTCCTGGTAGGCGGAGTATTCGTAGCTGCCGAACGGCTCGATCTGCACCTGCACGTGGTTGCCCCTCGCGTAGGTCGCCACCTCTGCCACGGGGGTGGCGAAATCGAGCAGGTCGAGCCTGCGCAGCCGGCCGGGATGAATGCCGGTGGCGGCGAGGTCCACGATGATCCGGGAGCCTTGCTCGCGGATGGCGATGTCCGAGCCGGCGCCCGAAAGGGACACCACCACGCGGCCCTCGCGGTCGGCGGTTCGCCGGAAGCCCACCTGCCTGACCTGGAAGCGCTGCGCCCCCGGTTCGCTCGCCGCGAAGTGCTCGATCCGGTCGCTGGCAGCGGCGCCGGCCCGGGGCTCGAGCAGGATGATCAGGTGCTTGCCCTCGAGCACCGTCTCGTAAGCGACGGGCCGGCCGAGATGGATGACGAGCCGCGTGTTCGCCCCGTGAGGCACGAGCTGGACGCTGCGCACCACGTGGCCGCCGACCGGGTGGCTGTGCTCCGCGGTGGCGATGGTCGTCGCCGGCAGGTCGAGGACGATCCGGGCGGCGGGGTGGAGCATGCGGAAGCCCGCCGGGGGCTGCTTCAGGGGATGCTTGAGCCCGACGCGGATCGCGATGCGGCCATGCAGCGTCGCGTAATCAAGGCTCTGGACCGCGTTGAGCTCGCCGGTGGGGGACGGTGCGCCATGACCCGCAATCGCGACGCCCAGCAAGCTCCCCGCAATCAACGCGACCCTGGACATCCCGACCTCCTTGCCGGTGCGACCGGCGCCTGCTGCTTGGAGCGCCCGGCCGCGGGTTGGTTCGCGCTAGAGCGTCGGTCCAGGGCGGCCGAGCGCGTGCTCGGTGAGCTGCGCCACGATCCAGTCGTAGGCCTCGTCGACGGAGTCGGTGCGGCGCACCAGGTTCACGTCGCGCGCGTCGATGGTGCCGTGGCGCACGAGCGCGTCGAAGTCGATGACCTGGCGCCAGTAGTCGGTGCCGAAGAGCACGATCGGCATCGGCTTCTTCAGCTTGCGCGTCTGCACCAGCGTCAGCAGCTCGAACAGCTCGTCGAGCGTGCCGAAGCCGCCGGGGAACACGACCACCGCCTTGGCGAGGTAGGCGAACCAGAACTTGCGCATGAAGAAGTAGTGGAAGTGGAACGCCAGCTCGCGCGTCACGAAGCGGTTCTCGAACTCCTCGATCGGGATCGAGATCGTCAGCCCGACGTTGAGCCCGCGCGCCTCGGAGGCGCCGCGGTTGGCGGCCTCCATGACGCCGGGGCCGCCGCCGGTGCAGACCACGAAGCGGCGCTCCTCCGGGTCGAGCTCCTTCGACCATTGCGTAAGCCGGAAGGCGAGCGCCCGGGCGGCCTCGTAATAGGCCGACATCTCGAGGTCGCGGCGCGCGCGCTCGGCATCGCCGCCGCCGCCGGCGCGGCGCAGCGCCTCCGCGGCGTCCTGGCGCGACTTGATGCGCGCCGAGCCCATGAAGACGATCGTGTCGTCGACGTTGTGCTGCTCGAAGCGGCTCTTCGGCTCGAGGTACTCGGCGAGGATGCGCAGCGCGCGCGCATCCCTGCTGTTGAGGAACTCCGGGTCGCCGTAGGCCTTGACGCGCTTCAACCGCGGCCCTCGAACGGCATCTTGCTCGCCTTGATGGTGAGGAACAGCACGTTGGTCTCGAGCGGCAGGCTGGCCATGTGCAGCACCGCCGCGCCGACATGGCTCACGTCCATGAGCGGCTCGACCTTCACCTCGCCGCTCGCCTGCGGCACGCCCCTCGCCATGCGCTCCGCCATCTCGGTGCGCGCATTGCCGATGTCGATCTGGCCGCAGGCGATGTCGTGCTTGCGGCCGTCCAGCGCGCCGCACTTGGTGAGGCCGGTGACCGCGTGCTTGGTCGCGGTGTAGGGGGCCGAGTTCGGCCGCGGCGCGTGCGCCGAGATCGAGCCGTTGTTGATGATGCGGCCGCCGCGCGGGTCCTGCGCCTTCATGACGCGGAACGCCTCCTGCATGCAGAGGAACATGCCGGTGAGGTTGATGTCCACCACGTTCTTCCATTGCTCGAGCGTGAGGTCCTCGAGCGGGATTCCCGGCGCGTTGACGCCGGCGTTGTTGAAGAGGACGTCGAGCCGTCCCCACTTGTCCTTCACCACCGCGAACAGCGCCTTCACCGACTCGGGCTTCGCGACGTCGGTCGGCACCGCGAGCGCGCGCGCCGCGGCGCCGGAGTCCCGCGCCACCTGCTCGAGCGGCTCCTTGCGGCGCCCGGCGAGCGCGACGCTCCAGCCGTCCTTCAGCAGCGCGAGCGCCGCTGCCTTGCCGATGCCGCTGCCGGCGCCGGTCACGATTGCGATCCTGCTCATGGGATCCTCCCGCGCGCCGAGTCTACACGACGCGGCGGCTCAGCCCGGCGCGCTGCGCATCGCGCCGCCCCCGCTGGCGCGCAGCAGCAGGAATCCGGCGATCGCCGTGTTGAGCAGGTTCCAGGCGATGCCGTTCAGGAACGCCGCGTGGATCGAGACGAGGCAAAACAGGCCGATCCCGACGCAGGTGGCGCGCCAGCCGGCGCCGCCGAAGAAGTGCTGCACCAGCGGCAGCGGGACCGCGACCGCGTACATGCCGGCGGCGCCGATCGTCATCATGGCGAGCGAGACGAGCAGCCGCAGCCACGCGTAGGGCGACTCGGTTGCCGGCTCCGTGATGACTTCGGCGCGCGCCATGGCTGCGGGACTATACCGTGGCGGCGCGCCGCGGCCCGCTACAGTAGGAGCGGATTTAGGCGAGCATCTGCCCGCCGTCGACCGCGATCGTCTGGCCGGTGATCCAGCTCGCCTTGTCGCTGGCGAGAAACAGCGCCAGGTTGGCCACTTCCTCCGGCGTGCCGAACCGCCCGAAGCGGATGCTGCCGAGGATGCGCTGGTAGAGCTTCGGGTCCTGCGTCTTGGCGCGGTCCCAGGTGCCGCCCGGGAACTCGATCGAGCCGGGCGCGATGCAATTGACGCGGATCTTCCTCGCCGCGAGCGACAGCGCCTGGCTTGCCGCGTAGCGGAACAGCGCCGCCTTCAGGGTGCCGTAGGCGATCATCCGGTCGCTCGCCCGGAAGCCGCTGATCGAGGAAATGTGCAGGATCGCGCCGCCGGCCCGCTCGAGATAGGGCAGCGCGGCGCGCGAGGCGCGCACGCTCGCGAGCAGGTCGACGTCGATGCACGCCGCCCAACCGGCCTCATCGTCGGTGGTGCCGAAGCCGGATGCGTTGTTGACGAGGATCTCGATCCCGCCGAGCGCCTGCGCCGCGGCGTTGACGTAGCGCTCGACCGCGGCGGCGTCGGCGAGATCGCACACCGCGGCGTGCACCTTGACGCCCGTCCGCTGCAGCTCCCTTTCGGTCTCGCGCAGCGCCTTCTCGCCGCGCGCGCAGATCGAGACGTTGGCGCCGGCGCCGGCGAACGCGAGCGCGATCGAGCGGCCGATGCCGCGGCTGCCGCCGGTGACGACGGCGTTGCGTCCTGCGAGCGAGATCTGCATGCGGCGGTTCGCGGTGAGCGCCGTGAAGCATAATCCGGAAAAACGCGATGAGCGCGCCGACCCCGAAGCCGTTTCGCATCCGTGTGCCGGAGGAGAGCCTCGCCGACCTGCGTGAGCGCCTCGCCCGCACGCGCTGGCCGGACGAGCCGCCGCTCGAGGCCTGGTCCACCGGCACGAGCCTCGCGTACCTGAAGGGGCTGGTCGAGTACTGGCGCACCGGGTTCGACTGGCGAGCGTGGGAATCGAAGCTGAATTCCCATCGCCAGTTCACGGTGCCGCTGCGCGGGATCGAGCTTCACTTCCTCCACCAGGAGGGCAGGGGAAAAACCCCCATGCCGCTGCTCCTCTCGCACGGCTGGCCGGGCTCGGTGCTCGAGTTCCACAAGCTGCTGCCGCTGCTCGCCGACGACTTCACCGTGGTCGCGCCTTCGCTGCCCGGCTACACGTTCTCGTACCGGCCGGGGCAGGAGCGCTTCGGCACCGAGGAGATCGCCGAGACCTTCGACGAGCTAATGACGCGCGTGCTCGGCTACGGGCGCTACGGCGCGCAGGGCGGCGATTGGGGCGCGTTCATCGCCTCGGTGCTCGGGCACCGCCACCCCGAGCACCTCACCGGCATCCACCTGAACCTTCTCGCCGTGCGGCGCGACGCGCAGCCGCCGCCCGACCCGAGCGCCGGGGAGCAGGCCTTCGCCGGCGAGGTCGCGCACTGGCTGAAGGAGGAGACGGGCTACCAGTGGATCCAGGGCACCAAGCCGCAGACGCTCGCCTACGGCCTCACCGACTCGCCTGCCGGCCTGGCCGCCTGGGTCGTGGAGAAGTTCCGCAGCTGGACCGACTGCGGCGGCAACCCCGAGAATGCGATCAGCCGCGACGAGATGCTCGCCAACATCTCGCTCTACTGGTTCACGGGCGCGATCGGCTCCTCGTTCTGGCCTTACCACGCCCGCATGCACCGTCCCTGGCCGATCCCGGACGGCAAGACCGTGGGCGTGCCGACGGGCTACGCCGCGTTCCCGCGTGAGATCGTGCGGCCGCCGCGCTCGCTCGCCGCAAAGGTCTACACGGACATCCGGCGCTGGAGCGCCATGCCGAAAGGCGGCCACTTCGCCGCGCTCGAGCAGCCGGAGCTGCTGGCGCGGGAGATCCGGGAGTTCTTCCGGGAGCTGCGCTGAGGCGCTAGCGGTCTTCGGAACTGCGGATCCCGCCCAGCGACACGTCGGGCGGAAGCGGCTCGCGGTGCGGGGCAGGGGGCCGCTCGTGATTCACCGGCGGCCGCTCGCCCTTCTTCGGGCGCCCGGGCCGGTTGGTGAGCTGGAAGATCTTGAGCGGCGGCACCACCGGCGGCTTCTCGAGGAAGCGGCAATCCGACTCGGTCGGCTTGCTCACCAGCGCGCCGATGCGCTGCTTGCCGACGAACACCGTGTAAAGGAGCATGTGGGCGGAATGCTTCATCGGCTGGGCGACGATCTCGTACTTGCCCACCATGAAGCGCTGGCGTTCGACGGTAGGAATGGCCATGCGATTCGCGTCTAGTATCGTGTCGAGGGTTTGCACCTGCCGCTTCGGACCCGCTGCGTTCCGGCAGGTGGCGAAGAAGAACCATTATACAGTGAAATCAGGGGCCTAAGCACTTTTTTTATGAGCACCGAAAAGCGACCTCGGACGGGGCTCAAACGCGCCCCGGCGAAGAAGCGACCGCGCAAGGCGAAGCCGGGAACGCGCGGGCTCACCCCGGCCGAGTGCCGGCTGGATGAGCTCTCCGGCACCGCGCTCGAGACGCGCGAGCGCGTCGAGAAAGAGGGCGGCACGGTGATCGGCGCCTACTCGGATCCCCTCGGCAAGAACCCGCTGCTCTTCGCCGTGCTTCCGGTCGAGAAGATCGAGCCGACGCCGTTCCAGCGCGACGTGTCTGACATGCACCACAAGCGGCTTGCCGACGTCATCGACCGGACGGGCCTGTTCCTCGATCCGATCATCGCCATCAGCGCGCCGGAGAAGGGCTTCTGGACGCCGAACGGCGGCCACCGCCTCGCGGCCATGAAGCGGCTGGGCGGGCGCTCGATCTCGGCGCTCGTGGTGCCGAAGCGCGAGCTCGCCTGGCAGATCCTCGCCCTGAACACCGAGAAGGCGCACAACCTGCGCGAGAAGTCGACCGAGGTGATGCGCATCTACCGCGGCCTCATCGACGAGGACGCGAAGCGCCCGGAAAGCCAGTTTGCCTACTACCTGGAGGAGGCCTCGCTCGTCACGCTCGGCCTGTGCTACGAGAAGAACCCGCGCTTCAGCGGCGGCGCCTACAACTCGATCGTGCGGCGGCTGGAGAAGTTCACCGACGAGCCGCTTGCCAAGGCGCTCAAGTCACACGAGAAGCACGCCGGGATGCTGATGGATCTCGACGCGAAGGTCGCCGAGATCGCGGCGAAGCTCAAGGCGAAGGGCTTCGTCAGCCCCTACCTCAAGGCCTTCGTGGTGGCGCGCATCAACCCGCTGCGCTGGATGCAGGGCGAGCCGCCGGAACTGGAGGACGTCCTGAAGACGATGCGCGAGCGGGCGGGGAAGTTCAACGTCGAGAAGATCAGGCAGGAGGATCTCGCGACCGCCGGCGAGGCGCCGGACGAAGACTAGAGAGCGGAAACGCTCGCTACTTCCTTGGCGCCGGGTGAATGTTATCCACCCAGTGGACCTCTTCGGGCTTCTCGACGACCGGAATATCGAGGTTGACCACCACCGGCTCCTGCCCGCTGCGGCACAGAACGCACGAGAGCGGTTCGGTGTCGCTCGCATTGATTTCCTGGTGCGGGACGTAGGGCGGGACGTAGATGAAGTCGCCGGGACCGGCTTCGGCGACGAACTCGAGCCGATCTCCCCACCGCATGCGGGCGCGGCCGCTCACGACGTAGATCACGCTCTCGACGGGCCCGTGATGGTGCGCACCGGTTTTCGCCTTGGGATGAATGACCACGGTGCCGGCCCAGAGCTTCTCCGCTCCCGCCCGGGCGTACGTGATCGCCGCGGCCCGGTTCATCCCCGGAGTCTGCGGGGTGTTGATGTCCAGCTCGTTCGACCGCACGACGCGCACGCCGTCGTATTTCCATCTGGGATCGGAATGAGTCATCGGATACCTCGCGAATCTCGCGCCAACAGTCTCCCCGGAGTGGTATGTGCCTATCTTACGGCGCGTTTGCAGGCGGAGTAAGTGACCGGGGGATCGACGAGCGTCGCGGCATCACCGCTCATCTCCAGCAGCACCCGTCCCGTGCCGTAGCGGCCGCTCTGCGGGTCGCCGATCCGCTCCAGCCGTATCTCCCTGTCGGGAGCGATGAGCCAGACCGCGCCGCCTGCGAGATCGCGTACGTAGAACTTGCGGGCCTCGGCGCAGCGGTATTCCGCGGCGTTCGCAGGCCTGAAATCCGTCTCCGGAGCGCTGCCGCCGCCGAAGGGCCACAAGTTCACGCTGCCGCAGCCCGCGAGCAGCAGGGCGATCAGCGCGGGTCCGGCGCGGCTCACTGCTTGGCGCGGATCAGCACCGCCTCGACCGAGTCGATCGGCACCACGGCGTCGAAGAACTCGCGCCCCGTCACGGCGCCCAGCACGACGAGCCTCGCGGTCGCCTCGCGCACCGTGCCGGTGATCTCCTGGCCGCTGCGCATTCGCACCGTGACGCGCTTGCCTTTCTGCGCGCCGAGCACGGTCTGGATCGTGTCGGCGGGCGACACGGTCACTTCCTGGGCGAGGGCCGGGGTGGAGAGAAGCGCCGCGAGGAGCAGGGTAGCGAGCAGTTTCATTGAAATCGTCCCTTGGTGAAACGGGTCCCCGCCGGCAGCACGCAGGGACGACTGCAGATTGTTGGCCGCGGGCACGACAGATGGTTAGCGCGTCCGTGAGTCGCGCAGCGTCACGGTGCGGTTGAAGCCGGGCCGCACGGTGTCGCGGATGAAGTACCCATGACGCTCGAACTGGAAGCGCTCCTGAGGCTTTGCCTCGCCAAGCGCAGGCTCGAGCTGCGCGGTGACCGCCCGCGCCGAATCGGGATTCAGGTCCTCGACGCCCTGCGGGTCAGGCCTGCGAAAGAGCCGGTCGTAGAGTCGCACCTCGGCGGCATGCGCGTGCTTCGCGCTCGCCCAGTGGATGTTGCCTTTCACCTTGTGCGCATCCGCGCCGGGCGTGCCCGAGCGCGTTTCCGGAAGATGGGCGCAGCGCACAACCCCGTCCTTCATCCCCAGGCATTTGACGACGTAGGCATAGCGCAGCCGGACCTCCGCGCCGGGGGCAAGGCGGAAGTAGCCCTTCGCGGGCGTTTCCTGATAGTCCTCGCGCTCGATCCACAGCTCGCGCGAGAAAGGGACCTCACGCCTGCCCAGATCGGGCTTCTGCGGGTGGTTCGGCACCTCGCAGAGCTCGTGCTTCCCTTCCGGGTAGTTCTCGATCACGAGCTTGACCGGGTCAAGCACCGCCATGCGCCGGGGCGCTACCTCGTTCAGGTGCTCGCGCATGCAGTCCTCGAGGGTCGTGAAGTCGATCAGCTGGTTTGCCTTGGAGACGCCGATGCGCTCGGCGAACAGGCGAAACCCTTCGGGCGTGTAGCCGCGCCGGCGCCCGCCCGCGAGCGTCGGCATGCGCGGGTCGTCCCAGCCCTCGACATGGCCGCCCTCGACGAGCTCGATGAGCCTGCGTTTGGAGAGCACGACGTAGGTGAGGTTGGCGCGCGCGAACTCGATCTGCTGCGGCAGCGGCCGCGCGATGAGCCTGGCGTCGGCGACGCGCTCGTTGATCCAGTCGTAGAGCGGCCGGTGGTCCTCGAACTCCAGCGTGCAGATCGAGTGCGTGATGCCCTCGATCGCGTCCGAGAGCCCGTGCGCCCAGTCGTAGGTCGGGTAGATGCACCACTTGCTGCCGGTGCGGTGATGCGCGGCGTGCCGGATGCGGTACAGCACAGGGTCGCGCAGGTTGATGTTGGGCGAGGCCATGTCGATCTTGGCGCGCAGCACGTGCGCGCCGTCCGGGTGCTTGCCGTCGCGCATGTCGCGGAACAGGTGCAGATTCTCGTCCACGGTGCGCTCGCGGCAGGGCGAGTTCCGGCCAGGAGAGGTGAGGGTGCCGCGGCTCTCGCGGATCTGGTCCGCGCTCTGCGAGTCGACGTAGGCCTGGCCGCGGTGCACCAGCGCCTGGGCGAAGCGGTAGAGCTTCTCGAAATAGTCCGAGGCGTAGTACTCGTGCTCGGCCCAATCGAACCCGAGCCAGCGCACCATTTCCTTGATCGAGTCGACGTACTCCTGCTCCTCCTTCGTGGGATTGGTGTCGTCGAAGCGCAGGTGGCAGCGGCCGCCGTACTGCTGCGCGAGCCCGAAATTGAGGCAAATGCTCTTGGCGTGGCCGAAGTGCAGGTAGCCGTTCGGCTCGGGCGGAAAGCGCGTGCGGATCTGGGCGTGCTTGTTCGCCGCCAGGTCGGCTTCGACGATCTGGCGGATGAAATTGCTGCCGGAGGCGGCTTGCGGGGCCTTGCGGGGCTTGGCGCTCACCGCCGCATTCTAGCGGCTGGCGCCACTATACTTGCCCGCATGGCGGGCTTGCACGTCCAGCGCACCGCGGGAGCGCTCGGCGCCGAGATCTCGGGCGTCGATCTCTCGCGGCCGCTGGCGGCGGGGCAGGCGGCCGAGCTGCGCGCGGCGTGGCTCGAGCACCTGGTGGTCTTCTTCCGCGACCAGCCGCTCACGCCGGCGCAGTTCATGGCGTTCGCCGAGACGATCGGCGAGCCGATCGAATACCCGCTGCTCAAGGGGCTGGAGGGCTTTCCCAGGGTCACCGAGGTGAAGAAGCTCGAGCACGAGCGTGTCGCCTTCGGCGGCATCTGGCACTCCGACACCGTGTACCTCGAGCGCCCGCCGATGGCCTCGATGCTGCTCGCGATCGAGGTGCCGCCCTACGGCGGCGACACGCTCTTCGCCAACATGTACCTCGCCTACGAGACGCTCTCCGAGGGCATGAAGGAGATGCTCGCGCGCCTGCGCGCGGTGAACTCCTCGGCCAAGGCGGACGCCTCGAAGACGCGCGAGGACCGCATCCGGTCCGCAGGCACCGCCGATGCGAGAAAGGAACTGGTCGCCGAGCACCCGGTGGTGCGCACGCACCCGGAGACCGGCCGCAGGGCGCTGTACGTCAATCCGGGGCACACGGTGCGCTTCGCGGAGATGTCGGAAGAGGAGAGCACGCCGCTGCTCGAGTACCTCTACCGCCACCAGCAGCGGCCGGAGCACACCTGCCGCTTCACCTGGCGCCCCGGCTCGATCGCGCTCTGGGACAACCGCTGCGCGCAGCACAACCCGGTCAACGACTACCACGGCCACCGGCGCGTGATGGACCGGATCACGCTCGCCGGCGACAAGCCGCGCTAGGTGCTGCGGCTTTTTCGCACCCTCAACGCCCGGCTGGTCCACCAGGGCGGGCGCACGGTCCTTTCGATCGTCGGCATCGCGCTCGGGGTCGCGCTCGGCTTCGCGGTGCATCTCGTCAACCGCGCCGCGATCGAGGAGCTCGCCGCCGGGGTGCGCATGCTCGCGGGCGACGCCGACCTCGAGGTGCGCGGCGGGCGTGAGGGCTTCCCGGAGGCGCTCTACGCGCAGCTCGCCCGCCTGCCGGGCGTGGCGGTGGCCAGCCCGGTGCTCGAGCTGGAGGCGGGACTTTCCGGCCGCGAGGGCACCATCCGGCTGATCGGCCTCGATCCGTTGCGCGCGGCGCAGATCCAGCCGGCGCTCTTCTCCGACGAGCCGCAGCGCCGCTTCGACGTGATGAAGCCGGACGTGGTGCTGCTCTCGTCCGCCGCAGGCGAGCTGCAGGAGAACGGCAAGCTGCGGCTCGTGTCCGGCCTCGAAGTGGTCGAGCTCGAGGTGGGCGGCGTGCTGCCTGCTTCCAGCCTGCGCGGGGTCGCCGCGCTCGCCGACGTCGCCACGGCGCAATGGCGGCTCGGACGGCTGGGGCAGCTCAACCGCGTCGACCTGCGGCTCGCGCCGGGCGCCGACCGCGAGCAGATGCGCGCCCGGATCGCCGCGATGCTGCCGCCGGGTGCGCACGTCGCCACGGTGGACGCCGTCGAGGAGAGCGGCGCGAACCTGTCGCGCGCCTACCGCGTCAACCTCAACGTGCTCGCGCTGGTCGCTCTGTTCACGGGCGGATTCCTCGTCTTTTCCGCGCAGTCGCTAGACGTCGCGCGGCGCCGCGGCGAGCACGCGCTGCTCCGCGTGCTCGGCCTGGAGCGCCGCGGCGTCCTGAGGCTGGTGCTCCTCGAGGCCGGGGCGATCGGCGCCGCGGCAAGCATGCTGGGGATCGCGCTCGGCTACGCGCTCGCGCACGCCGCGCTCGAGATCGGAGGCGCGGACCTGGGCGCCGGGATGTTCCGCGGTGTGTCGCCGCAGCTGACCTTCCCGCTCGCGAGCAGCCTCGCCTATCTCGCGGCGGGAATCGCGGTGGCGCTCGCCGGGGCACTGCTGCCCGCGCTCGACGCGGCGCGCGTGCCGCCGGCGCAGGCGCTCAAGGCGGGCGAAGAGCAGCGCATGTTCGAGCGCCTGGTGACTGCCGCGCCAGGGCTCATCCTGCTCGCCGCGGCGGCGGTGCTCGCGCAGTTCGGGGCGGCGGATGGAATTCCGGTAGCGGGCTACCTGTCGATCGCGTGCCTGCTGGTCGGCGCGATCCTGCTCATGCCCTGGCTTTCGCGCGCCGTCTACGCGCGGCTGCCGCTCTCGCGGCGCATCCCGTATCTGCTCGCGCTGGCGCAGCTGCGCGGCTCGCCCGGGCAGGCGATGGTGAGCCTCGCCGCGATCGTGGCGAGCTTCTCGCTGATGGCGGCGATGGCGATCATGGTCGCCTCGTTCCGCGGCTCGGTGGACCGCTGGCTGGAGGCCGTGCTGCCGGCCGATCTCTACTTCCGCACCACGTACGCGGGCGAGACGGGCTGGATCGAGCCGCAGTTCGAGGCGCGCGTGCGGGCGCTGCCCGAGTTCGCGCGCGCAGAGTTCCTGCGCTCGACGCGCGTCGTGCTCGATCCGCGCCGGCCCGCGGTGTCGCTGCTGGCGCGCGACCTGCACCTGAAGAGCGGCACTGCGCTCGTGTTTCCGCTGATCGGCAGGGGCTACGAGCCCGCGCCGGGCGATCCGCCGCCGGCGTGGATCTCGGAAGCGGTCGCCGACCGCTACGGCTACCGGTCCGGCCAGTCGATCGGGATCCCTCTCGGAGGCGCCCGGCACGCGTTCATCGTCGCCGGCGTGTGGCGCGACTACGCGCGCCAGCATGGCGCCATCGTGATCGAGCGCGCGCGCTACGCGGCGCTCAGCGGCGACCGCAGGGCGAACGATGCCGCGCTCTGGCTCGCGCCCGGCGCGACGCCGGCGCAGGCGCTCGACGCGCTGCGGCGCCTGCCGGGCGGGGCGCAGCTCGAGATCGCGGGGCCGGGCGAGATCAAGACCCTGTCGCTGCATGTCTTCGACCGCACCTTCGCGGTGACCTACGCGCTCGAGGCGGTCGCGGTGCTGGTCGGGCTGTTCGGGCTCTCCTCGAGCGTGGGCGCGATCGTGCTCGCGCGCCGGCGCGAGTTCGGCATGCTGCGCCACGTCGGCATGACGCGCGGCCAGATCGGCGCCATGCTCGCCGCGGAGGGCGGGCTGCTCGCGCTGCTCGGGGTCGCGGTCGGCCTCGCGCTCGGCGCGGTGATCAGCCTGGTGCTCGTCTACGTCGTCAACCGCCAGTCTTTCAACTGGAGCATGGACCTGCATCCGCCCTGGCCGCTGCTCGCCGGGCTGTCGCTGCTGCTCGTGGCGCTCGCCGCGGTGACGGCCTGGTGGTCGGGCCGCGAGGCGACCGGGATGGAGCCGGTGCGCGCGGTGAAGGAGGACTGGTAGTGAAGCGACGCGGTTTCCTTTCCGCATTGGGCGCGCTCGCCCTGGCGCGACCGGCCTGGGGAGGTGTCGCGTATCCGGCGGTCGCCCCCGGGCGCCGCCTCGCGTTCCCGCGCGACCACGGCGCGCACCCCGAGTACCGCACCGAGTGGTGGTACGTCACCGGCTGGCTCGCGGCCCCGGCGGGCGACCCGCTCGGGTTCCAGGTGACTTTCTTCCGCGCCCGGCCCGACTTCGAGACCTCGAACCCGAGCGCGTTCACGCCGCGCCAGGTGGTGCTCGCGCACGCCGCGATCTCCGATCCGCAGCACGGCCGCCTGCGGCACGACCAGCGCGCGGCGCGCGCCGCGCTCGGGCTCGCCGGGGCGGCGCAGGAGCGTACGCGCGCCTGGGTCGACGACTGGCGCCTGGAGCTCTCGGGCGACGCCTACCGCACGCAGATCGCGGCGCGCGAGTTCGCCCTCGACCTCGAATTCGCCGCCGCGGGCGCGCCGCTGCTCCAGGGGGAGGCGGGCGTGTCGCGCAAGGGGCACCGGCCGGAGGAGGCGAGCTATTACTACAGCCGGCCGCATCTCGCGGTGCGCGGCAGCATCGAACGCGGCGGCGCGCGCGTGCCGGTCACCGGCAGCGCCTGGCTCGATCACGAGTGGTCGAGCCAGTACCTGGCACCCGAAGCCTCCGGCTGGGACTGGACCGGGATCAACCTCGAGGGAGGGGGCGCGCTGATGGCGTTCCGCATGCGCGACCGCAAGGGCGGCGTCTACTACGCGCCACCCGGGGTCTCGTTCGAGCCGGCGAGGACCTGGCGCTCGCCGCGCACCGGGGTCGAGTACCCGGTAGCGATGCGCGTCACGGCAGGCGGCGAGTCGTGGCTCCTCGAGCCGCTGATGGACGACCAGGAGCTCGATGCGCGCACCAGCACCGGCACGATCTACTGGGAGGGGGCGGTGCGGGCGCTGCGCGAGGGCAGGGAGGCCGGGCGCGGCTACCTCGAGCTCACCGGCTATTGGCGGCCGATGCAGCTGTAGGGAACCCGGGAGTGAGCGCGGCCAAGGACCCCTGGATCGCTGCCTCGGACGTGGTGTCGATATTTCCGACGCTGGTCTGGAAACTGGCGCTCAAGCAGGAGGTGCACGACGCGCTCGACGAGCGGATCCTCGGCATGCTCGGCCGCGAGCGGCAGGGGCGCCCCGGCCTCAAGGCCGGGGAAGGCTGGCAATCGGCGACCGACCTGTATCGGCGCCCCGAGCTTGCGGAGCTGTGCGGCTGCGTGCTGCGCGCCGGAGCCGCGGTGCTGCGGTTTCTGCACGTCGGCTACGAGGCGCTCGAGATCACCGGCGCCTGGGCCACGGTGCTCGCGCCGGGCGCGGTGCACCGCGCGCACAGCCACCCGAACAACTACCTGAGCGCGGTCTACTACGTTCGCGTGCAGCAGGGCGCGCATCAGGTCAACTTCCACGACCCGCGCGCGCAGACCGGGGTGATCCGCCCGCCGGTGACGGCGCTGAGCGCCGAGAACACCGACCAGGTGGTGGTGCAGGTCGAGAACGGGCTGCTGCTCCTCTTCCCCGCCTGGCTGCAGCACTCGGTGGACGCGAACGCGAGCCGCGAGGAGCGCGTCAGCCTGAGCTTCAACCTGATGTTCAGCGGCTTCACCGAGAACCTGGCGAAGCCGCTGTGGTAGCGATGCTGGAAAGCGCCACGCCGGCCAGGATCAGCGCGATGCCGGCGAAATGGAACCAGCGCGGGTATTCGCCGAGAAAGAGCGCCGCCAGCCCGACGCCGAATGCGGGCATCAGGTGCATGGTGGCGCCGGCGCGCGCGGCGCCGAGCCGCGTGACGACGAAGCTCCAGCCGGCGTAGGCGAGCAGCAGCGAGCCGATCGCGGAGTAGAGCACGCCGAGCGCTCCCGCGGGCGTGAGCGTGACCTGCGTGCCGCGCGCAGCTTCCCAGGCCACCCAAGGCGTCATGCAGGCGAGGCCGATGGCGCAGACCACGACCAGCAGCTCGGGCGTGTCGAGCGCGTCGCGGCGCAGGCGCAGCAGCACGGTGTAGCAGGCCCACATGGCCATCGAGGCGAGCGCGAGCAGGTCGCCGACGTTGAAGCGGAGCGCGGCGAGCGCCGCCAGACCGCCCTGCGAGGCGATCAGCAGCACGCCGGCGAAGGAGACCGCGACGCCGGGATCGACGTCCGCGCGCACCGCGCGTGCCACGATCCAGTTGCCGGACCACAGCAGGAGCGTCGCGATGAGCACCAGCCAGGCGGCGAAGCGCATGGCGCGCATGCTAATCTGG
>Ga0187892_10005334_pt1 | contig 20322 bp, 15 predicted proteins | sample MA1701073metaG_FD_139345 | JGI IMG/M metagenome (GOLD analysis project Ga0187892, IMG submission 139345) | Bio-ooze microbial communities from a basaltic lava cave in the Kipuka Kanohina Cave System on the Island of Hawaii, USA - MA170107-3 metaG ... | reverse complement strand
GTCGGGCTGTCGGGATCGCTCACCGTTAAGTTCGCCGCATCCACGATCCCCACCGGGGTGCCTTCGATAAAGGTGGCCGCAAAGTCAATCCCCGCTGCGGGCCCGTTGAGGTCCACTACCGGCACATCATTGACACAATTCACCGTCACTGTGACCGTGGCACTACTGCTGCCCGGCGTGAGCGTGTAGGTAAACGGATCCAACGTCGTCCCTGGCGGCGTGTTGCAGTAGTTCGGGTCAGGCGTGTAGCTCACGTCCGTCCCATTATTGACTACCGTGCCGTTGGCGGGTTGAGTGACGGACGCAATGCTCTGGGGGCCGCCGTCGGGGTTAGCGTCATTGGTTAAGACGTCGATGTTGGTCGCCGCCGCATCTTCGGTCAGCGTGACACTATCATTGACCGCCGCCGGCGGATCATCAAAGCCCGTAACCGTGATGTCTACCTGCGCCGGAGCCGAATTCACTGTCCCATCATTCACCCGAAAGGTGAAGAAATCCGCGCCGGTAAAGTTGGCATTGGGCGTGTAGGTCACGTTGGGAGGGGTGCCGCTGAGACTACCATTGGTCGGGTTGACCACGACGCTAAACGTCAGCGGGTCGTTCTCCACGTCACTGCCCACGAGGGTGATACTGACGGGGGTGTCTTCGCTGGTCGTCACATTCGCTGGCGCGGCTAACGGCGGGTCATTGATGGGGGTGATAGTAATGGAGATCGTGGCAGGAGCTGAGGTGGCAGTCCCGTCATTCACGGTAAAGGTGAAACTGTCCGGCCCATTGGCATTGGCCGTTGGGGTGTAGGTCAGAGTGGGAGGGGTCCCGCTGAGAGTTCCTTTGGTGGAGAGAGTACCAAGCGCAAAGGTCAAAGGGTCGTTCTCCGGGTCTGTTCCCCCTAAAGTGATAGTGCCAGGCGTGTCTTCGTTGGTCGTCACACTCTGCGCCGTGGCTGTCGGCGCTTGGTTGGCACTCACCGTCAAGGTCACAATGCCGTCTTCGTTCGATACGACCTGGCCGTCGCGAACCCGAAACCGTACTTCATCCGTCCCAGTGAAGCCCGTCTGCGGCGTGTAGGTCAGCGTGGGCGGCGTGCCCGTGAGCTGACCGTGCAGAGGACCGCGGGTGAGCTGAAACGTCAACGGGTCACTCTCGGCATCACTGCCGGTCAGCGTGAGCGGGCGGGGGGTGTTGCGTGGGACGGCTACGCTCTGATCGAGGGCAATCGGGGAGGTGTTGAGCGAACCGGGGAGGAGCGTCGTCTGAGCATCCAAAGTCAAGGTAAATCCCACGGTCGTGAGCGCGCCCGGCCCAGGGTTGCTAATGTGGGCGGTATAGTGCAACACGTCTCCCCCATCAATCTGCCCATTGCCGTTCTGGTCCCTGAGTAGTTGATCGGTGAGGGTAACGGTCGGCGTGGGCTGTTGGGCAATCCCCAGGGCCGTGCCCAGGAGTCCCAGCACCACCACTACCCACAGCCAGCGCCGGGCTTGACTGCTGGCGGATAAGCGCCGTCCACCCAACAGGAGGAGGACAATCGCAAGGAGCAGCGCGCCCCATTGCGAGAGCGTGGGAATCACGGCGACAGGCGGCTCACCACCGCCCCCACCGCCACCGCCCCCACCAGTGGCTGCGCCAATCTGGGTCCGTGTGGGATCGGCAAGGGCAGCCGTCGTGGGATCATCGGAGAGGACAGGAGCAAAATTGGCTCCCGTCAACGTTCCTTGTTGGCTGATCTGGGTCGTGCCCGGCAGGAGCGGACTATTGATCCGCGCATCAAAGGTGATCGTGACACTCTTGCCCGCCGGTAAGGTCCCAATGTTGACCGCGACTTGGCCTAGCGCCGGTGGAGTACTGAGCGTGAGCATTATGCTCACGGTAAGCAAGCAATACCGCCACACACCCATACAGCCTCCTCCAGGGCAGAACTCAATAGATAGGTTCCAACGTTAGGATCGCGATCCCGGTATGGTCCCCTGACTACTATCCCCGCACTCCGCTATAACAAAAAGAGAAGGCTCAGGGAAGAGCAACCCGACGATAGGCGGGCTTTGGCGGGAGAAAAAAACGGCTCTGCTAGAGAGCCTGTACGTCAGAGGAAAAGAACCTGTAGATGAGGCAGGGAAATCTCCTGAAGTCCGAAGGCGCTCGCACGACTGATTTGTCATGGGGAAACCCCTTCCGCCACCTCCTGCCGCGCTCCTATGAGATACGGTACATCAATCCGCCGCCGCGTATTCACGAACGGGTATGGAGCCCCGCTTATTCAATACGCGATACCATTCTCGTACGGACTCAGCGAGAATCACGAGGACTAAGATCATAAAGAGTGCAGTGATCGCCGCATCAAGACGATCATTGAAAATGAGCACAGACGTCTCAGCAATTTTCTCGGCAGGGATTTTTCCCTCTGCGATCTGTGTTTGTAAATCTGCCGCATGCGCAAGAAAGCCGATACGGGGATGCGCATGAAATAGCTTCTGATACCCAGCCGTCATCGTCACTACGAGTAACCACACTAACGGGAGCAGCGAAATCCAAGCATTGCGAACATTACTCGTTTTCAAGAGAATCGTTGTCACGACACACAACGCAATGGCTGCTAAGAGTTGATTGGCAATACCAAACAGTGGCCAGAGACTGTTAATACCGCCGAGGGGATCGACCACTCCTTGATAGAGAAAGTACCCCCATGCGCTCACCATGAGTGCACTACTGAGAATCACACTCGGATACCAACTCGTCTGCCCGAGCGGTTTCCACAGGTGTCCTAAGAGGTCTTGCAAGAGGAAACGCCCAACGCGAGTGCCGGCATCAAGTGTTGTCAAGATAAACAGCGCCTCAAACATAATAGCGAAATGATACCACAGCGCCATTAGCGCCTTGCCACCTAAACTGTTGGCAAAAATATGCGCCATACCAACCGCTAAGCTCGGGGCGCCACCGGTGCGCGCAAACACCGTGCTCTCGCCGATATCTCGCGCGAGGATATTCATCTGCTCGACCGTCACCGGGAATCCCCAGCTCGTAATCGTCGCTACGGCTGCCTCAGGTGTCACACCAACCACACCAGAGGGGCTGTTGATGGCAAAATATACCCCTGGCTCTAGCGCCGCGGCAGCAACCATCGCCATGATGGCGACGAACGACTCCATCAGCATCGCGCCGTAGCCGATCATCTGCGCGTCGGTTTCATTGCATAAGAGTTTTGGCGTCGTTCCTGAAGACACGAGCGAATGAAACCCGGAAATCGCCCCACACGCGATCGTGATAAACGCAAATGGAAAGACGGTCCCCGCAAAGATTGGTCCTGTTCCGTCAATAAACTGTGTAATCGCAGGAAGATGTATCTCCGGGCGCAAGGCAATAATGCCAAACGCGAGCGCAACCACCGTCCCGATCTTAATAAAGGTACTCAAATAGTCGCGCGGCGCCAGTAACAACCAGACCGGCAATACCGACGCAGCGAAGCCATAGATAATCACCATCCACGCAATCTGCGGGCCGGTAAACGTAAACCACGCCGCCAGGGTGGGATGTCCATCGACCCAACGTCCACCGACCAACGCAAATGCCAGCAGCACCAACCCAAGGATCGTGGTTTCCAAAACTTTCTCCGGTCGGACGAAACGCATGTAAATGCCCATGAGCAGGGCAATGGGAATCGTCGCACCAACGGTGAAGGTCCCCCACGGACTACTTTTGAGCGCGTTCGTCACGACCAATCCGAGAACGGCGATGAGAATAGTAATGATCATGATGATACTGACGAGTGCCACAAAGCCACCGAGCGGACTAATCTCTTCTTTGGCCATCTGGCCGAGCGATTTGCCCTCGCGACGCACCGATCCTGCCAGGACACAAAAGTCTTGCACTGCACCACCGAGGATTACTCCGGCGAGAATCCATAGAGTTCCCGGCAGATAGCCGAACTGTGCAGCCAGTGTCGGACCAATGAGTGGACCAGGACCAGCAATCGCAGCAAAATGATGGCCGAACACCACCCAACGGTTGGTTGGCACGAAATCACGCCCATCATTGATCCGCGTAGCAGGGGTCTCATACGCGTCATTGAGACAAAGCACTTTTGCTGCCAAGAAGCTGCTATAGAAGCGATAGCCAATTGCGTACACACACACGGCTGCGGTAATGAACCAAATCGCATTGATACTTTCGCCGCGACTGAGCGCGAGAAGCCCTACTGCCCACGCACCGAGGCAAGCGGCACAGATCCAAACCAGCCGTGAGACCCATGGCATAGGATTCCCTCCTCAATTTATTTCCTATAACGAAGCCTTCAACGGGTCTACCGCACACGAGACGGAAAAATACGAAAGTGTTTACGTCCATCAATCCGATAGGTCTCAAAATCGTCAAAGTCTATGGTCAAGATGGTCTGTACCGATTCGCGCCGCGCCAGATGCACGAGTGTCGCATCGGCAAAATCCATCGGGCGATCGTGATACTTCTTCATCAAGGCATGCAGGGCCGGCATGTCAACATCATCAATAGGTAAAATGGAGATCGCCCCGGAACGCACTAAGGCCCAAGCCGCTTCTTTCTCCACAAGAGTATCACCAACAAGATGAAATAACTCAGCGAGCACCGCTGCCGAAGTGATAAGCGGCAAGGAGAACAACGTAAAGGCATCTCTGCATGCCCCATGCCAACGATCATCATGATCGAGCAGAGCGATGAGAGCGCCAGTGTCAATCAAACCTTTAACGCGCATGGCGTTTGGCAAGTCTAGCGCGCACAGTGCGACGTACCTGTTCTGAACGGTTCGGGTTGGCTCCTCGAATTGTCCCGAAGGTCCGTGTGGCAGCCGTGTGCAAGCGGTGCTGTTCAGACTCCTCATCGCTCCTCTCCGAGTGATGAGATGATAGCCAATCGATCACAATTCGTTCCAGAAGCGCTGCCACAGTCGCTTGCTCCCGACGTGCCGCTTCTTCCAAGGAGCTTTTTGTTGCCGGAGAAAGTCGCCAGCTGTAGACTTCAGATTTGTTCATGCACTACTTTGTAGTGCCTTGTCTGATCTTCTGTCAATTGGCTGGTGTAGATTTTGCCCAACTCCCCTGAGCTTATCTCTTTTCCGCCACCAGCACTGCAATCGGATACGCGAAGCGGATTTTGTCGCCGAGGCGGTGGGCACCGACACCAAGGCCGTCACTCTCAAGGGAATCGACAAACATCTGACGAACTTTGTCGGCATCTCCTGGGTGAGGGAAGGATCGTTGAAGAGTGTCGTCCAGATCGGATTCGACTTTGTAGAACGTCTTGCGTGGGGCTGGGAGACCAACCCATTGAAAGAGTAACTCCAGTTCGGCTAACGGCAAGGCACGAGTGTGGGAGGGGTCACGCAGTTTCTCCATTCGATTGTACGCCGCAGCCTTCACTGGGTCCGGAGATATCGCGACATCAATACACACAACTTTCCCACCGGGCATACAAACACGCTTCATTTCGGCTAATACCGCTTCCGGGTGAGTGAAATGATGAAAGGCGTAACGCGACGCCACGATTGAGAACGACGCGTCTGGATGCGGAAGGGGCCGAACCGTCCCCACTTGCCAGGTCACATTCGTCAACCCCTTCTGTTGCTGTAACCCACGTGCATGGTCGATCATCGCTGGGACGAGATCGATACCGGTGGCATGTTTCACCACTTTGGCAAAGGCACAGACGATGAGACCAGGACCACAAGCGACATCAAGTAGCGTATCTTCCGGCGTGGTGCCGGTGAAATCAATTACCAGCTTCAGTGCTTCTTCGTCCTTGATTCCCGGTGCCGTAGCAAACGGCACTGCCTGTTTGGTGAATTGCTCGAGAATGAGGTCTTGGTGGGTGGACATACCGCAGCTCTCCTTTCTTCACCCTCACTCTGTCCCTCTCCCCACGAGGGGAGAGGGAACCCGCCCCCTATCGACTGATTATTGCTACTGCAACTTCTCGCGCACCAGCTTGCCCATCTCTGTACAGCTCACTAAACGACATTCAGGCTGGGCGATGTCGCCAGTTCGATAACCACTCGCCAGGACATCGTCTACCGCCTTCTCAATCGCCTGCGCAGCTTGCTCTTGGTCAAACGACAAGCGCAGCATCAGCGCAGTGGAGAGAATCGCTGCCAACGGGTTAGCCTTGTTTTGCCCGGCAATATCTGGTGCGGTGCCGTGGATCGGTTCGTACAACCCTTTCTTCCCTTCGCCTAACGATGCCGAAGGAAGCAACCCCATCGAGCCCGCCAGCATCGACGCCTCATCGGTCAGAATGTCACCGAACATGTTCTCTGCCGCGATGACATCAAAATCTTTCGGACGACGAATCAAGTGCATGGACATCGCATCAACCAACACATCTTCGTATTGCACATCGGGGTATTCTTGAGCGACTTCGTGCGCCACTTCTCGCCACATGCGGGAGGTCGCCATGATGTTGGCCTTATCTACCGAAGTCAGCTTCTTCCGCCGTTTCCGTGCCAACTCGAAGGACGCGCGCATCAGGCGGGCTACCTCACCCTCGGTGTAGAAAATCGTATCGACCGCTTCACGTCCAGACGCACCCATCCGCCGTTCACTCGGCCGTCCGTAATACACCCCGCCTGTAAGTTCCCGAACGACGATCAAATCCACGCCTTGCAAGACTTCAGGTTTCAGCGTCGAGGAATTCAGCAGGTGACGATTCACCTGGATGGGACGCAGATTGGCAAATAAACTGAGTTCTTTACGCAAGCCAAGAATGGCCTGCTCTGGTCGCACCGTTGATTTGGGATCGTCCCATTTCGGTCCACCCACCGCGCCCAACAACACGGCGTCACTTTCTTTTGCGAGCCGGAGCGCCGAACCCGTCAACGCCACGCCGTGAGCATCAATCGAGCAGCCACCAGCCAGCGCCTTTTCACAGGCGAAACTCAAACCAAAGCGTTTTTCCACTACCTTCAACACTTCCAGTGCTTCAGCCGTCACCTCGGTGCCGATACCGTCACCCGCAAACACTGCGACTTTATATGTCATTTGTCACTCCCCCAGAGGAAGATAGAGACCGGAGACAGAGCCCGCCCCGCCTCCTTCCTTCTCTGTCTCTGTCTCAACTCTCTGTCTACGTGTTCCATTCACCATTCAACATTTTTGACCCTAGACTCTTAGACTCTCGACCCCTAGACTATTTTCATGGTCCTTCCCGGTGCAGCCCTGCCTGATGACCGTAGCGTTCACGCTGAGTGAGTTTGTTGAGCGCGTTTACAAAGGCAAGCGCACTAGCCATGATAATGTCCGTGTGTGACCCTTGCCCATTCACCGACATGCCGTTGTCACGAATAAGGCACGTCACCTCACCCTGCGCGTCGGTCCCGCCGGTAATTGACTTGACGGAGTACCGTTCTAGTTTTGGCTCGATCCCGGCAATTTTGGCGATGGTTTTATAACAAGCGTCTACCATGCCATCCCCCGACGCATTATCAAGAAACTCTTGGCCGTTGACTCTCATCTTCACCGTTGCATGTGGCACGGCCATGCTCGAAGACGTCACATTGAGATAGAGGAGTTCATATTTGTCCGTCCCCCGGACTGATTCCTCGGTAACAATCGCAATCAGGTCTTCATCGTAAACGTTCTTCTTCTTATCAGCCAACGCTTTGAAACGCTCGAAGGCTTTGTTCATATCGACCCCGGTGTAGTCGATACCGAGATGTTTCAAGCGATCGACAAACGCATGACGTCCGGAGTGCTTGCCAAGCACCAATTTATTGCTATCGATCCCAACGTCCTGTGGCAGCATAATTTCGTAGGTGAGCTTGTACTTCAGCACGCCATCTTGATGAATCCCAGCTTCATGGGCAAAGGCATTCGCGCCAACGATGGGTTTGTTCTGCGGTACGCTGAGACCTGTCACTTGCGAGAGCAACTGGCTCGATGGGTAGATTTGTTCGGAGATAACGTTGGTTTGCACATTCGCGAACACATCCCCACGGGTTTTGATCGCCATGACCACTTCTTCCATCGAGGTGTTGCCGGCGCGTTCGCCAATGCCGTTGATCGTACACTCGACTTGGCGCGCCCCGTTCTCAATCGCTGCCAATGAGTTGGCTACAGCAAGCCCTAAGTCGTTGTGACAGTGTGCACTCCATGTGACTTTACTTCCACCAGGAACGTTCTCACGCAGAAACTTGAAGAGCGCACCGTACTGATGCGGAATGGCGTACCCAACAGTATCGGGCGCATTGATCGTCACGGCACCTGCTTTGATCGCCTCACCAAAAATTTGCATCAGATACTGCAAATCTGTACGGGATGCGTCTTCCGCCGAGAATTCGACATAGTCGAGATATTTCTTAGCATAGCTAACGGCCCAGACGGCAGCATCCAGCGCCTCTTGGCGGCTCATCATCAGTTTATGTTTGAGATGGATGTCGGAAGTGGCAATGAAGATGTGGACTCCCGGATGTTTTGCCTTCTCGACCGCTTTGATCGCTTTGCGAAGGTCGTCTTCTTTGGTCCGAGCAAGGCTCAGAACGATAGGGTGAGAGACGAGTTCTGCTACCCGCCGCACGGACTCAAAATCCCCCTCCGAAGACGCGGCAAACCCGGCTTCGATCACATCGACATTGAGCTTCTCCAGTTGTCGCGCAATGAGAATCTTTTCTTCAATGTTCATTGTTGCGCCAGGGGATTGCTCGCCGTCGCGTAGCGTTGTGTCAAAAATCTTGACTACTTCTCGTTCCATAGGGTCCTCCTTCTGATATTCAGCAAACAAAAAGGGGCTGTGGATTAGTGCCCACAGCCCCTTGAAAACACGAGGCCACGGGCTGGAAATCCCGCCCGTGGCCTCCGAGAATCACTTGCGCTTTACACGCTCCTCTCGGACCCACCAGGCGGGGTGGTAAGCAGCAGGCCCAGGAGCAGAGCCAGCGTCCCCAACGAGAGTCCAAGAGCAACGTTCTGTGTCATAGTCGGCGTTATAACGAACTTTCTTTATCGCTGTCAATACCGCGAGTGGCTTCAGATGGTTCAGCAATCGCTACGGGGTTCCCAGGAGCAGTTTGCTTTGATCGCAAGCGCGTGAGCATCATCACCGGACCAGAGAGCGCATAGAGAGAAAAAATACTGAATAACATCATCTGTGGTTCGGCGATGGTCACCTGCACGACAATAACGCCCACAATCAATAACCAGAAGGGCTGACGATGCCGCAGGTGTAAATCCTTAAAGCTATAGTACGGCACCGTACTCACCATGAGCCCGGCGAGCGCGTAAATCAGCAAGAGGAGGGTAACGTGTTTGTTCGTCGCGCCCTCTCCACCCAAGAAGTAGTACATCAGGATCGTCGTTGCCACGACCCCAGCAGCGGCTGGAATAGGAAGCCCAACAAAATATTTTTTATCGACGACGTCGACCTGCACATTAAAACGTGCGAGCCGCATGGCTCCGCAGGTCACATAGAGTGATGCTGCTAACCATCCCCAGACTCCCCACGGCTCCAAAGCCCAACGATGGGCAAGGACCCCAGGCGCAACCCCAAACGCGATCACATCCGAGAGCGAGTCGTACTGCACCCCAAACGAGCTGGTCGTATGGGTCAGGCGAGCAATCCGACCATCGAGGGCGTCACAGACGAGAGCGACGAGCACAGCAATGGCGGCAACAAGATACTCCTCACGAAAGGTTGAAATCACAGAGAAGAATCCGGAGAAGAGTCCGCCGGTCGTTACCAAGTTCGGCAACAGGTACACCCCTCTCCGGAGCGGCGGAGACATCCGCTTCCGACTCTGCAGGGCTCTCATTCTTGTCGGAAGGACATGCAGTGGTGGTCGTTCTGGGTTCATACGCAACCTCACAGGCTTCTCACGGGAGCGGCAGAGGGCTACTAGTTACGGATATTCCGCGATCACCGTTTCCCCGGCTCTGACCGTCTGTCCAACTTGCACTTTCACGTGGACCTCAGGCGGGCAGTACACATCGACGCGTGAGCCGAGCATGATGAGACCATAGCGCTCGCCCTGGGTGACGCGTTCTCCCCCCTGCAAGTGACAGATAATCCGTCGCGCGAGAATACCCGCGACTTGCACGAACAACACACGTCGCCCTTGGGCATCGCTCACCGTGACGGCATTTTGTTCGTTCACCTCCGTCGCATCGGCAGCAAACGCCGGGCGAAATTGTCCAGCGTGATAGCGCACCGCTTCCACCCTTCCGGAGATCGGCACCCGGTTCACATGCACGTCAAGTGGCGACATAAAAATCCCCACGCGAGTGGCGGAGGCATTGAGAAAGCGCTTCTCCTGCATGTTGGTTTCGATCGTGACCACTTTCCCATCGGCAGGAGCAATAATATATCGCTCGTCCTCTGGCGCGATTCGCTCAGGATCACGAAAGAAGAAGGCAACGAATAATGTCAGGGCAAGCAGCACAAGTCCCAGTGTCGGAAAGCCGAATAGATTGGCAACAAGGCAGGCAATACCGAGACCGAAGATGCGGGAGTAACCTTCGCGGGCGAAGTGCATGTTGGGGGTTGGGTGTTGGGGACTAGGGGTTGGTAGAAAATAAGGGCCAGAGGTCAGTATTAGGGGTGAGGAGTTGGACACTAACCCCCAATCCCTAACCCCTAATCCCTAGTTCCTAGTTCCTCGTCTTATCCACCAGCTTGTTACGCTGGAGCCACGGCATCATGCCGCGGAGATGCGCACCGACTTGCTCCGCCGGATGGTTTTCGCCTTCTTTGCGGAGTTCGCGGAAGTGTGGCAAACCAGCGCGGTATTCGTTGATCCATTCGTCAGCGAATTTGCCGGCTTGAATATCGGCGAGAATCTTTTTCATCGCGTCGCGGCTCTCTTGCCCAATGAGGCGCTTCCCGCGCGTCATATCGCCGTATTCCGCAGTGTTGCTGATCGAGTAGCGCATGTTGGAAATGCCGCCCTCGTAGACGAGATCAACGATCAACTTCATTTCGTGGATGCACTCGAAGTAGGCCATTTCCGGGGAATACCCGGCTTCGACCAGCGTCTCAAAACCAGCACGCATCAGTTCAGTGAGTCCCCCACACAACACCGACTGTTCACCGAACAAGTCGGTTTCCGTTTCTTCGCGGAAATTGGTTTCGAGAATCGCTGCACGGCCACCGCCAATCGCTGAGGCCCACGCCAGCGCAATGTTCTTGCTGTTGCCTGACGGATCTTGGGCGATAGCGATCAAGCACGGTACCCCCTGGCCTTTCTCGAATTCACTGCGCACGAGATGCCCCGGGCCTTTCGGTGCGACCATAAAGACGTTGACATCTGCGGGCGGAACGATTTTCTTGAAATGGATATTGAACCCATGAGCACAGGCGAGGTACTTGCCGGGCTTCAGGTTCATGCGGATGTCCGATTCGTACATCTCACTGGCTACTTCATCGGGCGTGAGAATCATAATGATGTCACACTCGGCAGTGGCTGGACCGACTTCCTGAACGACAAAACCAGCTTTCTCAGCTTTCGGCCACGAGTTGCTCCCCTTTTTCAAGGCAATCCGCACATCCATACCGCTATCACGGAGGTTGAGGGCATGGGCATGTCCCTGGCTGCCGTACCCGACGATGGCGAGCTTCTTCCCCTTGAGCAGAGAGAGATCCGCGTCTCTATCGTAATAAATGTTCATGACACTTTCTCCTTCTTGGCTTTCCCTTTGAGTTCGACCACCTCACCGCGTGAGGAGTCGGTCAGCACCTGCGTTCCCCGTTGGATCGCAACTTTGCCGGTGCGGACAATCTCCTTGATTCCCAGAGGTTTGAGCAAATTGAGAAACGCAGAAATTTTATCTTCATCGCCAGTGATCTCAATCACGTAGGAGCGGGGATCAACGTCGATGACTTTGGCGCGGAAAATGTTGACGATATTGAGCATTTCGGAGCGGGTGCGTTCGTCAATGGCAATTTTCACCAACGCCATCTCCCGTTCGACATAGGCCGAGTCTTTGAAATCGACGACCTTAATGACGCAGATCAGCTTATTGAGTTGTTTGGTGATCTGCTCAACGATCTGGTCATCGCCACTCGTCACCAATGTAATGCGCGAGAGCGAGGGGTCCAGCGTCTTAGCAACCGTGAGGCTCTCGATATTAAATCCTCGGCCGCTGAAGAGCCCAGCTACGCGGGCGAGGACACCAAACTCGTTTTCTACCAGAATAGAGATCGTGTGGTCCATGGATACTCATGGAGAGTGCATCATAAGCCGCAGACAGGAACGGACGGGGAGGATATTCTCGCCGCCACACTACCCCCACCTGGGCCTATCTAGCCCGACCTGGGCTGCTCGATCAGGAGGGAGGAGATTTGACTTACGCTGCGGGCTGCCGGTGGCGAGATAGGATCTCCATCATCCGATCTTTCCCAGCAAGCTTTTGTTTCTGAATCCGTTTGAGTTCGAGTTCTTCCTCTTCTGTCAGATGGGGCTTTTGTTTGAGTTCTTCCGACTGCCGCTTCAGTTGTACGTGCTCCTCGTAGTAGTACCGCAGCTCGGTGTCGGTTTCCATCAGTGAGCGGATTAAGGATTCTTCTCGTACTTCCATAGCAACCTCCCTGACAGAAGAAAAACGTTGAAACTGTAATACAGCTTACTGTACGTTGTCAACGACAGCAAACCCATTCTGGTCACCGATTCTTCCCCTCTCCGTTTCTCCGGTCCTTCTTCGCAGAAGATTATCGTGCGTGCTCAGCCTGCGCTTGCTTGGTTTCTTGGACGATCTTGTCGGTTAAGTGATGGGGAACCTCCTCGTAATGGGAGAATTCGAGATGGAAGGTCCCGCGCCCGCTGGTCATCGAACGTAAGTCCGGCGCATACGACAGTATTTCCGACATCGGCACTGCCGCTTTAATAATCTGGTTATGCCCTTTCGCGTCGACACTGAGTAACCGACCGCGCCTGCGGTTGAGGTCTCCAGTGATGTCGCCTACATTTTCTTCAGGAACCGTCACCTCGGTTTTCATAATCGGCTCCAGGATGACAGGACGCGCTTTTTCAATGGCATTCTGCACCCCAAGTGATCCGGCAATCTGGAAGGCGAGATCAGAAGAATCGACGTCGTGATAGGAACCATCGTAGAGGACGACGCGGATGTCTTCGAGCGGATAACCCGCGAGGAACCCTTTGAGTAACGCCGCTCGTACACCTTTCTCTACTGAAGGGATGTATTGCCGAGGGATGGCACCGCCTTTAATCTCATCGACAAACTCAAACCCTTTGCCGCGCGCCAACGGCTCGATACGAATCCAGGTATCGCCAAACTGTCCACGCCCACCACTCTGCTTCTTGAGCCGTCCTTGCGCATCGGCTTTGGCGGTAATCGTTTCCCGATACGGCACTTTTGGCGCTTTGAGTTCAACTTCGACACCGTACTTACGTTTGAGTTTTTCGACGGTGACCTCAATGTGCAGTTGGCCAGCACCAGAAATCAGGATGTCGTTATTCTGCGGATCACGTCCCACTTTCAGCGCAGGGTCCTCCTCTTGGAGTCGATGGAGTGAGGTCATAATCTTTTCTTCGTCACCCCGCGACTTGAGGCCAAGGGCAAAGGAAATGACCGGCGCAAACTCGGCCAACGGCCCAAAGACCACCGGCGACTTTTCATCGCACAGCGTGTCTCCAGTATGTGTATCTTTGAGTTTCGCCACCGCAATAATATCGCCGGGGAAGGCTGACGTGATCGGTTGTTGCTTCTTGCCATCCAGATGGAACAGTTGCCCAAACCGCTCCTTGATGTCGCGGGTCGAGTTGTACACTACTGAGTCACTGTCGATTTTTCCCGAACAGACGACAAACACCGACAGGCGGCCAGTGGGTGAATCGACCGTCTTGAACACGCGAGCAGAAAACAGCGCGCTCGGATCAGGGTTGCGTTCGACTTTCTCCTGAGTCTTCGGATGAGAACCAACGACGGCTGGACGATCAACCGGTGACGGTAAGTACTCAACAATGGCATCAAGCAGCGGTTGAGAACCTACACCCCGCAAACCCGCACCACAGAGGACCGGAAAGAGACGCACTGACACCACTCCTTGGCGCAGGGCATCTTTGAGTTCTGCCGTGCTAATCTCTTCTCCTTCCAGATAGCGCGTGAGGAGATCATCATTCATCTCGGCCACCGCTTCAACTAATTTCTCGCGGTACTCGTCTGCCTCCGCTTGCATCTCTGTCGGAATGGCTTCCTCTTTAACTGCGCCATTTTCCCCTTGGAACAGGAGGGCTTTCATGGTGAGCAGATCGACCACGCCGCGGAAATTGGCCTGTGCGCCGATTGGTACCTGAATAGCGACAAACTTGGTTTCTAGTACCTTCCCCATCTCGTCGAGGGCCTGGGCGAGGGTGCCTTCTTCGCGGTCCAGGCGAGTGAGGTACACAATGCGTGGCAGTTGGAGTTCATTTGCCCATTCCCACAACCGTTCACTTTCGACTTTAATGTTTCCAGCCAGGTGGCCAAGAAAGACCGCCCCGCTCATGGCTTCCATGGCATAGCGGGTATCGGACAGGAAATTCGCATACCCTGGAGGATCAACCAGCATCACATCATGGCGCTTCCATGACAGCGAGTGAAACGCGGTTGACAATGTAATTTTGCGGCGGACTTCTTCCGGCTCGAAATCAAAGGTTGAGCTGCCATCCTCGACGCGCCCCATCCGCGTGCTCGCCCCAGCGGCAAGCAGGAGTGCTTCCCCCAAGGTCGTTTTCCCGGCTCCACCCTCAGCCAACAAGCCGACGGTTCTCATGCGGCGAATGTCATCCACAGCCATAGTTCCCTCCTTGAACACAGCGGTCAGCTATCAGCCAGAAAACAGAACGGCAGAAATCAGAGGAAAGATAATTTCTTTTCTCAAAGCTGACAGCTGAAAGCTAAGCGCTGATGCTTTCATTGATTTCTCTCGTACAAAATCCGTAATCCTTCTAACGTGAGGAATTCGTCCTCTTCTTCGATGGTGGCCGATTCCTTGGCAATGAGTTGGGCAAAGCCACCGGTCGCAATGACTCGTGCTTTGGTTCTATGTTCTTTTTGTATCCGCTCAACCATACCGTCCACCAACGACGTGTAGCCATAGAAAATCCCTGACTGAATGGCATGCACGGTATTGCGCCCCACGACATGCGGCGGCTTGGCCATCTCGACGCGATACAATTTGGCGGTTTTGTGGAACAATGCGTCAAGAGAGATCCCCACTCCTGGCACGATCGCTCCCCCCAAATACTCACCTGCTTTGGTAATGTAATCGAAAGTCGTTGCCGTGCCGAAATCCACGACAATCGTGGCCTCGTGGTAGCGGTCATACGCCGCCACGGCATTAACAATCCGGTCGGCCCCAACCTCACGCGGATTGTCGTAGAGAATCGGCATGCCAGTCTTAATCCCTGGGCCGACCATCAACGGTGCCAGCCGAAAATACTTGTGGGCGAGTTCCTCCATCATCTTGTTCATCGGTGGCACTACGCTCGATACCACAAGGCCCTGGACAGTCGAGAAGGCGAGGTCGGACGACGAAAACAAGCTACGCAACAACACTCCGTACTCGTCAGCCGTTCGTTCCGACTCGGTGAGTAAGCGCCAGTGATGGGTCAGTTTTTTCCCCTGGTATAGGCCAATCACTGTATGCGTATTGCCAACATCAACGACGAGGATCATCTGATTACTCCCGGTTGTATCCCCCAATGACGGTTACATCTCCGGCCAAAAGTCGCTGCACGGTTCCGTTGTCCCCTTGAACAAGCAATGCACCGTCCGTATCAAGCCCAAGCACCCTCCCTACGACTACGCCTTCTGGAGCCGCAACGCTGATACGTTCACCCAACAGGTGAGCTGCGTACCGCTCCCAGCGCGAGCGCAGCGGAGAGAAGCCCTCTTGTAGCCATAGAACATAGGATTTCTCAAGATGGGTCAGCAGACTCGCGGTAAAAGCGCTCCGGTCAACCGTTTGTCCACCAGCAATCAATAAGGATGAGGCTTTGTCGTGCAGTTCTTCTGGAAACGCAGACAGCGGTGCGTTGATATTCACCCCAATGCCCAGGATGACGGCACGAAGGAGCCCTGAGTCAGTTTGCATCTCTGCCAGGATGCCACACACCTTTTTGTCAGCGATCAGGACATCGTTCGGCCATTTGATAGTCGGTGAGAGCTGAGCAACTTCGACAATCGCATCGGCAACCGCAATAGCCGCCAACAGGTTCAGTTGTGGTGCAATTGCGGTAGACACTGGTGGGCGGAGAATCACTGACAGGTAAAGATTTACCCCAGGAGGCGAGACCCAACTTCTCCCCAGTCGCCCTTTGCCACCGCTTTGCGAGTCAGCGATGACCGTCGTTCCTTCAGACGCACCCTCACGAGCGAGGCGAGCAGCGTAGGTATTAGTCGAATCAATAGTTGGGAAAAAATGTAAGGGGGCACCAAGAATCTGGGTGCGGAGTTTCTCAGAGAGGGCAGCAGCAAAGCCGCGTTCGTCAGGGTCATTCATATTTTTAGCTTTCAGCCGTCAGCTTTTAGCTCTCAGCTCTAAATCTTCCCTATAGCCTAATGCCTTTAGCCTTCTGTCGTCATCGTCATACTCAAATCCACTGCCGGTGCAGAGTGTGTCAATGCCCCGACCGAAATAAAATCTACTCCCGTTTCAGCCACCTCTCGCACTCGTTCGAGGCTCATATTGCCAGAAGCTTCGAGCAGAGCACGGCCATTCACCAAGCGAACCGCGTCAGCCATCTGTGGTGTCGTCATATTGTCGAGCAAAATGATGTCCGCTCGCGCATCGAGAGCTTCCTGCACTTCTGGCAGTGTCGTACACTCCACCTCGATACGTAACAAGGCTGAGGCACGACTTCTCGCCTGTCGGACGGCGGCACCGACACCACCACAGACGACAATGTGATTGTCTTTGATAAGAATCCCGTCGTCGAGTCCCATCCGGTGATTCGTTCCGCCACCTTGAGTAACCGCATATTTGTCGAGCAAGCGGAAGCCAGCAAGGGTTTTGCGGGTGTCGATAATTTTGCACTTCGTACCAACGATGGCGTCAACAAACTTGCGTGTCAGGGTTGCCACCCCAGAAATATGCTGAAGAAAATTCAATAGAGTACGCTCGGCAATGAGCAGCCCCGCAGCGTTGCCCCAGAGTTCGAGTACGACCTGCCCTTTTTTCGCCGCGCTTCCTTCTGTCACCAAGAGACGGACACCCGCGGTCGGATCAACAGCCTGGAGAATGCGAGCAACTAACGGCAAGCCCGCAATAGTGAGGTCCGTTTTGGCGGTAATTTTCCCCTGCGCCGTACGGTCAGGTGGAATCGTCGCCGCGGTGGTCATATCCCCGCGACCAAGGTCTTCCTCTAGAGCTATCGCAATAAGACGGGTTATCGAGGGATGATCGAAAGGAAACATAAGTAAAAAGGCTTAAGGCTATGACCGAAAAAGGCTACAGGCTGTAGGCCATAGGCTAAAGGGAGAACTTTTAAGAAGCTATAACCTGCGACCATCCAAACCCCTATAGCCTGCAGCCTATAGCCTATCCTCATCAGCCTTAAGCCTGTAGCCTCAAGCCTAGATTTGAATTTGCCGCAACCGCTCCAAACTCTTCTCCAAACTCTGCCGTTTCTCCTCAAACTGCACGGCACGTTCGCGTTGTTCTTCAACCACTTCTTCGGGCGCACGTTCGATAAATTTGCTGTCATTCAGCTTTCGTTGCACATTAGCTAGATCATTGGTGACCTTACCAATCTCTTTCTCTAGCCGTTTACTTTCTTCTTGGAGGTCCACTAATCCCGTCAGAGGGACATGAATCTCTGCTCCATCCATCACGGCTAGTGCAGCCCCACGTGGTCGCTCGCCATCAGTCTGATAGCGAATCTCGCCAAGCCGTGCCAAACGCCGGACGTAAGATTCATGGGTACGCAGTTCGGTCTCCGTCTCCGGCACGCTCGGAATCACAATCGCGGTCAACTCTTGTCCCGGCGGAAGGTTCATCTCCGAGCGGATATTACGAACCGCACGAATCGTCTCCATCAGTACATTCATCCGCCGCTCGACATCATCATCAATCTGCGTCGGATCAACCGTGGGATACGGTTGGATCATAATACTGTTGGCATTGCGGTCGGGGCGTAACGCATGCCAGATTTCTTCAGTAATAAACGGCATCAGCGGATGCAGCAGCCGTAACGCCGCATCTAATACCGTTCCCAACACGGCCCGCGTACGTTCACGCACCTGCTCATCAGGACTATCGAGCGCGATCTTGCTCAGTTCGAGATACCAGTCACAGAACTCATGCCATATAAACTGATACAGCAACGCTGCTACTTCATTGAACCGATACTCATCAAGCGTTTGCCGGACTTCGGCGATAGTCCGATTGAGCCGAGACAAAATCCAGCGGTCAGCAAGGCTCAGTTCTTCTTGCCCTCCTGAAACTCGAAACTCGAAACTCGAAACTTTTTTCCCGTCCCCGGTCTCCGGTCCCCGGTCTCCGGTCCCCTGCATCAACACGAAGCGCGCCGCGTTCCACACTTTGTTGGCAAAATTGCGATAGCCAGTGATCCGGTCAGCAGAGAGGCGAATATCGCGGCCCATCGCTGATAGTGCAGTCAACGTGAAGCGCATCGCATCGGTGCCAAACGTCGACATCAGTTCGAGCGGATCAACGACATTCCCTTTCGACTTAGACATCTTCTGCCCACGCTCGTCGCGGACGAGAGCGTGGATGTAGATGTGGCGGAATGGCACCTCACCCATGAACTTCAGCCCCAACATCATCATGCGCGCTACCCAGAAGAAGATGATGTCGAAGCCGGTGACAAGAGTTGAAGTCGGATAGAAGGTCTTGAGGTCCTCAGTCTGGTCCGGCCAGCCCAGGGTCGAGAACGGCCAGAGACCAGAGCTGAACCAGGTATCGAGCACGTCGGTTTCTTGCGAGAGTTGGGTCGAGCCGCACTTGCTACAGCTTGTGACATCAGTGCGTGAGACGATCATCTCGCCACAGGCTTCGCAGTACCACGCCGGGATACGATGTCCCCACCACAGTTGCCGCGAAATGCACCAGTCGCGGATATTTTCCATCCAGGCAAAGTAGGTTTTCTCCCAATGCGTGGGGAAGAAGGTCGCGCGCCCGTCCTTCACCGCATCGATGGCGACCTCTGCCAGCGGTTTGATCTTGACAAACCATTGATACGACAAGAAAGGTTCAACTACCGTACGGCAGCGGTAACAGTGGCCGAGCATAATTTTGTACGGCTCGGTACGAATCAATGCGCCAGACTGTTGCAAATCCTCGACGAGTTTGGTGCGGCAGGCGTAGCGGTCCATACCCGCGTAGGGACCAGCCTCCGTCGTCATTCGCGCTTGCTCATCAAGGATCGAGATCGACTCCAAGCTGTGCTGTTTGCCGATCTCGAAGTCAGTAAAGTCATGCGCAGGTGTCACTTTCAGTGCACCAGTGCCAAATTCTTTATCAACCCGCGTATCAGCGATGACTGGAATTTGACGACCTAGGATTGGCAGCGTAAGTGTCTTTCCAACTAAGTCACAGTACCGCTCGTCTTCCGGATGCACGGCAACCGCCGTGTCACCCAACATTGTTTCTGGTCGGGTCGTGGCAATCGTCACTGCCCCTTTGCCATCACTACGGGGATAGCTCAGATGATAGAGGTGGCCATCGCTTTCTTGCGGTTCGACTTCCAGGTCAGATAGGGCAGTTTGGCAGCGTGGGCACCAGTTAATGAGATAGCGACCACGATAAATAAGACCTTCTTCGTAAAGGCGGACAAAAACTTCGCGCACTGCCCGTGACAAGCCCTCGTCCATGGTAAAACGTTCACGCGACCAGTCGCACGACGTGCCCAAAGCTTTGAGCTGATTGACGATATGCCCACCGGATTCGTCCCGCCACGTCCAGACACGTTCGACAAACTTCTCCCGTCCGAGCTGCCAGCGGTCGGTACCCATCTCCATCAACTGGCGTTCGACTACGTTCTGCGTAGCAATTCCAGCATGGTCGGTCCCCGGCACCCATAGGACGCGGTAGCCATCCATGCGTTTATAGCGGCACAGGATGTCTTGCAACGTATTATTGAGCGCATGGCCCATGTGCAGCGAGCCGGTAATGTTGGGCGGAGGAATCACCATAGAGAAGGGTTTGCCAGAGGGGTTTTGTTCTGGACGGAAGTAACCGCGCTCCATCCAGACCGGGAACCAGCGTTTCTCTACTAAGCTTGGGTTGTAGGTTTTATCGAGTGCCATACACGTAAGGAGAAAGGGGGTTCTGCCGTCTTCATACGAACAGCACCCCCATGGGAACGTTAGTGCGAAAGGAGAGAATTGAACCCTCACGGGGGATTAGCCC
>Ga0187892_10005333_pt1 | contig 20329 bp, 15 predicted proteins | sample MA1701073metaG_FD_139345 | JGI IMG/M metagenome (GOLD analysis project Ga0187892, IMG submission 139345) | Bio-ooze microbial communities from a basaltic lava cave in the Kipuka Kanohina Cave System on the Island of Hawaii, USA - MA170107-3 metaG ... | reverse complement strand
GGGCTCGAAGAGCATCACCAACCGAGCGCTGCTGCTGGCGGCCATGGCAGATGGCGAGACTCGGCTGCGCCATGCGCTGTACAGCGACGATACGATCTACATGGCCAAGGCGCTGCGAAGTTTGGGGGTGGAGGTGGTTGAGGACCAGGCGGCCGCCAGCTTCCGTGTTCGCGGCAGCGGCGGTCGCCTGGGTGCAACGAATCAGACGCTCTACGCCGGCAACGCCGGCACCGCGATACGCTTCCTCACTGCTTTTGCGTGTCTCGGTCGAGGCCAATGTACCGTCGATGGCAGCGAACGCATGCGTCAACGACCGATCGAAGATCTGGTCATGGCGCTACGTCAGCTCGGCGCTGATGTCGTCTGTCCGACCGGATGCCCGCCGGTGACGGTTCGCGCCGCTGGTTTGAGAGGCGGCCGTACGCAACTGAGTGGCGCGCGCAGCAGCCAGTACCTTTCGGCGGTGCTGATGGTAGCGCCGTATGCACGCGAGGATGTGGAGATCGAAGTCGTCGACGAGCTCGTAGGTAAACCGTACATCGACTTGACGATTGCCGTGATGCAGCTATTCGGTGTCTCCGTACGGCGTGAAGAATACCGAATGTTCCGGATCGCCGCGGGACAACGCTATCAGCCGCAAGCGGCGTATGATGTCGAGGCGGACGCTTCCAGCGCGCACTACTTTCTGGCGGCGGCGGCGCTGACCGGAGGACGCGTTCGCGTGGAACGGATCGGCACGGCTTCGCTGCAAGGAGATGTTCGCTTCGCGTCGGTTCTCGAGCGTATGGGAGCAGCGGTGAGATGGCGCGACAACGACATCACAGTTGAAGGGCCGACACGTTTGTCAGGACTCGAAGTCGACATGGGAGATATTTCGGATACGGCGATGACGCTTGCTGTGCTCGCTCCTTTTGCGGAGTCGTCGGTGCGCATTCGCAATGTCGCGCATTTGCGCATTCAGGAGAGCGATCGTATCGCGGCAGTCGCCACCGAGCTGCGCAAGCTCGGCGGCGGCGTGCACGAGCACCGCGACGGCTGGGAGATCGAGCCTTCGCGGTTGCACGGCGGCGAAGTCGAGACCTACGATGATCACCGTATCGCCATGGCCTTCGGCGTGGTCGGTTTGCGTGTGCCGGGCGTGGTCATCCTCAATCCGGAATGTGTTCGCAAGACATTCCCCAGCTACTTCGAAACGCTCGAAAGGCTACGGGCGTCATGAATCGGGTCGTGGTCGCCATCGACGGTCCCGGCGGCGCCGGCAAGAGCACGGTGAGCCGCACGCTGGCGCATGCGCTCGGCTACCAATACGTCGACACCGGAGCGATGTATCGAGTGATCGGCGTGCTCGCCTCCGAGCAGGGCATCGCCATCGACGACCATGAAGCGCTAGCGGCCTTGTGTGACGGGACGCTCATCGAGTTTGACGAGGTCGACGGCCGCACCCGGGTATCGGCGAGAGGGCGTGACTTCACCGAGGCCATCCGCACCGCGCAAGCGGCGCAGGACGCGTCGCGCTACTCGACGGTGCCGGCGGTGCGTCAACGAATGGTCGCTCAGCAGCGTGCGTTGGGGGCTCGCGGTGGTGTTGTAATGGAAGGTCGCGACATTGGCACGGTCGTCTTTCCGGATGCGTTGGTCAAGGTTTTTCTCGATGCATCCGCGCGTGAACGGGCGCAACGGCGGGCGACCGATCTTTACGGCTCCGGTGCTACCGACGAACAGATCACTGCCATCGAACGTGAGATCGCCGAGCGTGACGCACGCGACCGCGGCCGCGCGCATTCGCCCTTGCGACCAGCTGAGGACGCGGTCATTCTGGATACGACGAGACGGCCGATCGCCGAGGTCGTTGACACCCTGCGCGCTCTGGTGTCTGCGAAGGCGAGGGGCCTTGCAAGGCATAGCTGACGGCGGTATGAAGAGCGCGAGCACATCCCTAGGGGGTATCCCAACCATGAATGAGTCACGTAACACCTCCGCAGCGCGCGGCGAATCTGATTTTGGCGCGATGTTCGAACAGAGCTTGCGCGCCGTTCGCCCCGGGGAGGTCGTGCATGGCCGAGTCGTTCTGGTCTCCCGCGACTTTGTGACAGTGGACATCGGTTTCAAATCGGAGGGGCAAATCCCGATCCACGAGTTCTCTGAAGGCGGCGACATCGGCGTCAAGGCGGGCGACGAGATCGATGTCTATTTCGACGGCACCGAAACCGAAAACGGTACGGTGATGCTGTCCCGCGCCAAGGCCGAACAACTCAAGGTGTGGCGCGAGATCGAAGAAGCGTTCAACAACAGCGCTGCCGTCGAGGGCATCGTCACCGGGAAGGTCAAAGGCGGATTGAAGGTGGACGTGGGGGTCCCTGCCTTCCTGCCAGGATCCCACGCCGACCTACGACCCGCCCGCAACCTCGATCGTTACATCGGTCAGCGCGGCCGCTTCGCCATCCTCAAGTTCAACCGAGCCCGCGGCAACGTCGTCGTCTCCCGCCGCGCCGTCCTCGAGCGCGAGCGCGAGTCACTGAAAGAAGAGACCATGAAGGTTCTCGAGGAAGGCGTGATCCTCGAGGGTGTTGTGAAGAACATCACCGACTACGGCGCCTTCGTCGACCTCGGTGGTCTCGACGGCTTGCTCCACGTAACCGACATGTCCTGGGGCCGCGTCGGCCATCCTTCCGATGTCGTCGATGTCGGGCAACGCGTGAAAGTCGTCGTCCTCAAGTATGACGCCGACCGCGGCCGCGTTTCACTGGGGATGAAGCAGATCCTTCCCGACCCGTGGGCGAGCGTCTCCGAGCGCTATCCCGTCGGCCTGCGAGTTCACGGCAAGACAGTGACGCTCGCCGACTACGGCGCCTTCATCGAGCTCGAACCCGGAGTCGAGGGATTGGTGCACGTCTCCGAGATGTCGTGGACCAAGCGTGTCAGCCACCCCTCGAAGATCCTGGAGCCCGGGCAGGAAGTCGACGTCCTTGTCCTCGATGTCGATCCATCCAATCGTCGTATCTCACTCGGCCTCAAGCAGGCTGCTGCCAATCCGTGGGAAGCGTTGCGAATCAACCACCCGCTCGGCAGCCATGTGAACGGCACGGTGAAGCACATCACCGACTTCGGTGTCTTCGTCGGCCTCGAGGAGGGAATCGACGGCCTGGTGCACGTCTCCGACCTCCATTGGACGCGCAAGGTCCGGCACCCGTCGGAGATGTTCAAGAAGGGTGACCCGATCGAGGCGGTCGTCCTCGACATCGATGTCGAACAAGAGCGTGTCGCTCTTGGTGTGAAACAGGTTCAGGAAGATCCTTGGGCGCGTATCAGCGACCGTTACCCGATCGGATCGCGCACTCGCGGCAAGATCACGACGGTGACCGACTTCGGCCTGTTCGTTGAGCTCGAAGAGGGCATCGAAGGTTTGATCCACGTGTCGCAGCTGAGCAACGAGCGTATCGACAAGCCGGGGGACCACTTCCAGGTCGGCCAGGAGCTCGAAGCCGAGGTGTCGCAGGTTGATGCGAAGGAACGTAAGATCGGACTGAGTATCAAGGCGTTGCGACGGACCGAAGAGCGACAGGAGATGGAATCGTATCTCCAGAGCGAGCGCGACGGCGCACGCTTCTCGTTCGAGGACGTTTTGCGCAACCAGCTCAAGCTTGGGCGCCAGGAGCAGGATCCCGCCGCGGCTACCGAAGCCGAGGAGGCAGGGCACGCGGGTGCCTCGGCGTCGAGCGATGTCGAGGCTTCGAAAAACTGATTCGTCTTGGAACAAACGGCGCTGCCGAGCACAACGCAGGGGTGATCGATGACCAAGCGCAACCTGATCGACGAAGTCGTCCGCTTGTACCCGCGCTACTCGCGCCGTGACGCCGAAGTGATCGTCAACGAAGTGTTCAATAGCATGGCTGACGAGTTGCGCGGCGACGGTCGCATCGAGATCCGTGGTTTCGGCAGCTTCGTCGTCAAACACCGCCGCGCCCGAGAAGGACGCAACCCCAAAACTGGTGCCGGCGTTTCCGTCAGCGCGAAACGCATCCCGTTCTTCAAGGTGGGCAAGGAACTGAAGCTGCGCGTCGACGGCAAGTACGTGCCCGGCACTGTCATCGAAGAAGACGAAGAGTAACCGTTCACCGACCACAACTCCCCGTTGCCGCACCCGAGGCTTTCCCTTAGTATTCACGGGAATGCTTCCTCAGGGCAGGTGCGCATGGAGCAACCGGGAACCCTCGGCGATCTGAAGGCAAGCGGCTATAAGGTTGCGTCCGTACGCGACGAGATGCGACGCAATCTCCTCGAGCTGTTGACGCGTCGAGAACCCATCCTGCCCGGCATCGTCGGCTTCGACGAGACCGTCGTCCCCGAAATCGAAAACGCCGTCCTCTCCGGACATCACATGGTCTTCCTTGGGGAGCGCGGTCAGGCGAAGACTCGCATCATCCGCTCGCTGACGCGGCTGCTCGATCCGTTCATCCCGGTGATCGAGGGTTGCGCCATCAATGACGATCCATTCGCACCGATCTGCCGCGAATGTCGGCGTCGAAGCACTGCGCTCGGCGACTCTCTGCCGATCGCCTGGATGAGCCGCGACTCGCGCTACGCCGAGAAACTGGCGACACCGGACGTCTCCATCGCCGACCTCATCGGCGAGATCGATCCGGTCAAGGTTGCCGAGGGTCGCTACCTGGCCGACGAAGAGACGATACATTACGGCCTCGTGCCGCGCACCAATCGCGGCATCTTCGCCATCAACGAGCTTCCCGATCTCACCGAGAAGGTGCAGGTCGGCCTGTTCAACCTGATGGAGGAGAAGGACGTCCAGATCAAAGGCTACAAGATCCGCCTGCCGGTCGACGTCGTCATCGTCGCCAGCGCCAATCCTGAAGACTATACCAGCCGCGGCCGCATCATCACGCCGCTGAAGGATCGTTTCGACGTTCAGGTACGCACCCACTACCCGCGACAGCTCGATCACGAAATGGCGATCATGGAACAGGAGCTGCCACCGATGAACCGCTTCGAGCGGACGGTTTTCGTGCCGGAGTTCCTGAAGCAAATCATCGCACAGCTGACCTTCGAAGCGCGCGAGTGCAACGAGATCAACCAGGCTTCCGGCGTCAGCGTGCGCGTCAGCATCAACAACTACGAAAGCCTCATCAGCAACGCCGAGAAACGGGCCGTACGCCTCGGCGAGCTGGAGATCGTGCCGCGGTTGAGCGATCTGCACGCCTTGATCGCGTCGACGATCGGCAAGATCGAGCTCGAGTACTCCGGCGAGGAGGAAAAGAGCGAGGCGTTGATCGAGCGGCTGGTGAACCGCGCCATCGTCAAGATCTTCGACGCGTGGCTCAAGCTCGACGACCTCAAGCCGATCGTCGAGTACTTCGACGCCGGCGGCGGTGTCGAGGTGTCGGATTCGACACCGGCTGCCGAATACCTCGAAGCCGTCGAGGGAATCCGCGGCTTACGCGAAGCGGTGCTTACTTGCGGCGCCACGGAAAGCCCAGGCTTCATCGCCGCCGCCACCGAGTTCGTCCTCGAAGGGCTGCATCTACATCAGAAGTTGAACAAGAATCAGGAAGGCGGAAGATTCATCTACAGGGGCTGACGGTGTGTGCTTGTGGCGCATGGCTTGTGGCGTCTGGAACCAATCTATGACCATCAGCGATAAGCGATAGGCGATCAGCCAAGACCATGATCCGCATCCGCTACACCGAATGGGACGGCAGCCAGCGCATTCGGCTGGAAGCCGACCGCGTCTTCGAGAAGCTCTCGGAGTATCTATCGTACACCGACGACGTGCAGCAGGCGCTCGATTGGCTGATGCGCCAGGGCGCGGAGTGGGAAGGCATGCGCGTCGTCGGGCTCGACGAGTTTCTCGAAGAGCTGCGTGAACGGCTGCGCGAGCAGTACCAGCAATACAACTTCGACCACGCCCTCGACGACATTCGGCGCAAGCTCGACGAGCTCCTCGACGTCGAACGCGACGCCCTCGACAGGCCCGGACCGGGCGAGCAACGACGACAAGAAAAGAAGGAGTTCCTCGACAAACTGGCGCATCAACTGTCGAAGGCGATCGAGCAGCTTCAAGACTACGACTTCGAGGATGACGACGCTCGCCGCGATTTCGAGAACCTGATGGAAGAGCTCGGCAACATCCGCGACCTGGAAGGCTTCCAGCGACGTTTCGGCGATCTCTTCCACGGCCAGCACACGCTCGGCTACGAGGAAGCGCTCGAGGTCATGCGCTCCGTCGAGCGCATGAAACAACTGGAAGAAGCGCTGCTCGCCGGCGATCTCGAAGGCGTCGACTTGCAGCAGTTGCAGGTGGTCCTCGGCCAGGAAGCCATGCGCGATTTCCAGAATCTGCAGCGCATGATGGCGGTCTTGCGGGAGTCGGGCTACCTGCTGAACAAGGAAGGCCGCGCCGAGCTGTCGCCGAAAGGGGTGCGCAAGATCGGCCGTCTGGCGTTGCGCGATATCTATCAAGGCCTGCTGCGCGACAAGCGCGGCGGCCATCACACCGACCACCGTGGACCGGTGGAGGTTAAGCCCGACGCGACGCGTGCTTATCAGTACGGCGATCCAATGAACCTCGACCTCGTCCGCACGCTGAGCAAGGCGCTAGCGCGCCGACCGGGCGTGCCGCTGCAGATGGAGCCGGGCGACTTCGAAGTCTTCGACACCGACCTGAATACGAGCACGGCGACAGTGTTGCTGCTCGACATGAGCTGGTCGATGAGCTGGGAAGGCCGTTTCGCCGCCGCCAAGAAGGTGGCGCTGGCGATGAAGAGCCTGATCCGCAGCCGCTATCCGCGCGACTACTTCGCCATCGTCGGTTTCTACACCCGCGCCGTCGAGCTCAAGGCGAAAGATCTGCCGGAAGCCAGCTGGAACATGGGCGACCCGTTCACCAACCTGCAGGACGGTTTGCGCCTGGCGACGCAGTTGCTCGACAAGCAACGCTGCACGAACCAACACGTCATTGTCATCACCGACGGTCAGCCGACAGCCTATTTCTCCGGCGGCCGCTTGCAGTGCGAGTGGCCGCTGTCGTTCGGCGGCATCAGCCTGCGCGCGGCCCAGGAAACGCTCAAGGAGGTCGAGCGCGTCACTCGCAAGGGAATCACGATCAACACCTTCATGCTCGACGACAGCCCCAGTTTGCGCGCGTTCGTCGAGAAGATGACCCGCATCAACAAGGGCAGGGCACTCTACACCCGGCCGGACGCGCTGGGGCAGTATCTGCTCGTCGACTATCTGGGGAAGAAGAGGAAGAAGGTTTAGAGACTGATGGCGCGCTCCGCAGCAGCTTCCGAGCGGCCAAGGCTCCTCTCGATCGAGGAATGGGCCGACCTCGACGACGAAATCGAGGGCGAGTTGGTCGACGGCGTTCTCGAGGAGGAGGAGATGGCCAACGTCCTTCACGAGGCGATTGTCGTGTGGCTGAGCGCCATCCTGAATGCCTGGACGCGGCGCCGGCGCGGACTCACTACCGGCTCGGAAACCAAGATCGCCGTCGGCCCGCGGCGTGGTCGCAAACCTGACCTGTCGGTGTTCTTGCCCCCATCTCTGCCCTCGCCAGCCGACACGTTGGTGCGTGTCCCAGCCCATCTCGTCATCGAGGTCGTCTCACCACGGCCGCGCGACGCACGCCGCGACCGCATCGAGAAGTTGGGTGACTACGCCCGCGCCGGAGCGCGCCATTATGGCATTGTCGATCCCCAGCTCCGCAGTCTCGAGGTGTATGAGCTTGGACACGACGGGCGCTACACCGTGGCGTTGACGGCGACTCGCGGCCGCGTGCGCATTCCCGGTTGTACCGGTCTCGTCCTCGACCTCGATGCGCTCTGGAAGGAAGTTGACGAAATCGAGCGCAGAGGGGCCGCTGCCAGCCGTCCGCGACGTTAGTTTCTATCGAGGGTGCGTCTTCGTCGTCCACGCTTTTTGTGGGCGGCACCGTCCGGCCGCGCGTTGCCTCGAGGCGGAGCGCGAGCTTCCGTGAAGCGCGCCACAAAAACACAGGTTGCCGTCGGCGCTGGAACTCAGAGCTCGAGCAGCGGCGTCCAGGACGTTCCCGACTCGCCGACCTGCGGTGAAATCTTTTGTCACATCGAGGCTAGCTGCAAACGCGAAATCGTTCACTGCGACAGGGTTCCGGTGGTGATGAGCGTCCGGGTTGCCGCCCCTGTCCGTGGGTGCAAGAATCCGTCCGATGTCGCGGCTGCAGGGGCAGGAGACCATGAAGAGCTCCGATATCGGTGGAGTGGTGAAACTCACGCCGATGCTCGAGCAGTACCTGCGCGCCAAAGAGCAACATCCCGACGCTTTGCTCTTCTTCCGTTTGGGTGATTTCTACGAGTTGTTCTTCGAAGACGCCGAGCGCGCCGCGCCGATTCTCGACATCGCCCTGACCTCGCGCAGCAAGAAGGACGAAGTTCCCATTCCTATGTGCGGCGTGCCACACCACTCGGCACAATCGTACATCACCAAACTGCTGGCTGCCGGTCTCAAAGTCGCCATCTGCGACCAGATGCAGGATCCGTCCGAAGCCAAAGGGATCGTCGAACGCAGCGTCGTCCGCGTCGTCACACCGGGCACGGTCACCGAGGAAGAATGCCTCGACCCCGCCACGCCAAACTACCTCGTTGCCATTGCCAGCGGACACGCGGAGCGCGGGCTCGCCGCCATCGACGTCTCGACCGGCGAGGTGCGGGTTGCCGTCGTCAGCGCCGAATCCGCCTTGACCGACGAGCTCAAGCGTTGTGCACCGCGCGAAATTCTCATTGCCAACAGCGCCGACGACCTGGTGGACAGGCTGACATCGGTCGTCCCCGGGGTGGTCGTCAGCCGCCTCGATGACAACCGCTTCGACACCATCCGCGCCGACGGCTGGTTGGAAGAGATTGGCGCGGCTGCCATGGTGCGCGAGCTCACGCCCCCGGTGCGCACCGCGATATCCGCGGCTCTCTCATATCTCGGCGAAACCCACCGCGCCGGGCTGGCTCACTTGCGCGCTCCGTCGAAACAGGGTGCCGGTCAACGTCTGCAGCTCGATGAGGCGACGCGCCGCAATCTCGAGCTGCTCTCCACGACCCGGGGCGAGCGCCGCGGCTCGCTGCTGTGGGTGATCGATCAGACCAGTACGCCGATGGGCGGACGCCTCATGCGCGATTGGTTGCTGGCGCCGCTCGCCGATCTTGCCGCCATCGGCGAACGCCTCGATGCCGTCGAGCAGCTGCGCGAACGTCACGGCTGGCGTACCGAGCTGGAAGAGGAGCTGCGCGGTGTTGGCGACCTCGAACGTCTCAACGGCCGACTCGCCGCCGGGCGCGTCACCCCGCGCGACGTCACCGGGCTGGCGCGTACACTCGAACGCGTCGGTCGCGTCAAGAAATTGCTCGACCAGGCGACTGTCGTCGCGTTGCAATCCTGCGCCGGCGAGCTCGACCCGATGCCCGACACGGTCGAGCGCATCGATTGTTGCCTGGCCGACGATCCGCCGCTCAATGCGCACAACGGTAATGTCATCCGCACCGGCTACCATGCCACCGTCGACGAGCTGCGCGCTCTGTCGCATAGCGGCAAACAGTGGATCACCGAGCTCGAGGCTACCGAACGCAGACGCACGGGCATCGGTTCGCTCAAGGTGCGCTACAATAGGGTTTTCGGCTACTACATCGAGATCACCAAGCCGAACCTGCATCTGGTTCCCGGCGACTACCGGCGCAAACAAACGACCGCCGGAGCCGAGCGCTTCATCACACCCAAGCTCGAAGAGTACGAAGCCAAAGTCGTCGGTGCGGAGGAACGTTTGCACGCGCTCGAGCAGCAGCTGTTTACTCAGCTGGTCGAGGAGATCGCCGCACAGCAGCAACGCCTCAGCCGTACCGCGGCGGCAATCGCGCGGCTGGACGTCTTCGCAGGCCTGGCGACGGCCGCCGAACGCTACCGCTTCACGCGTCCGCGGCTGACGCGCGGACGTCGTATCGATCTGCGTGAAGGCCGGCATCCTGTCGTCGAGATCATGGCCGGACGCGGCGGCTTCGTACCCAACGACTGCCTGCTCGATCCCGAAGGTCCCCAGATCGCGACCATCACCGGGCCCAACATGGCTGGCAAGTCGACGTACCTGCGGCAAGTTGCACAGATCGTCTTGCTCGCCCAGATGGGCAGCTTCGTGCCCGCGGCGGATGCGGAGATCGGTGTCGTCGACCGTCTGTTCACGCGCGTCGGGGCATCCGACAATCTCGCCGGCGGCGAATCGACATTCATGGTCGAGATGAAGGAGACCGCTGACATTCTTTCGAACCTGACCGACCGCAGTCTGGTGATCCTCGATGAAATCGGCCGCGGTACCAGCACGTTCGATGGCATCTCCATCGCCTGGGCGGTCGCCGAGTATCTACACGCGACGCCCCTCCGGCCACTGGTGCTGTTCGCCACGCACTACCACGAGCTCACCGATCTGGTGCGCACGCAGACGCGGATCGAGAACCGCTCGGTCGCTGTCCGCGAATGGAAGGGCGACATCGTATTCTTGCGGCGCATCGTTCCCGGGCCTGCGAGCCAGAGCTACGGAATTCAGGTGGCGAAGCTCGCCGGTGTGCCGGCGCCGGTGATCGGCCGCGCCAAGCAGATCCTGCAGAATCTGGAGCAGGGTGAGCTCAACGAAGCCGGCCAACCGCGCCTGGCACAAGGCGATGGCAGCAACGGTCAGCTGGCGTTGTTCGCGGCGCGCGACGACCACGTGCGCGCCGAGCTCGCCAAGATCGACATCGATCAGATGACGCCGGTGGAAGCGCTGACGAGGCTGCACGCTCTCGTCCAGCTGGTGCGGGGCGGTGAGGAACAGTAGTCGGGAGGGACTGAGGGGGAGTTCCATCGCTGCGGCGGCGCTCTTCGTCCTCCTCGTTTCCCCTGTATCCGCCGCCACTCTCAACGGCGTGCGGGCGATCGGCGGCCAGGGAACGACGCTGGTCATCGTCGAGCTCTCCGAGATCGTCAAGTACAGCATCACGCGTACGCAGGCGCGGCCACGCCTCGGCGTGCCGGCACGCCTGCAAATCGATCTGCAGCGAACGCGCTTGCGTTCGGACCTCAGCGCGGCGAGCTCGCTGTCGATCGGGCCGGTCAAACGCGTGCGCGCAGCTCAGCCCGGCGGCGATTCGTCGCGCATCTTGATCGACATGGAAGATGCCGCCGAGTTCGGTGCAGTACCGATGACCGACCCGTTCCGCCTGGTGGTCAACGTGCATCGGCCGGAAGGACTGATGCCGGGAGCGGCGTTTCCACCTCCTGTATTGCGCTCCGTACCACCGTCCGGTGCGGCACCTCGCCCTGCGCCAGCGCCGCCGGCTCCAGTGCTGCGGGCGCCAGAGCGGATCAAGATCGTCATCGACCCGGGGCACGGCGGCGCCGATCCGGGGGCCGTTGGTGTCGACGGCGTCGCCGAGAAAGACGTTGTGTTGAAGATCTCGCACAAACTGGCGCGCGCGCTGGAGGCGACCGGCGATTTCGACATCGTACTGACGCGTGACACGGACGTCTTCATTCCACTCGAAGAGCGTACGGCGCGTGCCAACGTCGAAGACGCCGACCTGTTCATCTCCATCCACGCCAACGCCAGCGTCAGCGGCAAGCAGCGCGGGGTGGAAACCTACTATCTCAACGACACCAACGATCGGGCGACCCTGCGGCTGGCAGAGATGGAAAACGGGTTGCGCAGTGTCGTTGGCAACCGCGGCTCCGACCGGGACACGCGCCTCATCCTCAGCTCTCTGATCCAGAACTACAAGGTCGAGGAGTCGACGATGCTGGCAAAACAGGTGCAGGAACATCTGGTCGCATCCTTGAAAGAAGGCGGCGGTACGCCGCGCAGTCTTGGTGTAAAACGGGGACCGTTCTACGTTCTGGTTGGCGCCGGGATGCCCTGCGTTCTGGTCGAGGTTTCGTTCCTGACCCACGCGCAGGAAGGCCGGATGCTGGGGCAGGGTTGGTACCAGGATGCCATCGCCACCGGCCTGTTGCGCGGCATCCGCCGTTTTGCTGAGAATGCACGCGAGGCGCGAAATCTGTGAACCTGCTCGAAACTCGACCGGATCTCTCTGCGGGCCTGCCGCTGCCGCCGCGTCTGCCGGCGGACACCAAGTGGGGTGTGCTGGCGCGCGAGCACCTGCAAGAAGTTCGGGAACGCCTGTACCAGATCCATCTCGCCGGCGCGTCGGGCCAATCGATCGTCGACGCGTACACCCTGGTCATCGACCGTCTGCTGAGCTCTCTCTTCCGCGCCGCCAGCGATGCGTACGCTGAACGGTTTTCCCGTCTCGACCAACGTTGCGCCGTCATCGCTCAAGGCGGCTACGGTCGCGCCGAGCTGAACCCCGGCTCGGACATCGACTTGCTGTTTCTGTGTGAGCCGAGCCGTGGGGCGTACATCGAAAACGTTGCCGAACGCATCTGCTACACGCTGTGGGACACCGGCCTGCAGGTCGGCAATGCGATGCGCAGCCTCAAGGAATGCGTCCGTCTCTCGGCGCGTGATCTGAAGGTTAAGACGGCGCTGCTCGACGCGCGTTTTCTCTGTGGCGACGAAGCACTGGCTCAGTCGTTTGCGAAGGCAATGGACAGTGAGGTCCTCAAGCGCAATGTCGACCGCTTCTTCAAGGAGAAGCTCGCCGAGAGCGATGAGCGCCACGGCCGCTACGGCGACTCGGTCTACTTGCTGGAGCCGCATCTCAAGGAGGGCGAAGGCGGCTTGCGCGATCTGCACACGGCCCTGTGGATGGCGAAGGTGAAGTTCAAGACCAACAAGCTCGACGAGCTCGTGCACAAAGGGGTCATCACTTCGCGCGAGCGCAGCGAGATCGAAGAGGCGCGCGATTTCCTGTTCCGCGTACGCAACAGCCTCCATTTCATCACCGGACAGCACCAGGACCAGCTGCGTTTTGAATTTCAGGAACGGGTCGCCGCCGAGCTCGGCTTTCGCGATTCGGGTCACGCGCAGGCCGTCGAGCAGTTCATGCGCCAATACTACCTGCACGCGGCGACCGTCGGCCGCTTCGGCGCCGAGATCATCGAACGCTCGATCGCGCGGCCGCAGCCCTACCGCTTCATGGCCCGTTTCGGCCGCCGCGAGCTCCGCCCCGGCGTGACGGCGACCGGCGGCGTGCTTTCGCTCAGCGGGACGAGCGCGCTGCACGACGATCCGAGCAACATGATCCGCATCTTCCACGACGCACAGCGCCACAACCTGGATATCTCCAACGGCACCAAGCGTCTGTTGCGCGGACACCTCGACATCATCGGCGACGAGTATCGCCGCGATCCGCAAATGATCGCGGCGTTCTTCGACATCCTGCGAGAGAGCCACGGGGTGTATCAGACGCTGCGCGAGATGCACGACGCCGGCGTCCTTGGCGCGTTCCTGCCCGAATTCGAGAATCTGCTGTGCATGGTGCGCCGCGATCACTCGCACATCTACACCGTCGATCAGCATTCGCTACGCGGCGTCGACGAGCTCGAACAGCTGCGCGCCGGTGCCTACAAGGACGAGTACCCGCTGCTGACCCAGGTGATGCGCGAGATCGACGGGGTACACATCGTACTCTTATCGATGGTGCTGCATGACATCGGCAAGGGTCACGGCTCGCATCACTCGGAGCGCGGCGCCGCCAAGGTCCCCGAGATCGCGGCGCGGCTCGGCCTCAACGAAGACGATACTTCCCAGCTGCGCTTCCTCATCGCCCAGCATTTGACGATGTCGCAGCTGGCTCAGGGGCGGGACATCCACGACCAGAAGCTCATCGTCGATTTCGCCCGCCAGGCGGAGACGGTCGACAACCTGAAGAAGCTCTACGTCCTGACCTTCGCCGATATGCGCGCCGTCGGACCGCGGATCTGGAACAGCTGGCACGACATGCTTCTAAAGGAGCTCTTCCTGCAAGCGCTCGACGTGCTCGAACGCGGCGAGTTTTCGGTCGAAGAGCACGCCAAACGTGTCCGCCGCGTGAAGAAACGCATCGCCTCGGCGACCACCAGCTCGCCTGACGCCCAACGCTTTCTGCACGATATGCCCGACCGCTATTTCCTCGGTACCGCTGAAGAAAGCATCGTCCACCACGTCGGCCTGGTGACCAGTCTGAGTGGCGTTCGTTACGTCAGCGAGGTGAAGCACTCACCCGAGCGCGGGTTCAGCGAATTCACCGTCGTGACCGCCGATCGTCCCGGCTTGTTTGCGATTTTGACCGGTGTCTTGCTGGCCCACGGCATGAACATCCTCAGCGCCAGCATCAACACGAGCCTTTCCGGGCTCGCCGTCGACATCTTCCGCATCTCGCACGACGAGCAGCCCGATGTCGCTACACGGCCAGAGAAATGGGCCCGATTGCGTGACGTGCTCAGCCGCGTTCTAGCCGGACAAGAAGATGTGCGCGCGCTGGTTGCCAACGCTCAGCCGTCGCGCCTGCTGCGGCGCCGCGCTGGACCGCGTATCCGCGAGGCAGTCGATGTCGACAATCAGGTCTCGGATCGGTTCACGGTCATCGATGTGTATTCGTACGACCGCGTCGGGCTGCTGTTCGTCATCGCCGACGCTCTTTTCCGGCTCGATCTGTCGGTGCATCTGGCGAAAATCACTACGCATGTCGGACATGTTCTCGACGTCTTCTACGTCACCGACTCCGCCGGTCGCAAAGTAACGGACGCCGAGCGGCTACGGCAGATGGAGGAGGAGTTGCTTTCATGTCTGCGGGCGCACTCGAGCGACGAGGATGTGTCGCCGGCTGACGCGGCTACACAACAGCAAGCGATGTGAGGTGTGCGGGTGGGGCGGCAGACAACCCGGGCCCTGGAGGACGACGTGCTCGTCGATCGGTTTCTGAATTATCTGGCGGCCGAGAAGGGCCTGGCGGCGAATACTCTGACGGCATATAGCCGCGATCTCACGGGATTTCTCGACCATCTCGAAAAACGCGGTGTCGCCCGCATCATCGAAACACGTGGCGGCGACGTCACGAGTTTTCTGGAGCTGCTGCAAAGCCGGCGGCTGGCGGCGCGCAGCCGCGCTCGAGCCCTGGCGTGTCTGCGCGGGTTCTTCGGCTTTCTCGTCCGCGAGGGCATCCTGCGGGAAACACCGACCCGCGACGTGCGCTTTCCGCGTGTAGGCCAGCGGTTGCCTCGCTCACTGGGTCGCGAGCAGATCGGTCAGTTACTTGCCGATCGAGTGGACAATCCCTTGGTGCAACGCGACCTGGCGATGATCGAGCTGGTTTACGCGACCGGTCTGCGGGTTTCCGAGCTGGTCGGCTTGAAGGTGAGCCAGGTGAATCTCGAGGCCGGCTACCTGACCGTGGTCGGCAAAGGCAGCAAAGAGAGGGCGGTGCCGATCGGCCGCTACGCCCGCGATCGGGTGGTCGCCTACCTCCAGGAGACACGCACTCGAATCCTGAAGGGGAAGCTCAGTCCGTACCTGTTCGTCAACCGCGCCGGCCAGCGCATGACGCGCCGCGGGTTCGCGCAACGGTTGGACTTGACGGCGCAGCGCGCCGAGATCGACGGCCAGGTGAGCCCGCATATCCTGCGGCACGCCTTTGCAACACACCTGGTCGAGCGCGGCGCCGATCTCCGCGCCGTGCAGATGATGCTCGGACACGCCGACATCGCGACGACGCAGATCTACACCCACATTGCCCGCGATCACCTGCGCGCAGTGCATAAGAAGTTCCATCCACGAGGATAGGGTTCGGGGTTCAGGGTACGGGGTTCGGGGTTCAAAGTCCCCGAACTCCGTACCCTGAACCCCGAACCCTAAGTGGCTAGCCTGTTGCTTTTCTGGTAGTTCTCACGCGAGTGGAAGATCTTCTGCAGAAGGTGGCGGTGTGGGCGGTGCCGGTGGTAGTCGCTGTGATCCTACACGAGATTTCGCATGGCGCGGTGGCGTATGCCCTCGGAGATCCGACGGCGCGGGACGCGGGGCGGCTCACTCTGAATCCGATCCCCCACATCGATCCCTTCGGCACGTTGTTGCTTCCCGGGCTGCTCCTCTTTGCCGGCTCTCCGTTCGTCTTCGGTTACGCGCGCCCGGTGCCTGTCAGTTTCGCGCGCCTGCGGTCGCCGAAGCGAGACATGATTCTGGTCGCTGCGGCGGGGCCGCTCACCAATCTGATCTTGGCGACTGTATCCTCCGTCCTGCTCCACATCGTCGGGCCGGATGCCGGGTTGCTGACGAACGTGCTGTTCGCCAGTGTCCTCATCAACGTCGTTCTCGCCGTGTTCAATCTGGTTCCGATTCCGCCGCTCGACGGCGGCCGGGTCGTGACCGGCTTGCTGCCGCTGCCGGCGGCGCGCCTGTACGCGCGTCTGGAACCGTTCGGAATGCTGTTGGTCATCCTCCTGCTGGCGAGCCGCCGGTTGGATGACATGATCGGCCCGGTGGTGGATGCTCTTCTCCATGCGCTTCTCTGATAGGGGGTTTCTGTCCCGGTGCCTGCCGGCCCGGGCTTCACATCCCCTGCGGGCGGGCTTCACCGAAGCCCGCGCTGGGCTGAGGGCTGAAGGCGGCCGGCCGGTGCCGGCCGCCCACAGATCATGGAGCGATCTCGGCCGATGAGCATCATCGTCAGCGGCATGCGTCCCACCGGCCGGTTGCACCTCGGCAACCTCCTCGGCGCTTTGAGCAACTGGATCCGGCTGCAATCCGAGCGCCGCTGCTTCTTCTTCGTCGCCGATTGGCACTCGCTGACGACACCCAGCGACACCAAGGACATCAAGCAGAACACCCACGAGATGGTGCTCGACTGGCTCGCGGCCGGGCTCGACCCTGGACGGGCTGTGTTGTTTCGACAGTCGGCGGTGAAGGAGCACGCCGAGCTCAATCTGCTGTTCTCGATGATCGTTCCGACGCCATGGTTGACGCGCAATCCGACGGTCAAGGAGCAGGCGCGCGACATGGGCCTCATCCAGAGCGACGACGAGGCGGCGATGACGACGATCAACTTCGGTCATCTCGGATATCCGGTGCTGCAAGCCGCCGATATCTTGATATACAAGGCCGCCGCGGTGCCCGTCGGCATCGACCAGGCACCGCACATCGAGATCACCCGCGAGATCGCACGCCGCTTCAATCACATGTATCAGGCCGAGGTTTTCCCCGAACCGCAAACCTTGCTGACCGAGGTGCCGAAGATCCCCGGTACCGACGGGCGCAAGATGAGCAAGAGCTTCAACAACGCCGTCTTCCTTTCCGACCCGATCAAGGAAGTCGAAAGCAAGCTGAGTCGGATGATGACCGATCCGCGCCGCGTACGGCGCACCGACCCGGGAGACCCGAACGATTGCCCGGCCTTCAATCTACACCGCATCTACTGTACGCCGGAGGAGATCGCCTACGTTTCCGAAGGCTGCCGGACAGCCGGCATCGGCTGCCTCGACTGCAAGAAGGTGATGATCAAACACGTCGTCAATCAGCTCGAACCGATCCACGAACGCCGCGCGCAACTGGAGAAGAAGCCGGAGACAGTCGCCGCGGTCCTCGAGGAAGGAAACCGCAGAGCTCGAGAAGTGGCGTCGAAGACGATGGCTGAAGTGCGAGCAGCCGTAGGGCTGGAATGAGATGGTATCTAGTATCTGGTATCTAGTATCTCGTGGCTCAAGGATTATTCGAACCGCGGACAAGATACCAGATACGAGATACTAGATAGGCGTTGGCGAGGATTAGCCCCATGTATCGCGTCAAGCTCGACGTTTTCGAAGGACCGCTCGACCTGCTCTTGCATCTCGTCAAGAAGAACGAAGTCGAGCTCACGGACGTCCCGACGCAGGCGATTACAGAGCAGTATCTCGGCTACCTCGAGATGATGGAGGAGCTGCAGCTCGACATCGCCGGCGAGTACCTGGTGATGGCCGCGACCCTGCTGTTGATCAAGTCGCGTACGTTGCTGCCGCCGTCGGAAGAAGATGTTGACGAAGAAGAGCTCGACCCGCGTGCCAACCTTCTGCGGCAGCTGCTGGAGTACCAACGCTATCGTGAAGCAGCGCTCGAGCTCTCCGAAAGGCCGCTCCTCAATCGCGACGTCTTCGCTCGCCCCGGCCTCGAAGCCGACTCGGAAGAGCTGGCCGATCTCAAGGCCGACGACGGGCCACCGCGCGTCCGCGCGACGGTTTGGGACCTGTTCGAAGCGTTCCGTCGGGTCCTGCAAAAGGCGAAAGAAGACCTGGAGGTGCACGAGGTCGAGCTCGAGCGCGTGTCGTTGCGCGACCGTGCCCGCTGGCTGTTGAACACTCTGCAATCGGCTCGCTGCATCGACTTTGAAAGCTTGTTCGCCGACGGTACGACGCGCCTGGAAGTTGTCGTCACCTTCCTGGCGCTGCTCGAGCTCGTCCGTCTCAGGGCGATCACGGCAACCCAGGATGAACACTTCGGACGGATCGTCATCGAGCTCGCGGTTGCCGATGTCGACAGAGTCATGTTCGATACGATCGACGAATACGATTCACCGGCGCCAACGCCGGAGCCACTGGAGGGAGAGGATGGAAGCGGGGATGGAGCTGAGGAGCAACGTGACTGACGACCCCAAAGACGCGCCGGCGGACGACGCCGTGGCGGGTGACAGTGTCGACCGCCTGGGCTCGATCATTGAGAGCGTGCTGTTCGCTGCCAATTCGCCGATGACGGTGAAGGAATTGATGGACATTCTAAAAGGCCCGCGCGGCAGTGGGCCGAAGCCGAAGGAGATCGAACAGGCGCTCACAAAGCTGCTCGACGACTACGCTCCCGGCAGGCGCGGGATTCACCTGGTCGAGGTGAGCGGCGGGTATCAGTTTCGTACCGCTCGAGAGAACGCAGAATGGGTTCGAGCGGTGTTCCGCGACAAACCCGCGCGCCTCGGGCGCGCCACCCTGGAAACGCTGGCGATCGTCGCCTATAAGCAGCCGGCGACGCGTGCCGACGTGGAAGCGGTTCGCGGCGTCGACGCGGACGCCGCGATCAGCACGTTGATGGAGCGGCACCTGATCAGGATCGTCGGCCGCAAGGAGACGGTCGGTCGGCCGCTGCTGTATGCCACGACACCAGAATTCCTCGAGGCCTTCGGCCTCAATGACCTGAAGGATCTACCCTCGTTGAAGGAGCTTGGACCCGTACCCGATGCGCAAGAAGACAACAACGAGACGACAGCCGCCGCGGAAGATACATCAGGCGCGGGCGAAGGATCGCCAGCCGACGCCAATGCGGGTGATGACACAGCGCTTGCAGAAGCTGCTGAGTCAGGCCGGCATCAGCTCGCGCCGCAAAGCGGAGGAGATGATTCTGGAAGGACGGGTACGGGTGAACGAGAAAGTCGTGACGGAGCTGGGGACGAAGGCGGATCCCAGGATCGACAAGATCACGGTTGACGGCCGTCTACTTCACCTGGGCCAGCCTCTCGTCTACATCGTCCTCAATAAGCCTGTCGGCGTCGTCACTACAGCGTCAGATCCTGAAGGGCGGCCGACCGTCATGCAGCTCCTGCCGCGCTTGCCGTCGCGCGTGTATCCCATCGGTCGCCTCGACTACCACTCCTCCGGACTTCTGCTGTTCAGTAACGACGGCGAGCTGGCAATGCGGCTGACCCATCCGCGCTACGGTGTGCCGAAAGTGTACCGCGTGAAGGTCAGCGGTGTCCCGACGCCGGAGACAGTCGAACGCTGGCGCAGTGGCGTGCGCCTCGAAGAAGGGAAGACGGCTCCGGCCGACGTCCGTTTCCTGCGCAGTGGCGACGGCAAGGCGTGGTTGGAGATGACTCTGTCCGAAGGCCGCCGTCGCGAGATTCGTCGCATGTGCGAATACGTCGGCCACCCGGTCGAAAAGCTGCAACGCGTCGCACTTGGTCCAATCTCGCTCGGTAACCTACCTGTCGGCGAGCATCGCTTTCTGCGCGTGCGCGAGATCAATGCGTTGCGCGCGGCCGCCGGTCTGATGGATAGCTTCGCACGCTGAGGGGTTTCTTGGCCGGTGCACAATTCTCGGGCGGCTGCTGCCTGCAATTCTCTCAAGTGTAGGAAGTGGCGGCGAACGCTTGCGCCTCGCTGGTTACTGCGAGACCAGCGTATGTCTGGCATCGCCCTTGCACTTCGGGAAGATGCTGACCGCGTGGGGTCGGCAGCGGAAGTGTTGGCTGGTCTCTCATTCGCCTCCCAGTGCTGCTAGCCGTTGCCGGCCCCACCCCCCTTGAGGAGTGTTTAGTTTTTACTGGAGAGTACGGAGTTCCAAGTTCGTAACGGAAGTAAGCTACGCCGCGATCTCCTGATCGCGCAAGGGCACGACTGAACCAACGGTGGCGGCGAGGAAATTTCGTAGTTTTGGGTCAGC
>Ga0187892_10005331_pt1 | contig 20331 bp, 11 predicted proteins | sample MA1701073metaG_FD_139345 | JGI IMG/M metagenome (GOLD analysis project Ga0187892, IMG submission 139345) | Bio-ooze microbial communities from a basaltic lava cave in the Kipuka Kanohina Cave System on the Island of Hawaii, USA - MA170107-3 metaG ... | reverse complement strand
TGGCGACTAACCGCACTCATCGGGGAAGCCGGAACACGCGCTGGCCGCAGGTTTTGCGGCGAAGTCGCTGGAAGCAGGGTTAGGGCGCTGACTCTCGCGGCGCGACCGAGATGGCATCGTGAAGGTCTTCGACCTAGCTTGCTCCCATGGATGCCGAGCGCTGGCGCCAGCTTCAGGAGATGGTGCACGCGGCCGGTGCGCTGCCGCCGGAGCGACGGGCGACGTTCCTGGATTCAGCCTGCGCCGATGATCTCGCGTTGCGCAGAGATGCGGAGTCGCTCATTGCGGCGGACGCGCACGCGGACAGCTGGCTGTTTCGGCTCGTTGGGCGCGCGGCCGCGGAAGCCGCCGGACCCGAAGACCCCTCCTGGGCCGCCGGCCAGCGGATCGGCGCGTACGAGATCGTTCGCGAGCTGAACCGTGGTGGCATGGGTGTGGTGTATCTCGCGGAGCGGGCCGACGCGCAGTTCCGCCTGCGCGTGGCGATCAAGATCGCACGAACGACCATGGCGGCGCCGGACCTGCTGCTGCGGTTCCGAACGGAGCGCCAGATCCTGGCCCAGCTCGACCATCCCAACATCGCGCGATTGCTCGATGGCGGAGCGACGCCGAGCGGCCAGCCGTTCGTGGTGATGGAGTACGTCGAAGGGCTTCCCATCGATCAGTACTGCGATGCGAACCGCCTCCCGATCGATGAGCGGATCGAGCTCTTCCGTACTATCTGCGGCGCCGTGCATTACGCCCATCGCAACCTGGTGGTGCATCGCGATCTCAAGCCCGGCAACATTCTGGTCACGGCCGAGGGTGTCCCCAAGCTTCTCGACTTCGGGATCGCCAAGCTGCTCGATGCTTCGGCACTGCCGGTCGAGGTCGCGCAGACGCGAACGGAAGTGCGCCTGCTGACGCCGTCGCACGCAAGTCCCGAGCAGGTGCTGGGTGATCTCATCACGACCGCCAGCGATGTCTACTCGCTCGGTGTGCTACTCTTCGAATTGCTCGCCGGCCGCCCACCCTACCGCATCCGCCAGCAGACCGGGCGTGAAATCGAGCGCGTGATCGTCGAGCAGGAGCCGTCACCACCGAGTCGTGCGCTGGATCCGGCGCCGGCCGCCGGCGAAGCCGACGCGGCGGCCGTCTGTCAGGCGAGGTCCACGACGCGCGATCGGCTGCGGCGCAAACTGGCTGGCGATCTCGATACGATCGTGATGATGGCGATGCGCAAGGAGCCGTCGCGGCGCTACACGTCCGCTGATCAGCTCGGTGAAGATCTGCGTCGGCACCGCGTGGGCCTGCCGGTCATCGCGCGCAAGGACACATTGCGCTACCGCATGCGCAAGTTCGTCTGGCGGCATCCGCGCAGCCTCGCTTCGGCCGCGGCCATCGTGGTCGCGGTCGCCAGCCTCGTCGCCTTCTACACGGCCCGTCTGGCCTCGGAGCGCGACCGTGCCCGCGCAGAGGCCGCGAAATCCGACCAGATTGCCTCGTTCCTGACGGACGTCTTCGCCATATCGGACCCGAGTCAGGCGCGCGGCCGGACTGTGACGGCGCGCGAGCTGCTGGATCGAGGCGCTGCCCGCATCGGCGGCGACCTCGCCGGCCAGCCGGAGGTCCAGGCGGACCTGATGCAGCTGATGGGCAATGTCTATCTCGGGCTCGGTCTCTACGACGAGTCGGTCGCCATCCTGGAGAGCGCGATCGAGACACGCCGCCGCATTTCCGGTGAGCCGAACGCCGCCATGGCCCAGACCCTGAACGCGCTGAGCGTGGTGCAGCGCCTGAAAGCCAACTATGCGGCGGCGGAGAGTCTGGCGGCCGCCGGTCTCGAGATCCAGCGGAGGCTCTGGGGGGAAGAGCAACTCGAGACGGCGCACAGCATGGCGGACCTTGCCGAAGTGTTGCGCGTGCGTGGCGACCTGGCTCGCGCCGAACCGCTCTACCGCCGCGCGTTGGAGATCCGGCGCAGACTCCTGGGACGCGCGCACCGGGATCTCGCCGACACGATGAACAACTTCGCGCTGGTCTTGTTCGGCCGCGGCGACTTTGCGGCGGCGGCGAGCCTGCACCGCGAGGCACTGCTGATGCGACGAGAGGTGCTCGGCGAGAACCACATCGATGTCGCCAACAGCTACGACAACCTGGCAATGACGCTGGCCGCGATGGAGCAGTACGACGAGGCGGAGCGACTCGGTCGCGAAGCGCTCCGAATGAACCGCAACCTGCTTGGCGACAGCGAGCCGCGCACGCTGCGCGTTGTGGCTTGGCTGGCGCGGACGCTGTACGGTGCCGGCGATCTCGATCAGGCCGAGCCGCTCATGCTCGACGTGCTCGAGCAGCTGCGCTCCGACCTCGGCGATAATCACCCCTACAGCGCCTATGCGCTCGCAGGGCTGGGGGCGATCCGTCATGCGTCGGGTGACCGCATTGCCGCCGACACATTGTACGGCCGCGCTCTCGAGATCCGGCGTCGACTGCTCGCGCCGTCGAGCCCCGAGCTGGCCGAGTCGCTTCACGATCTGGGAACGTTACGTATCGAACAGGGCCGTTGCAGTGAAGCCGAGCCGCTGCTTCGCGAGGCGCTGGCAATCCGTCGGATTACACTGCTCGCCGGACACCGGCTGACGGCGCAGGCAGATTCGACGCTCCACCGCTGCGTGACTACGCCGCCCGGAATGTGAGGGAGCCCGTCGCACGTCGGTGACGTCGCAGATGGAGGCGCGATGCCCGAAGGGAATCCGACTGAAGTCACAGAACTGCTACTGCGCTGGCGCCGGGGTGACGAATCCGCGCTCGACGCGCTCATGCCGCTCGTCTACAACGAGCTCCGCCGGCTCGCGGCCGGGTACATGCGCTCGGAGCGCACGGATCACACACTCCAGCCCACGGCGCTCGTCCACGAGGCGTACGTCCGCCTCGCCGGCATGGACGTCGATTGGGAGGGCCGCGTCCACTTTCTCGCGGTCGCGGCGCGCCTGATGCGACGCATCCTTGTCGATCACGCGAAGGCGGCGCGCCGCGCGAAGCGCGGTGGCGGTGCCCGAAAGATCTCGCTCGATGAAGCCGTGCTCGTCGCTTCCGAACCCGCCGACCTCGTCGAGCTCGATCGAGCGCTCCAGCGGCTCTCAGCGTTCGACGAGCGAAAAGCTCGAGCCATCGAGCTGCACATCTTCGGCGGAATGACCTACGCCGAGACGGCCGACGCGCTCGGCGTATCGGCCGCGACCGTCGACCGCGACCTGCGCATGGCAAAGGCCTGGCTGCATCGCGAGCTGCGCCACCACGAACCCTGACGGCCTGCGCTGCCCCCGCTGCCGTTCACCTTCCACCTCACGCCATCACCTCTGCCTTCGTGAAGCGCCGCATTCGCAGCGTTCACGGCGTGACGATCACTTTGCCCTGGCTGGGGTCCACCTGCACTCCGGCCGGTGCGTTCGCGTTGGAACCGTTGTGTCCCGTGGTCGCCGTGTGATATACCAACGGAGCGCCTTCGACTTTGACCCTGGAGCTCCCCTTCCTGAACGTCAGCTTGTCCATGTTGCGGCCCGACACGACACCGCCTGCCGTGCCCGCTTCATCACCCATCGTCCTGGGTACCTCCGCTTTCGTGCTGATCGCCTGCTTCTTCACGATCCTGACCTTCTTCGACGTCCCGGTAGCTTGATTCAGCATGGCCGAGTTGGGATACGGAATGAAGAGGGTTCCGGCCGGAGGCGCGGGCGTCTTGCACACGTCCGGGAACGCCATGCAGTTGCCTCCACCCTTGGTCGACGCGGGGAAGATTGGTGGCATGAGCGGTTCTCCTTCAGCCCAGATGGATCTGGTCGGCGTTGATCTTGTAATCGCGTTCCGCCTTGACGTACGCGTTCCTGCTCCTGAAATGGCTCGTCTCCTCCACCAGCGTACGCATCCGACCGGCACGCAGCTGGGCGAGCTGTTCCACCGAGCGATAAACGTTCTTCGCTCGTTCCATCAGCGTGCCCGCCAGCGTCTCGAGCTTGTCGACAATCCACCGGGCACGTTTTGCCCTGACTTCGACACGCTCGGCGTCGAGGTTGATCGCCTGGCCGCCGATGCGAACGGCGCCCGCCGACTGAAGCGCGATGTCACCGTGTTCGGTGCGTAATGCCAGGTCGCCGCTCGACACGTTGACCAGGGTCCGTCCGGCCGCGGCGTCGTATTCAAACACGAGTTGGTTGCTCGGCGAGTAGACGCGCAGGCGCTCGCCCGTGCCGTCGGCGTCGCGGCTGGTCGTGGCATAGGCGCCGCCGCTGGTCGCGAGGATTGCGGGCGGCGCGGGTAGTCCGTCCGGCGGGGCGACCAGGCCCACGACGTAGAGCTGTTCGGCAGGAGTCCCGATCACGATCGCCTCGCGCCCGGCGCACAGCGGATGAGTGCGGGGACAGGCGACGATGGCCGAGTACAGCGGGGCCGGGCCGTCGCCGGCCAGACGTACCATGACCGATCCGTCGGATCGCTCATTCTCCACGAGCACCGCGCGCCCGATCAGCTCGCGGCGAGTGGCGGCTGTTATCGTATGAGCCAACACTGTTGCCATTTTCGCCCGCCTTTCATTCCCTGGCCACGAGGGACGGCGGCGCCCAGTCTTCCGCCTCCGCCAGATCCGTGTCCGTGATTCGCACGTTGTCGCGCCTGGTGCCGCTCCAGTCTGCCCCTTCGTCGTCGGCGCGGTGGAGGACGCCCCGCCGGAGATCGACGTCCCTCAGATCCGCCCGTCGCAATACCGCGTATGAGAAGTCCGCGTACGGCATCACCGCACGTACGAACACGGCCTCTTCACAGTCAGTCCGTGTGAAAATCGCGCGCTCCAGCCGCGCGCCCGCCAGGCTCGCTCGCCGGAGCCTGGCGTCCTCGAAGTTTGCGGCGAAGAAGTCGGCCCCGCGCAGGTCCACGCCATCGAGCACGGCACCGATGCAGCAGACCGCTTCCCCGCGCGCATTGCCGAGGGTCGCGGCGGTGAGGTCGGCTCCCGTGAAGTCCACCTGTTGCAGATCAGTGCCGCTCATCCGCGCACGACGCAAGTTTGCCTCGCTGAACTCGCAATCGCGGAACGACATACCCGAGATGTCCATGCCCTCCCAGCGCGTCCGGCTCAGGTCGCACAGTTGGAACGACGCCTGGGCGACCTGGACCGCAGTGAAATCCACTCCCGAGAGATCGGTCATCTCGATGACCGCGGTCCGAAGATCGGTGCCCTTCATATTGCTGCCTGTCATCTCACAGTTGTCGAAGCGAGCGCCGGCGAAGCTCGCCTGCCTGAGGTCCGCGCCCGAGAAGAGGGTGCCGTCCATCTTCGCCTGACGGAAGTCCCCGCGCGCCAGCGTGGCGGCCGTGAAGTCCGTATCCGTGAGGTTGCACTGCACGAATCGACCATCGGCGAGATTTGCGCCAGCAAAGTCCGTCGTGGAGAGATCGAGACCGCTGAAATCCACCTGCTCCATCTGACACGTCGCGAAGTGGGCTCCCTTGAGAGTCGCACCCTTCAGATTGACGCCGGTCAGCACGCAGTCAACGAACTCGCGGGTCGAGAGATCGTGACCCGACAAATCCGCGCCGGAGAGATCGCACTCCGAAAAACCGGTATCGACCATCGCGGTGTCGCGCAGCGATGCGCGTGCAAGCGTGACGCCGGAGAATTGGGCGCGACCGAGATTGGCTCGTGTGAAGTCGGCCTCGGACAGATCGATACCGACAAAGCGAGCATCGGTCAGATCGGCCTCGATGAAGTCGCGTCGCGCGAGAGGCGAACGTGAGAAGACGCAGGCTGGCAGGTCGCGTGGCAGGCCCAACACCTCCACCAGATCGGTGCCCCGGAACTCCGCGCGCCGCAGCGTTGCCCCTTCGAGCGACGCGGCCCGCATCGCGCAGCGCGCGAAGCAGGCCCCCTCGAGATGAGCGCCTTCGAACGTGGCGCCCTCGAGAGCGACATTCTCGAAGCTGGCTCCCGTGAGAAGCGCGCCCGAGAAGTCGGCGCCGTTGAAGATGCTCGCGCCGATGACGAAATCGTCGTCCGAGATGCCCAGATCCCCGAGATCGAACTCGAGCGCATCGACGTCGACGGTGGCGAGGTCGAGCTGGGCCAGTTCGCGGAGTTTCGGTGAGAGGACCAGATCGCCAGGATCCTTCGCGAGCATCTCACGCACCAGGATTCGCGTGTTCGTGAGATTGGCTCCGCCGAACATTGCGAGTGGTCCACTGGTGTTGACCCACGTGCAGCCCGAGAGATCGGCGTTCGTCAACGAGGCCTTCTCGAGGTCGACCTCGTCGAACGTGGCACCGCCGAGCCTGGCCCCGTCGAGCCTGGCACGTACCAGGCGCGTCTTGATCAGCGTCGCGTGCTCGAGGTTGACGCCGCGAAGGTCGGCACCGGTGAGATCGAGTCCCACCAGCCTGACGCCGGCCAGCGATTCGTTGGCGCGCACGCGGCTGAGCACTACATCGGCGTTGGTCGGTACTCCGGCGTTCTTGAACTCCTCGACCAACGCGGCGATGTCGATATTGCCGAAGTCGAGATCATGTGGGTCGGTCATGTCAGTGCGCCACCTTGTTGACCAGGGTTGTCATCTTGAGGTTGGCGCCGCGAAAACTGGTACCGTCGATCACGGCGTCGAGAAACTCCACTTCGTACAGGTTCGATCCGCTGCAATCCGCCGCCGTGAGATCGGCTCGGGCCAGGCTGGAACGAAACAGGTTCATCCGGACGAGGTGCGCTTCGCGGAGGTCGGCCTTGATGAAGCGGCAGAGGCGCATGTCCGCGGCCAGGAAGTTGGTGCGCCTCAGGCACGCTCCGGTGAACAGGGCCTCCGGCAACCGGGCCCCGCGAAAATCGGCGCCGGCCAGGTTTGCTCCCTCCCAGATCGATCCCTTCCCGGCGGCTCTCCAGAACACACCGTTCGAAAAATCCGCGCGGCCGCCGGCCCGCAGGCCGGTGAGATCTGCGTCCGCCAGCTCGATCTGATGACCGACCGCCCCTTCCAGCGAGGCCTCTGCGAGCCGCGCACGCCCAAAGGCGGTCTGGTGGAGCGTCGCCCGGGAGAAATCCGCTCCAGAACAGTCGCTCTCCCGAAAACTCGCGCCGGTCAGGTCCGCCTCACAGAAGACGGCGTCGCGGGCCCGGACCCGGACGCAGACGGCGCCTGCCATCTGGGCCTTCTCGAATGTCGCATCGACGAGGGTCGCGCCGGCGAGACGAGCGCCGGTGAGCCGGGCCATCGATAGATCCGCGCCCTGGAGAGTGGCTCCATCGAGCCTGGCAGACGTGAGGTTTGCCCCGGCGAGGTTGGCGCCCGTCAAGTCGGCGCCGGTCAGATCGGCGCCTTCCAGGTTCGCGCCAGCCAGAATGGCGTTAGCGAGCTTGGCTCCGACCAGCCTCGCGCCTGCGAGACTGGCGCCCGAAAGGTCGGCGCCCCGCAGATCGAGTTGGGAAAGGTCCGCGTCGCGCAGGTCCTCCCCTGTGAATGAACCGTCCCTGGCTCGCGCGGCAGTGTCCTCACGTTGGCCAGGCGACTCGGCCAGCTCCTCGGCATCATACTCGTCGCGTACCGTTGCGCCGGCCGGCTCGACACGCGGTCCGCCCGTCTGCGCTGCGAGCTTCCTTGCGTGTTCCAACAGCGGACTCAAGTCCTCGGGGTCGATACCCGCTTTCGGCAGGACTGCCGCCATGATTGTCCAGAGCTTTGTCAGTTCCGGATCCGCGTCGAGCTGTGCATCCTCGAGGCCCAATTCCTCGAGGATGCGGAACTGCTCCGCCATGGCTCTGGTGGAGAGCGGTGGGAGCCGGTCAGGATCCAGACCGAGCTGCGCCAGCGCGGCCCGCATCTGTTCGTTGGCCTGCGTCTCTTCGACGTCAAGGATCTTTTCGGGATCCTGCACGCCGAGTTTCCGCATGAGACGGGAGTGCTGCTCGCGCGCACCGGCCGGCATCGCACCGAAGTCGATGCCGAGTTGGGCCAGGAGCGCGTTGGTTTGCCGCTCCAGCTCGGCGGCGCCGGGACGCGCGTTGGCCGCCACGCCTGACGCCGCAGCCGGGACGTCGCGCACCGTCGCGGCTGAAATGTCCTCCACCGTATCAACCGGCTCCGGGGCCGCTTCGAATTCGGCGTCCGCCGCCGCCCGCGTGATGAGAAAGGCCTGGCAGCACTCTTCGGTGGAGGCGGGACGTTGCGACAACGCTTCAGACATGATGAAGATGTCCTGGACGTCCTCATGATCCTCCGACGCTACCTGTGTCCACCCGCGCCAGACCAGCACCACCTGCTCGGCCTCCATGTCAACCCACAGCGTGTCCAGGTTCATGGGCACTTCGAGGAACCGGGGCTGCTCGGAATCGGGCGACGGCAGCTGATTCATGAAGCAGCGTACGCGAATACCGGGAAGACGACTGGCGTATTCGGAATGCAGTGGATGGAGGTTCTCGAAGTACAGCTCCTCGTCCCCACGCAGGTAGCCCTGCAGCTGCATGTCTTCCGGTGCCGCGTTGAAGTGACTCCAGTCGAAGTCCTCGGGGAACCAGGGCCAGCGCGACTCCGCGTACTCCTTCCCGTACGTTCCGATTTTTGCGCGCCGGATCTGCCAGCTTCTGTTCAGCGGACCGAACCCCGCAGGCTGCGGCTTGCTTCGTGGCGAATCGACAGGCCAGCGGGGATCTTCCAGGTTGGGAAGCGGGTGAGCCTCATCGCCGTTTCCGTCGATCACGCGTCGCACGCCCGACCCCACCGGATTGGCCGCGTATTGATCGCCGCCAAAGCTCCGCTCGTATCGCAGCGGCATCGACGTGAACAGCTCCGGCTCCGAAGGCTGCCAGCTCAATCCATTCCGTCGCCAGTGTCGGTCACCGAGCACGTTCAGTGTCTTTGCCACTGTGCCCACGCGGAAGGTGGCAGCACACCGCCGGACGGCAACTCCGCGTGGCGCGTGGCAGCTACCGACCAGCAACAGGTCCGCGCGCGGCTTGAAGGGGGCGAAATCGGATTCGTATCGTGGACCGCCCTGCCCGTTCCCATTATCCGGATAGTGGACGTCACCCGAGAGCGATTGCGGCTCTTCCCGCCACGCGGCGGGCGCGCCGGGCGCCAGGTCGAATGTCGCCTTGACGATGAGCGACATCGAATGCGCCGGAAAAGTGAGTCGCGCCGGCAGAGCAGCGAAGGCGAACGGCCCCTGACGGAATACGTTCACGATAGCCTAGCCCATGTCTATGATGTTTTTGGTCCGGAGGCCTTTGCGGCACTCCAGTATCTTCGTATCCACGCGAACGCGATCGGTCGCCGAGACCGTCACTGTGCCCTTGCCCGACTTGATGAGTATGTCGCCGTCTGTGGATGACGTGTCGATGCTGGCCGATGTCCCTTTGACTGACACGTCGCCGGTCTTCTCGAGCGTAATTTCCGCGTTGGCCTTCTGCGCCTGGATTTCTTTCTTGATATTGGCGGGCTTCTGCTGCTGGTTGTACAGCTGCTGCCCCTTCCTCAACGCCGCCACGGTGAGTGCGAGCAACACGATGTGTGCGCCCGCCGACACCCAGTCATTCACCGCATCGGGTCCAGCATCGCCCGGTCTTGTTGAAACATCGACAGCAGCAACGGTGGAAAGGGCGGCGTGCACCGCGAAGGCCACCGCCATGTACCGCTTCAGCGTCAGTTCGAGTGGATCCGTGTCTATCTCGTCCTGCCGCGGCTTTGCTTCGCCGGCGGCCAGCCTGAGCCCGGTGTTCGACATCTCGACAAGCGCTTCCCGCTTCTCCCCGGCACACAGCAGGAGCTCGGAGTCATCCTCGGCTTTGCAATCCAGGATGGCGTCTCCCGTCACGAGCTGGAGCCAGCCTTTCTCCGCGGCCCGGATTTCGTCGGAGTCGCCGATCTGGTAACTGGGTCCCCATCGCCACGCGACGGACGGTCCGAGGTGCGCCTCCATCGAGGCCGCCGCCTTGAATTGGTTGCTAAGGCCAAGGAAAGCCTCGGAACTCGATCCGATCAACGTCTCGGCTTTGGCAGCGAGGCCAACCTCGGTCTTGGTCCCCCCGACGAACTCGACCAGCTCGCTCTCGGAGCGGTTGACGATGCTCCGGCCGAGCACGAGACTCGACTGATGGTGCGGGCTGGACAGCACCACGTGCTCATCACCCGGTGTGGCGTCGAAGATCAGGCGATTCCCGTAGTTGTCGCTGAGGATGCTCTTGTCTTTGTGGTCCGGCAGTGCGAGCGGCGGCATCGCCCCGGCGTTGTACACGCGGCCCGTGATGAGCGGACGGTCGGGATCGCCGTCGAGAAACTCCACGATGACTTCCTGGCCAATATGGGGAATGTGCATGCCACCCCATCCGGCCCCCGCCCAACTCTGCGACACCCGGATCCAGCAGGAACTCCTGTCGTCTTTCTGTCCGTAGCGATCCCAATGAAATTGCACTTTGACCCGGCCGTATTTGTCGGGCCAAACCTTCTCTCCGGATGGGCCGACCACGATCGCCGTCTGCGGACCTTGAATGACGGGCCGAGGCGTGGTACGTGGCGGGTGATAGTGGCGGCGAGCGTCCAGCGCACGGAAGCTGCACACGAAAACGGGCGTGACCTCCGCCGCGGCCGCCCCGTCGAGACTGCTCGCCGACTCGTAGATCCTGGCCGTCAGCTCGTAGGTGGCCGAGACAACCATGTATTCCCTGTTCTCCGTCGTGCGCGGGTGACCGACCAGTTTGAACGTGCTGCCCACCGCCAGGCCGCGCGCGTTGGTTCGCCCCTCGGCCGTCTCGTACCGCGTTTCCAGCTCCTCCATTCGTTTCCGGGCGTACGCGTCACCCGCCTCGGGTGTCTCGTACTTCCCGGGGTAGTCGTAAACTTCCAGATCCGCCTCGGACGGCACGCCCTCGGGCACGAGCTCCGAGTGGGCAATCACAGCCGCGCTCAGGCTGTCCCGCGGGGTTCGGAAGTTGAACGCCTTGAGCCCCACGCCCTGCGACTCGACACGCCGCCCGATCGTCCATTCGAAAACGTGTTCCATCTGTGGGTGGAAGACGTGGTAGGGAAGTTCCTCGTAGCCCGGCCTCGGCGGACGGTGATCGTGGATCCCGTCACCGTCGCACAGGACCATCGTGTGGCGGCCATCGTCGTGATCGAAATAGTAGTAGATCCCCTCATGCTCCATGAGCCGGCTGACGAAGTCGAAGTCGGTCTCCCGATACTGGACGCAGTTTTCCCAGGGATCGTACGTGCTGGTCAGGTTGAAGCTGAAGTCGGAAAAGCCGTGACGCCGGAATGTCTGCTCGAGGATGTCCGGCACGGTCAGATTCTGGAAGACCCGGCAGTCCGTCCTGAGCGTCAGGAACCAGAGCCACGGCCGCACCGTCGCCCGGTACCGCGCGCGCATCCGGACACCGCCCTCATCCCAGTCTGCGTTGTACGCACCCGTATACGCGAAATCGGTGACGTGCCCGTTGAAGAAGCGCTCCTCGTGATCCGGGACGAAGAGGCTCACCGTCAGATTCCGCCCCAACACGTCCTCGTGCGCGATCGCGTGGTTGTCGGATACGAGTTCCAGCTCATACTCGAATGCCCGACCGACCTCCTCGCGGCCGACCATCCTTTGAAGCCGCAACGTCTCATCCGGCAGATGGGGAAAGGAGACGGCGATCTGGTTTTCTTCCAGGGTCAGAGGTTGTTTCATGTCACTGGCTCCTTGCACCCACCCGACGCAGTCACCAGCGCGCGTGAGGTGGGCCAACCAACGTGAACAGTGGCCCCGTGCTGACGCGGGAATTTCTCCGTGCCCATTGAGTAAGCGACGGGATCGCCCGAAGAACCTCACGTCCCGCATAAATCGGGTCGGTGGAGGGGTCGTGAGGCTGCAGGGTGTGGTGGTTTCGTGAGCGGCGATGCTTGAGGCGATCCGTCGCGTTCCGTCGCTCTCAGATCAAACGCCCGATCGCGAACCCGGAACTGCAAATGGATCACGCCCGGTGGCGCCGTATCGAACAACTTTTCCACGAAGCGAGGCAGCTGAGTGGATCCGCGCGCGAAGCGTTCCTCGATCGCGCCTGCGCGAGGGACGCGGACCTGCGTGCGACCGTGACGGGGATGCTGGATGCGTCGCCGGGCGCGGACGCGTTCCTCGCTTCGCTCCTGCGGCTTCCGGACGCGAATCAGCAGCGCGATTGCTGACTCAGTCGTTTCTGCGAGCAGACACGTCGACGCCGGCGGCAGCCGCCGATTCAGCGGCGTCGCGGGTACGCGGGTCATCGGCTCCATACACGGCGATATACGCCTCGAAGCCGGAACGCAGCAGCGGCGCAGCCTCATCGTCGCGCGCGAGCTGGTGCAGGCAGCGGCCCAGCGCGAGCTGGGCATCCGCGAGCGTGAGTCGCTCGTCGCCCGCCGACTCGAGCAGGATCGCGAGGGCCTCGCCGAGCAGCGGCTCGGCGCCGCTGGCATCGCCCGATTCGAGTCTGTGCCGTCCGCGCCGCAGCAGCGCGGCGGCGGTGGCCGTCGAGCGGTCGCCGAAGTTCTCCCGGGCGATGTCCGCCGAGAGCAGGAAGAGGCTGTCGGCGCCGCGAGCCTGACTGAGGGCGGCGAGCGTGCGACCGAGGTTGCCATACGCGGTGGCAAGGGCCGGGTGCCGGTCGCCGACGGTGCGGCCCCAGGTTGCAATGGCGTCGCGCAGGTACGGTTCGGCGCGGCCGGCCTCATTGCGCTCGAGGAACGACCAGCCGAGGCTGTGCAGCGAGTTTGCGACCTCCGCGTGGTTTTCGCCGAGCGTCGCACGCTTCATTGCGAGCGCCTCGAAGTTGAGCGAGTCGGCTTCCGCGAAGCGACGCTGGGAGACCAGCACCAGCGCGAGGTTGTGCAACGAGATCGCGACGCGCGGGTGCTGTCCGTGCAGGCGGCGGTTGAGCGCGAGGGCCGAGCGCAGGATCGGCTCGGCGCCAGCGAGGTCGCCTTTCTCGCGCAATAGTGAGCCGAGGTTGTTCTGCAGGAAGACCATCGAGGGGTGGTCGGCGCCGTCGAGCACGCGTCGAATTTCGAGCGCGCGCCGATACAGCGGCTCGGCTTCCGACAGTCGACGCTGGTAGTATCGGAGCGCGCCGAGGTTATTGTAGGCGGTCGCGGCCGCATCGATGCGTTCGCGCTGCTCTTCGTCGACGCCCGCTTCGATGCGTGCGACAACGTCGTTGCCGAGGACGCTGTCGGCCCATGCGCCGGCCGCGCGCAGTTTCTCGTCGGCCTCGTCATAGCGTCCGCGCGTGAACAGCAGCCAGCCCCAGACCGAGCGTGTCTGTGCGACTTCGCGGCTCTGCTCGCCGTGCACGCTCAGGCGCACGTCGAGGGCGCGGATGAACAGCGACTCAGCGGCGGCGTACTCCCCGCGCTCGAGCCGGACGATGCCCTGGCTGTGCAGGATGTCGCCGATCTCGGGGTGCGGCAGTCCGCCGGCGAGGTCGCGGCGACGCTCGGCCGCTTGCTCGAGCAGAGCGAGAGCGCGGTCGAAGAAGCCGAGGTTGTTGTAGGCCCGGCTCATCGTCTCCATCAGCGTCGCCTGCACCGCGGGCTGATCGTTCAGCCCGGTGCGGATCTGCTCCGCGCCGCGATCGAGCAGATCGCGAGCACTGACGAGCTCACCGCGCGACTCGGTCGGATCCGAGATCGAGAAGAGGCCGACCAGGAAGTCGGCGACCTGCTCGGCGCGCGTCCTCTCCACGGCGGCGGAGTCCCGTTCGCGCGCGATCCGGCCGGCCTGAATCGCAGTGCTGGCGGTCAGCGCGACGAGCAGCAGGACGATCGCGGCCACGGCAGCGACACCAACGGCGTGGCGCCGGATGAACTTCCCGGCGACGTAGAGAGCCGTCTCGCCGCGCGCGCGCACCGGCTCGCCCGCGAGGTAGCGGCCGATGTCGTCGGCGAGCTGCTCGACGGAGGCATACCGTCGGTCCGGCTCCTTGCGGAGCGCTTTCAGCACGATCATGTCGAGATCGCCGCGCAGAGATCGCGAGAGCCGTTCCGGCGTGGCCGATCGCAGGCGAGCGATCTCGATGGCGCCCGCGACGTCCGCGGCGCCGTGGCGTCGCGAAACCGCGGCACTCGGCGGCGGCGGCTCGGTACCCGCGATGACGCGCTCGATGGCCAGCACGTCGAGGTTCGCCACATCGTACGGCAGGCGGCCACACAGGAGCAGGTACAGAATGATGCCGAGCGAGTAGACATCGGTCGCGACAGTGACCGGTTCGCCGCGGATCTGCTCCGGGCTCGCGAAGCTCGGCGTCATGAACCGCATGGCGGCGCCCGTCTCGAGGGCTTCGGCGGGACCGGCCTCGAGCAGCTTCGCGATCCCGAAGTCGAGCAGCTTCGGTGCGCCCGCCTGCGTCACCAGGATGTTCGCCGGCTTGAGATCGCGATGGACGACCAGGTTGGCGTGCGCGTGACGCACCGCCGCGCAGACGGCAAGGAAGATCTCGAGGCGCTCGCGAATCGCGAGACGGCGCCCATCGCACCAGGCGTCGATCGGCTCTCCGACAACGCGCTCCATCACGACGTACGGCAGGCCGTCGGCGGTCGTGCCGCCGTCGAGCAGCCGGGCGATGCCGGCATGCTGCTGGTTCGCGAGAATCTGGCGCTCGTGCAGGAATCGCGCGAGCAGGTGCGCGTCGCGCATCACGCGATGGGCGACCTTGATCGCGACCTCGGCCTCGAACTCGTCGACGCGCCGCGCGAGGTAAACGGTGCCCATTCCGCCGTGCCCCAGCTCCTCGCGGATTTCGTAAGGTCCGACGCGTGTGCCGGGTGTCCAGCCGGTCGCTGCCGCGGCCGCTTCGATGACGGCGCCGGCAAGCACGCCGCTGCCCTCGTCGATCGCGACGAGCAGCGATTCGACCTGACGGCGGAGCGTCACGTCGTCACCACAGCTTCGCTCGAGAAACGGCCGACGCGCCCCGGCCTCGAGGTCGGCCGCCACGTCGAACAACTCCTGGATGCGGGCCCAGCGTTCTGGCGTCATCAAGAGGCACCTCCATTGATCGAGGGAGGCACGCGCTCGCTGGTGTTGGGCGAGGCTGCGAATGAACGGTAATGTGGGATCGAGATCGGGACCAATGTGTTCGATTGTCGAGCCGGGCGAAAGAACGCACGACAACAAGGATCAGGTTGCAGGCAACGCCACCGCCGAGTACGCACTCGCAACCGGTAACACGACTTATGCCTGCCGGAGTCGGCGGCCCATACCCTTCGCCGCCCGTCCCGGAGGCCGGCTGTCCACCCGACAAGCCGCCAGCGCGAAGCCTCAAAACTGTCCGGGACCGGCCGAGACTCAAGAAAGTGCGGCCCCGCATCTGAGGGCCGTACTATGCACCGGCTAAACGGGTCATGGTGCCAAGGCCGTACATACCCATCCGTTTGCGCTATGCCGCGCTTACTGCGTTCGTGCTGTCCGCGGGCGTACTCATCTTCAGCGCGGCCGCCTATTTCGAGGTCCGCCGATCCGCCATTGAACTTGCGACAGACAGACTGATCGCGATCACGACGCAGATCGGCCAGCTGTTCGAGACGTCCACGACGAATCAGCGGAACCAGGTCGCGAAGCTGGCCTCCAACTCGGCGATCCGCGCGCTGTTCCGGGATCCCGACGACCGGGCCCTGCTCGATCACGTGCAATCCCTCGCCGAGCTGGACGCGGCCGGCCGGTCGCACATCAGCACGCTGCTCGTCGATGCGGGCGGCCGCGTGCTCTACACGCGCGGCGCCGGCGAAACAACCGATCCTGCGCAGACGCTTCAGGAACTCACCGAGCTGCTGGGCGGCGGATCGGCCGCGACCAGTGCGCTGCACGTGGTCGGTGACAGCCTTGTCTATACGATTTCCGCGAGAAGTCAGGCCGGGGATACCGTGCTCGGCTACGTGGTGCAACGGCGCCGGCTGGTATCGTCGGACCGCGAGCTCGACCAGCTCAGCCGACTCATCGGATCCCGGGCCGTGATCCATCTGGGCAACACGAGCGGAGACGCGTGGACCGACCTGCTCGTGCCGATCGTGGCGCCGCCGCTCGATCGTCGTTCGCTCGGCGCAGTCAGCCAGTACTCGCATGGCGACGAAGGAGCCCAGCTGGCGTATGCCGCGCCCATCGCGCAAACGCCGTGGATGCTGGCGATCGAGTTTCCGCTTGACTCGGTTCTGGAGCCGGCAACCCGCACGCTCTCGAGCCTCGCGCTGGTTGCCTTCGCCGTGCTGCTCACGGGTGCCGGTGCCTCGTGGATCGCCGGTCGCCGGCTCACGCAGCCCATCGCGGAAATCGCCGCGGCCACGAAAGAGCTGCGCGCAGGGAACTATGCCGAGCGGGTTCCGGTCGGCAGGCGTGACGAGCTCGGCGACCTGGGCGACCTGTTCAACCAGATGGCCGAGTCGGTGGCCGGCAGCAAGGCGGCGGTCGTACAGCAGCTGGAACGCATCAAATCGCTTCGAGCGATCGACCTTGCCATTCTCGGCTCGACCGACCTGCAGCTCACGCTGCGCACGGTCATCCGCGAAACGCGAGAACGGCTCAGCATCGACGTTGCCATGGTCATGCTGTTCAGTCCGGACACACTGATGATCGAGATGGCGGCATGTGACGGCATGCGCACGGCGCTGCTGCCAGGGTTTCGGACGCGACTGGGCGAAGGCGTGTCGGGTCGCGCCGCACTCGAGCGCAGGATCGCCGTATTCCCGGATCTCGACCGCGATGCGCCGCACGACCTGGCGCCCGTCGCACGAAGCGAAGGACTCAAGGCGCTGTTCATCGTGCCGCTCATTGCCAAGGGGCAGCTCGTCGGCCTTCTCGCCGTCGGCCACCGAACTGCACTGGACCCGGGACGCGAATGGCTCGAGTTCCTCGAGGCGCTGGCCGGCCAGGCCGCGATGGCGATCGACAGCGGCAAGGCCGCCGAAGCGCTGCAGCGCTCACATCTCGAACTGGCGCTCGCCTACGACACCACGATCGAAGGCTGGTCTCGCGCGCTCGACTTGCGTGACAAGGAAACGGAGGGGCACACCCAGCGCGTCGCAGATGTGACGCTGCAGCTCGCCCGACTCGCCGGCTTGAAGGATGGAGAACTCGTGCACGTCAAACGCGGTGCGTTGCTGCACGACATCGGCAAGATGGGAGTGCCCGATGCGATCCTGCACAAGCCGGGCCGTCTGACACCGGACGAGTGGGCGCTGATGCAGATGCACCCCACGTTCGCCTATGAACTGCTGTCCCCGGTGCCCTATCTCCGGCCGGCGATCGACATTCCGTACGCGCACCACGAAAAGTGGGACGGCTCCGGTTATCCGCGCGGCTTGAAACGCGAGCAGATCCCGTGGGCCGCGCGGCTGTTCGCCGTAATCGATGTCTGGGACGCGCTCCGTTCGGATCGGCCCTATCGCGAGGGCTGGCCCGAGGCGCGTGTGCGCTCGTACCTGCTCGAACAATCAGGCAAGCACTTCGATCCCGATGCGGTCAACCTGTTCCTCCGGCTGGATGTCGATCCCACGCATGCGCCGGCCGCGGCCAACGCCCCACACGAAAGCGTGCCAGCCGCGCGCCTGGTCTGAACGGAGTGACCTGAACAGATTGCGAGCACGTCAACCGTCGGTGCACGCCGCCTCCGTGGGGATGTCAGGATGACAGATTGGATGGGGCGATGCCATCGCCACATCCTGTCCGTTATCCGCTCATCTCCTACGAAAGGGCGGATTGACCGGAACCCTCTGTGAGCACGTCAACCATCAGCGCACGCCGCGGCCCGCTCAGGATGCAGGTAACGCCAGCGTCGTGTACCCGCCGGCAACCGGCAGCACGACGTACTGCCTGCCGGAATGCATGTACGTCATGATCCCGTACTGGCCGAGCGACGGCGTCGCGACCTGCGCGACGCGACGGCCCGTGCGTTTGTCGATCGCAAAGAGGTGCGGCGTGTTGTCGCTGGTCAGCCCGGTCGCCATCAGCAGCGTGGAAGTCACGAGCATGGCCGAGTGACCGGAGCGGCCCGGATCCGGCACATCGAGGCCCGCGAGCAGCGGATGATTGCGAGTGTTGGGCGGTGCCTCACCGTTCGGGATGGCCCAGAGGTGTTCGCCGGTATTCAGATCGATCGCGGTGATGCGGCCGTAGGGTCCCTTCCAGATGGAGAGTCCGTCGATATTGCTGGGCGCGGGCGGCGCCGAGCCGGGCGTCCAGTCCACAATGGTGCGGCCGGTCGGGCGATCGAACGTCGTATCGCGCTCCGCGCCCGGAATCAGGATGCGGTTGCCGCAGCCACTCGTCGAGGTGATGTAGATGATGCCGGTGCCCGGATCCGCGGCGGGCGGGCCCGTGATGTTGACCCCGCCAATATCGCCCGGGCAATACGCGAAGCGCTGCTTGCCTTCGGCATTACCCCGATGCGCGGGCGGATTGAAGAACGGTGAGAACAGATCGTTCTTCTGCGCGTGCTCGAGGGCACGCTGTTTCAGCTCGGGCGTGTAGTCGACCAGATGGCTTTCATTGCGGCCCTGCAGGTCATAGGGCGCGGGCTTTGTCGGGTGCGGCTGCGTGGCTGCGAGCTTTTCGCCCGGCACTTTCGACTGCGGTACTGCACGCTCCTCGATCGGCCAGATCGGCTCGCCCGTCTGACGGTTGAACGAGTACAGGAACGCCTGCTTCGTCGCCTGGAACACGCCCGGCACACGCTGGCCGTTCACATTGACGTCGAGCAGGATGGGTGCGGTCGGCGTGTCGTAGTTCCAGATGTCGTGGTGCACGAGCTGGTAGTGCCACACGCGCTGGCCCGTCTGTACGTCGAGCGCGATCAGACTCGTGCTGAAAAGGTTGTCGCCCGGACGGAACCCGCCATAGAAATCCATGGTGGCGCCGTTCGTCGGGACATAGACGAGGCCCAGTGCAGGATCGGCGGAGAGCGGCGCCCAGGACGAGACGTCGCCGGTCCAGCGCCACGCATCGTTCTCCCAGGTCTCATGGCCGAACTCGCCAGGCCGAGGGATGACGTGAAACCGCCACTTCAATGCGCCGGTGCGCGCGTCATACGCAAGAATGTCGCCCGGCACGTTCTCGATGCGTGTCTGGTTGTAGCCCTGTTCCGCGGAATTGCCGACAATCACGACGCCGTTCACGACAATCGGCGGCGATGATGTCGTGATGTAGCCGATCTCGAGCGGGATCCCGATGTTCGGATCGTAGGGCCGCTCGAGCTTCTGCCACGGCTCCCAGCCTTCGATCAGGTCCGGGATCATGTCGACGGATCCGGACTGCGGGAATCCGGGCAGCGGTACCGGCTTCCCCCAGTTCTCGAGCGGCTGGCCGGTCGCCGCATCGAGTGCGTGCAGGAAGAAACCCGGCGTCGAGATGTAGACAACGCCGCGGCCATCGATCTCCGCGTAAGCCACGCCCTTGCCATGATTGGCGCGCATCGAGTACTCCCAGCGAAACGTCTCGGGTTCCTGGAACGTCCAGAGTGTTGCGCCGCTCTCCGGATCGAGTGCAACAACCGTTCGCTTGGGTCCGGCCGTCGTGATCAGGCGGCCCCCCGCATAGATCGGCAGGTTGCGCGGCAGCGTTTCGCCGCCCAGATCAATCGGCGCGTTTTCGCCCTTCCATTCCCAGGCGACGGCGAGGCGCGCGAAATTGGTGGAGTCAATCTGGTCGAGCGGCGAGTAACGGGTGGACGCCATGTCGCTGTTGATACCGCGCCATTCGCCAGGCGGCTGTCCGCGCGAGTCGGCCGGCGCGGTTTCGCACGCGGCCAGTGCGGCAAGGCCAAGAGCGGAAGTGACCGCTGCGCGCTTGAGCCCGGACTGTCCTGCACTCGATCTCATTGCCAGCCCCCTGTCGAATGGTCGGTGGACCCGCTGCCGTCAAGCGTAATGAAACGAAGGCGTCACTCGGGATCCGGCAAGACCGCCGCTTCAAGGCCGCGGCCCTGGCCTGCCGTCCCCGCGCCAGTGTGCCCCGCGAAGCGACAGGCACCGGCTCCGTGGGTGAGCCGTCCTTGCCGCGCGACACCCCGCGCGTCATCCTGACCGGAAGTCCAGCCTCAGGGAGGCATCATGCGCCGCCTTCGCTCGCTGTTCCCGCTGTTTTCGCTGATCCTGGCCGTGAACGCAGCCGCACAGAACCGCCCGGGCGATGGCACCTTCTCCCTCGCGCTCACCGGCGATGCCATCATCACGCGCCGCATGTCCGTTTTCCAGGAAGTCGAGTTCACCCGGCTCATCGAGATGATCCGCGGCGCCGATGCCGCGTTCACCAACCTCGAAATGCTCTTCCACGATTACGAGCCCTGGCCCATGAATACGAGCGGCGGCACCTGGATGCGCGCCGAACCCG
>Ga0187892_10005329_pt1 | contig 20335 bp, 17 predicted proteins | sample MA1701073metaG_FD_139345 | JGI IMG/M metagenome (GOLD analysis project Ga0187892, IMG submission 139345) | Bio-ooze microbial communities from a basaltic lava cave in the Kipuka Kanohina Cave System on the Island of Hawaii, USA - MA170107-3 metaG ... | reverse complement strand
TGCTCGTCCATTTCGGTTCCTCGCAGGTTTTTTCAGCTTTCTTGCTGAAAGTTTCCTGTTTGGAACCGGTTAACCCCAAATAGACGTGATGATTTGTAGCTCTATTTGGGCAAAATTTAGGTATTGAGAGTGGGTTGTTGGTCGGCGTCGCCGAAGATCGCGCGGAATATCCTTGCGAATAAAACCCAGAGGATATGGCCGATGACGGCGATCAAACCGAGCACGAACAACAGAATAAAAACAGAATAAAGGACATCATCCATCTGGTCTCTCTCCTTTTAGGGCAATGGGGCAACCACTCTTCCTTCAACCGGCGCCGTCAATTTCCATCAATTGTCAGGTTCCAGCCAGCCTCAAAGCTTCAAGCGACTTGTTTGCCGGCTCCGGCATCGCATCAGGCAATCAACGAGCCACGCGGCGTGGGATCACATCAGCGGTACGCGGAGCATCAGCAACGTGAGATGTATAAGGCAAGAGAGCGTTTCAGTGATCGGCTTCCTGTGACACTTCCTACATCGTCACAATTTCAATGTCCCGGCCTGGTCAGGAACTTTTCGACGTAGTTTCGCAATTCCGCGAGGGATGAATCGGCGATGACACGAAAGACGCGAACGCGAACGCCGGGGGGAATCTGCTGGGCCGTAGCTGCGTCGGTGATGACGAACGAGCTCGCGCGCAAGCCCTTCTGCCAGCCTTTTTCATCGGTGTTGTGAAAGCTCATCGAATCGGGGTCAACGTGAACCGCAGCCAGAACCGAATGGGCGTATTGCAGGAAGGCTGGCCATTGCGAAACGACCGTGATCAGGTCGTCGTCCGCCGGGCGCTTCTCGTCTTTCAGCGTTTCGGGAAGCGAGCGGGTGCGGATCAACAGACAAGCCATCTTCGGTGGCAAAGTCGCGGCGACGACCTCGGCCTGCCCGTAGAGCGCGACCGGAATCGCGCCGACCAGAAGGCCGCGGTTGGCGCAATCTTCGACGCTCGCCCCCACGACGCGAAAACCTGTCGCTTCTTTTACCTCCGCCATCATGATCTTGCGGAAATCGGGGTCGGGGTCAATAACCAGAAAATGGTCGGGCGGTTGCAGCCTCATCCAATGCCGGATGCGCGCCTGAATGTCGCCGAGTGAAAAGCCTTTGCGCCGCGCCACCTGCAGGAACTCCACGATCAGGTTGTCGAGACCAAGCTGAGCTTCGAGCGCGGTGTCGGATTTGAAGGCCCGGACATAAATCCCGCTCCCGGCGCGCATATCCACCCAGCCTGCTTCGGCCAACTCGCGGTAGGCGGCGCTGACCGTGTTGGAATGAATTTTGAAACGGCGGGCGAGTTCGCGCGTACTGGGCAGTTTCTGTCCCGGTTTCAAATCCTGACTGAGGATGGCGAGCTTGATCTGCGCGGTCAATTGCTCGCGCAGCGGCACATCGCTGTCTTTTGATAGCCAGAGCTGCATAGTCATGTCCTTTTACTCACGCATCTGACCTCAGCGTCACTTTTTGATCAGAGCTGACTTCTTCGCTCCGTGGGGAAAGAGCTTCAACAACACAAACTCAATGACCAACAACGTCACTGCCGCCAAAGCGGTGTTCACTACCCAATATTTCCAGTAACTCGAAAACGAAACCCATTGCCCGTAGGCGAAATGGGCGACGTTGACGTTCGTATACGGCCCAGGCACGGTCAACCATCGAGTGATCTGCTGGAGGATCAGGAAATAGATGAGCGACGGAATCCAGCTTCCCCGCTTCGCGCCCACTTGGCGGATGGTGATGATGGCCACGACGAATCCGCCCAGATGAGTGAAGATCGAAATGAGCGTGATGTCCTTGTTGGCGATCATATCCAGCACCCACGGTGGCAGGCCCAGAATCTGCCAGAAGACCGCGATGCGAATGAGCCAGGGCCAGGCGCAGAACAGCCCGATGGCCATCATCAGATTCGAGATGTGGCAGCTCCACAAAATCTGTTCCGGCGTTTTCGCGATATAGGTGTAATGGATGACGCGCGCCAGAAAAAACAAGAGAGGCAAGACGCCGAGGAGCCGGAATCGCGCCGTTTGCATCAAGGGGGTCAATGCGGTTTCGCTTGCGCTCATTGCTTGGTTCTCCTTCAAAATTGTTTGATCACGACTGACGGAATTTTGCGGCGTAATTCGATCATTTCCCAGGCTCAAAGCGCAAACGGTTTTCGCTAATGCAAGGCGTTAGTTATAATGACGTTCCTCAAACACACAGCTTGCTATCTCGACTGGCAAGCGAGCGCATTGAGGCATATGGCAAGCGCAAATACAACGCAAAGGTGGAGCATCGTGAATGGATCATCTCGTTGAGTTCTTCTTCAAACACAAATGGGCGACTTTCGCCAAAGGGCAACTCGGCTTCGCCAATCGCCCTTCGTGGCTGCTGATTGCGCTCGCCGCGCTCGCTTTGGGGTTGCTCGTCTATTTCCTCTACATCCGCCCCGGCTATCGCATCGACTCAAAAGCGAAGCTCGGAATGATCGCTTTGCGCGCCTCTCTGCTCGCACTGTTGTTCATTCTGCTAATGCGGCCGGTGGTCGTCGTGCCTTCGATCATTCCCAAGAGCACTTCGGTCGCAGTGCTCGCCGACGATTCACGCAGCATGCAACTCGCCGACGAAAACAACCGCCGCCGCATTGACGCCGCCAAAGAGATTCTGTCGAACGACAATCCGTTCGCGCGCGGACTCGACGAGAAGTTCAAAGTCGGACTCTACGGCTTCTCGACCAACGCCTCGAAGATCAAAGACGCGAATGAATTGAAAGCCGAAGGCGGGGTGACTGACGTCGTCAACGCTTTGCGCCAGGCGGTGAGCGACCAGAGCGGCTCGGCGCTCTCGGCCATCGTGCTGGTCAGCGACGGCGGAGCCAATACCTCACGCGACTTGAGCGCGGAGCTGCGTGAGCTGCGGGCGAAAAACATCCCTGTCTTCACCGTCGGCGTCGGCAATCCGGCGCGGTTCAAGGACGCTGAGATGTCGCGGGTCACGACGCCGCGCCGCGTACTGGCCGGTTCCGCAGTCATCGCCGACGCGCTGGTCAGGCTGAATGGTTATGACAACAGCAAGATCGCTCTGGCCATCAGCGAAGACGGGCGCGCGTTGAAGACCCAGCAGTTCGACGTGAAAGGCAACGAAGCCCAAACCGTGACGATTGAATTCACGCCGACTACGCCTGGCGCGCATCGTTACACGTTCGAGGTCAAACCGCTGGACGCCGAGACAACGGTCGAAAACAACGCCCAGGACGCGCTGATCGAAGTCACCAACGACCATCCGAAAATTCTCTACATCGAAGGCGAACCGCGCTGGGAATACGGTTTCATGCGCAAGGCGCTGGCCAAGAACGAGAAGAACCTGATCCTCGTCTCTGCGCTGCGCTCCGCCGACGGCAAATTCTACCGCCAGGGAGTCGAATCTGGCGGTGAATTGACCACCGGCTTCCCAACCACTGACGAAGAGCTTTTCGCTTACCAGGGCGTGATCATCGGCAGCGTCGAAGCCAATTTCTTCTCTTTCGATCAACTGAAAAACGTTGAGCAGTTCGCGGCGAAACGCGGCGGCGGCGCGCTGATGCTCGGCGGTGGCCGTTCGTTCGACGCCGGGAAATACGCGAACACGCCGATGGCGGACCTGGCGCCGCTCCACTTGAACGATCAGATCGAAGAGCCTGAGACCCAGATCGTGTCGAATTACAAAGCCTCGCTGACCGCGCGCGGGCGCACGCACGCCGTGACGCGGTTGAACGAAGACCGCAATTTGAGCGCGAAGGCCTGGGATGAATTGCCGCCGATCTCGATCCCTGAAACCCTGATGTCCGCCAAGCCGGGCGCGAGCGTCATCCTCGAAGCGCGCAACACTGGCGACCGAAACCGGGTCGTGCCGCTGCTGGCCGAAGAACGTTACGGTCGCGGACGAACAATGGCTCTGACAACAAACGACACTTGGCGCTGGCGGATGGAGATGCCTTCGCAAAACAACGCGCACGAGACTTTCTGGCGGCAATTGCTGCGCTACCTTGTCAGCGCCACTCCGAATCAGTACGAGATCGCGGCGGAGCGTGACGTTTACACGACCGGCGACGCCATCACCCTGCGCGGCGAAGTTCACGACAAGAAGTTCAACGCGATCACCGACGCGCAGGTCGTGGCGTTGGTCACGAAGCCTTCAGGCGCGTCAACTGAAATCCCGCTGAAGATTAATTTCGGCGAGCAACAGAACGGCCCGATCACCGACTATCGAAACGAATTCACCGCCGAAGAGAACGGGTTGTATAAGATCGAGATGACGGCGCGGCGCGGCGGAACGACGCTGGGCACAGCCCAATCGAGCTTCCTGATCACCGAACGCACGCGCGAATTTCACGACGCCGCGCAGAACGTCGAATTGCTCAAACGAGTCGCGGCTGAAACCGGCGGCAAATATTTCCCCTTCAACCTGGCCAATGATCTGCTGGACGAGATCACCTTGCTCGAAGGCAAAAATTCCGAGCGCGTGAGCAAAGACCTGTGGGATATGCCGATCAATTTCCTGCTGCTGATCGGATTGGCTGGCGCAGAGTGGTTTTTGAGGAAGCGCAAAGGATTGGCATAAACGACAAAGGAAATATCTATGGCTGTGCATGTTGAAACATCGCAAGTGGCGTCCATCCTGACTCAGATCGAATCGCTTCGTGACGACAAGCGTTTGATTCTTTACGACGTAACCTGGGAAGAGTATCAGGAACTGCTTGATGAACTGGGCGAACATCGCCGCGTGCTGGTTTCCTACTCAGAGGGGGTGCTGGAAATTATGCCGCTGTCATACCGTCACGAACGCTACAAAGATTTCTTTCTCCGCCTGATCAGCGCCCTGACCGAAGAACTCGACCTGCCGCTGGAGTCGGCAGGGTCAACCACACTTCAACTCGAAAGTGTTGAACGCGGCGCGGAGCCAGACACCTCATTCTTCATTCAACGCGCGGCGCAGATGATCGGTCGAGAAACTCACGATTTGCTCACTGATCCCCCGCCGGACATAGTCGTTGAAATAGACATCTCCCGCCCTTCGTACAGCAAGAAGAATATCTATGCCCGTTTCGGTGTGCCCGAGTTTTGGACCTACAACGGAAAGAAGTTCAAAATGCTCAGGCTCGAGGGCGGCAGCTACGTGGAGACCACCCGCAGCGTCGCTTTCCCCTTTCTGCAGGCAAGCGATGTGGCGGCGTTCATCGAACGCAGCAAGAGCGAAGGGCATAACGCCGCCATCAAAAGCTTCCGCGAGTGGGTGAGAGCGTACAAACCGGCCAAGAAGTAATATGGGAAAGAGGAAAAATTTGACCGTGATTCGCCAACTCATCGCCACCACAATTTTGCTGACGTTGCTCGCCGGCGCCGCCTGCGCGCAGAACGTTCCCGTCGCGCCCCAAAAGAAGGTCGCCGCCGAACAGGAGAAGCCGAAGGCCCAGCAGCCGTCGGCGCCGCGACTGCCTCCCGACCCGAACAAATTCGCCGTCATCATCAGCGGCATCAGCGGCGAAGAGGGCTACGCCACGCAATTCGCCAAATGGACTTCGGATTTACGCACGGCGATGATCGAACAGTTGGGCTTCGCCGAGGAAAAAATCACAGTGCTCAGCGAAAAACCGGCGGGCAGCGAGCAACGATGCTCCGCCGAAGTCGTCCGCGACACCTTCGTCAAGCTGCGCAACACGGTGAAACCCGACCACGAGGTCTTCATCTTCTTCATCGGCCACGGCAGCTTCGACGGCAAGATCGCCAAGTTCAACCTGCTCGGACCTGATCTGGCCGCCGCCGATTACGCCCAGTTGATCAACAACCTCCCCGCGCGCAAGAGAGTGATCGTCAATATGGCCAGCGCGAGTGGCGAATTTATCAAACCGCTCTCCGGCGCCGGCAACATCGTCATCACCGCCACACGCAGCGGGCAGGAACAGAACGCCACGCGCTTCGCCGAATATTTCATCGCCGCGCTCGGCAACCCCGAAGCCGACGCCGACAAAAACAGCCGTGTTTCAGTGCTCGAAGCGTTCAACTATGCCGGTAAGCTGACCAACGGCTTCTACGAACAGAAAGGCCGGCTGGTGACAGAGCACTCTCTGCTCGACGACAACGGTGACGGCGTGGGCCACCCGAAAGCCGAAGAAGGCGACGGGGCGTTGGCCAAAACGACGTATTTCGACTCCCTGCCGCAGCAACGGGCAGGCGGCGACGCCGAACTAGCGAAACTGTTCACCGACCGTTTACGTCTTGAGGGAGAGATCGAACAACTCAAAGCCCGCAAGGCGCAGATGAAAGAGGAAGAGTACGAAGACGCGCTGGAGAAGCTGCTGGTCGAGTTGGCGAAAGTCAGCCAGGGCATCAGGGCGAAACAGAAATAAAATGATAAGCGAAGAAGAGCTTTTAAAAAGATTCAACGCCGCGATGGCTAGAGGCGATATTTCGACCGAAGAAGTTTTTGCCGCGGCTGCCGTAATCATTGAGCAAGCTAAAAAAGAAGGGGTGGAGTGGGCGCTCGCGGGCGGGCTTGCCTTGCACCTGCATGGCTGCCCAGGCGTGACTCAGAACGCAGCCATTTTAGGGTCGGCGAAGCTCAAGCGCGAATCCGAGCGAAAACTTTCCTTCGGCGGCGAAAGCTATTCGGCGCTGGTCGGCAAGCGAGAGATCGCCATTGATTTCGTCGTGCGCGATGACGTCTTCCGAGAATTTTACGCGGCGGCGTTGCGCGATGCACAGGTAACGGCAGACGGGTGGCGCGTCGTCACGCCTGAGTGGATGGCAATCCTGAAATTTCTGGCGGGCCGCGCTGAGGACCAACTCGACCTGCTGCGGTTGCTCATAAAACCAAACCTGGTGAATCGTGACAAAGTCGAGCGATTGCTGGAAGAGCTGATGGGGAAGACCGGCGCGCAAGTCGCACTGCTGGGATTGCAACCGTTCTATGCCCAGGCCGAAATACTGCGCGTACGCGATGGTGAAGGGAAATAGAAACCAGTCCCCGCTGCCGCTCTGTAGTGGAAATCTTATGTTAAAGTTCAAATCAAAACTCTCGAATGCGCTCCGACCTTTCCCCGCGCCGTTCGCCGTTTGTCTGTTGACCCTTTTCTGGTTGCTCTCGTGCGCGTCCGCCCAGGATTCGCCGATTGACGCAGCCGAAGCGGAACTCAAGCAGGGCAAATATCCATCGGCCATCCTCTCGTTCACGAAACTGCTTCAATCGAACCCGAAAGACGAGCGCGCGCAGAAGGGCTTGTTGCAAGCTTATCTGGAAACCGGCCAGTACACCGAAGCCGAACGCGACGCGAAGAAGTTCCTTGCCGCTCGCGACCACGAAGCACAATCAAGATTGATGCTCGGCGAGGTTTACGCCGTCACCGGTCGTTACGCCGAAGCCATCGTCGAATTTGAGAAAGCGTCTCAAGCGGCTCAGAAACCCGCCAAGAAAGCCGATGAGGAAGCCGAAGCAAATCCGATTAAGCTAAGCGCCGACCTGCGCCGCGCCGAGATTTTGAAGCTCACCGGCAAAGAAGAGGCCGCCACAGCGATCTTCCAGTCGTTCGTGAAGTATTACGAAGAGAACGACGTTGACTCGGCTGAAGAGTTGACGCTGGTGGCGCGCGCGCTGACGCATCTGGAAAGATACAAGGACGCGAACGACATCTACCTCGAAGCGATTGCCGCCGACGAAGAGTACGTCGAAGCTCAACTGGGGGGTGGCGAGCTTTACACGGCAAAGTACAACTACGCCGAAGCCGCTGAATTCCTGAACGACGCGCTGAAGATCAATCCCAATAGCGCCCGCGCCCACCTGGCGGTCGCCGCCAACAAACGGATCGAGGGCGGTGACGCCATGAACGCCGCGCTGACCCAGGCGCTGAAAATCAACCCGAATTACGTCGAGGCCAAAACGTTCGCAGCCACGATTGATCTGGAAGCCGAGCGTCACCAATCAGCGACCAAGCTGATTGACGAAGCGCTGAAGATCAATCCGAACTCGCTCGAAGCCCACTCGCTTCGCGCCGCGATGTTCTGGTTGCAGGACAAACAAAACGATTACAACAACGAGGTCAAAGCGACGCTGGCGATCAATCAGCAGTACGGAATGCTTTACGAGGTGTTGGCGCACTTCGCCACGCAAACGCGCCGGTACAGCGAATCGGTCGCGTTCCTGCGCGAGGCGGTGAAGCTCTCGCCGCGGTTGTGGTCGTCGCATCTGGCTTTGGGGATGGGGCTATTACGGTTGGGCAAAATGGAAGAAGGGCGCGCGGCGGTCGAAGCCTCGTTTGAAGGCGACCCATTCAACCTCTGGGCAAAGAACACGCTCGACCTGCTCGATTCGATGAAAGAGTACCGCGAGACGAAACACGGCGATTTCATCATCAAAGCCGACGCGAAAGAGAACGACGTGCTGGTTGGTTACGCCACAGACCTGCTCGACGAAGTGAAGCAGAAGCTTTCGTCGAAGTATAAATTCACCCCGCGCGCTCCGATCTCGGTCGAAATCTTTCCGAATCACGAAGACTTCGCCGTGCGCGCGCTGGGCTTGCCGGGACTGGGCGCGCTCGGAGTGTGTTTTGGCCAGGTCATCGCGCAGGATTCGCCGTCGGCTCGTCCCGGCGGGGAGTTCAACTGGGGCAGCACGCTCTGGCACGAATACACGCACGTCATCACGCTGCAAACGACCGACCATCTGATCCCCCGCTGGTTTTCCGAAGGCTTGTCGGTCTTTGAAGAACACGCCGCGCGTCCCGGCTGGGGCGACGATTGGAATATTCCGCACATCAGGGCCTTCGCCGAAGGCAAATGGTTCACGATCGCCAACCTGGACAATGGCTTCATCCGTCCGAAACGCGCCGAAGACGTGGGTCTGGCTTACTTCGAGGCTTCGCAGATCTGCCATTTCATCGAAGACCGTTTCGGGTTCAACGCGATCCTGGAGATGCTGCGTGGTTACAAGGAGAAGAAGAAGACGCCGGAAGTTTTACAGCAGGCGCTGAAACTATCGGAAGCGGATTTCGACCGCGAGTTCAACAACTACGTGCGCAGTAAGATTGATAAATACATCAAGGCGCTCGAACCGGGCTGGAAGACTCAAGGCTATGCGCAAATGCCGAAGGAAGAGGTTTTGGCGAAGGCGGCGTCATCGCCTGACGACTTCGCGCTGAATCTGCGCGCTGGCGGCTTCTACTTCGCCGACGGCAATCAGGAGAAAGCTATCGCGCATTTGAAGCGTTCGGTCGAACTCTTCCCCTACCAGAGCGGCGACGGCTCAGCCTACGGGATGCTCACGCAGATTTACGAAAAACGCGGCGACAAGACGGCTCTGGCGGAAACGCTTGAGGCCTTGATCAAGGTTGACGAAAACGATTACGACGCCTTGAAGAGGCTGGCGCAATTGAAGAACGAAGCGGGCGACAAGGCACGCGCGCTGGAACTGGCGAAGATGAGTTTTTACGTCAATCCGTTCGAGCACGCGGCGCACGTGATGGCTGGCAATTTGAGCCTTGACCGCAACGAAGCCGAGCCGGCAATCCGCGAATTTCAAATCGCGCTGGCGGCTGCGCCTCCGAACATCGCCGAGGCGCAATACAACCTGGCGCGAGCTTATCAGGCGGCTGGAAAAAACAAAGAAGCCCGGCGCGCCGTTCTGCGCTCGCTCGAAGCCGCGCCCGGCTTCGACAAGGCGCAGGAACTTTTACTGAAACTCACCGGACAATAGAGGCAGTATGAACCAAAGAAAAATCATCATTTCAGCCATAGTGATTTGCCTGCTCGCCGGCCTGGTGTTTGCGCAGCGGCCTTTCGGCGGCGGCAGACGCCGGCACGACGGCCCGCGCTTTTCCGAAGTGCCGAAGAATGAAACGGACCTCTCGGGCCGTTTCACCTTCGTGCGCATCCGCTACGCCGACACGTCGTGGTGCAACGGCCAGTTCGATCCGGTCGTCGGCGACGGCGGATTCCCCTGGTCGCACGATTACCCGATGGCTGGCCGCCACTTGATGAAAATCATGGCCGAACTGTCGAAGATTGACGCGACCGTTGACGTCAACGAACCGATCTTCACCTTCGACGACCCGCAACTCTTCAAATACCCGTTCGCATATCTGTGCGAGATCGGTTGCATGAATCTCGACGAGAAAGAACTGGCGGGATTACGCGAATACATTTTGCGCGGCGGCTTTCTCCTGATAGACGACTTCCGCCAGTCGAGCCAGTTGCAGAATCTGCAACGCCAGCTCAAACAGGCGCTGCCCGAATACGACATCAAGAAGCTGGACATTTCCCACCCGATCTTCAACTGCTTCTTCTCGATCAAGACGCTGGATGTCAATCCGGTCTACGGCGCTTACTACACGCCCGAATTTTGGGGAATGGAGGACAAAGACGGTCGCCTGATGATGATCATCAATTACAACTACGACGTGAGCGATTACTGGCAATTTTCGGACAACCCGTACAGGCCGATTGAAGAGACGAATGACGCTTACAAGTTCGGGGTCAATTACATCATGTACGCGCTGACGCACTAATTCTCAAATCTGAAATTTGAAATCCAAAAGGGAGACTTAATGGCTGTTGACACACGACTAATCCGTGACGAAGAGATGTTGGATCGTCTGACCGCCGCGCGCGAACACATTATGCGCGAGATCCGCAAAGTCATCATCGGTCAGGACGAAGTGATCGAACAGGTGCTGATCTCGCTCTTCGTCGGCGGACACACGATCATCACCGGCGTTCCCGGTTTGGCGAAGACGCTGTTGATTCGCACTCTTGCAGGCGTGCTCAATCTTTCATTCAAACGGATTCAATTCACGCCCGACCTGATGCCCGCCGACATCACCGGCACTGAGATCATCGAAGAAGACCGCTCGACGGGACACCGCGCGATGGAATTTATTCGCGGCCCAGTCTTCGCCAACATCATCCTGGCGGACGAAATCAACCGCACGCCGCCCAAGACGCAAGCCGCGCTGCTCGAAGCGATGCAGGAAGGCAACGTCACCGTGCAGGGCAACACTTATCAATTGCCCAAACCGTTTTTCGTGCTGGCTACGCAGAACCCGATCGAGATGGAAGGCACCTATCCGCTGCCTGAAGCCCAGTTGGATCGTTTCATGTTCAACGTCAGGATCGAATATTTGCCAGAGGAAGATGAAGTCGCGGTGGTCAAGATGACGACTTCGCCGCAGGATTTGAACCTGGAGCGTTTGATGTCCGCCGATGAGATCATCGAGTTCCAGCGGCTGGTGCGCAAAGTTCCGGCGGCCGATTCGGTCACGCGCTACGCCGTGAATCTGGTCAACACCAGCCGTCCGGGCACAGACAAAGCTCCCGATTTCATCAACCGTTGGGTGACGTGGGGCGGCTCGCTTCGCGCGTCGCAGTTCCTGGTGCTGGCCGGCAAGGCGCGCGCGATCCTGCACGGTCGTTACAACGTTTCGTGCGACGATATTCGCGCGCTGGCTCATCCCGTGCTGCGCCATCGCATCCTGCTCAACTTCCAGGCCGAGTCGGAGAAGGTTGATTCGGATCAGGTGATCACAAAATTGGTCGAGGCCGTGCCGGAACCCAAATCGGGCTTGAGTTAAAAACGATGTGGCGTAGAGAGAAAAAAGACGAAACGATGGGCGCGCCGGCCAACGGGCAGACGGCGCAAACCTACTCCGGCATACCCAGATTCCTGGCGCCGGAAGTGCTCGCGCGAATCTCGTCGCTGGAACTGCTGGCGCGCACAGTGGTCGAAGGTTTCATTTCGGGCCTGCACCGTTCGCCGTTCACCGGCTTTTCGACTGAATTCGCCGAGTATCGCCAGTACATGCCCGGCGACGATCTGCGATATTTGGACTGGAAGCTGTTGGGGCGCACTGACCGTTACTACATCAAAAAGTATCGCGCCGACACGAACTCGCAATGCCACATCCTGATAGACGCCAGCGCCTCGATGCGTTACACGACGACCGGAGTCTCGAAGCTGCAATACGCGCAGTTTCTGGGTTCGTCGCTGGCCTATCTGGCGAACAAGCAGCAGGACGCGGTCGGATTGATCGCCTTCGATCAGGAAGTCCGCACGCATATTCCCGCGCACAACCGCACCGGGCACATGCAAACGATCTTCGGATGGATGGAGCGATTGGAAGCGGGGAACGAAACGCGGCTGTCACAGATGCTGCACCTGGCCGCGGAGCGCATCACGCGCCGGGGCATCATCGTGGTGATCTCGGACTTCTACGATGAACCCGAAGCGATCATCAGCGCGTTGCAACACCTACGCTTCAAAGGCAACGACGTGATCGTCTTCCACGTGCTCGACAAGAACGAGACGGAGTTCGAGTTCACCGAGCCGGTTTTGCTGGAAGATTCGGAGACCGAAGAGGAGATTCACGTGATGCCGGATATCCTGGCCGAAGGTTATCGCACTACGATCCGCGAGCACATCGGACGGTTGCGCGATGGCGCGGCGCGGAACAAAATTGATTACGAGTTGCTGACGACGGATAAGCCGCTCGATTACGCGCTGTTTTCGTTTTTGGCGAAGCGGGCGCGGCAATAAGACCGGAAGGGTTTATGCCAATCAAAGCTTTCTATCACGACACAGTTGTCAATTCGCTACTCGCTGACGAGTGGACAATCACCGACGACCCAATGCCGCTCGCGTTTGACGGAAAGAAGATGTATTCCGATCCGAGCGAGGAACGCGAAGTCATTGCGGCAAGTAAGCGTAATAAGAGTATTGTGGTCATAACCAAAAGCTTTTTGGGCAGTTCACTCCTGCGTGATTTTGAAGAAGCTCTTGGTCAATTCAGCATCGTCAGGCTCTTGCTCGAATACATAAACGATGATCGGCAAGTTTACCTGGCAGTGCCAGAACGCATCTATGAAAGCGTGTTTGATGAGAAAGTCGGTCGTTTGATGATCAAAAGCCAGCAACTCCGATTGATAGTTTTTGACGAGCGCCGGAAAAGCATCGTTGAATGGATAAGTTGATCAGATTGCCACTCAAATAAGCAAAGAAGATGTCGTTTCTTAATCCATTATTTCTACTCGGTCTCACCGCGATTGCCGTGCCGGTCATCGTGCATCTGGTGCGGCGCACTCGCGCCCCCCGCGTCGAATTCCCTTCTCTGATGTTCGTGCGGCGCATTCCGCAGCGCACGATCCGGCGGCGGCGGATGCAGAACTGGCTGCTGTTCGCCTTGCGCTGCCTGGCGCTGCTGCTGCTGGTCTTTGCCTTCGTGCGGCCTTATTTCGGCAGCGGGCAGGCGAATGAAGATCGCGGTCAGCGCGCCAACGTGATCCTGCTCGACACGTCATTCAGCATGCGTTATGGCAATCGGTTCGAGCAGGCCAAAGGGCGCGCCCGCGCCCTGATTGACGAAACTCGCGGCAATGAACCGACGAGGCTCATCACCTTCGGGCAAGGTTATGAGCCGCAGAACAAATTCACGACCGACACTGGTCAACTGAAAGCCGTGCTCGACAGCGTCCAGCCCGGGTCGGGCGCGACCGATTATGCGCAGGCTCTGCGCGGCGCGGAAGGTCTGTTCAAAGAGGTCGGATCGAGCGACAAACGGATCATTCTGATCTCGGATTTCCAAGCCGCCGGACGCAATGAAGCCGAGGCCGCGTATCGTCTGCCAGCGAATATCAAACTGGTCACGATTGACCTGGGCGACCAGTATTCGCCGAACCTGACGGTCGCCGATGTCGGCTTGCAGCCGTTGATCTATCAGGCGAAATACTCGGACAAGCTGACTGCGCGCATCGCCAATTTCAGCGATGAGGCCAAAGACGGCGTCCGCGTGGAGTTTCAACTCAACGATCACACCGTCGAGAAGCGCGAGATCAAGGTCGCGGCGCGCGACGCCACTCCGGTCGAATTCACCGGATTCAACCTGAACGAAGGCGTCAATCGCGGCGTGATTGTGATCGAAGGCGACAATTTCACTTTCGACAACCGCTTCAATTTCACGCTTCGCCGCGTCGAACAACTGAAAGCCCTGGCGATTGAAACCGCGACTCGCGGGCGCAGCGATAGCTTCTACCTGCGCAATGCGCTCACCACCGGCGAAAATCTGCCGTTCAATCTGGAGATCAAATCGGCAGGCTCGGTCAATCCGGGCGACCTGAGCGCGTATCGCGTGATCATCCTCAACGACGCCGCCGTCAATCAGGCGCTGGCCGCGCAACTGGTCAAATTCGTCGAAGGCGGCGGTGGGTTGATCATCGCCGCTGGCCCGCACACGGAGCCTTCCGCGTTCAATCAGGCTTTCCAGAACTTCGCCCCAGCGAAGTTGGAAGAAGCGGTTCAATTGCGCGGCGATTACGTGGCGATGAGCGAGATCAAGACCGACCATCCGATCTTCGAGGTATTCAATCGCGGCGGGCGTCTGGCCACGGCGCGCGTGTTCGGCTACGTCCGCGCGACCGCAAATGAAGGCGCGAGCGTAATCGCGCGTTTTGAAGACGGCTCCCCGGCGCTGATCGAAACCTCGCGCGGCGGAGGCAAACTGCTGCTCTTCACTTCAACGCTCGACGCAAGCTGGAACGACCTGCCGCTCTCACCGATCTACCTGCCGCTGGTTCGCCAGATGGCGCGCTACCTGGGCGAGCGCGAAGAGCGCGCGTGGAACAAAGTCGGCGACACGTTCACTGCTGCCGCAGCGAGAGATGGCGCGCCACCTGCAGTTGACGCGCCGAACGGCGAACGGATAACAGACCGCAAACAGATGGCCACCGGCGAATTGCTGATCAACGCGCGCGAGCCAGGCTTTTACCGTTTGCGCTATCCCGGCAGTTCCGATTTCGCGGCGGTCAACGTCGACAGCAGAGAATCCGATTTGACCAAAGCCAACGTCGAAGAGTTTGTGACGGCGGTGACCGGCGCCGATCCGAAAGCGGCGGCGGAAGCGGCGGCGAAGGAAAAGTTGAGCAACGAAGAGATCGAATCGCGCCAGCGTGTGTGGTGGATGCTGCTGATCGTGGCGTTGCTGCTGTTCATTACGGAGGCGGTGCTGGCGCGGCGAATGAAGACGGCGAAGGTCATTAGTTGAAATGGCAAAGCACGCCAAAGTCATCCGGCTCATCCGTGAAAAAGTGCGGAACCAGGAATACGAGTTTGCGATTCCGCACTTTTTTGAGGAAATGGCAAACGATGATTTGATCTTTGCTGATATTGAAAGTGTAATAGCGAATGGCCAGGTCAACAGAGTTTTTACTGATGATCCACGCGGGGCTCGTTACGAGATCGTTGGAACATCAATGGATGGCAGGGCAGTCGCGGTAATTTGCCGAATCAAGGAAACCGGCAAGTTGTTGCTCATTACTGTCTTCGAAGTTTATGAGTGAAGGAAATTACGATTACGGAAAATGCCAGGTCTGTGGCGAACAAATGGTTGAGCAGCAGATCAAACAAGATTTCTGGATCAAAGGAGATTTGATCGTTATCGAAGACGTGCCTGCGGGTGTGTGTCCGCAATGCGGCGAGAAAATTGTGAGAGCCGATGTCGGACAGCAAATCGGCGCCATCATCGCTGGCGCAAAGCATCTACAACCTATACGCAGCATCAACGTTCCAATTATTCAGTTCAAGCTGGCGGCTTGATTTCCACCGGAGAACCGATCCGGTCAAGAGGTGTTTATGACGGGCTACGACAATTCTCTCTCTACGATCATCAGCGCGGTGCGCAAGCGCCGCAACCTGCTCATCACTTTGCGCGGACTCGCCATCGCCATCGCGGTCACGGCGGCGATGCTGATCATTACGGGTCTGGCGGCTTACAAGTACCGCTTCAACGCCGCCGCGCTGGTTTCACTGCGCTTGGTCGCAGTCTTGAGCGTGATAGCCGCCGTCTATTTCGCTCTTGTCCGCCCGCTGCGGCGCAAGATCGGCGACGCGCAGCTCGCGCGGCTGGTCGAAGAGAAACATGCCGGACTCGATGATCGTCTGGTCAGCGCCGTCGAATTCTCGGACGAAGAGCAGCGCGCCACCTTTTCGCCCGTCATTGTTGATCGCCTGATTGACGACGCCGACCGCCACGCGCGCGATGTCAGCATTGATGAAATCGTCCCGCGCAAACGCTTCTGGCAATTCGGCGGCGCGGCTGCGGCCAGCGTTGCGTTGTTCATCGCCGCGTTGATCTTCGGGCCGAGTGAGATCAAGCCTGGCTTGGCGCAGCTCTTCAAGCCCGACAGCCCGGTCGCCGCCGCGAACGCGCTGAAGATCGAGGTCAAGCCCGGCAAAGCCCGCGTGCCGAAAGGGTCGGATCAAAAGATCACCGCCAAGCTGCTTAACTTCACCGCCGCGCAGGCCACCCTCTTTTCGCGCAAAGCCGGAGCCAGCAACGACCAGTGGATCGGCCAGATGATGGAGCCGACTAAGAACGAGAACGAGTTCCAGTTCTTCATTTTCAACATTCAGGACGACACCGAATACTTCGTCGAATCCTCCGGTTGCCGCTCCGAGGTTTTCAAGTTGACGGTCGCCGATCTGCCTTACGTCAAACGCATTGACCAGACCCAACACTTCCCTTCCTTCACCGGCCTGCCGCCGAAAACGCTTGAAGATGCGCCGAACGTCGCCGTGCTTGCGGGCACGACGGTGAAGCTCCTCGCCAAGCTGACTGGCCGGGCGAAATCCGCGCGGATTGTGTTGCGCGACGGCGCGAAGATCGAGATGGAAAACACCGGCGAGAACGATTTCGCCGCTACATTGACTGTCAACAAAGACGATAGCTACCACATCGAAGTCACCAGCGTTGACGGCGATGTTTACAACGGCTCGAACGAATACGACATCACCGTGCTCGAAGACCGTCCGCCGACTGTGACGTTTGAAAAACCGGGCCGCGACGCCCGCGCCACCAGCGTCGAAGAAATCTTCACGCAGGCCAAAGCCGAAGATGATTATGGCGTCCTCTCGCTTGACCTTTACTATGCGGTCAACGGCGGCGAGGAGAAGAAGGTTGACCTGCAAAAACTGAAAGGTGAATCGGCGCGCGAATTGAGCGGCGCGCACACCTTCTTCCTCGAAGAGTTCGGACTGCAACCCGGCGACCTGATCGCGTATTACGCGAAGGCGCGCGACGCGCACAAAGAAACCACCAGCGACATCTACTTCATCGAGATCAAACCCTTCGAGAAGGAGTTCAAACAGTCACAACAGAGCGGCGGGCAAGGACAGGGCGGCCAGCAACAGGAAGGTCTGACCAAACGCCAGCGGGAGATCATCGCCGCGACTTTCCGCGTCAACCGCGAAGAGCAGGTCTACGCTGAAAAAGAGAAGAACGACAATTACGACACCGTCGCGCTGGCTCAGGAGAAAGTGCGCGACGACGCCAACGCCCTGATCGAACGCATCAAACGACGGATGGGTCAGGGGCTGGGGCAGAATCAGGATTTCGTGAAACTTGTGGATCACCTGACGCAAGCGACGAAGGAGATGGAGCCGGCGATCAAGGAACTGAGATCGCGCAAGGGCAAAGACGCGCTGCCCCCCGAACAACGAGCGCTGAACCAGTTGCAGCGCGCCGACGCGATCTTCCGCGAGATCCAGGTCTCGTTCAATCAGCAGGGCCAGGGGCAGGGACAGCAGCAGCAAGCCGAAGAGTTGGCCGACCTGTTCGAGCTTGAACTGGACAAAATGAAGAACCAGTACGAGACGCTCAACCGCGAACGCCAGCAGCAGTCGCAGCAGCAGGACGACGAAACGAAGCGCAAGCTCGAAGAGTTGTCGCGCCGGATGCAGCGCGAGATGGAACAACAACAGCAGCGAATGCGCCAGGCGGCTCGCAATCAGAGCGGCGGTGGAGGTGGACGCCAGCAGCAGCAGATGATCGAAGAGGCGCGCAAAGCCGCGCGTGAACTCGAACGGCTGTCGCGCGAACGCCGTGATTCGCAGATGCAGGACCTGGCCAACAAACTCAACCAGGCCGCTGATGAAATGCAGCGCGCTCAGAACGCCGCGCAAAACAACAAGGAGAACGAATCGCTCTCGCGCACCGCTCGCGCCCTGCAGCAGATGGAAGACGTACAGCGCCGATTGAATCAAATGCAGCAATCGCAGGGCGGCAAATCAATTCAGGATTTGAAACAGCGCGCGGCCAACGCGGCTTCGCGCCAGAACGAGATCGCCAAAGATGTCGAAGACCTTTCGCGCCGCTCCCGTTCCGGCGATCAGTCAGCCAATGAATCGAAACGGCAACTGGGCGAGCGGAAAGACTCGCTGGCCAATGAAGTCGGCAACCTGGAGAGAGACATTGATCAGGCCGCGCGCAGTCTGGGGCAGGAGCAGCAAGGAGCCGCCAACAAATTGCGGGAAGCCGCCAGCGGGCTGCGCCAGAACCGCGTTTCCGAAAACATCCGTCGCACGAAGCAATACATGGACATGAACGCGTTTGACATCGCCAAGCAGGGCGATCAAATGGTTCAGCAAAACCTCGAACAACTCGTTCAGCAACTCTCAGACGCCGAAAAGAACGCGCAACGTAAATCCCCGGGCGGCGAAACCGAAGACGCTTTGGATAGAACACGCAAGCTGGCTGACAACGCGCAATCGCTGCAACGTCGTCTGGCTGATCGCGGACAGCGCAGCAATCAGCAACAGCAAAACAATCAGGGTAATCAACCGGGCAATCAAGCCAACAGCCAACAGCAGGGGCAACAGCAGGGACAACAAGGCCAGCAACAGGGACAGCAGCAAGGCCAAGGCCAACAGCAGAACCGGCAGGGACATCAAGGTAACAATCAACAGTCCGCTCAGAATCAACAGGGACAGCAAGGTCAGAACAACCGGCAGCAAAACCAGAACCAGGGACAACAAGGCCAGCGAGGCCAACAGAACAATCAACAAGGACGGCAACAGGGGCAACAAGGCCAACAAGGGCAGCAGCAAGGGCAACAACAAGGCGGACAACAGCAAGGGCAGCAGGGGCAACAGCAAGGCGGCCAGCAGCAAGGACAGCAACAAGGTGGCCAACAACAGGGTGGTCAGCAACAAGGCGGCCAGCAGAGCGGCGGCAGTCAGCAAGGCGGCGACCGCAGTCAACAAACGCCCAATTCGCAAAGCGCTCAGGCCAATTCGGGTGGCGGCCCCATCCGGGGAAGCGCCGACCGCCAAGCCGGTTCTGAGTTGCGCGAACTGTTGCGCGACGCTGAAGATTTGCGCCGCGGCCTGGGCCGTGACCGTGAACTAGGACGCAGTCTGGATCAGGCCATCGAGGGTCTGCGTCGCGCCAACGACGCGCTCACGCGCGACGATATGCAGACCGCGCTCCTGCTGAAGGATCAGGTCGTCGAACCGCTGCGCAGCGTCGAGCTGGAATTGAGTAAACGGTTGCAACTCAAACTGGGCAAGAACAATCTGCGATTGTCGGATGAAGGCGCAGCGCCGGCGGCTTATCGCAAGCTGGTGGATGAGTATTACAAACGCCTTTCTGCCCGGCCTCAATCGCAATAACTCATCAACCGGTAAGTTCACCAATAGCTCAGAAGGCGCGGAGAAGCTTGAGCCTCTCCGCGCCTTCTTCGTTTTCCTGTTCGAGCGACGACCACTGGCGCGATCAGATGATCCGCTTTCACTTCCCCGAATACTTGACCAACTGGTCCGTAACGCGCTGGCAGGGTTTCAATTCGACCTCCATCTTCATCGCTTCAGCTTCTTTCCGTAATTTCGCGCGCTCATTCGCATCCCACGCAATCGGCCAAGGACGGTCACCCGGCTCATCATCAGGCGCCGGGCGCGCGACCAGCCAATATTTCCCCGGAGCGATGTTGCTCAACGCAAACGCGCCGTCGCTGCGCGCCATCGCTTCGGCGTATCGCGCCACTTCATCGGCAGAGCCGGCTTCGGCAGGGATCAGATGGAGTCGCAGCCTGACGGATAAACGCGCGCCTTCTTTCGCTGCGACGATCCTGCCGCTCAACGACGCCGCGCCATCGGCGATGGTCACGGTCAACCCCGTCAGCTTGTCGCCGGATTTCACCGCCAGGCCGTTGCGCGCCACATCCGCGCTCGCTGCAGGTTTCGCCGCTGTCGAGTTCCCCCTCGTCGGCGCGGCAGGAACAACGGCAGTGATTGACTTCACGTACCAGTTTTCGTTCGGCAATTGCGCGGCGATGTAATAGCGGCTCGGATCGAGGTTGTAGATCGTGAACTCGCCTTTGTCATTCACCGAGCCGTCAGATTGAAAGAATGTGGGTTGACTGTGTCCTTGCGGCGAATGTGCATGATTTCGGGGCCGAACTATGCATCGCCCCAAAAATGATGACAATGACCGAGAGAATATGATAGAGAGTCGGCCGCGCCTCGAACGTGGCGCAGAGAGA